>ENA-UOUL01005973-UOUL01005973.1-bioreactor-metagenome-genome-assembly--contig:-NODE-5973-length-10199-cov-3.191168_pt1 | contig 10199 bp, 7 predicted proteins | sample MGYA00249838_ERZ747220 | MGnify/ENA primary metagenome ERZ747220 (study PRJEB28778, sample SAMN05720191) | bioreactor metagenome | isolation source: Anaerobic biogas reactor | place: USA:Washington...
CATCTGGATGGCCGTGACACCTTCCCGGGTGCCGGCGATCTTGAAATCCATATCGCCGAGGTGGTCCTCGTCACCGAGGATGTCGGAAAGGATGAGTTCCCGGTCGCCCTCCTTCACGAGGCCCATGGCGATGCCCGCAACGGGCTCCTTGATGGGCACGCCGGCATCCATGAGCGAAAGGCAGCCGCCGCATACCGTGGCCATCGAAGAGGAACCGTTCGACTCGAGGATCTCCGAAACGATCCTGATCGTGTACGGGAATGCCTCCCTCTCGGGCAGGATCGGGGTCAGAGCCCTCTCGGCAAGATTGCCGTGACCTATCTCGCGCCGTGTCGGTCCCCTCAGCATCGAGACCTCACCAACGGAAAAGGGCGTGAAATTGTAATGGAGCAGGAAGGTCTTGTACGTCTCTCCCTCGTGGAGGGATTCGATCTTCTGCTCGTCATCGGATGTTCCGAAGGTGGTGACCGCCAGTGCCTGCGTCTCGCCCCGGGTGAATACCGCGGAGCCATGCGTCCTGGGGAGGGCGCCGACGACGCAGGAGATGGGACGGATCTCGTCCGTGACCCGTCCGTCGATGCGTCTGCCCGTCGACAGGAGCTGCTCCCGCATGAGGTCCCGTGTCACATCTTCGTAGACCTTGGCGATGATCCCTGCCTCCTCTTCGGAGTAACGGGCCTTGAGGTCGTTCAATATCGCATCCTGTCGCTCGTACCGCCGCAGTTTCGCCTTCACGCCAAAGCTGTCGATGAGGTCCTTCTCCACGATGGCGCGCTGCGTGACGAGGTTGTACACGTTATGCGACCAGTTCTGGATGGTGGAGTAGCGGACGTTGCTGCCTTCCTGGCACACGATCTCGATGACGCCCGAGTGGAAGGAGTTGCTGGTGAACGCAGGCGCCGTGCAGCCCTCGATGTAGTGGAACTTCGAGCCTGGCGCGCCGATGATGAGGGTGCGCTCGAACTGGCCGATGTTCTGCGCGTTGAGCAGGAAGTACGCCTGCAGCGGCACGCCGACCTCGACGCCTTCGGGCACGTACACGAACGAGCCGCCCGACCACACCGCCGAGTTGACGGCGGCGAAGTAGTTGTCCTCGGGCGGGATGACCGTCGCGAAGTACTCCCTGAACAGCTCGGGGTGCTCCTTGAGGCCCGTGTCGGTGTCGAGGAAGATGACGCCGAGCTTCTCCCACTCGTCCTTGAGCTTGTGGTACACCATCTCCGACTCGAACTGGGCGCCGACGCCGGCCAGCGCGCGCTGTTCGGCCTCGGGTACGCCGAGTCGCTGGTACGTCTTGCGGACGTCCTCGGGGATCTCGTCCCACGAGTCGACCGTGCCCTGCTTCTCGTTCGGGCGGACGTAGAAGTGGATGTCGTCGAAGTTCAGGTCGCTGAGGTCGGGACCCCACGTGGGACGGCCCTTCTTCTCGGCGATCTCCAGGGCGCGGAGGCGGAACTTGAGCATCCACTCCGGCTCGCCCTTCATGTAGCTGATCTTCTCGACGACTTCCTTGCTGAGGCCCTTGCCCGACTTGTAGAAGTAGTCCTCGGCGATCTTGAAGTCGTACTGCTTGGTGTGCTGCATCCCTTCGAGCTTGGCTGCGTCGGGGTGTACCTCCGGCGCCAGGCTCGTCAGGTTGGTTGCGTCAGTCATGCTGACCTCCTCCAGCGCCGCGTGGCGCGTTCGGCGTGGCGGCGTCCATCAGGCGCCGACCGTCTCGCGGACCCACTCGTAGCCCTTGGCGTCGAGCTCCATCGCTAGCTCCTTCGGGCCGCTGCGGATGACCTTGCCACCGACCATCACGTGCACGCGGTCGGGGACGATGTAGTTGAGCAGGCGCTGGTAGTGGGTGATGACGAGCGCGCCGAAGTCGGGGCCGCGGGCTGCGTTGACGCCCTGCGAGACGACCTTGAGCGCGTCGACGTCGAGGCCGGAGTCGGTCTCGTCGAGGATGGCGTAGCGCGGCTCGAGGACCAGCAGCTGCAGGATCTCGGAACGCTTCTTCTCGCCGCCCGAGAAGCCCTCGTGCAGGTTGCGCTCGATGATCGACTCGTCCCAGTTCAGCTCCTTCACGGCGCGCTGGAGCTTCTGGTAGAACTCCATGACGCCGATCTCGTCGCCCTCCTCGCGGCGCGCGTTGAGCGCCAGGCGCAGGAAGTTGGCGATCGACACGCCGGGCACCTCGACCGGGTACTGGAACGCCAGGTAGAGCCCCTCGCGGGCGCGCTCGTCGGGCTCCATCTCCAGGATCGACTGGCCCTCGAGCAGGATGTCGCCCTCGGTGATCTCGTACTGCGGGTCGCCGGCGATGACCTTGGCGAGCGTGGACTTGCCGGAGCCGTTCGGGCCCATCAGCGCGTGGACCTCGCCGCGCGGCACGACCAGGTCGACCCCCTTGAGGATCGCCTCGCCGTCGACGATGCGAGCGTGAAGGTTCCGGATCTCGAGCGTCTTGTCACTCATTTAAGCACCTCTCGGAGGGCCATCGGTCGACGACCGACGCGGCCTCAAGTAAGAGTCGTTCCGATTTCGGATTATACCCCGGTCCCGGCCCGCCGTTAAGCCGACCGCTGAACTCAGGAATAAGCCTAGCGTAGCCGCCAGGCCGTCACTTGTCGCGCCGGAACCAACCGAACGGCCCGCGGCGCTTCGGCTCCTCGCGCTTGCCGTCCTCGTCGCGCGCGCCGGCCTTGGCGGCGGCCTCGCGCTCGCTCGTGGCCTGCGCGCGCGGGTCGGAGCGGCTGGAGCGGCCCGTGAGGGGCGCGTCCGCCGGCTCGGCCGCGGCCGCCCCGGGCGCGGGCAGGCCGGCGGCGGCGCGCACGGCCTTCGCGAACTCCTCGGCGCTCGCGAAGCGCTTCTGCGGGTCGCGCATCATCGCCTTGGCCACGATGCGCGCCATGCTGTTGCTGAGGCCGGGCCGCAGGCGCCTGAGGTCCTTGGGCACGGCGGTGTGGTGCGCCACCATCAGGGCGTCGAACGAGTCGCCGACGAACGGCCGCTCGCCACCGATGACCTCGTAGGCCAGGATGCCGAGGCTGTAGACGTCGGACAGCACCCCGGCGGAGCGCCCCTCGAACACCTCGGGCGCCATGTAGAACGCGGTGCCGACGCGCTCCTCGCTCTCCTCGCCCATGAACAGGCCGGTGCCGAAGTCGCCGAGCTTGGCCTGGCCCTGCTCGGTGAGGAACACGTTGGCGGGCTTGACGTCGCGGTGGAGCACCTTGCGCGAGTGGGTGTGCGCCAGCCCCTCGGCCACGTCGATCACGAGCTCGAAGCAGCGCTCCAGCGGCAGGCGCCCGCGCTCCAGCAGGTGCTGGTCGAGGGTGCCGCCGCCGCAGTACTCCAGCGCCAGGAAGGCGCCCTCGCCGGTGGGGAAGCCGTCGTAGGCCGACACCACGTTCCGGTGCGCCAGCTTGACGGTGATCGCGACCTCGTTCTCGAACATGCGCCGCAGCACCGGCCGCGCGCTCAGCTCGGGGCGCGGCAGCTTCAGCGCCACCGTGCCGAACACCGGGTGCTCGGCCTGGTAGACGTGCGACGTCTGGCCCGAGCCGAGCCTGGCGCCGATGGTGTAGCTGGACGGTACGAACGTGGGGCCAGCCGAACCGGACTCCACCGGTGCAGCGGGGGAACTCCGGGTCCCCGGCTGGGTGGCGGTATCCGACGACACCTCGATCGAAGAGCCGGGAGCTCGCGACGTCGCCGGTCCCGCCGCGGTGGCGCCGGGAAGGTGTGGGGAGGCCGTGGATTATACGGGCTCGCGCCCGGCGCCCGCGGGGAACGGGGGCGGGGAGGCGGCAGGCGTGCCGGCCGGGGCCGGGCCGCCCCTAGCGGCCGGCAGGTGCCTGGACCGCCTGCGTGTCGGTGAAGCGCAGGATCCCCCGCGGGCCAAACATGCGGAACGGCAGCGACTGCAAGCGCATGCCGCGGTTGGCCTGGACCACGAAGTGCAGGTGCGGCGCGGTGCTGCGCCCGGAGTTGCCGGACAGGCCGATCGGTTCGCCGCGGCGCACGCGCCGGCCCGGTTCCACCAGCACCCCACCGCGCTGCAGGTGCGCGTACAGGGCCATGGTGCCGTCGTCGTGCAGGATGCGGACGAAGTTGGCGCGCCCGGGCAGGGCCGCGTCGCCGTCGCCGGGCAGGGCGTCGGCGAAGCCGTCCTCGGCCTGCATCACCACGCCCTCGCGCGCCGCCAGCACCGGAGTACCGGTCGGCACCGCGAAATCCACCGCGTGCCGGTTGGCCTCGTCGGCATGGCTGAAGCCGCCGCCCCAGGCCTGCTGGATGCGCAGGCTGCCGGTCTGCAGCGGCCAGGCGTACTCGACGTCGCGCGGGCGCGCGTTCGGGCTGCCGGGCACCACCGCCACCTGCAGGCGGGGATGACCGTGGGCGACGCGGGCCAGCAGGGCCGAGGACTGCGCCGGGATGCTGCCGCGCGCCGGCAGCGGCGGGTCGCTCGGCGGCGATGCGCCGTCGGCGGCGCGCACCACGACTTCGATCGGGCCCGCGAGCAGGTTGTCCACCCAGGCCTCGACGGCGTCGTCGGCCGGCACCAGCCGCAGCCGCGCGGCCGCGCCGTCCCCGGCGGTCATGACCGTGCGCGGCGCGATGCGCCTGGCCGGTGCGTCGACCCCCGCATCGCGCGGCCGGTCGCGGAGGTCGGGCCAGCGCAGCGACTGCGCGGCCGACGCGCCGGCGACGGCCAGGGCCGCGATGGCGATCGCGCCGGCCAGCGCGCGATTCATTCCAGGCAGGCCGGGTCCAGTCCGAGCGCCTGGACCACGTCGCGCAGGTCGAAGGCCGCCACCGCGCGGTCGTCGTGCACCGCGTACAGCGCCCCGGCCGGGAAGCGCGCGGTGGGGCTGGCATGCAGGGCGATGCCGTCGGTCCAGGCGGTGACGTTGCCGGAAAAGCTGCCGCGCGGAGCCAGGGTGGTGCGGTCGAAGACCCGGAACACGGTCAGGGGATGCAGCTGGTCGGCGGCGATCCAGTATCCGGAGTCGGGCGTGCAGGGCCACAGCGCAAGCCCCTCGGGTTCGGCGGCGAACACGCCCGGCGCTACCCCGCCGCCGGTGTAGCGCCCGTCCAGCGTGTACTCGCGCAGTGCCGTGCCGTGGCCCAGATGCTCGTCGGCCACCAGCAGGCGGTCGTGCGCCGGATCGCCCGCCAGCGACTCGACGATCCTCAGCGCCGCCTCCGCGCTGGTGTCGCCGAAGGTGCCCAGCGGCCGCACCCGGGGGCGGGCGTCCTCGTCCAGGCGGATCCCGAACCGGTGCACGCGGCGGTCGAGTTCGTGCAGCGGCGGCACCACGTCGAAGGCCTCGCCCAGCATGAAGCTGTCGGTGACGTAGACCTGCAGCGCGCCCGGTGCGGATTCGTAGCCCCATACCCCGTAGGGGCTGCGCAGCCGGCCGGCGCCGAAGCTGCCCAGCGGCTCGAAGCCGGGCAGCGAGAGCATCTGCACCCGCCGGTTGTCGCGCTCGGAGACCAGCAGCAGGTCGCCGTGCACGAACACCCCGTTCGGCCGCAGGAATTCGCCCGGCCCGCCGCCGCGTCCGCCGACCCGCCGCAGCAGCTCCCCGCTGTCGGCATCGAACACCAGCAGCTGGTGGACGTTCTTGGCACTGGCGATCAGCCAGACCGCCCCGTCCTCGGTGGGCCAGGTGGCGAGCGAATCGAGCTCGTCCCCGGGGATCTCGGGGGTCAGGAAGCGTTCTGCGACGCTGGCCGAGGCCGGTGCCGCCGTCGTCGCGACAGCGACGGGACTCGGGGGGCTCCGGGTGGCGCAGGCGGCCAGGAGCAGGGCCGCCAGGAGGGGGAGGACGGTGCGCATGGCCCATTATCGCCGAAGGTTCCATCCGAACGCATATCGCTTCATCGGCATGAAGCGATTGACAAACCCCCGCGGCGCGGGCAATCTGCGCGGCATCCATCGAGACCGGCTGAGGGACAGGCCCTGAGACGCCGGGGCAACCTGATGGGACGCGGCCAGCGGCCGTGCCCGTCGCGGTGCCAAGTCCTGCGGGGACCTGAGCGTCCACCGGAAGATGGTTGCGCGTCGCCCCTTCGGCGGCCGATGCGCATCTGGCCGGCGCCGCCGGCACTTCCGGTCCCCCGCATGCGCTCGCTGGCTGCCCTTGACCGGAACGCGCCATGAGTCTTGCCGCCCGCACCGCCGACCTCCCGCCTGCCGGGGCCGCCGCGCCCGCGGCCGCGCGCCGTGGCGAGTTCGAGGCCACCCTGGCGCTGCGCCACGGCGGCACGCCGCGGGTGCGCATCGCCTGGGAGCTGGCCGGGCCCGAAGGTGCCCCGGTGGTGCTGGTGGCCGGCGGAATCTCGGCCCACCGCCATGCCAGCCCCAGCCCCGACTTCCCGGAGCCCGGCTGGGCTGGCGACCTGGTGCGCGCCGGACGCACGCTCGATCCGGCGCACGTGCGCGTGCTCGGCTTCGACTACGTGGGCGCGGATGGCCGCCTCGACGCGCCGATCGACACCACCGACCAGGCCGACGCCGTCGCGCTGCTGCTCGACGCGCTGGGCATCGAGCGGCTGCGGGCGTTCGTCGGCTATTCCTACGGGGCGCTGGTCGGGCTGCAGTTCGCGGCCAGGCATCCGCTGCGGGTGGAGGCCCTGGTGGCGGTGAGCGGCGCGCACCGTGCGCACCCCTATGCCGCCGCCTGGCGCGCGCTGCAGCGCAAGGCCGTGGCGCTGGGGCAGCTGCAGTGCGCCGACGTGCAGGGGCTGTCGCTGGCGCGCCAGTTCGCGATGCTCAGCTACCGCACGCCCGAGGAGTTCGAGGAGCGTTTCGACGCGCCGCCCCAGGTCGCCAATGGCCGGGTGCGGGTGGCCGCCGAGGACTACCTGGACGTCGCCGGCGCGCGCTTCGTCGCGCGCACGCCGGTCACCGCCTGGCTGCGGCTGTCCGAATCGATCGACCTGCACCGCGTCGATCCCGCCCGGGTGCGGGTCCCGACCGTGGTGGTGGCCGTGGAGGGCGACCGGCTGGTACCGCTGTCCGACTCGGTCGCCCTGGTCGAGGGCCTCGGCGCGCACGGCCAGCTGCGCGTGCTGCGCTCCCCCTACGGCCACGACGCCTTCCTGAAAGAAACCGACCGCATCGACGCCATCCTCGCCGGCGTGCTGCGCCAACACGGAGAGTCCGCATGACCGCCAGCCCCATCCCCGCCGCCGGCCTGGCCGAGTGCCGTCCGGCCACCCGCGCCGTGCGCGCCGGCATCGACTGCGACACCGCGCATGGGGCGGTCACCCCGCCGCTGGTGCTGTCGAGCAACTTCAGCTTCGATGGCTTCGGCAACAAGCGCGACTACGACTACACCCGCAGCGGCAATCCCACCCGCGACCTGCTGGGCGAGGCCCTGGCGGGGCTCGAGGGCGGCGCCGGCGGCGTGGTCACCGCCACCGGCATGGGCGCGATCACCCTGGTGCTGCACGCCCTGCTCGAGGCCGGCGATACGCTGGTGGTGCCGCACGACGCCTACGGCGGCAGCTGGCGCCTGTTCAACGCGCTCGCGGCCAAGGGCCATTTCAACCTGGTCACCGCCGACCTCACCGATCCGCGCTCGCTGGCCGCGGCGCTGGCGCAGTCGCCGAAGCTGGTGCTGATCGAGACCCCGTCCAATCCGCTGCTGCGGATCACCGACCTGCGCTTCGTGATCGAGGCCGCCCACCGCGCCGGCGCCCTGGCGGTGGTGGACAACACCTTCCTGTCGCCGGCGCTGCAGAAGCCGATCGCGTTCGGCGCCGACGTGGTGGTGCACTCGACCACCAAGTACATCAACGGCCACAGCGACGTGGTCGGCGGCGCGGTGGTGGCCGCGACGGCCGAGCTGCACGAGCGGCTGGCGTGGTGGGCGAATGCGCTCGGCATCACCGGCGCGCCGTTCGACGCCTTCCTGACCCTGCGTGGCCTGCGCACGCTCGATGCGCGCCTGCGCGTGCACCAGGAGAACGCGCAGGCGATCGCCGAACAGCTGCAGGCGCATCCGGCGGTGGCGCGCGTGCATTACCCGGGGCTGGAATCGCACCCCGGCCACGCCCTGGCCGCGCGCCAGCAGGCCGGCTTCGGCGCGATGCTGTCGCTGGAGCTCGAGGGCGGCACCGAGGCGGTGCGCGCCTTCGTCAACGGACTGCGGTACTTCACCCTGGCCGAGTCGCTGGGCGGGGTGGAGAGTCTGGTCGCGCACCCGGCCTCGATGACCCACGCGGCGATGACGCCCCAGGCCCGCGCCGCGGCCGGCATCCCGGACGGGCTGCTGCGGCTGTCGGTCGGCATCGAGGCCCAGGCCGACCTGCAGGCCGACCTCGCCGCTGCGCTCGAGCGCGCCGCGCGCGCCGTGGCCGGTGAGGCCGGCGCGCTGCAGCGGGTGGACGCATGAGCAAGGTGACGAGGATCCGGACCCCGGCCGCCGGCACGCGCGGCGGCCGCATCGCCCTGCTCGGGACCGGCGTGGTCGGCAGCGCCGTGGTCGCCCGCTACCGCCAGCTGGCCGAGCGCGGCGTGGCGCTGCCGCCGTTCGCGTGGCTGAGCAATTCGCGCGTGCAGGTGGCCAACGAGGGTTCGCTCGAATCGGCCATCGCCACGGCGCACGCGGCTCCGCGGCGGACGGGGACCGTGCCGCCCTGGGCCGAGGGCGAGGCCCTGGCCCGTGGCGACATCGTCATCGACGCCACCGCCAGCGACACCGTCGCCGGATGGCACCCCGAATGGCTGGCGCGCGGGATCCACGTGGTGACGGCCAACAAGCTTGGTGCCGGCGGCGACCTGACCCGGGCCCAGGCCATCGTCGACGCCCAGCGCGAAGGCGGCCGCTACGGCGATTCGGCCACGGTGGGCGATGTGGTGATCACGCTGGACGAGGCATCGCTGGTCGTCTACCGGGTCGGCGCCACCTTCACGGTCGTGAACAACGGGAGTACGGACCTCGTTCTCGATCCCGAGACCAGTTTCGCGATTGTGGGCGATAGCACGGGCACCGAGGTGCCGCTCACGCTGGACCCCGTAAGCTGCGACAACTCGCTGACAGGCACCGTCCCTGCAGGCGGGACGCTGACAGGCGATCTCTGCTGGCGGTCGAACCCCTCAGATACCTGGCCACTCCTGGCGCAGATCACGTACGCCGGTGGCGAGACAGAATCGGGCCCGGCTGTGTGGACTGTGGAGGCAGAGGAGTAGTCGCGGGATCCTTCAAGACACGGTTGACAGACGGCGACGCCTTCTCCGCGCCGCCGTCTGTCTGGGTTTGGAGCCGCGCCGGCAGGGATCTGCCGGCGCGCTTACGTGCTGGGACATTGAGGCTGGAGTTGTTGAGCGCCCGCAGGGTAGGTCGCGCTCCGGCGCGGTTGCGGGGAGGGTCATCCTGGTGCTTCGATGAAAGGGGACGTTATGGGCAGTAGCGCACGGTTGACGGCAGTGGCGCCGACGGTGTTTTTTGTGGGAACCGGCGAGGCGCTCCGGCAGGTGGTGCGGGTGCAGGCAGAGGGCGTGGGTTTGGCGGACCCGGCGAGGTTGAGGGTGACGGGGGCGGGCGTCGATGAGGTAGTGCGACTGGCGGCGGAGGCGGAGGCGTCAGGGGGGGCGACCTGGTATGCGGAGATCCCGGACATCCGCGTGGCGGCGCCGGTGACCTTCGAGCTGCGGGTCGACGGGGAGCCTGTGGACCGGCTGGAGGTGGCGTGGACGCCGACGCGGCACTGGGAGGTGCACCTGGTCCACTACGCGCACCACGACATGGGATACACCGATCTGCCGAGCAACGTGTTGCGAGAGTATGACGGATTCTACGACCGGGTGCTGGCGTTCTTCCATCGGACGATGGATCCGATCTACCGGCGGGTGGCGCGGCTGAAGGACACGGCGCGGGCGGCGGAGACGCTGAAGGCGTTGGCGGACCAGCGGTACTGGGGCGCGGACGCGGAGCGGATCACGACGAAGGTGGGAGAGCGGGTGGTGAAGCGGTTGCAGGCGGCGGGGGTGTCGATCACGCGCTTCAACACGTACCTGGCGATGCGGCGCATCGCGAACGAGGGCGTGAACACGATGGTGGACGAGCAGAGGAAGCGCGGGCGCGCGAACCTGTTCAATCCGTTCGGGTTCACGCCGAGGAGCGCGGGGGCGTGGTGTGGGTCTACATGGGGCCCGCCGACAAGAAGCCGCCTTTCCCCGGCATCGAATACGCCAA
>ENA-UOUL01005976-UOUL01005976.1-bioreactor-metagenome-genome-assembly--contig:-NODE-5976-length-10196-cov-2.776262_pt1 | contig 10196 bp, 9 predicted proteins | sample MGYA00249838_ERZ747220 | MGnify/ENA primary metagenome ERZ747220 (study PRJEB28778, sample SAMN05720191) | bioreactor metagenome | isolation source: Anaerobic biogas reactor | place: USA:Washington...
ACGAAGGCGACGTCCGCGTCGGGGCGGATGCCTTCCATCGCCTCGAGCAGCTCGAACAGCAAGGGCTGCGGACCGTCGTGGAAGGACCGGTCCTCCGCGATGAGGTCGCAGTCCTCGAGGACGACGACGGCGGGCTCGAGGGCCCGGGCGATCTCGGTCGCCATGCGCACGAGCGCGAAGGACGTGCCGGTCAGCACGATCACCGTCACCTCGGGCCGGGCCCCCGCGAGGTAGCGCACGGTGTGCGTCTTGCCCGTCCCGGGCGGCCCGTACAGCAGCACGCCGCGCTTGAGGTGCTGACCCGCGGCGAGGAGGCGGTCACGGTGCTCGGCGACCCCGAGCACCTGCCGTGCGACCCGGTCCAGGACGCCCTCGGGCAGGATCACGTCCTCGGGGGCGATGCGGGGTCGCTCGAGGAAGGTCACCCCGCCCGCCCTCGGGTCGAACTCGGTCACGACGAAGGACACGAGCTGGCCGCGCAGCACGGACTTCTCGTCCATCGTCGCCCGCAGGTCGGTCAGCAGCGCCGCGGCGACGTCCTCGTCGGGAGTGAGGATCTCGATCGAGCCGGCCATGGCGAAGCGCGGGTTCGCGGCGCGCTGGAGCAGCGCGACGGGCACCGGCCCACCGCCGGCCGTGTAGTGGAAGAGGTGCAGCCCGAAGGAGACGACCCGCCGCGTCGCGTGCGGCCCGACGGGTGTGCGCACGTAGTCGACCGCGCTGAGCGGGAACTGCTTCCACTGGGCGTCCTGCTCGACGATCTCCGACAGCGAGTGGTGCATGCGCTGCTCGCCGCCGCCGATCCCGACGACGCGCCCGCCGCCCGTGCGCTCGACGACGGTCTCGATCGCGATGTCGGCGTCCGCGCTGCGCATCCCGGGCACCTGCTCGGCGACCACCGCGACCCCGAGCGGGCTGCGACCCAGGTGCTCGCTGACCGTCTCGGCGACCCCGGGGCGATCGTCGGGCCGCTGTGCGGTGTGGCGGTTGACCGACTCCATGAACTCGCCGAACACACGCACGAAGTGCGCGGACTCGGGGGGCAGCTCGGGCTGTGTCATCGCCACACCGTACGGCCGGCGGCGGACATCTCGGTGCGAACCTGCCGAGGCGTGGGACGCTGGTGCGCGTGACTCGCGCATCACTGCCCGGCTGGCGGCACGTCTACTCCGGCAAGGTCCGAGACCTCTACGAGCCCGAGGACGGCGACGGCCTCGTCCTCGTGGTCGCCTCGGACCGCATCTCCGCGTTCGACTTCGTGCTCGAGACCCCGATCCCGGACAAGGGGATCGTGCTGACCCAGCTGACCCTCTGGTGGTTCGAGCAGCTGACCGTCCCGAACCACGTGGTCTCGCTCGACGTGCCGGACGCCGTCCGGGGGCGTGCGATGGTGTGCCGGCGCCTCGAGATGTTCCCCGTCGAGTGCGTCGCGCGCGGGTATCTCACCGGCTCAGGTCTCGCCGAGTACCGGGAGACCGGCTCGGTGTGCGGCGTGCCCCTCCCGGACGGTCTTGTGGACGGGTCGCGCCTGCCCGAGCCGATCTTCACGCCCGCGACCAAGGCTGCCGTCGGCGAGCACGACGAGAACGTCGACCTCGACACCGTGGCCCGCATGATCGGCGCCGAGGACGCCGCGCGGCTGCGTGACCTGACCCTCGAGGTGTACTCGCGCGCCGAGCGGCTCACCCGGGAGCGCGGCGTGATCCTCGCCGACACCAAGCTCGAGTTCGGTCGTGACCCTGACTCGGGTCAGATCGTGCTCGGCGACGAGGTCCTCACCCCCGACTCCTCACGCTTCTGGCCCGCCGACTCGTGGGAGCCCGGGGGCCCGCAGCCGAGCTTCGACAAGCAGTTCGTGCGGGACTGGTTGACCTCCTCAGGTTGGGACCGTCACGGCGACGCGCCCCCGCCGCCGCTCCCGGACGACGTCGTCGAACGGACCCGGGCCCGCTACCTCGAGGCCTACGAGCGCCTCACGGGCGCGCCCCTGACCCTGCCCTGACCGGCGCCCCCGCCCCCCGGGCACCCTCCAACCGCGCCCTCCGACGCCCCCTGCCACGCCCCACGCCCGCTGAGGTCGGCACCTACTACTGAGGTCGGCAGTTCTGCGTGCCGATCTGGGTGCTGGCTGCCGAAGTGAGCGTCAGGGACCCTCCGTGAACCACAGGCGCCACAGCTCGCCGTCGGCGGCGGCCTCGGCGATCCCGTCGAGGTGCTCGCGTCCCCCAGGTTTCCACGTCTGGACGATATATATCGAGATGCGATATATATGAGCGATGGCGATCCGGATGACCGAGCAGGTGTACCTCGTCCTGCTCGCGCTCGCCGACCACCCCCGGCACGGCTACGGCGTGGTCCAGCGGGTGCTCGAGCTGTCCGACGGCGCGGTCCGGCTCAGCGCGGGCACGCTCTACGGGGTGCTCGACCGGCTGACCACGGCTGGGTGGATCACCGAGTCCGGCGAGGAGGTCGTCGACGGTCGCCTGCGCCGCTACTACCGCGTGACCGACGACGGCGCCGCCACGCTCGCCGCGGAGACCGCGCGCCTCGAGTCGCTCACCCGCCGGGCCGCCGCCGTGCTCCGACCCGGGATGGCGGGCGCATGAGCGACAACGCGTTCGAGCGCTCCGCGCGACGCTGGATGCGCGCCTACCCGCTCTGGTGGCGCGAGCGGCGCGGTGGTGAGCTGCTCGGGGTCCTCGAGGAGCTCGCCGACGACGGCGCGCGTCGCCTCGACCTGCGCACCGGGCTCAGCCTCGTGCGCTGCGGTTGGGCGACGCGCGTGCGGTACCGGCCGCCGTGGCACCGCGTCGTGCTGTACCGCCTCGGGTTCGCCCGACTGCCCGCGCAGTTCCGGTGGTGGGTGGCCCAGGACATCCAGGGCCGGTTCTTCCCCCTGCGCGAGATGACCCCATCGATCGGCATGCTTGGCGTCCTGATCGCGCTGCCCTTCATGTGGGGGCCAGGCCGAGCGCAGTTCTCGTGGCTCTCGCTCCTGGGGCCACTGACTCTCGCAGCCCTCTCGTTCGTTCCCGCGATGGACCGCCGCTTGCGGCGCCTCGCGAGGGAGCGCGCGTTCGCGGATCGCCCGAGTCTCGGTCGGCTCACCGACCGCCCTGCCCCGCCGGCGGTCCCCGAGCGGTTGCGACCGAGGCGCCGCTCGGCCGCCCGTCCCGGCCTTGCGCGGGCCGCGTTCGTGCTGGGCCTCGGGGCCTTCGTGCTGCCCGTCGCGGCCGCGGTCGCGCCGCAGCGGGTCGACATGGTCCCGTGCGCGGTCGACGACGTCGCGTGGTGCGCGGAGTCCGTCGTCGTCGCGCGCGAGCCACACGTCGGGGGAGCGCTCGTGGTGTGGCTCGCGCTCGCGGTGCTCGCTGGCGCCGTCGTCGGTGCGCGTGCCGCGCGACGGGTCCGACGCGCGAGCCTCCCGGAGCAGCCCTTCCGGCAGCTCGTCGCGACGCGGGTCCCGTGGGGCAGCCTCACCGCGACGGGCGCGATCGGCGCGGTCGCCCTCGGTGAGGCGACCGGTGCGCTCGTCCAGCTCTTCGCCGCCCCGCTCGCCGGGCTGTGCGTCGTCGGGCTCGGCCTCGTGGGGGGTCAGCTGCACGGCCTGCGGGGCCGCGGCGACGTGGACGCGTGGGCACTCATCGACGCGTGGCGGGTGGCGACCTCGGGCGTGGTGCTCGTCGACCCGCCGTACCGCGAGACGATCGTCCTCCCGGCGCCACCTGACCCCTCCCGCCCCACCGAAGGGCCCGTGCCGGGCTGACCTGGCGACGCGGTCGCGGTGGGTGCTGGTCGCCCCGTATGCGCCGACGCGAGGGGCTGACCCACCACCTACCGCCCGCCGCGACGGCGGCATACGGTAGAGGCATGCTGCTCGCCGAGGACATCCTGCTCCTGCTCACCGAGGATCAGACGGGCAAGGCGGTCGTCGACACGTCGACCCTCGAGCTCGCCCTCGCGGGAGCGGTGCTGCTCGAGCTCGCCCTCGCGGGGCGGGTCGACGTCGCGGGTCCGGGCGAGGCGGTCAAGCCCGGGCGTGTGGTCGTGCGCGACGCGTCCCCCGCAGGAGACCCGTTGCTCGACGCGGCGCTCGCGCGCATCGCGGGGGTCTCACCGCGCAAGCCCGACTCGCTGCTCAGCACCCTCAAGAAGGGACTCGTCGACGAGGTCCGTACCCGACTGGTGCACCGGGGCATCCTGCGCTGGGAGCAGGGCCGCGTGCTCGGCATCTTCCCGACCAACCGGTGGCCCGCGGAGGACTCCCGCCACGAGGACACCGTCCGCCGCGCCCTGTTCGACGTGCTCGTCACGGGCCGCACGCCCACCGCGGTCGAGGCGGGCATCGTGTCGATCCTGCTCGCCGTCGACAAGGTCCACGTCGTGTTCCCCGGCACGGGCCTCGCGCGCCGCGAGCTCAAGGTCCGCGCGAAGGCGATCTCGCAGGGCAGCTTCGCGTCCGAGGCGGTCCGCAAGGCGATCGAGGCGATCAACGCCGCGGTCATGGCCACGATCGTCGCCGCGACAGCCGCGAGCAGCGCCGCAGCCGCCTCGTCCTGACCGCCCCCACCTCGCTGCGCCTCACCCCACCCATCCGCGCCCCACCCCCGACCCCCACCCCCGCACCCCGCACCCCCACCCACCCGTGAGTTCGGCAGCGACAGCTGAGCTCGGCACGTGTGCCTGCCGATCTCGGTGGCGAGTGCCGAACTCGGCGGAGGGGGCATTCCGGGGCGGTGGGTCGGGTGATGTGGGTCACCCCACCTAGTGAGGTTAGGCATGCCTATGCTCTACTAGTCGTGAATCGGATCTGACCACTCGTCGGATCATCCGCACGTCGAAGGACCCGCATGTCGCCCACCGCCGCCGAGGCCCCGGCTCGCACCGAGCCCGCCTCCCGTGGCTTCGCGGTCCGCCTCGCGCGCACCGAGCGGCTCTCGCCGAGCTACCTGCGCCTGACCTTCACGGGCCCGGACCTCGACGAGTTCGCGACGACGACGCTCGACCAGCGCATCAAGTTCGTCCTCCCACCCGCATGCGGCACCCCCGTCGACCCGACCCTGTTCGACGACGACGCCTGGTACGCGACCTGGCGGTCGCTCCCGGACGACGAGCGCCCGACGCTGCGCACGTACACCGTGCGCGCGGTGCGCCCGGAGGCCAAGGAGATCGACGTCGACGTCGTCCTGCACGGCATCGCCCCGGGCGCACCCGCGGCCGCGGACTGCCCGCTGCGCAGCCTGCACGCGTGCGTGTGCGCGGACGCCGTCGGCCCCGCGGTTCGCTGGTGCGCGACCGCGCGCGAGGGCGACGGCCTCGTGATCATCGGTCCGAACCGACGCTTCGCCGGCCCGCAGTCGGGCATCGAGTGGAACCCCCCGTCGGGCGCGCACACCTACCTCATCGCGGGTGACGAGACCGCGGTGCCGGCGGTCAGCTCGATCCTCGAGTCGTTGCCCGCCGCGGTGCGCGCGCACGTGTTCCTCGAGGTTCCCACCGAGGACGACATCCTGCCGATCGCGGCCCCCGAGGGCGTCGAGATCGAGTGGCTGCCCCGCCGCGGCACGGCCACGACCGCCGAGCACGGCACGCTCCTCGACCTCGCGGTGCGCGCGGGAGCCGCCCGTATCGCGGCCCGCCAGCACACCGGGCCCGACGTCGAGGACGTCGACGTCGACGCCGGTCTGCTCTGGGAGGTACCGGCCGAGCCGGTCGCCCCCGAGGGGATCTACGCCTGGATCGCAGGGGAGGCGGGCGTCGTCAAGGAGCTGCGCCGCTTCCTCGTGCGCGACCTCGGCCTGGACCGCAAGGCAGTGGCCTTCATGGGCTACTGGCGCACGGGTCGGTCCGAGGGCTGACCCCGCGGGCCCGCGCCCGCACCCGGGACGGGCGACCGTCCGCCCCGGAATTACGACACCACGGAGCAGTCATGTCCGTCCGCCCTTCCCGCCGCCTGGCAGCAGCGCTCGCAGGGGTCGCCCTCCTGCTGGCCGCGTGCTCGAACGCTCCTGCTGACGACGTCACCCCGCCGACGACGGCGTCCGAGGCGGCTTTCCCGGTCACGATCACCTCAAGCTTCGGCGAGGCCGTGATCGAGGAGAAGCCCGAGCGGGTCGTGACGCTCGGCTGGGGCGCGGACGACATCGCCGTCTCGCTCGGCACGATCCCCGTCGGTGTCGAGGCCGACACGTGGGCCGGTGACGAGGACGGCCTGCGCCCGTGGTTCCGCGAGGCCGTCGAAGAGGCCGGCGGCGACCTCCCCCAGGCGATCGCGATGTACCCCGAGCTCGACGTCGACGCGATCGTCGCGCTCGAGCCGGACGTCGTCATCGCCCCGCAGTCCGCGATCGACCAGGCGATGTTCGACCAGCTGACCGCCTTCGTCCCGGTCGTGGCAGCCCCCGGCGAGCCGTGGCAGACCTCGGTCGAGGACCAGGTGCGCCTCGCCGCCCAGGCCCTCGGCGTGCCCGACCGTGGTGAGGAGATCCTCGCCGAGCGGCAGGCCGCGCTCGACGCGGTCAAGGCCGAGCATCCCGAGCTTGCCGAGGTGACGTTCGCCTACGTCTACCTCGGCGGTGAGGCCGGCACGCTGTCGGTCTACCTGCCCGGCGACACGCGCGTCGCGCTCCTGACAAGCTTCGGCCTCCAGCTCGACCCTGCGGTTGCCGACCTCGAGCCCGACCCGGGCACCTTCGTCGCGAGCCTCGGCCTGGAGAACGCCGACGTCCTCGATGACGTCGACGTGCTCTTCACGTGGTTCAACGACGAGGCCGAGCAGGCCGCCGTCGAGTCCCAGGAGCTGTTCGCGCGCATCCCCGCGTTCCAGTCCGGCGCCTACGTCCCGATGCTCGACCGCGCCCTGGGCATGGCCGTCTCGGTCGCGACGCCGCTGAGCATCCCGTGGGCGATCGACGAGTACCTGCCCGTCATCACCGAGGCCGTCGCCAAGGTCTCGTGACCGCGACGACCCTCGAGCGAGCCCCGCATCCTGTGCGGGGCTCGCGTTCGCGTGCGACGGGTCTCGCGCTCGGTCTCCTCGCCGCCGCGGGGCTGCTTGCCCTCGTGCTTGGGCTCGGCGTCGCGGTCGGCTCGAAGTCGGTGGCCCTCGGCGACGTGTGGGCCGCGCTCGTCGCCCCGGACGACTCCTTCGAGGCCGCCGTCGTCGCCTCTCGCATCCCGCGCACCCTGCTCGGCCTGCTCGTCGGCGCCTCGCTCGCGGTCGCGGGCGCCGTCATCCAGGGGCTCACCCGCAACCCGCTCGGCGACCCGGGCCTGCTCGGCGTCAACGCGGGCGCCTCGATGTCGGTCGTGCTCGCGACCGCTCTGCTCGGTGCGGGCGTGGGTCGCACGGTGTGGGCGGCGATCCCGGGCGCGGTGCTCGCGGCCGTCGTCGTCTACGTGGTGGGCTCTGGTCCCGCGGGCGCGACGCCCGTGCGGCTCATCCTCGCAGGCGCGGCGGTCACCGCGGCCCTCGTCGCGCTCGTCCAGGGCTTGTCGCTCGCCCTGCCCGAGGTGTTCGACTCGCTGCGGTTCTGGTCGATCGGCTCGCTCGCCGGCCGCGGTGAGGCGGTCGGTCAGGTCGGCTGGTTCGTGCTCGCTGGCCTGCTCGTGTGCTTCGCGATGGCCCGCGCGCTCAATGCGGTCGAGCTCGGTGACGAGGCCGCGACCTCGCTCGGTCTCTCCCCGGGCCGCACGAAGGTGCTCGCTGCGGCGGGCGCGACCGTGCTGTGCGCGGCCGCCGTCGCGGCAGCCGGTCCTATCGGTTTCGTGGGCCTCGCCACCCCACACGTCGTGCGGTCCTTCACGGGCGCCGACCACCGTTGGCTGCTGCCCTACTGCGCGGTCCTCGGCCCTGTGCTCGTGATCGGCTCGGACGTCATCGGCCGCGTCGTCGCCCGGCCCGGTGAGCTCATGGTGGGCGCCGTGACGGCCTTCGTGGGCGCCCCGTTCCTCATTGCTGCAGTGCGGCGGGGAAGGGTCAGGCTATGACGCCGACGACGGCGCCTCGCGCCTCGGGGGTGACTGACCCTCGCGTGCTCACTCTCGGCCCCAGGGTCGCCGTCGTCGTCCGCCCGCGTCCCGTCGTCGTCGCGATCACCTTCGTGGCCGTGACGTTGCTGGCCGGTCTCGTGACGCTCGCGGTCGGCGAGCTCGGCATCGCGGTGGGTGAGCTTCCGCGCGTCCTTGCTGGCGAGGGCAGCCGCGCCCAGGAGTGGGTCCTGTTCACGTCCCGCGCCCCTCGTCTCGGGGTCGCGGCCCTGGCGGGGGCCAGCTTCGGTGTCGCGGGGGCGATCTTCCAGTCGGTCACCCGCAACCCGCTCGGCAGCCCCGACGTGATCGGCCTCGGCGCTGGCGCGGCGGCCGGCGCCGCAGCGGCGGCCCTCGTGTGGCCCGGCTACGTCTCGGTCCCCGTCGGTGCGCTCACCGGTGCGGCTCTGGCGATCACCGCTGTCTACCTCGGCACGGGTCGCGGCTTCGCGGCCCCGCACCGCATGGTCGTGGTCGGGATCGCCGTCGGCGCGATGTCGCTCGCCTTCGTCCAGCTCGCCCTCGTGCGCACCTCGCGCGAGTCGGCGCAGCAGGTCGCGGTGTGGTTGACCGGTTCCCTCGCCGCGCGCGCCGTCGAGCACGTCGTCGTCGTGGGCCTCGTCCTCGCGGTGCTCCTGCCGTGCGCGCTCGCCCTGACCCGCCCCTTGCAGATGGCCGAGATGGGCGACGACCTCGCGACGGGCGTCGGGGTCCCGGTGCGCGCGACGCGCACGCTCGCGGTCGTCGTCGCGGTCCTCCTCACGGGCGCGGCGGTGTCGGTGACCGGTCCGATCGCCTTCGTCGCCCTGACCGCCCCCCAGATCGCGCGCCGCCTGACTCGCTCGACCGGTCCGGGCATGATCGCCGCGGCGTGCTGCGGTGCCGCGCTTCTCGTGCTCGCCGACCTGCTCGCGCAGCAGCTGATCCCTGGGATCATCCTCCCTGTGGGTGTCGTGACAGCGGGCCTCGGCGGGGTCTACCTCGCCTTCCTCCTGGTCCGAGAGTGGAAGCGGGTGGCAGTGTGAACGCGCAGGTGAGCCCGCTCGCCGTCGAGGATCTTGTCATGGCCTACGACGAGGCGCCCGTGATCGACGGCCTCGACCTTGCGGTCGAGCGCGGTTCCTTCACGGTGATCGTGGGCCCCAACGGCTGCGGCAAGTCGACGCTCTTGCGTGCCCTCGCCCGCACGATGCGTCCTCGCGCGGGCCGCATCCTGCTCGACGGCGCCCCGATCGCCGGGATGCGCGGCAAGGAGGTCGCCCGCCGGGTCGCGCTCCTGCCGCAGTCGCCGATCGCGCCCGAGGCGATCACGGTCGGTGACCTCGTCGCCCGGGGGCGTTTCCCGCACCAGGGCCTGCTGCGCCAATGGTCGCCCGACGACGCCCGCGCCGTCGCCGCCGCGCTCGAGGCGACCGAGACCGTCGAGCTGCGGGAGAGGTTGGTCAGCTCACTCTCGGGTGGTCAGCGCCAGCGGGTGTGGCTCGCGATGGCCCTCGCACAGGAGACCGAGGTGCTCCTGCTCGACGAGCCGACGACGTTCCTCGACGTGTCGCACCAGGTCGAGGTGCTCGACCTCCTCACCGACCTCAATCGCCGACGCGGCACCACGATCGTGATGGTGCTGCACGGGATCAACCTGGCTGCTCGCTACGCCGATCACCTGTTCGCCATGTGCGAGGGGCGCCTGGTCGCGAGCGGCGCACCGGGCGACGTCGTCACCAGCGATCTCGTCCGTCAGGTGTTCGGCCTCGACGCGCTCGTGATGCCCGACCCCGTGTCCGGCTCCCCCATCGTGCTGCCCCGCGGCCGCCACCACGTCGTCGAGGTCGCCGTTCAGCGCCTCGACCACGTTGTCGTAGCCCGCCACGCCGAGGTCCATATCCCCGGCGGCGACACTTTTCGGGATGTCGGCGGTGCGCTGGAACAGCACCAGCGCCCCCGGTAGCGCCGGGATCGAGGCGCTGTGGGAGCTGGCTCACCGGGAGGAGAAGTACCTGGCCATCGCATATGCCCGCCGCTTTCGCCCCTACATCGACCTGCCCCAGCTCGACCTGTACGAGCGGATGGTGGTCGAGGGGGCTTGGTGGGACCTCGTCGACGACGTCGGCCGGCAGGTCCCCGGTGGCGCGAAGCTGACCTACCGGCTGCACCCGCCGGTGCTGCGCGCG
>ENA-UOUL01005978-UOUL01005978.1-bioreactor-metagenome-genome-assembly--contig:-NODE-5978-length-10193-cov-7.276196_pt1 | contig 10193 bp, 9 predicted proteins | sample MGYA00249838_ERZ747220 | MGnify/ENA primary metagenome ERZ747220 (study PRJEB28778, sample SAMN05720191) | bioreactor metagenome | isolation source: Anaerobic biogas reactor | place: USA:Washington...
GTGCGCACGTCGATGAGCGCGTCGGCGAGCCGCGGGGTCATGGTGGGGCCGCCGGTGGCGACCGCCGCATACACCTGCGCCATCTGGAGCGGGGTGGTGAGCACGTCGCCCTGGCCGATGCTGAAGTTGGCCGCGTCGCCGCCGCGGTAGAGGTACCCGTGCTCGCAGTTCTCGCGCGCGATGGCAGTGAGGAGGTCGCGGCGCTCGAGGTCGGCGATCTCGGGGTAGCCCGTCTGCGCGCGCTCACAGAGCTGGTCCTTCGTCGCCTCCCACTGCGCCCGGCGCCACTCCCGACCAGGTATGCGGCCGCTCGCCTCCCCCGGCAGGTCCACCCCGGTGCGCTCCCCCAGCCCGAACTCGCGGGCGGTGCGGATGAAGGGGTCCGCGCTGTCATCGGTGGCACCGGTGCGGCCGAGTGCGAGCCAGCTCTGGTAGGCGAAGTCATAGAAGATCGTGTCGCACGAGAGCGCCATCGCCTCGTGCAGCGAGATGGTGCCGTGGTCCTGCCGCCCGAAGTTGGTGAACTCCCGGCCTCCGAGGGCATAGCTCGCCGGGCACGCGTAGGTGCCGGTGAGCGGATTGCCGGCGGCGACGGCGGCGGGCAGCGTCACGGCCTTGAAGGTCGACGCGGGGGCCAGGGCGGCCTCGGTCACCCGGTTGATGAGCGGCTGGTGGGAGTCGGGAGCGGTGAGCGCCGCATAGTCGCTCTGGCTGATGCCGCCGACCCAGACGGTCGGGTCGTAGGTGGGGTAGCTCGCCAGCGCCAGCACTCCCCCGTCGCGCACGTCGAGGACGACGGCGGCGCCGCTGTCGGCGACGCTGCCGGCGCGCCGGCGCTCGTCGATCTGGGCGGCGAGGGACTGCTCGGCCACAGCCTGGAGCCGGACGTCGAGGGTGGTCCTGATGTCCTTGCCCGGGATCGGTGGGGTCTCCTCGACCGTCTCCAGGGGCACACCGCGCGGGTCGGTGCGGATGAGCTGGCGGCCGGGTGTGCCACCGAGGATCTCGTCGTACTGCCGCTCCAGGCCCGCGCGGCCGACGAGCTCGGTGCTGTGCAGCGCGCCGTCACCGGCTTGGATGTCCTCTTCGGTTGCCTGGCTGAGGTATCCGAGCGCGTGCGGGGCGAGGACGCCCTCCGGATGAGGGTAAGCGCGGGTCGCGACGGTCTCGATGCGCACCCCAGGGAAGTGGTCGGGGCGCTCGGCGATGGCGAGGGCGGTGGTGGCGTCGAGTCGGGGCGCGAGGATGGCGGGCGCGGCCGGTGAGCCAGGGGTGCACGTCGGCGGTGGGGCCGCGCCGGGGGCACCGCAGGAGGTGGCGCGGGCGCGCAGCTCATCCGGTGTGGTGCCGAGGCGCTCACCCAGGGTTTGGAAGAGCGTGTCGGCCTCGGCGTCGTGGAGGTTGGCGAGGGTGGCGCGATCCATGACGAGGGAGGGGTAGGAGTCGTTCTGCACCAACGGGATTCCGTTGCGGTCGAGGATCTGGCCGCGGATCGCAGGGATGACGATGGTGGAGATGTTGGGGTCGTCGAGGGAGGGCTGCTGTGAGCTGTGGGCGTCCGTCGGGGTGCGGGCTGCTGCTTCTTGGCCCCCTTGGGCGCCGGCTGCTTGGATGCGGCCGGTGTCGGCGCGGGTTGTGCCGGCGCCGGTGGCCGCCTCGGCCGAGTCGATGAGCTGGACCTGGGTGAGCCTAGCAACGAGGGTGCCGAGCATGAGCAGGAGGATGAAGACGAGGACGACGACCCGGCGGCGCAGGCGGCGTAGTGGAGCGCCTCGGTCCTGGGCCGGCGGTGGCTCGACTTGGCGGTGGGGTTTGGCCCTGGCGCCTCTCACAGCTGCTCCTGCCCGGTGTCGATGCGGATCAGCGGCGGGACGATGATGATCGCCGCGAGCAGGGTGACGACGACCTGGGTCGCGGCCCGCGCAGGTGCCAGCTGCTGGCCGAGCCAGGCACCGTGGAGCAGCCGACCGGCGGCGGGCACGGCTGCGGCGCCCAGACAGACGAGGGCGACCCAGCGCAGCGGGAGGGGACCGATGCGTCGGCCGAGGCCGGCGAGGGAGCCGGCCAGCGCATACAGGATCGCGGTCAGGCCCAGGGGCGCGCCGCCGGGCGGGACGAGGTCCACGACCCACCCCGCGGCGAGTCCGAGCAGGGCACCGGGGACCGGTCCGCGGCTGAGCGCGAGTGCCAGGACGGGGAGCAGGGCCAGGTCGGGGACGATGCTCCACCCGCGGGCCTGGATGAGGACGACGACCACTGCCCCGACGAGGCTGAGGACGAGGGCTGCGATGACGCGCAAGGCCGGGCCCATGTCAGCGGCCTTCCGGCACAATGACGGCCACGACGTCGAGCCGTCCGATGTCCACCGCGGGGGTGACCGCTGCCTCGACATTGGGCCTGCCGGTCCATTCCTCGACGCTGTGGATGAAGCCGATCGGCAGGCCTGCTACGAATGGGATCTCGTCCGGGGAGCCGACGGTGACGAGATCCTCGTCGCGGCGCGGCTCGCCGAACGCGATCGCCGTGAAGGTCAGCTCACCCTGCGAGCCGGTCGCGAGGTCGCCCTGTGCCGGCGCGCTCACCGTCCCCAGCAGGCCGGAGTCGACGCCGCGGGCGCCGATGACGAGGTCTGTCGCCCCGAGCACGAGGACGTCGCTCGTGGTGCTGCCGACGCGGACGGTCCGGCCGACGAGCCCGTCCGCGGCGACGACGCTCTGGTCGAGGCTGACCCCGTCCACACTGCCGACGTCGATGGTGACGCGCTCGGGTCCGGCCGGGCCGAAGGCGCCGATGGCGACGACGCGAGCCACGACCACCTCGTGGTTCGACTCGGTCAGCGCGCTGAGGTGCGGTGCCCTGACGAGCTCGGACTCCTGGGACAGCTCGCGCAGCCGGTCCTCGGCCAGCGCGAGCCGGGCCTGGGACTCAGCGAGCGCCGGGGCATCTGGAGGTGGGGCGGGGAAGGTGTCGGCGACCCTCGTGAGCACCGGACCCATGACGGCCGCCCCGCCCGCTCGCAGCGCCTCGGGGAGGCCGGCCCGGGGTCGGGCCGCGTCCAGACCCATGACGAGGGCGGTGAGGAGGACGCCGGCGACCAGCGCATACAGGGAGAGGGTGCGGGCGGTCATCCGCGGCGCACGTCGGAGAGGATCCGGCTCAGCGAGGCGAAGTCCTCGACGCAGCGCCCGGAGCCGCGCGCGACGGCGCGGACTGGGTCCTCGGCGACCTGGACCGGGACGCCCAGCTCGTGTCGCAGGCGGGCGCTCCAGCCGCGCAGCAGTGCGCCGCCGCCGGTGAGGGTGATGCCGTTGTCGAGGATGTCGCCGGCGAGCTCGGGCGGGCAGACGTCGAGGACCGTGCGGACGACGTCGGTGATCGTGATGACCGGTGTCTCGATGGCCCGGCGGATCTCCGGGGAGGCGATCTGGACGGTCTTCGGCAGGCCGGTGACCAGGTCGCGGCCGCGCACGCGTGTGGTGAGCTCCTCACTGAGGGGGAAGACCGAGCCGACCGCGACCTTGATGTCCTCGGCGCTTCGCTCACCGAGGAGCAGGGAGTACTCCGCCTTGACGAAGGAGATGATCGCCTCGTCGACCTCGTCGCCGCCCACCCGGACCGAGCGGGACGTGACGATGCCGCCGAGGCTGATGACCGCGACGTCGGTCGTGCCGCCGCCGATGTCGACGACCATCTGGGCGCTGGTCTCGTTGACCGGCAGCCCCGCGCCGAGGGCGGCGGCCATGGCCTCCTCGACGATGTAGACGCGCCGTGCCCCGGCTCGCAGGGCGCTGTCCTCGAGCGCTCGACGCTCGACGCCGGTCACCTCGCTCGGCACGCAGACGACAATGCGTGGGCGGACGATCTTGCTCGGGCCGACCTGCTCGACGAAGTAGCGCAGCATCCGCTCGGTGATCTCCGCGTCGCTGACAACCCCGTCCTTGAGCGGGCGCACCGCCTCGACGTGGTCGGGCGTGCGGCCGAGCATCTCCTTGGCCTTGGTCCCGGCGGCGATGAGGCGCTGGGTGCGGCGGTCCACGGCCACGACCGAAGGCTCGTCGAGGACGATCCCGCGGCCGCGCTGGTAGATCACAGTGTTGGCGGTCCCGAGGTCGATCGCGAGGTCCCCCACCCCGTGCCTGGACCACCAGTTCGCCATGCCTGTCAGGCTACGTGCGGGGGGCGTTGGAGCAGGTCAGGGCACGCCGGGGTGGGGTGGGGACGAACCTGCCAATTGGCAGGTTTGTGCACGGTTGTGCACCGTCGGTTGGGGACGAACCTGCCAATTGGCAGGTTTGTGCACGGGTTGGGCACCGTCGGTTGGGGACGAACCTGCCAATTGGCAGGTTTGTGCACGGTTGGGCACCGTCGGTTGGGGACGAACCAGCCAATTGGCAGGTTTGTGCACGGTTGGGGTGGTCGACGGTCAGGTGAGCGCCTGCTCGTGATGGCGGGTGTCCCACCAGTCGATGAGGGCAGCAGCGATCGCGGCCGGGAAGGCCGGCAGCACCAGGAACAGTCCCAGCTCAGCCGTCTCACCGCCGACGAACAGAACACCGACAGCGGCGGCGACGACAATGGTCAGCATGGCGAGCCGGAGCCCGTCGCGGAGCACGTGCTCCCTCGATCGTGCGAGGTCACGGACCGCATCGATGACCGGCACCGCGAGGAAGAGCACGACGGCAATCACCACGAAGAACACCAGAGCCCACGGACCCTCCTGCGGGAACGGACTCGGGAGCGTGCGCGCCAGCGTGAAGACCATGCCGAAGCCGGCCACGAACACGACAGCAGCGACGATGCATCCGACGATCACCACGCCGACGTCGCGCCACGTGAGGCGCCGACCGTGGATCAACCAGGCGAGCACCAGACCACCGACGACCGCCAGCGGCATGCCGAGCGCGCCGATCGCCTCGAGCCAGAGCGGCGGAGTCCACGTCCCCAGCTCCCCGCCGGAGACCAGGAAGGCAAGGGACTCCTGGATGCCGATGACGGCGAGGACGATCAGCGCTGCGGCCAAGAACGCATCCGCAGCAAGGTGGTGACGCTCGCGGCTCACGATGTGGGGCCGGTGGAGTGTCTCAGTCATCTCGGACACCTCCTCGACAACCGCCGACTCAGGTGGCTGCCACCTTCATTCTCCGCCTCCCATGCCCCACCACATCGCGGTTGTGAGTGGCGAGACAGCGCCTCAGCACCTCAGCGCCTCAGCACCTCAGCGCCTCAGCGCCTCAGCGCCTCAGCCGAGGATGTTGCCGAGCATGCCGCCCGCGCTCTGGTTCCCACCGGCCTCGTGCCCGCCCTGGGCGACCGACTCGCTCGGCTGGACCAGCACATACCCCTGGCCGCCGAAGGCCATCTGCAGGGTCTCCCCGGTGCCTCCGCGAATCATCGATCCGATGCCGCCGGTGTCGATGCGGACATCCATGCTCACGCCGGCCGTCCACAGCACGACCGCCTGGGCGTCGGCGAAGGTAGGAGATGAGGCGACGTCGAGCGCGATCGGCTCGCCCTTGCTCGTCACGGCGACATAGCCGGTGCCACGCAGCGAGACGTTGTAGAGGCCGCCGGTCATCGCCGCGCCCCGCGCCTGGATGCGGTGGATGTCCCACTGGATGGAGTTGCTGAACGCGAGGACGTTGCGGCCGTTGACCGAGATGGCGTCGTTCTCGAGGTACATGATCTGGATCTCGGCGGCCTCGTCGGCGAGGAACAGCTCACCGGAGCCGGAGCACGTCATCATCGAGACGCCCTCGCCGGTCACGGCGGACTTGAACATCCGGCCGAGGCCGGAGCTCTGCTTCGCGAACCGCACGTCCCCCTGGTAGGCGACCATCGAGCCGAGCTTGGCCTGCACCTCCCCGTAACGCATGTCGACACGCAGCAGCTTCTTGTTCTGCAGGGCGAAGGGGTCCTGCCGAGGGGTCGCGAGGTCGTCCTCATCCAGGCCGAGATCGGCAGCACCTCACCGGACGAGCCGCTCGACCACATCGCCGACGAGCTCAAGTCCGAGCACCCCGACGTCACCATCGAGCTGCGGGCGACCGCCGAGGACGCCGCCGAGGCGCTGACCGCCGCCTCTGCGGAGGCCGCCTTCGTCGTCGTGTCCAGTCACGGGCACCGGGGCATGCCTGGCTTCCTCCTCGGCTCGACGGCCCGTGCGCTCGTGCAGACCGCCCAGTCTCCGGTGATCGTGCTCACCGGCCGCTCCGAGCGACGCTGGCCGGTCCGCGCCGACTGAGGTCCCGAACCTCGACTCTGCTCTCACTGCGCGCCGGCGCTCCCGTACTGCGACTCACGCCTGCAGTTGCGGGCGCGAAGTGGCGGTTCGGGTGCAGGAGAGGCGGTTCGGGTGCGGAGTGGCGTGCCGGAGGCAAGGTCACGCTTCGGGTCCAGGCTCGCGACCCCGCTGCGAACGGGCGCCGGTCAGTCGCCGCGCAGCGAGCCCAGGACGAGCGGCAGCTCGGGGAGCAGCTCGCCCGCGAGATAGCCGACCCGGCCGAACTTGGTCGCCAGGACGTCGCCCGCCGCTGCGTGGGTGTATGCGCCCCACACCAGAGCCTGCTCGCGCGGCGCTCCCCGACTCAGCAGACCGGCGACGGCGCCGGCGAGCACGTCACCGCTGCCGGACGTGCCGAGCCCCGTGTCCCCCGTCGCCACCCGCCAGACACCCTCCGCGGACACCACCCGGCCGGAGCAGGCGACGACGGCGCCGTAGCGCTCGACGACCTCGGCGGCGGCCTCCGGGATATCGTCGGCGTCGAGGTCGTCCGAACCGACCATGATGCCGAGCTCGTTGGTGTTGGGGGTCAGCACGACCCGGCCGGAGATCCGCCCGGCCACGGCAGGGTCGAGGTCGGGCAGGACGGTGGCGCCGTAGGCGTCGAGCACCACAGGGAGGTCGCCCGGAACCAGCGCCAGCAGCTCCTCGAGCACGCGGACGGTGCCGTCGACGTCGTCCAGACCCGGGCCGACGAGCAGGGCGTCACCGCGCCGGACGTCGCGCTCGAGCAACCGCCCGGCGTCCTCACCGGTCACCGACCCCGACGAGCTCTCGGGCAGCCCACGGACCCCGGACTCAGGCACCGCCACGGCGACGTGAGCTGCGACGCTCTCGGCGACCGCCATGGTCAGCCGGCCCGCCCCCATCCGCAACGCGGCGACGCCGGCGAGCATCGCGGCCCCCGGGGTCGCGCGGGCGCCACCGACGACGATCACCTGGCCGCGTGAGTATTTCGTGCCCGTCGGCTCGGGAAGCGGCCAGCCGCGCAGCAGCATCGGCGTGACGAGTCGGGGGTCATCCGGCGTGCCGGGGGTCGCCTCCGACGGCATCTTCGGCCGGGCCGCCATCAGGAGCCCCCCACCTCGTCGCCGGCACCCGGCTGGTCGGTCACGTCGACGCCGAGCTCGCGCAGGTGGGAGTCCTCGTTGTACGCGGTGACGCACCATCCCGTAGGGGACTCCTCGTCCCGCACCAGTCGGCAGATCGCCGCGTTGCGAAGACCGTTCGTGCGGGACCGCTCGAGCACCGCCTCCTCGTCGAGACCCTCGGCGACGTAGCAGAACAGCAGGATGACGACGTCGTGCGCCGAGACCAGGACCCGCTCCCGCTTCTCGTACTCCGCCAGGTCCCCGAGCACCGCCCGCACCCGCATCGCGACGTCCGCCCAGGACTCCCCACCCGGCGGGCGGCGGTAGAACTTGCCGATCCACTCGCGCCGCTTCGCCTCCTCGGGGTACTTCTCCCGGATGCCGGCCCCGGTGAGCATGTCCGTGATGCCCATGTCCCGGTCGCGCAGACGTTCGTCCACGCGCATGTCGAGGCGCGCGTCGCATACCTCCAGCGCGATCTCGGCCGTCTCTCGGGCGCGACGGTACGGGCTGGACCACACCCCCTCCGGCCGCTCCTCCTCGGGCTGCGAGGCCAACCAGTGGCCGAGGGCCTCGGCCTGTCTGCGACCGGTCTCCGACAGGACGACGTCGGGATCCCGGGCCGGGACGTCGATCTCGTGCAGCCGGTCCCGGTCAGCGGCTTCGGCCGCGACGTTCCCCTCGGACTGACCGTGTCGGACCAGGATCAGCTCTCGCACTGTCATCCGGGCAGCATAGGCACACCTGGGGTGTCCCGCATCGGGCCAGCGGAGGACACTGGTCGCAGGCGGCTGACCGGGCAGAGTGAGAACGTCCTAGGAGGAGTGGTCATGACCCGCATCGCCGATGCAGCAGAGGAGTTCCTGCGGTGCTCGCGCATCGCCGTCACCGGAGTCTCGCGCGAGCCGAAGGGTGAGGCGAGCAACGGCATCTACCGCCGGCTGCGCGACCGGGGGTATGCGGTGTTCGCCGTCAACCCGCACGCCACCGAGGTCGAGGGAGACCCCGCATACCCCGACCTGGCGAGCATTCCCGGAGGCGTCGAGGCGGTCGTCGTCGCCACCCGGCCGGAGCAGGCGATGGGGACCGTGCAGGACGCGATCACGGCCGGAGTGCCACGGGTCTGGATGCACCGGTCCTTCGGTGCCGGTTCGGTCGACGCCGAGGCGGTCCGGGTCGGACGCGAGGCCGGCCTGATCGTGATCGACGGCGGCTGCCCGCTGATGTTCGGCCGGGCCTCCGACGGCGGCCACCGTCTGATGTGCCGGTGGTTCACCATGACCGGCAAGGTGCCGAGGACGGTCTAGTCGGCGGCGTCGGCGCGGCGCCGACGCCACGCGCGCCAGGCACCGGTCGACCACAGCGCCCAGGCGATGAGGACCGGCTGGAAGAACAGCCGGGCGAACCTCGCAGCGTCGGTGTCGAGACCGAACGCCTCGCGGCCCTCGACCCACTGGGCGATGTTGCCGGGGAAGATCGCGACGAAGAACGCCGCTGCCACCCAGCCGACGAGCGGTCGCCACGCAAGGGGTGCCGCGACGAGCGCCAGCCCGAGAGCGATCTCGACCACACCTGAGGCGAGCACCACGAGGTCGACGTCGAGCGGGATCCACGGCGGCACCTGCGCCCGAAACTCCTCGCGGCCGAAGGTCAGATGGGAGACGCCGGCGAACAGGAAGAGGAGGCCGAGGCCGATCCTCGCCAGGGTGCGCATCTCCACACCGTATGCGGTGCGCACCACTGCCTCGTGTGGCGCGGTACGAGCATTGGGTTCTTGCTCCGAGGGGTGACTCAGGCTGTCGTGCTCCGCCGGGCTGTGCTGTCGGGGCCTGGAGAACGTGACTGCGGGGCCGGGCGCTTTCGCGCCCGACCCCGCAGCCTGGGAGAGGTGACTGGTCCGTTACGGAGCTGCGGTCACCGGGCCGATCACATTGGTGATGGCCGTCTCATCGAACCCTGCGTCGTCCGTGAAGTCGACGACGACCCGGATGTACCGACCGAGGTCACCTGGATCCTGCAGCGTCCACGATGCACTCGTGGTCTCCTGCAGCACCTGGACATCGTCCGTGAACTCTGCGTTCGCGGCAGACTCGAACCGGTAGACCCACCCGGCCTCGGACGCTGTCTCGACCCCGTTGCTATCCGTCGGCGGGAACACCTGGACGTTGTTGCCCACGACTGGCGCTCCGACGAGGTCGGGGATGACCGAGTCGACTGGGGTCGCCGTGACCGGGTTGGCCGTCCACGGGGTCAGGATTATGTGACGCTCACCGTCGACGGTGAGACTGATCCGTGCCCGAAGGAACTGCTCGGCCGTGCCGAAGGGCACCGTGATCGTCCAGCCGTTGAGCGCACCGTCCTCCAGAACCTCGACCTCGGAGATCTCGGCCGGGGTAGCGCCCTCGCCCGCGAGCCACTCGACCAGGATGTTGGTCGCGGTGCTCAGGTCGAACTCGGTCTCCCCATCCGGCGCGAAGAGCGTCGCCGTGATCGGCTGGCCCTCGGCCGGCTCCTCGGTGTCCAGACCTCCGACGCCGATCGTGTCGCACGGGGCACCCGGCTCTTCACCCTCTGGGGAGTCGATCCGGAGGTCCCAGCAGCCGTCGAAGAACTGGAGCAGCTCGACGTTGCGGATGATGTCCGCACCCTCGGACTCCTCGGCCTCCGACCCGCCGGTGAGCACATCGCTGTGCCACACCTCGTAGTAGCCGTCACCGAGGTCGGTGATGGTGTACTCCGCACGTGCGCCGATGTAGATCGCGGTGTCGAGGTCGTCCTCGTCGGAGAGGTCCACGAGCTCGCGGATGATCCGGAAGTTGCCC
>ENA-UOUL01005981-UOUL01005981.1-bioreactor-metagenome-genome-assembly--contig:-NODE-5981-length-10183-cov-3.647338_pt1 | contig 10183 bp, 9 predicted proteins | sample MGYA00249838_ERZ747220 | MGnify/ENA primary metagenome ERZ747220 (study PRJEB28778, sample SAMN05720191) | bioreactor metagenome | isolation source: Anaerobic biogas reactor | place: USA:Washington...
CGTAGGCGACGATGGAATAGGTGGCTATGGGCTGCATGATGCCTTTCCTCCGTTCACTTTCTGCCGCTGCGTTTCGGCCGGGGCGGGCGCAAACCCCCGCGCGAGGGCCGGCCCGTCGCGCCCTTTTGCCCGCCAGCGCGCACACGCGCCTGTAGCGCTTCGACTTCGGCCGGCGTCAGGTGGCGCCACTGGCCCGGCGGCAGGTCGCCCAGCGCCAGCGGCCCGATGTGCGTGCGCAGCAGCCGCTGCACCGGATGGCCGAACGCCGCCGCGATACGCCGGATCTGCCGTTTGCGCCCCTCGCGCAGGGTGATACGCAGCCGCGTGCTGTTCGGGTCCCGCTGCAGAAGCTCGACGCGGGCCGGCGCGGTCGGCTCGCCGTCCAGCAGCAGCCCCTGCCGCCACTGGGCCAGCGCCTCGTCGCCAATCGCTCCTTCCAGCGTCACGTCGTAGACCTTTTCGTGCTCGTAGCGGGGGTGGGTCAGCCGGTGGGCGAGCTGCCCGTCGTTGGTCAGCAGAATCAGCCCCTCGCTCTGCCTGTCCAGCCGCCCGACCGGGTAGAGGTGGCCCGGCAGCGGGACCATCTCGCGTACCGTCGGGCGCCCTTCCTCCAGCTCGTCCTCGGTCGAGGAGAGCACGCCGCGCGGCTTGTGCAGCATCACGTAGACCGGTTTCTGCAGCTTCAGCGGCTTCCCGTCCACCGTTACCGTGTCCTTTTCCGGGTCGGCCCTATCCCCCAGCCGCGCCACGCGGTCGTTGACGCGCACCCGGCCGGCGCGGATCAGCGCCTCGTTGGCCCGCCGCGAGCCGTAGCCCGCCCGGGCCATCAGCTTCTGCAGCCGTTCGGCCACTACTCCTCTTCCTCGTCCTCGCGGGCGAGCGGCGGCAGCTCCTGCAGCGAGCCGAGGCCGAAATATTGCAGGAAGTCGGGCGTGGTGCCGTAGAGAATCGGACGGCCCGGCGTCTCCCGGCGGCCTACCTCTTCCAGCAGGCCCCGGCTGAGCAGCGTGCGCAGCGCCCCGTCGGAGTTCACGCCACGGATGTCGTCTATCTCCGGCCGGGTGGCCGGCTGCATGTAGGCGACGATAGCCAGCACCTCGAGCGCCGCCTGGCTGAGCCGGCTGGTCGTCTCCAGCCCCAGGAAGCGCTCGACGACGGCTGCCGCCTCCGGCGCGGTGGTTAGCTGTACCTCGTTGCCGCTCCACTGCAGGCGCAGCCCCCGGCCGGCGTATTCCGCCTCCAGCGCCCGCAGCAGGCCGCGCACTACCTCCGGGCTGACGTCCAGCGTGCGCGCCAGCCGCTGCAGGCTTACCGGCCCGCTGGCGACAAACAACATGCTCTCCAGCAGCGCCGCCGCTTCCGGCTCTTCAATCAGGTCGTTCTGTCGGGCCATCGATTCGTCTCACAACTCCGCTCAGATATAATGGCCGATTATACCGGAAAGCTGCTTCGTGCAGGAAGTGAGGGATTATGATTGCCACTCAGGCTCTGGAAGCCGCTCTGAACCACGCCACCGAACACCAGGAAGCCAACCTGCAGCAGTTGCTGGCTTTCCTGCGCATCCCCAGCATCAGCACCCAACCGGAACACAGCGCCGACGTCGCTACGGCTGCCCACTGGCTGGCCGAGGCGATGCGCCACGCCGGCCTGGAGAACGTGCGCCTCATCGAGACGGAGGGCCACCCCCTCGTCTACGGCGACCATCTACACGCCGGCCCCGACGCGCCGACGATTCTCATCTACGGCCATTACGACGTGCAGCCGCCCGAGCCGCTGGAGCTGTGGGAGTCGCCGCCCTTCGAGCCGGATCTGCGCGACGGCTACATCTACGCCCGCGGCTCGGCCGACGACAAGGGCCAGCTCTACATCCACGTTAAGGCCATCGAGGCGTACCTGGTGACCGGCAACGCGCTGCCCGTCAACGTGAAGCTGCTCGCCGAGGGGGAAGAGGAGGTCGGCAGCCCGTCGCTCGGCCCGTTCATCGCCCGCGAGAAGGAGCTGCTCGCCGCCGACGTGGCCCTCATCTCTGACACCGCCATGCTGGGCAAAGAGACGCCGGCCATCGTCTACGGGCTGCGGGGCCTGGCCTACGTGTTGGTGGACGTAACCAGCGCCAGCCGCGACCTGCACTCCGGCCATTACGGCGGCGCGGTCAAGAACCCGATCAACGCCCTGGCGCACATCATTGCCCAGCTACAGGACGAGAAGGGACACGTGCTCATCCCCGGCTTCTATGATGGCGTGCGCCCGCTGACGGAGGAGGAGCGGCGCATCGTCAACGAGCTGCCGCTGGACGAAAAGGCGTGGCTGGGCGAAATCGGCGTGAGGCAGGCCTGGGGCGAGCCGGAATACACGCTGGTAGAGCGCATCGGCGCCCGGCCGACGCTGGACGTGAACGGCATCGTCGGCGGCTACACCGGGCCGGGCGGCAAGACGGTGCTGCCCGCGCACGCCCACGCCAAAATCTCCATGCGCCTGGTGCCCGACCAGCAGCCGGAGCAGGTGATCGAAGCCTTCCGCCGCTACGTAGAGGAAATCGCCCCGCCGGAAGTGCGCGTGGAGGTTACCGACACCGGCGGCGGGTCGGTCGCCAGCGTCACCGACTACAACACGGACGCGGTGCGCGCGGCGATGGACGCCTACGAGCAGGTCTACGGGCGCCGGCCTGTGCTCATGCGGGAGGGCGGCTCGATCCCCGTCGTCGGCGACTTCAAGCGCCAGCTCGGCCTGGAGACGGTGCTCATGGGCTTCAGCGCGCCCGACGAGCAGATCCACGCGCCGAACGAGCGCTTCTACCTGGCTAACTACTACCGTGGCATCGAAACGGTGATCCGTTTCCTGCACGGGTACGGGGCGCGGGCATGATTTTTGAACTCTGATTTGAATGATTGGGATGATTGCCTATGATTTTTGCCTGGGAGCGGCGAAATCATAGGCAATCATGGAAATCAGATGAATCAGAGTTCAATCTACCGCGCGCTGTGCACGGCCCCATCGTCCACCGCCCAGGCTACGGGCATCGCCGCCGTGTTGTGGGCGTGGCCGATGCGCCCGCGCGCGTCTACGGCGATGACGCCGCCGCGCCCGTCCACGCGCTCGGTCAGGAGCTGGACGGCGACGTGGCAGGCGAGCTGCGCGGAGAGACCGCTGGCGATGTAGTCGCAGACGCTTTTGCTGATCACGATCTTCATCAGGTCTTCGCCGTAGCCCGTGGCGCTCGCGCCGCCGTGCCAGTTGTCGGCGTAGGCGCCGCTGCCCACCAGCGGGCTGTCGCCAATGCGTCCCGGCAGCTTCAGCCGCGTGCCGCCGGTCGAGGTCGCCGCCGCCACGTTGCCCTCCGCATCCAGGGCCACGGCGCCGACGGTGCCCATGTTGCCCTCGCCGCTGAACAACGTCTCCAGGTCGTAGTCCGGGTTCTCCTGCAGGGCCAGAAAGCGTTCCAGCTCCTCCCCCACCAGCAGCTCGCTCACGTCGCAGCGCGGGAAGTTGATCTGGTCGGCAAACGCCTCGGCGCCGTGGGCGACGAGGAAATTGTGCCCCGATTCCAGAAGCACGCGACGCGCCAGGCTGATCGGGTGGCGGACGCGCTGCACGGCGCCCACCGCGCCCAGGCTCAACGTGCGCCCGTCCATGATGATCGCGTCCATCTCCACTTCGCCGCGCCGGTTGAGGTAGCTGCCGCGCCCGGCATCCAGCACCGGGCAATCCTCCAGGATGCACACCGCACTTTCGACGGCGTCCAGGCTGCTGCCGCCCTCCAGAAGTAGTTTCCGCCCGGCTGCGGCGGCCTCTTCACAGGCGGCGATGGCTTCGTCCAGCTTGCCTTCCTTCAGCTTCCAGGCGCCGGCGCCGCCGTGAACGATAATTGCTTGGGTCACATCTCCCTCCGCGAAATAATGGGATCGTCGAGCGGGTTTGTACGGGCAGGTTGTTTGGACGTTAACAAATTACGAGGCGTTTCCGCGCCGGGCGCGATTTGGAAAATCGCGCTACATGGTTGCCAGCGTGGCGCCTTGTATTTCATGATTGTCCAACATGCCTGCCCCTGTCGCGCCGTTTCAGTCGGCGCCGACTGGCCCGCACAGGGCGCAGATTGTAGACTTAAATTGGGCGCGAGGCCACCCCTGCCGGCCCGTTTAGGCCGAGATGAATGGGTTTGACATCTCGACCACTTTTGCTAGAATACACGAGGCTACCTTCCTCAGTAGCTCAATGGCAGAGCATGCGGCTGTTAACCGCAGGGTTGTTGGTTCGAGTCCAACCTGAGGAGCTTCGAGGACGGCAGGGCATCCTGCCGTCCTTTTTCACTTAAGGAGCAAACCAACACCATGAAAAGCTATCCCACAGTCGCACTCATCATTCTGGATGGCTGGGGCATCCGCGAGAAAGAACACGGCAACGCCGTCGTCCAGGCCCGCACGCCGAACTACGACCGCTGGCTGCGGGAGTACGAGCGGAGCATCCTCGACGCTTCCGGCATTGCGGTCGGCCTGCCGGAGGACCAGATGGGCAACTCCGAGGTCGGCCATCTCAACCTCGGCGCGGGGCGCATCGTCTACCAGGATTTCACGCGGATCAATATGTCCATCGAGCAGGGCGCCTTCAACAGCCTCGCGCCGCTGCTGGAAGGCATCACACACGCCAAAGAACAGGGCGGCAAGGTCCACGTCGTCGGCCTGCTGGGGCCGGGCGGCGTACACAGCCACGTCCGCCACCTCTACGCGACGCTCAAGATGGCTGCCGAGCATGGGATGGAGCCGATCGTGCACGTCATCACCGACGGGCGCGATACGCCGCCGCGCAGTGGGCTCGGCTTCGTGCGCGAGCTGCAGGCATTCCTCGACCAGAACCCCGGTGCGATTGCCACGGTCAGCGGGCGCTATTACGCGATGGACCGCGACAAGCGCTGGGATCGCACGGAGAGGGCCTACCGGGCTATGGTCCTCCGCGAAGGCGTTCATGCCGAGTCGGCCGAGCACGCCGTCGAGCAGGCCTACGCGCAGGATGTCACCGACGAGTTCATCGTGCCCACCGTCATCGACATCGAGCGCGACGCAGCCATCTCCGAGGGCGATACGATCATCTTCTACAACTTCCGGGCCGACCGGATGCGCCAGATCGTGCGCTCCTTCGTGGATCGCAGCTTCACCGGCTTCCCTCGTGACTACATCGACAACCTGCGCGTCGTCACCTTCACCGCCTATGCGGATGACCTGCCGGCCGAGGTGGTCTTCCCCGAAGAGAACATCACGAACCCGCTGGCCGAGATAATCAGCAGCCGGGGGCTGACCCAGTTCCATGCGGCCGAGACGGAAAAGTACGCCCACGTCACCTACTTCTTCAACGGCGGTCGTGAAGTCGTCTTCCCTGGCGAAGAGCGCCATCTGGAGCCGTCGCCCAAGGTCGCCACCTATGACCTGCAGCCGCAGATGAGCGCCGAGCCGCTGACGGAAGCGGTGCTCGCCCGGATTCAGAGCCACGACGACGCCTTTATCCTGGTCAACTACGCCAACCCCGACATGGTCGGGCACACCGGCGTGCTGGAGGCCGCTATCGCCGCCTGCGAGACGGTCGATGGCTGCGCGGCCCGGCTGGTGGAGGCGGTCGTGGGCAAGGGCGGCGTGGCGCTGGTAACTGCCGATCATGGCAACGCCGAGCGTATGATCGACGAGGCCACCGGCGGGCCGCACACCTACCACACGACCAACCCGGTCTCCCTCATCATGATCGGCGACGACTACTTCGCGCCCCGCCCGCGCGGTATCCTGGCCGACGTGGCGCCGACCGTGCTGGAGCTGCTGGCCATCGAGCAGCCGGTCGAGATGACCGGCCGGAGCCTGCTGAGACACGGGGGCCTTTAGGCGCGGGTAGGGCGACCGGCGGGAACCGCTGATGGAGACGATCTACCTCTCGCCAGAGGACGACATCGTCAGCATCTGCGACCGGCTGAACTGGGTGCAGGGCCGGCCGCGCGTGCTGCTCGTCCTGCCGGCGGCCTCTCCCGCCGAAGAGCCGCTGCTGACCTCCTGGCTTGACCTCGTGCGCCTGCGCCGCTGCGCTGCCGCGCTCCGTCTGGAGGTCGGCCTGGTCACCCGCGACGGCGAAGTCGCCGCGCAGGCGCGCGCCCTCGGCTTCCCGGTTTTCGGCAACGAGCGCGACGCGGCCAGCCGGCTGCGGCGCTGGTGGCGTGGGCGGCGCGAGTGGCGCCGGCCCACCCGCCCCGGCGCGACCGTCCGGCTCGGCGAGGGGGGCGAGCTGAAGTCGCTGCCCGACGTCGCCGACCGGCGCGAGATGTATCGCCGCATGGCCCCGCGCCCAAGCTGGCAGCGCTGGCTGTGGCATTACGTCGCCATCCTCCTCTTCTTTCTGACCATGGCCCTGCTGGTCATCGCCGCCGCCTACACCGTGCCGGGCGCGACGATCACCTTCTATCCCGAGGTCGAGCGCGTCGAGGTCGTGCGCCAGATCGTCGCCGACCCGCAGCTAGAGAGCGTCAGCTTCAGCGGCGCTTCCGTGCCCGGCCGGCGGCTGTCTGTCACCGTCTCCTGGCAGGCCGAGGTCCAGACCACCGGCGGCGCGGACGTGCCCGACGCCCCGGCGCGCGGCACTGTCGTCTTCGTCAACCGCCAGGATAGCCCTGTGACCGTGCCCGCCGGCACGCGCGTCAGCACCTCGGCCGGCGCGCGGCAGCTCTTCCAGACGGTGGAAGCGACGGAGGTGCCGGGCGTCCGTGGGGCGACGGCCGAAGCCCAGGTGGTCGCCATCACGCCCGGCCCGGAGGGCAACGTCGGCGCCAACCTGATCAACCGCGTGGTCGGCGCGCTGGCCGTGCAGCTCGACGTGCGCAACCTTGACCCGCTGACCGGCGGCGGCGTGCGTCGCGTGGCTGCCGTCGCGGAGGAGGACCGCGAGCGGCTGCGCTCCCAGGTGCTGCAGCATCTGCAGTCGATGGCGACCGCCGAGCTGGAGGCGCTGCTGGAGCCGGGCGAGTTCCTGGCCCGCGATTCGCTGCGTCTCGGCGACGTGCTCCAGGAGACCTATTCCCGCTTCCCCGGCGAGCAGAGCGAGCGGCTGGCGCTGGAGCTGCGCGCCGAGATGGAAGGCACGGCTGTAGACGCATCCCAGGCCAACGGCCTCATCTACGAGACGCTGGCCGAAGCGATTAAGCCGGGTTACGAGCTGGTGCCCGAGAGCCTGCAGTTCCGCGCGGGCGACGTGCTTGGCGTGGACGAGCAGGGGCGCGTCACCTTCGACATGATCGGCGAGGCCAACGTCGCCGCGACGCTGGCCCTCGACGAGCCGCTGCAGGCCATTACCGGGCAGCAGACCGACGTTGCCATGGCTTACCTTTACGAGCGGCTGCCCCTGCGCCGCTACCCCGAGGCGCGGGTCTTCCCCGGCTGGTTCGGGCGCATTCCCTACCTGCCCGTGCGCATCCAGACGGAAATCGCCGCCGTCGAAAGCCCGTAGGCTGTCGCGCGTTTTTCAAAGCGCGCGTTCTGCGTTGGGGAGCGATTTGGGAAAATCGCTCTACAAGATCGGCGCGCTCCGTCTGCTGGCCGTAGGGCAGCCGTGTTACAGCTCCCGCCGATTCTGTGGTACAAAGAAGGCGTGGACGAGGAACCTGTGCCCCCGGCGGGCCGGCGCATCATGGCCCTGGACATGGGCGAAAAGCGCATCGGCGTCGCGCTGAGCGACGAGACCCAGCTCATTGCCCGCTCCTATGAGGTGCTGCCGCGCACCTCGCGCCGGGCCGACTTCGCCCGGCTGGCGGAGATTGCCGCGCAGGAGAACGTCGGCTTTCTCGTCGTCGGCCTGCCGCTGGAGCTGAACGGCACCGAAGGGCCGCTGGTTCCGTGGATACGCGACTACGCGGCGGCGCTTGCCAAAGCGCTGCACCTGCCCCATACCTTCTGGGACGAGACGTTCACCAGCCAGCAGGCCAGCGCCAGCCTGCGCGCCCGCGGCGTCACCGCCCGGGAGCAGCGCGGGCGGCTGGACGCGGTCGCCGCTGCCTTCATCTTACAGGACTATCTCGACGCGCGGCGGGGCGGGCTTGCTCCGCTGCCGCCCGCGTCTGACGAGACGAGGTGACCTATCAGCGGAGCAACCGGTAAAGCCCCCTCGCGCGTGGTCTGGGCTGCGCGCCTCATCCTGCTCTTTATTACTGTGACGGCAATCGGCGTCGCCGTGTTTCTGCTCTACTTCCGCTGGCGCGCCGCTGCCTATGGCACTCTGGTGCGCGTCGAAGGCGGCAACCCGTCGCTCAGCCTGCCGGAGAGTCTCTACCTGCAGAGCTATCTGATCACCCACGCCGAAGAGCTTGCTCAGCCGGCCGGCAACATTGGCGCGCCCAGGCGCTTCGTCATCAATAGCGGCGAGTCGGCCAGCACCGTGGCGGCAAACCTGGAGGAGGCCGGGCTGCTGCGCAACCGCGAGCTGTTCCTGAACTACATCCGCTACTATGGCCTCGACTCGCAGCTTGAGGCCGGCGCTTTTTCCCTCGACCCGGCAATGCCCATCCCGGCGCTGGCGCAGCAGCTTACCGATGCCAACGCCAACGAGATTACCCTGCGCTTCCTCGAAGGCTGGCGCATCGAGGAGATGGCGACTTACCTGGCGACGACGACGCCGGCGCAAATTGACGCCGACCGCTTCCTCGGCCTCGCCCAGCGCCGCATCCCACACAGCTTCGAGAACGGCGCCTTTCTCGCCGAGCTGCCCGCGGGCGCCAGTCTCGAAGGCTACCTCTTCCCCGACACCTACCGCGTGCCGCTTGACGCCACGGCCGAGGATCTGCTGGAGCTGATGCTGGCTAATTTCGACGAGCGCGTGGCCCCCCTGCGGCCCGGTTTCTCCGCCCAGGGGCTCAGCCTGCACGAGGCCGTGACCCTCGCCTCTATCGTGGAGCGCGAGACGCCGCTGGCGGAGGAGCGACCGCTGGTCGCGGGCGTCTTCCTCAACCGGCTGGCGCTGCCCATGCGCCTGCAGGCCGACCCCACCGTCCAGTATGCCCTCGGCTACGCGCCCGCTGCCAGCACCTGGTGGAAGTCGCCGCTCTCGGCCGAGGACCTGCAGATCGACAGCCCGTACAACACCTATCTGGTCGAGGGACTGCCGCCCGGCCCCATCGCCAATCCTGGGCTGGCCTCGCTGCAGGCCGTGGCCCAGCCGCAGCCCAGCGACTTTATCTACTTCGTCGCCGATTGTGGCCAGCCCGGCGCGCATACCTTCGCCGTGACCTATGAGGAGCATCTGCAGAATGTCGAGCGCTGCCGTTAAGCGGCACGGAGTGAGGCAGCGCCTTCTACAAGGGGCCGGCCTCGCACTGGTCCTGCTCTGCCTGCTGCCGGCGACCGCCTGCCGCACACTGCCCGCTACCCTCAAAGTCGGCCTCGTCGCGCCGTTCGAGGGGCGCTGGCGCGACATTGGCTACGACGCCATCTACGCCGCCCGCCTCGCCATTCGCGAAGTGAACGAGCGCGGCGGCATCGACGGCTACCGCGTGGAGCTGGTCGCCCTGGACGACGGGGGCGATGCTCGCCTCGCCGCCGAGTCTGCCGCCACACTCGTCGCCGACCCGCAGGTGATCGTCGCCCTGGGCCACTGGCTGCCGGAGACGACCGCCGCCGCCGCGCCCGTCTATGAGGCGGCGTCGCTGGCGCTGCTGGCGCTGGGCGTCGCGCCGCTGGACGAGAGCGATCCGGCGCTGCTGCCGGAGGATTTTCGCCAGGCCTACGCCGAGGTCAGCCCCTTCGACGAAGTCGCCGGAAGCTACGCCGGAGCCACCTACGACGCGCTCTGGCTGGCCCTCTCTGCCTTAAGAGTTGCTGAATCGCAGGATGCACTCTCGCGGGAGGCTGTTATAACCGCGCTGCAATCATTACAATATCAGGGTGTTACCGGGCCGGTCTTCGAGCCGGCGACTGATGCCGTCGAATAGCCTGTCTATCCCTGCGGTGCAGGCCCTGTGCAGCAGGGACGATCACCCAACGCCCATCGAGGAGGAAGCAGCCATCCATGCGCAAGGTGCTGGGCATCATCATGCTGGTCATTGGCCTTGCCGGCATCGTTTTGAGTATTTCTGGGGCCGTCGCCGGGCGCAGGCTGATTGCCGGCATCGGCGATACGCTTGACGCGAACCTGCGGCTGACCATCCAGAGCCTCGACGCGGTGAACGAGA
>ENA-UOUL01005983-UOUL01005983.1-bioreactor-metagenome-genome-assembly--contig:-NODE-5983-length-10179-cov-3.056820_pt1 | contig 10179 bp, 7 predicted proteins | sample MGYA00249838_ERZ747220 | MGnify/ENA primary metagenome ERZ747220 (study PRJEB28778, sample SAMN05720191) | bioreactor metagenome | isolation source: Anaerobic biogas reactor | place: USA:Washington...
TCACCCACCACAGACGCATGGTGAGCCGGCGAGCCCTTGCCGCCGTACAGGCCGTCCTCTACGGCCTTCTTGGCATTGTCCCAGGCGCCGCCGGCGTTGGACATGAAGACCGCCAGCAACTGCCCGGACAGGATGACGCCGGCCAGGAAGCCGCCCAGCGCCTCGGCCTTCAATGCGAAGCCGACGACGATCGGGATCAGCACGACCATGATGCCCACGGGCAGCAGCTCACGCTGCGCGGCCTGGGTGGAGATGCCGACGGCCTTCTTGTAGTCCGGCATGACCTTGCCCTCGCGCACGCCCGGGACATCGAACTCCTTGCGCACCACCGCCACCATGCCGTTCGCCGCGCGGGACACGGCCTTCACCAGCATCGCAGCGAAGAGCACCGGCACGCCGCCGCCGATCAACATGCCGATGAACACCCGGGGATCCGCGATGTTGACGTACTTGATCACCGCATCCGCAGCAAGCTCGCCGGCCTTCACCATTTCATTCTGCACCACATTGATATCGGTGATGAACGACCCGAACAGCGCGACCGCCGCAATAACTGCGGAGCCGATGGCCACACCCTTGGTGATCGCCTTGGTGGTGTTGCCCACCGCGTCCAGGTCGGTCATGATCTTGCGGGCGCTCTCAGGCATCCGGGCCATTTCGCCGATGCCGTTGGCGTTGTCAGAGATCGGGCCGAAGGAGTCCATCGAGACCAGGTTGCCGGCGTGGGTGAGCCAGCCGATACCGATCAGCGCCACGCCGTAGATCACGTACTGCATGCCCAGGTTGCCGTAGACGATCACCGAGACCATGATCGAGGCCGCAATGGTGAAGATCGACCACACGCTGGACTCGTAGCCTTCGGCCAAACCGCTCAGGATCGTGGTCGCCGGGCCGAAGCGCGTGCTCTTGGCAATCTCCTTCACCGCCGTACTATCCGTAGCGGTGAACATGGCGGTCAGGCGGTTGACGATAACGTTGAAGACGACGCCCGCCGAAATCATCGCTGGCGGCTGCCACCAGTTCTGTGGATCGACCGTGCGGATGTAGACAACGCCCAGCAGAAATGACAGGGTGATCGTGATGACCGAGGAGACCTCGTAGGCAATCTCCATGCTGTGCCAGGCATTCCCCTTGGCCACAGTGCGTTCCCACACGGGAACGGAGAACGTACCGATGATGGAGCTGATAACGCCGATGGCGCGCACGAGGAGCGGGAAGACGATCCAGTAGACATGGCCCGTGACGCGCATGAGCGCCAGGCCCAGGATCAACGCGGAGACGATCGTGACCTCGTAGGACTCGAAGATGTCCGCCGCCATACCGGCGCAGTCGCCCACGTTGTCACCCACCTGGTCAGCGATGACGGCCGCATTGCGCGGGTCATCCTCTTCCAGGCCTTCTTCCACCTTGCCCACCAGGTCGGCGCCAACGTCCGCGGCCTTCGTATAGATGCCGCCGCCCACGCGCATGAAGAGCGCCAGCAGCGTGCCGCCGAAGCCGAAGCCCAGGAGCGCATCCGGCGCCGCGGCACCGAAAACGACGAAGATCAAGGTGCCGCCCAGCAGACCAAGCCCATCGGTCAACATACCGGTTACGGTTCCCGAACGATAGGCAATCCGCAACGCGTGGCCATATGCGGTATCACTTTTGCCCATGGAAGCGGCAGCAACGCGAATGTTGCCCTGAACCGCCATGCGCATGCCAAGCTGGCCAACGATGAGGGAGAACGAAGCTCCAAGGATAAAAGCAATAGCCCGGCCAAAAGCGATCGTAGTGCGGGCATTCGCGCCGAACATCTCTACTGCCTCAGGTGTAGGCTTAGAGATCCATACGCTGCCGAACAAGGCAAAAACCAGTACGCCAATGAACGGCACGATGGTCCGCAGCTGCCGGCCCAGGTAGGCATCTGCACCATCCTTGACTGCGGTCCAGACGCGAATCATCGCCTCTGTACCCTTGCCCTCGCTCATGACGTTGCGGAAGAGCGAGAATGCGTAGAGAAGACTGATGACAGCAATCACCAACACGCTGTAGATGCCTGCCGTCTCAAACGGGGTCAGGTGTAGCTCACCCATAAGACCTTTTCGAACCTCCTCCAAATCAGAAGAATCGGTCGCAGCGCAACGCTATGATTCTAAACACTCGTTCCCCCTTTGTCAAAGAACTTACAATATTTGTGCGTACGCTCCGCAGGCTTCACTTGATAGTTGTTTGACAGAGAGTGGCCTTGGGAAGATAATAGCCAAATGATCATTGAACCAACGAACCTGGCGCAGCAAGAGAAGCAAGCGCCACAGAGGCTTCCTGCGCCCGTGCTGATCGACACGCCCGCGGCCTTCGCCTCCATGCTCGATACCCTGTCCACCCAGCCTGCACTGGCGCTCGACACGGAGTCCAACAGCCTCTATCGTTACCACTATCGCGTCTGCCTGATCCAGATCAGCACGACCGACGTGGACTTTCTGCTTGATCCGCTACAACTGCACGATATCGAGCCACTGGGGAACATCCTGGCCAACGAAACCGTGCAGAAGGTATTTCACGCGGCGGAAAACGATATCCTCATGTTGAAGCGCGATTTCGGGTTCAGCTTCGCCAATATCTTCGATACGATGCTGGCAGCGCGCATCCTGGGCTGGCCCCGCGTCGGCCTGGCCGCGCTCCTGTCGGAACACTTCGGCGTCACACTCGACAAGCGCGCACAACTGACCGACTGGGGCCAGCGCCCATTGACGGCCGCACAACTCAGCTACGCCCGCCTGGACAGCCACTACCTGCTGGCCCTGCGCGATCTGCTCAGCGACGCACTGCGCGCCCGCAAGCGTTGGCGCGAAGCCGGGGAGACCTTCGAAGGACTGCCTCAGATCACGTATACCGAGAAGGCATTTGACCCGGAAGGCTTCTGGCGCATAAAGGGCGCTCGGGATCTGGCCCCTGATGAGTTGGCGGTCTTGCGCGAGCTCTACCTCTGGCGCGATGAACAGGCGCGCACGCTTGACCGGCCGCCGTTCAAGGTCCTGAGTGATCAGGTTCTTCTCCAATTCAGCCGGCTGCAGCCACAACACCTGCATGAGCTCCGGCTCAGCCCCCGGCAACTCGACCAAATCGGCAAGAAACTGCTGGGCGTGATTGCGCGCGGCAGGTGCGCGCCACCGCCGGCGCCACCGGCCAGGACGCACAACGGAAACACCCGTCCCGATCCCGAAGTTCAGGCGCGTTTCGACAAATTGCGCGCCTGGCGCGCGCAGCGCGCCGCGGAACGGCAGGTCGACGCTGACATCGTGTTGACCAACGACGCGCTGATGAGCATCAGCCGGGCTGCGCCCACGACCGTCGAAGCATTGGCGAACCTCGGTGTGATGGGAGAATGGAAGCTCCAGGAATACGGCCCGGACTTGCTGCGCGTTCTGAACGCGTCGTGACGGATCGATGGTCACCTCGTACCCCGAAATCCGCCTCGGCGATGTCGTCCGCATGCGCAAACCCCATCCGTGTGGCAGCACGGATTGGCAGGTGGTCCGCCTCGGCGCCGACATCGGCATCCGCTGCCTGGGTTGCAGCCGGCGGGTCCTGCTGCCACGGTCCCAGTTCGTCCGGCAGGTCAAGACCTTGCTGAAACAAGGTCCGGCTCCCGAGCAGCTCGCATGACCGAGTCAACAGATCGCGGCTTCGGCACGGTACTGTCCAACCCTCATTTTCGCTCGTTGTGGCTCGCGCAGCTGATGGCGCAGACCTCTCAGCATGCCATCCATTTCATCCAGATGGTACTCGTCGAGAAGCTCACCGGCTCGGCCACCCATCTCGGCATTACCATCCTCGCATTTACAGTCCCGGGCATCCTGTTCAGTCCCATCGCCGGCGTCGTCGTGGATAGGTTTCCTAAGAAGTGGATTCTGCTCGGCTCAAACATCACGCGCGTCTTCTTTGCGCTCAGCTACATCCTCATTCTCAACCAGCTCGAAGGCGCCTGGCGACTCATCGCCATCTATGTCATTACCTTCCTGACTTCTACGCTGGCACAATTCTTCTCACCTGCCGAAGGGGCAACCATCCCGTTGCTGGTGGGCGAGAAACATCTGCTGACCGCCAACTCGCTCTTCACGCTCACCATTGCCGCCGCCCAAATCATCGGCCTCATGGTGCTTGGCCCCCTGTCGATCAGTTTGCTGCGGGTCGAGGGCGGCTTCATCGTAGTGGCGGTCCTCTATTTGATCGCGACCATCGCTGTATCAACCCTGCCCAGGGATAAACCCGCCGCCCGGGTAACCGCGGCCGTCTCCCCTTGGGCTCAGTTGTGGGGGGATATCCGTGAAAGTCTGCAATTTGTGAGCGGCCAGCGCAGGATCCAGGCCGCCCTGTTGCAGCTCGCGGTCATCGCCACCATGATCATGATCATGGCCATGCTGGCACCCGGGTATGCGGCGCGCGTGTTGGGCATGTCCGCCGAAGACGCCGTTATCGTCTTCGCGCCTGCTGGAGTCGGCATGTTGTTGGCGATCGGCCTGACCGGCCGGTGGGGCCATCTCTTGCGCCGTGTGGGCTTCGATTACCTGGGCCTGATTCTCACCGGCCTGGCATTCGCCGGCATGGGCTGGATGGCGCTCGGCTACGACAGGCTGATGCGTCCTATCTTGCAGCTTTACCCTAACGCGGGCCTGAGCCTGACAAGTGCGACTATGGCTCTGGCGTTCGTCCTCGGCCTCTGCCTGGCAGGCGTCAACATCCTTGCGCAGACGCTCCTCCAACAGCAATCCCCGCCCTTCATCCGCGGCCGCGTGCTGGCCATGCAGTTCACGCTGAGCAACCTGATCGGCATTCCACCCATGCTGGCCCTTGGCATTCTTGCGGACGCCATCGGCATCCCGCGCGCGATGGAAATCGTTGGGCTGATTGCGATCGGCATGGCGATCCTGAGCATGCTGGTTCAACGCATGCCCGCGCGCGTCCCATCATCCCTCGCCGGTGAGGCGCAAGAACAAGACATGGCTGGACCAACCAAGGTAATTTGACACCAACCGCCCCAGACGGGTATAATTCGTCAGGTTAAGCGGGTGAGACCTGCTATCTGTCTCGCCTGCTTTTTCTGTCTGCTTATAATGTGAGGAGTTCGAGTTCATGTCCACTAAGCGTACGTATCAGCCGAAGAGCCGGCGTCGCCAACGAGTACACGGTTTCTTCAGCCGCATGAGCACCAAGGGCGGTCGCCGCGTGATCGCCGCTCGTCGCTTGCGCGGTCGAAAACGCCTGACGGTCTAAGCACGCAGGCAAATGGAAGCTGAACCTTGGAGCGCCGGTTTCGAGTCAGCGACAATGAACGATTCCGGCAGGTTCGGCAGGAGGGCGTAAGTCACGCGCACACGTTGTTGATCCTCAGTTGTCTGCGCAACGATTTGGAGATCAGCCGGTGCGGCTTTACCGTAAGTAAGCGAGTTGGTAAAGCGGTCGAACGAAATAGGGCCCGGCGGCGAATTCGTGAGGCAGTGCGAAGCTTGTGGGATCTCGTTCAACCGGGTTGGGATCTGATCTGGATTGCCCGGCCGGGTATCAATGAGGCCAGCTTCACTGATTTGCAGGATGCCTGTGCCCGCCTATTACGGCGGGCACGCTTGCTAAAAGAATGAAGCGAGTTTTCCTGTTCCTGATTCGTGGTTATCAGCGAGTCGTCTCGCCGCTGTTTCCGCCCGCATGCCGGTTCTATCCGTCCTGTTCGGAATATGCCCATCAGGCAATCGAAAAACACGGGGTCTTGCGTGGCGGATGGCTGGGCATTCGCAGGATCAGCCGGTGCCATCCCTGGAATGAGGGGGGCTATGATCCCGTGCCTTGATTTGGAGGAGCGTCTCTGAGCGTGAATAAGAAGCACCGCACTCTGCTGCTGGTAGGTGTTCTGTTAGTCGCGGTCGTCATCCTATCCGGCTGTACGATACCACAGGGCACCATCGACCTCGACAATCCCCCGGGCTGGTGGGAAGGCATTATTGTCTATCCCCTTGCCAAAATCCTGATGGCCATGAATGGCTTCCTCCAGAACCTTGGCATCGTTGAGAATAGCTGGGGCTGGGCCATCATTATCTTCACCATCCTGGTCAAGCTGGTTACGCTCCCATTGACGCTCAAGCAGCTGCAGTCGACCAAGGCGCAGCAGCAACTTCAGCCCAAGCTGCGCGAACTCCAGGAAAAGTACGGCAAGGACCGGCAAAAGCTCTCCGAAGAGCAGATGAAGCTGTACAAGGAAGCAGGCATCAACCCGATGGGTGGCTGTCTGCCCATGCTCGTCCAGCTGCCGATTCTGTGGGGCCTCTACCAGGCGCTGTACGTGCTGGCAAATCCCAGCATCGGCCAGTTGCAAGAAGCCCGCTTCTTCTGGATTCCGGATCTGTCTTACCCCAGCCTCCAGGTAGGCACGACCTGGATCGGAGAGGCGTTCGCCGCAAACAACTGGGGCAAGCTCATCATCTATTTCAGCCTGCCGATCCTCATGCTCATCACCCAGATGCTCGTGCAGAAGATGGCGCAGCCATCCAAGGCAGCAACTGGCGGGCAGCAGGATTCACAGGCGCGCATGATGAACCAGATGATGTTCTTCATGCCGATTATGTTCGCCTGGATCACCCTGGGGCTGCCGTCTGGTCTGACCCTCTACTGGACGGTATCCAACATCCTGGCTGTGATTCAACAGTACTTTGTCACGGGTTGGGGCGGTTTGGCCGATTGGCTCCCGTTCCTGCGGAGCAACCAGCCCGCACTGGCAACTGCGGTCAGCACGAGCGCACCGGCTCGCAGCGCCTCTTCTGAGCCTGCGAAGTCCATTGCGCCCGCGCGCACGACCAGCGAGACACCCGAAAGGTCGGCCAAGCGCCGCAAGCGCCGCCGTTAATTCTGGTGTGGTGCACCTCTTTGAGGAAGTGGACGTATGACAGGAGAAAAAAGCGGAGAGTTCCGCGGTAAGACCGTAGAGGCCGCCATTGCGGCGGGGCTGGCTGCGTTGCGGCTGGCGCGAGAAGATGCAGAGGTCGAGATCATTCGACCGGGAAGCCGCGGTGTGCTGGGCATCGGTGCGGAAGACGCCGTCGTGCGTGTTTCCAAAGTGGCCCCTGTGGTGGTTCCCCCGCCAGCGCCGCGACCCGTCAAGGCGGTCGAGGTTCAGGCTGAGCCATCGGCCACACCCGCACCCACACCGGCGCCGCGCCCCGAGCCTAAGGCGACACCTGCGCCGCGACAGGAACCCAAGGCCGCACCGGTGGTGCAGCCTGCGGTGACGAAAGCGGAAGAGGGCAGTCACGAGGAGCGCGCGCTTGCTGCCGCTGAAAAGGGCCGCGAACTGCTGGCCGGGATGCTCGAGCACATGGGTGTGCGGGCACGGGTCGAGATCGTACCCCAGAGCGAAGCAGAGGTCGACGAGGCCGGCGAGGATGACCGTGCGTTGGTCCTCAACATCGTCGGCGATGACCTGGGTGTCCTGATCGGGCGGCAAAACGAGACACTTTCAGCCATCGAGTTCGTCACCCGCCTCATGGTGAACCAGCAGGTGCGCTCGCGGACGAGTTTCGTGGTCGACGTGAACGGGTATCGCGCGAAGCGCGCCGAGTCGCTGCGCAAGCTCGCCCTGCGTATGGCCGAGCAGGCCAGCGAATCGGGACGCACCGTTGCCCTGGAGCCCATGCCGCCCGCGGAGCGGCGCATTATTCACCTGGCGCTTCGCGAGCATGCCTCCGTCTCGACGCAGAGCATCGGCGAAGGCGACCGGCGCAAGGTCACGATCGTACCGAAACGGGATTGAATCCCGCCCCACAGCATGTGGATCAAGACTTCGCCTCCCCGCGCAGCAAACGCGCGATGGGGCGAAGTCTTTTCATATGATGCGGTGGCGTGCGGCCCGACTTCGTTGACCCTCCTTCGCGCCTATGTTAGAATTTCCACACCACACGGACTGGAGCTAGTCGTTGCAGATCGATTTCCTTGCCGTCGGGAACGTGACCCGCGATATTGCGCCCGAAGGGTTCCGCCTGGGTGGCACCGTCTCGTTTGCCGCCGTAACAGCACGACGTCTCGGCTGCCATCCGGGGATTCTGACCCGCGCGGCTCTCGATGGGCTTGTGCCGCCAGCCGAATCGATCGGTCCCGCGGGCCTTCAAACCAGCGGCCTCCCCGGAACGCCCCTGGCAGACATACCCATCCACGTCATGCCGTCGCCGGTGACGACGACCTTCGCCAATATCTATCGCGAGAGCGGCCGGGTGCAGGTGATCCAGGCCATCGCCGATCCCGTGACGCCCGAGGGCCTGCCCCCCGAATGGGCAGACACGCCGGTCGTCCTGCTGGGCCCCATCGCGCGGGAGATCCCGGCCGTTTGGGCCGGCATGTTTCCGCGCGCGCTGCTGGGGATCACGCCCCAGGGCCTCATGCGTCGTTGGGATGAGGCCGGCCATGTCGCGCCGGGGCCGTGGGACGATGCAGAGGCATTCCTGGCGCGTGCTGACGCGGTGATCCTGAGCCGGGAGGATGTGGGCGGTGACGATGCGCGCATTGGCTGGCTGGCCGCCCGGGCGCGCCTGCTCGTCGTCACCGATGGCTGGCACGGCGCAACCGTGTACCAGGACGGAATCAGGATCCAGATTCCGCCCCGGCCCGCGGTCGAGGTCGACCCGACGGGCGCGGGCGACGTGTTTGCCACTGCCTTTCTCGTACGTTACGCGGAGACGTCCGATCCCCAGGTCGCGGCCCGCTTCGCGAATGTGGTGGCTTCGATGTCCGTGGAAGCGCCCGGCCAGGCAGGCATTCCCCTGCGCGCCACGGTCCAAGCCTGGCTGCAGGGCGACGAGGCGCTGGGAAAGACGAAGCTATGACCCGCATCTATGCCCTGGCAAACCAGAAGGGCGGCGTCGGAAAGACCACGACCACCGTGAATCTGGGCGCAAGCCTGGCGGAGGCAGGGTGCAACGTCCTCCTCGTCGATTGCGACCCGCAGGCCAATGCCACGAGCAGCCTGGGGGTCATGCCCCAGGATGTCGTCTCCTCGCTCTACGACGTGTTGATTCGCCGGCAGAGCGCGGTCGACCGCATCCTGCCCACGCCCCACGAACGGCTTTCCCTCCTTCCCAGCGCACCCGCGCTGGCGGGCGCAGAGGTTGAGATGGTGGCACTGCTCGCGCGGGAATACCTCCTGCGCCGCGCGCTCGAAACCGTGGCGAACGCCTATACCCACGTGCTGATCGACTGTCCCCCGAGCCTCGGCCTTCTCACGGTGAACGGGCTCACCGCGGCGGCGGACGGGGTCATCGTGCCCATCCAGTGCGAGTACCTGGCGCTCGAAGGGCTGGGCCGCCTGTGGCACACGGTGCAGATGGTCAGGGAGAGCCTCAACCCGAAGCTCTATATCAGCGGCATGGTGTTGACGATGTATGACGCGCGCACGAACCTGGCCGACCAGGTCGTCGCGGAGGTGCGCACTCACTTTCCTCAGCAGACATTTCGGACCGTCATCCCGCGCAGCGTGCGCCTGAGCGAGGCGCCGAGCTACGGCAGGAGCATCCTGCAGTATGCGCCGGTTTCGACCGGAGCGCATGCCTATCGCGCGCTCGCGCAGGAATTGCTCGAACGCGAGGCGGCGGAGTCTGGCCTTGCCGGGCTCGCCGCAACAGGAAGGAGCATGCCATGAGCGCACAGACGCGTGGCCTTGGCAAGGGCCTGGGGGCTTTGATTCCGTCTCCGGGCGCCACCGCCGGCGAGACGGAAGCACGTGCGAGCGGCCTGCTGCAGGTTGCCGTGTCAGACATCGTGCCCAATCCACGCCAGCCGCGGATGGTGATCGACGAGACTGCCCTGGCCGAGCTGGCCGCGTCGATCAAGGAACACGGCCTGATCCAGCCGCTCATCATCACGCGTGCCGCGCCGACCGCGCGCACACCCTATCAGCTCATCGCGGGAGAACGCCGCTGGCGCGCCGCGCAGCTGGCCGGCCTCTCGGTCGTGCCCGCGCTGCTTAAGGAGGCGACGCCCGAGCAATTGCTGGAGCTGGCGCTCGTCGAGAACATCCAGCGCGCGGATCTGAACCCGCTGGAAGAAGCGGAGGCCTACCAGGCCCTGATCACCGAGTTCGGCCTCAACCAGCAGTCTGTCGCGGATCGAGTCGGCAAGAGCCGGGTCGCGGTCGCCAACACGCTGCGCCTCCTGCGTCTT
>ENA-UOUL01005984-UOUL01005984.1-bioreactor-metagenome-genome-assembly--contig:-NODE-5984-length-10178-cov-2.833878_pt1 | contig 10178 bp, 5 predicted proteins | sample MGYA00249838_ERZ747220 | MGnify/ENA primary metagenome ERZ747220 (study PRJEB28778, sample SAMN05720191) | bioreactor metagenome | isolation source: Anaerobic biogas reactor | place: USA:Washington...
TCCCAATACCGTATAGTGAACAGCCCTCAGGGGAGCAGGCCGGGGAAGGCAACAAGGATTCCTACTTGCAGTTGGTGCCCGCCGTGGACCAGTCGATCCGCCTGATGTTCACCCTCGCCAACATGGTGGGCGGTGAGGCCTCACTCACCGAGCTGGCCAGACAGGTGGGCATCAGCAAGAGCAAGGGGCTCGCCATCCTCAACACCCTGCGCCACGCGGGACTGGTGACGCGCAACGACCGCACCAAGAACTACCGGCTGGGACCGAACGTGCTCCTGCTCAGCCGGGCGCTCATCAACAACACCGACATCGGGCAGGAGGCCGCGCCCTACCTGGAGGAGCTGGCGGCGCAGACGGGATGCAGCATCCACCTGGGAGTGGTGTCGGGGGAGACCATGTTCGTCGCCGCCCGCCGGCACGCGCCGGGCGGCACCTATATCGCCATCGACGTGGGGCAGCGCTACCCCTTGACTTGGGGCGCTCACGGACGGGCATATCTCGCCACGCTGTCCCCCGAGGATCTTGATCGGCGGCTGTCGCAGAACTCCATCCTCCAGGCCGGCGAGACCGCGCGGGACGCCATCGACCGGGAGACCCTGCGTGCCGAGGTGGAGGAGAGCCGGCGGCTGGGATATGGGGCGGCGCTGGGGACCACCTGGTCTGGGCTGAACGCCGTGAGCGCCGTGATGATGGTCGAGTTCCCCGAGGAACCGGGGCTGAAGCGGGCGGCGGGATTCGTGGTCGCCGTCGGCTCCTTCTCGCCCGAGCGGGCTCGCGAAATAGGTCTTAAGACCTTGCAGACGGCGGAGAAGATCAGTGCCGAGCTTGGCCCGCTGCTCCGGGCCGTCAACCTGCATTTTCCACTTTCGAGGCCTCTGCTCGCATGAACCGACCACGAGATGGACATGGCCTCTCGGGGCCCGGACGTCTCGATACCGATCCACAAGGAAGAACGCCATGACAGATACCAGTCCGAACGAACCGAAGCCCGATGCCACCCAACTCTTCGTCGCCAACTTCCGCGACATAGGCTACGAGGACCTGCCGCCGGAGGTGGTGAAGGTCACCAAAGACCAGGTCCTCGATTTCTTCGGCGTGGCCCTGGGCGGGTCTTCCGAGGCCGGCGTGGGTGAGATGAGAGACCTGGTGCTGGAGTGGGGAGGGGCGCCCCAGAGCAGCACACTCCGCTGGGGAGACAAGCTCCCGGCGCCGAACGCCGCCCAGGTCAACGCCACCATGGCGCACTCCCTTGATTTCGACGACGTGCACGAGGACGCCATCATGCATCCGGGCGTCGTCGCGATCCCCACGGCGCTGGCCATAAGCGAGTATCTTGGCGGCACTGAAGGCCGCGTGGTCGATGGGCGTGAGTTCATCACCGCGGTGGCCCTCGGCACCGACTTCATCTGCCGGCTGGGTCTCGCGACCAGGCCGGGTGAAAACATCCACGCCTTCGGATGGCATCTCACTACTCTCTATGGCTACATGACAGCCGCCGCCGTGGCCGCCCGCCTGCTGGGACTGGACGCCGACGGCCTCACCAACGCCATCGGCATCGGCTATCACCAGTCATCCGGCAACGGCCAGTGCGTCAAGGACGGGGCGCTGACCAAGAGGATGGGCCCGGGCATGGCGGTGAGGGGAGGCATAGCCTCCGCTCTCATGGCGAAGCGCGGCATCACCGGCGCGCGCAACTGCCTGGAGGGCAAAGCGGGGATCTATCAGGTCTACCACGGGGGGTCGTACTCCCGGGAGACTCTGGTGAGCGACCTGGGCAGGCGCTTCGAGGGCGTGAACGTCTCCATCAAGCCGTATCCCTGCTGCCGGGGCGTGCACCCGTTCATCGACGCGGCGCTGGCTCTGGTCGCCAGGTACGACGTCCGGCCCGAGGACGCGAGGAGCATCCTCATCAACTGCGGAGAGGGCACCAACTTCCTCCTGGCCACTCCGTTCGAGTCGAAAGCGCGGCCGAGGACCTTCGTCGACTCCCAGTTCAGCATCATCTGGGGTGTGGCGACCGCTCTCGCCCGGCGCCGGGCGACTCTGGACGACTTTACCGAGACCGCCATCAAGAGTCCCGACATCCTCAGTGTCTCCGCGAAGATCAGCGTGGAGGTGGACCCCGGACTGAACCGCGGGGATGTGGGCATCGAGCCCGCCAGAGTGAGCGTCACCACCACCGACGGCCGGGTGCTGACCGAGCAGGTGGACCTTCCGACCGGCACGCCTTCGCGGCCGCTCTCGTTCGCCGACATCGAACGCAAGTTCGAGGACTGCCTGGCCCATGCCGGGCATCCCCTCCCCGCCGCGAACGTACACCGCTTGGTGGCGGCGGTAGCCAATCTGGAGAAGTCGGAAGACGTCCGCGACATGATCGCCCTGGCGAAGGGATAGGCGGTGGCCACAGGATCCGGGGCATAGGACGAAGGGGCGCAGCGAGTGGGCTACTACATCGGAGTAGATGGAGGAGGCACCTTCACCGACTGCGCCGCCATGGACGAAGCGGGTCGCCTGTACTACGCCAAGGCCGCCACCACTCAAGACGACTTCGCCGCTGGGATGTTCGATGCTCTCGCCGCCCTCGCCGAGGAATGCGGGACGACGGTGCCCGAACTGATCGCCGCGACCGAACGCCTCAGCCTGGGGACCACGGTGGGCACCAACCTGCTGGTGGAAAGGCGGGGGGCGCGCACGGGGCTGCTCGCCACGGCGGGGCACGGGGACTCCATCCTCATGATGCGGGGCACCGGCCGCACGGCCGGGCTGGAGCTCGACCTCCTGTTCCACCCCCAGGCGACGGCGAAGCCGGTTCCACTGGTACCTCGGGCTCTCATCGCGGAGATCGACGAGCGCATGGACTACAAGGGCGAAGAGATAGTGCCCCTGGACGAGGAGGCGGTCGAAGCCGCCGTCCGCCGGTTGGTGCGCGAAGCCGGAGTGGCCGCCATTGCCATCGCCTTCCTGTTCTCGTTCAAGAATCCCGCTCACGAGCTCCGGGCCATGGAGATCGTCCGGGCGGTCGCCCCCGATGTCTATGTCTGCTGTTCGCACCAGGTGGCGCCTCGCCTGGGGGAGTACGAGCGGACGGTGGCGACTGTCATCAACAGCTACGTCGCCCCGGCTTCTGCAGCCTACTTCCGCGGGGCCGCCGACCGTCTGCACGAGACGGGCCTGAGGCATCCGCTTCTCGTCATGCAGGTGTCGGGAGGGGTGTTGCCGGCCGGCAAGGCGGTGGAGATCCCTCTCACCTCGCTGGGCTCCGGCCCGGTGGGAGGGTTGATCGGCTCCCTGTCTCTGGCCCGCCGGCTCGGCCACGCGAACATCATCGCCACCGACATGGGCGGGACCTCCTTCGAGGTGGGCCTCATCATCGGAGGCGAGCCCCTGGTGGGCGATGAGAACGTCATCGACCAGTATCGCTACCGGCTCCCCCGCCTGGAGACCACCTCCATCGCCTGCGGCGGAGGCAGTCTGGCCCGGGTCGATCCGCACAGCCGCTCCATCCGTGTGGGACCCGAGAGCGCGGGGGCCGAACCTGGGCCGGTGTGCTACGGGCGGGGCGGCACGGAGCCGACCGTGACAGACGCCGACCTGGTGTTGGGCCTTCTGTCGGCTGAGGGTTTCCTTGGGGGGCGCATGCCGCTCGACCGCGAGGCCGCCCTGCACGCCGTGGCCGCGTTGGGAGACCAGGTGGGTCTGGACCCCGACGAGACGGCGGCCGGCATCGTTCGCATCAACAACGCCAGGGCGGCCGAGCTCATCAGGCAGCAGACCGTCGTGCGCGGATACGATCCGCGGGACTTCCTGGTCTACGCCTACGGAGGAGCCGGCCCGCTCCACGCCTTCGCTTTCGCTCAAGAACTCGGAGTAACGGGTGTGGTGGTGCCGCTGGGCAACGGCGCCTCCACTCTCTCGGCCTATGGGTGCTCCACCTCCGATCTGGTGCTGAACATCGAGAGGGAGCAGCTCTTCTTCGCTCCCCTCCCTGCAGACGAGCTGAACTGCCTGGTGGCTGAGCTCGAGAGCCAGGCCCTCGCGTCCATGGGCCAGATGGGGAGGGGCGCCGAGGAGGTGGAGATCGAGCGGTATGGGCTCATGCGGTACAGCGGTCAATGGCTGCACAGCCTGCTGGTGCACCTCCCGCAGGGGGAACTCACCGCCGAGGCTCTCCACCGAGCCGTCGACGACTTCCGCTCCATGTACGACACTCTGTACGGCTCAGGCGCCGGCCTCGTCTCGCAGGGTGTAGAGCTCATCACCACGCGCATACACGCCGTCGTCCGCCTGCCTCGCCCGGCTCAGGCGGTGGAGGAGACCTTCGAGAAACCGCTATCGCGCGCCGGGCGTCTCGGGACTCGGGAGATATTCTGGCCCGACCGCACGGAGCGCCTCGAGAGCGAGGTGCTCGACGGTCGCGAACTGCGCCACGGCAACCGCGTCTCCGGGCCTGCCGTGATCGAGATGCCGTACACCTCCATCGCCGTGGGCGTGGGGCAGACTCTCGACTGCGACGCGTTCGGAAACTTCGTGCTGCGTCTCGATCGGCCGCACGGCGCGGCCGCGGCCTACGGGGCGGCTGTAGTCTCCACCGGGACCGCGGTCTCCGCGGGTGTCGCGGGCCCTACTGGGACCGCCGGCGCGGCTGCCCGGGTCTCCGGGGGAGGGTCCCGCTGATGAGCCCCGCGGCCAAGAGCGGCGCCGCCGCGAATACCGCCACCGAGGGCGACATCGCACGCGAGACCACGGACATCAGGTGGGACGGCATCGCCCGCGGCTACGCCCCGCCGGACGTGCTCTCCATCAGCCCGCGTCTGCGGCTGCAGACCGCTGAGGAGCCCGAGGTGGACCCCATCACGTACGAGGTCATCCGCAACAGTCTTCAGAACATCAACCTGGAGAACGGCCACACCATCCAAAAGCTCAGCATCTCGCCGATCACCATGATCAACCGGGACTTCCAGTGCGCCATCCTCACGGAGACGGGTGACGTGATGTTCATGGGGCCGTACCTCATGTACCTGGCGAACACGCTCGGCATCATGACCAAGTGGGTCCTCGAGAACCGTAGCGAGAGCCCCGGCATCGACGACGGCGACGTGTTCCTCAACACCGACCCGTACGTGGGGAGCTCCCACCAACAGGACACGGGACTGACCTCCCCGGTGTTCTGGGAGGGGGAACTGTTCTGCTGGGTGGCCAACTCGGTGCACTACAGCGACGTAGGCGGGCCGGCGCCCGGAAGCTTCTGCCTGAGCTCCAGCAACATCTGGGAAGACCCGCCCTTGTTCCCGCCCATGAAGCTGGTCGAACGGGGCCGGGTGCGCGCCGACATGGAGCAGCTCTATCTTCGCCAGTCGCGGGTGCCATCGACGGTGGGCATGGACCTGCACGCCGCCCTCGCCGGCCTGACGGTCTCCCGGCAGCGCATCCTCAAGCTCCTCGAACGGTACGGGGCGCAGACCGTGAAAGCGGTCATGAAGAAGACTCTCGACGCGAGCGAGCGGGCCTTCGTCGACAAGCTCCGGATGATCCCCGACGGGCGCTGGTCGGAGCGTATCTACACGGAGGCCGCGGTCCCCGGCGACCGGGGAATCTACGTGAGCCAGGTGAACATCGTCAAAGAAGGCGATCGTCTCTATATAGACAACGAGGGCACCTCTCCGCAGACCGGAGCCATCAACAACACTTATGCAGCCTTCGTGGGGGCGGTGCTCGCGCCCCTTACGCTGATGCTGGCCTACGACCTGGGGGGCGTCTGCGGAGGTGTGAGCCGCCGCGTGGAGTTCCGGCCGGTCCCCGGCACCATAACCTGCGCCGACTACCCCGCCCCGGTGAGCAGCGCGGGCGTCTGCAACATGCCGATGGTGGTCGCCACCGCGACCGGCGCCACGGCCAAGATGGTCGCCTGCGCCGATCCGCCCCTACGCGACAAGGCCATCGGCATCGCCGACGTGCATGCCTACGGCGGCTGGATCTTCAACGGCATCGACCAGCACGGCCGCTTCTTCATGGCCATGCATTCGGGCATGGCGCCCGGCGCCGTGCCCGCCTCGACGTCCCGGGACGGCATAGACACGGGCGGCATCTACTGGGTGCCGGGCATGGAGGCGTCCAACGTGGAGGACAACGAGACCTCCTGGCCGGTGCTCACCCTGTATCGCAGGCAGAACCACGCCGACGCCGCGGGCGCCGGCCGCTACAGGAGTGGAGTAGCCGCCGAGGAGGCTTGGATGCTTCACGGCACCGGCGAGCTCGACACCCAGGTGTACAACAACGAGAGCTTCGCCAAGTGCCAGGGGCTGCTGGGCGGCAATCCGGGCGGCCGGGCCTTCTTCCGCTGGAAGCGGACCACCGATATCGCCGCACGCATCGCCGCCGGCGACATCCCTCAGGATTTCGACGAAGTGCGTGGCGACGAGGTCCCTCTATGCTGGAAGGGAAGGCCGATTCGGCTCGAGAGCGACTCGGTATGGACCCTGAACCTGCCCAACTTCGCCGGCTGTGGTGATCCGCTCGACCGCGATCCCGCGCTGGTCGGGCGGGACGTGGCGGAGGGCATGACGACCGTCGGTGAGGCCCTGGAGGTCTACGGCGTGGCCGTTGACCAGGAAGGCCTGGTGGACGAAGACACGACGGCGGCCGAACGGGCCGCCATCAGGAAGCGGCGGCTGGAAGAGGGGGTGGCGGGCCCATCGGTCGGGGCGCCGGACGCCTCCGTTGCAGTGGGCGCGCCGGCCGTGCCGGCCGTGCCGGCCGCGGAGGCCGCTGGGGCCGCAGAGGCCGCGGGGTCCTTCCGGGCTCCCGAGAGCGGCGGCCGCGCGAGGATAACCATCAACGAGAACCTCAGCCTCGTCCGGACCGTGGAGAAGGCCGGCCTTGAGGCCGGCTCGGGACTCGGTCCCTACACGCGCTACGTCTGCGCCTGCGGGCACGACCTCGCTTCCGGGGAGACCGACTACAAGAGGGGCTGCATAGTCAGGGAGAGCCCGGTGGATGCCATCGGCCGGGGGTTCACGTCGTTCGACGTGGAGATGATGGAGAAGATGTGTTTCAGAGAGTTCTTCTGTCCTCGGTGCGGAGCGCGTCTCGCCGCCGAAGTGGCCCGTGTGGGGGACGAGTTTCTCTGGGATATCGAGTTGCGGCTGTGACGAGAGAAAGGAACATCACGATGTTGCTGGAGGGTCGAGTGGCCGTCGTCACCGGGGGTGCCAAAGGCATGGGACGGGCCATCTGCGGGCTGTTCGCGAAGGAGGGCGCCAGGGTGACCGTCGCCGATGTCGATGTGCCCGGGGCTGCGGAGACCCTGCGCCTGGTCGAGGAGGCCGGCGGCCAGGGTCTGGCCGTCGACTGCGATGTGACGAGCAGTGAGCAGGTCAAGGCGATGGTGGCCGCCACCGTGAAGGCCTTCGGTAGGTTGGACATCCTGGTCAACAACGCCGGGGCGGTGGTGGGCGCGCACGGCCGGCCGACCAACATCGAAGCCCTCTCCGAAGAAGTCTGGGACCGGGTGGTCGACCTGAATCTCAAGGGCGTGTTCTTGTGTAGCAAGGAGGCCGTGCCCCACATGAAGGCGGGCGGGTACGGCAAGATCGTGAACGTCGCCTCGCTGGGCGCCATCAGCCCCCCGTCGCCGCACCCCCACTATCACGCGGCGAAGGGCGGTGTCGTGAGCCTCACTTACGACATGGCCGCCGAGCTGGGACCGCACAACATCTACGTCAACGCCATCATGCCGGGGCCCGTTCGGACGCCCTTCTTCGACACCATCGTTGAGTCCAAGACACCCGAGGAGACCGCGGCCTTCTTCGCCATGATAGGGGGACAGGCGCCCCTGGGCCGCATGGGCGAGCCGGAGGATATAGCCAAGGCCGTGCTCTTCTTCGCCTCGGACATGTCGTCGTACGTGACGGGCGCGGTGCTGCCCGTTTCCGGCGGTCTGCCGCTTCCCCGCCAGAACCCGTGATCGATGGATGAAGCGGCATTTGCTGGGGGTCATGAAGAGAGATCGGATGAACATATGAACGAAGAGAAGACGGCCGAGCAGCCCTGGGGCGGTATGACCTGCAGAATCCTTCGGGTGGATCTCTCCAGCGGTACGGTCTCGACGGAGGAGAGGGACGAGCGCTACTACCGCAAATGGATCGGAGGCTCGGGTCTGATAGCTCAGATCCTCCTCACGGAGGTGCCGGCCGGCGTCGACCCTCTGGGCCCTGGGAACAAGCTGGTGTTCGCGCTCAGCCCCGTGACCGGCACCGCCATCTACGCGGCGGGGCGCAACGGGGTGGGCGCCAAGTCGCCGCTGAGCGGGGGCATCGCGCTGTGCCAGTCGGGCGAGCACTGGGGGGTCGAGCTCAAGAAGGCCGGCTACGACGTGCTCGTCGTGGAGGGCAAGGCGGACAAGCCGGTCTACCTGCTCGTCAAGGACGGCGAGGTGACCATCCGCGACGCCGGGGCCCTGTGGGGGCTCCTGACAAAGGACACGCAGAAGGCCATCCGCGAGGAGCTGGGTGACGAGCGGGTGCGTGTGGCGATGATCGGGCCCGGGGGTGAGAACCTCGTGCCCTTCGCCTGCATCATGAACGGGCCGTTCGACGCCGCCGGCCGCGGAGGCCTGGGGGCGGTGATGGGGTCGAAGAACCTCAAGGCCGTCGCCGTGCGGGGGACGGGCCGGGCCCGCGTGTACGACCGGGAGGGTGTGAAGGCCTTCAACAACTGGATCACCAAATCGCACTGGGACCATTTCTGGATCCATCAGGTGCTGCCCGAGTTCGGCACCGGGGGGCCGGAGATGGAGGGGATGGAGATGATCGGCCACCTGCCGGTCCACAACTGGAGGGGGGCTCCGTTCGCCGAAGGCATCAAGAACGTCCACGGAGGGGCGCTCAAGGAGCGCATGGGCCTCCCCATGGAAGGCTGCTACGGCTGCCCGCTGCGCTGCAAGAAGCGGCTGCAATCCGGAGCTCCGTATTTCGTGGACCCGGAGTACGGTGGGCCGGAGTACGAGGCCATGTGCGCGCTCGGCACCAACCTCGAAGTGGACGACCCCGAGGCCATGGCCAAGGCCAACGAGCTCTGCAATGCCTATTCGCTGGACGCCATCTCCACCGGCAACACCATCTCCTTTGCGATGGAGTGCTTTGAAAAGGGGTTGCTCACCCTGGAGGACACCGGAGGCCTCGATCTGCGCTTCGCGAACGGGGCGGCTGTGGTTGAGTGCGTGCAGCTCATCGCCAGACGGGAGGGCATCGGCGCTCTCCTGGCTCTGGGCTCGGCCGAGGCGGCCAAGAAGATCGGCCGCGGGGCGGAGACTCTGTCGGTGGAGGTCAAGCAAGTCCATCCGGGCATGCACGAACCGCGCCTGAACCCGGCGTTCGCCCTCGGCTTCATGGTGAATCCCAACGGAGCCGACCACTGCGCCAACGTGCACGACGACATCCTGGCCGCCGAGAACGGCATCAAGGACTTCAACCAGTTGGGCTTCTACGACACAGTGCCGCCGCTGGACATAGGCCCGCGCAAGGTGGCGCTGTTCAAGGTGGGGCACATCCGCGAGTTTCTGAACGACGTCCTGCTGACCTGTCACCTGGCCTACGTGGGCGTGACCTACAAGCAGCCGGCCGAGATCCTGAACGCCGTGGCCGGCTGGGATGTCAGTTCGGCAGAGCTCATCCGCACCGCCGAGCGCATCCTGACCGCCGCCCGGCTCTTCAACGTCAAGCAGGGGCTGACCGACGACGACGACCGGCTGCCGCCCCGCTTTCACGAGGACAAGACCGAGGGGCCGTTCGTCGCCGGACTCGATCGCGAGAAGATGGAGAAGGCCAAGAGGTACTACTACACCCTCATGGGCTGGGACGAGGACGGCGTGCCCACCCCGGAGAGAGTCGACGAGCTCTACATCTACGACTGAGAGCGGAGGGACGGCTTTGACAAGAGTGAGGCAAGAGCGCATCCCCGAAGACGCGTTCATGGAGATGCGCAAGGAGGTGCTCGCTATCTGGCCCACCGGCAAAGAGGTGGACCTCGAGGAAGCCGTCCAGTATCAACTGGGGCTGCCCGACAGCAAGCGTTTTCACAAGGTGCTGCAGCGCATCCACGACGAAGGCCGCATCTCGCTCTTCCCGCGCCAGGGCACCCCGCTCCTGGAGGACGAGATAGCGCTGATCCGCTCCCTGAAC
>ENA-UOUL01005985-UOUL01005985.1-bioreactor-metagenome-genome-assembly--contig:-NODE-5985-length-10177-cov-3.961782_pt1 | contig 10177 bp, 12 predicted proteins | sample MGYA00249838_ERZ747220 | MGnify/ENA primary metagenome ERZ747220 (study PRJEB28778, sample SAMN05720191) | bioreactor metagenome | isolation source: Anaerobic biogas reactor | place: USA:Washington...
GCTGGCACCGGGGATGGATGTGCCAGCCGGTTCCCGGGCATCGCCTGGAGGCTCCGTGGCCGCGGATACCCTGCCTGAGGTTCCAAATTTGCAGCATATCCCCGCCGATAGGTTAGTGGTTACACCGTCGGCGAAAGGTTACAGGTACGGTCGTCTTATCCCTTTAAAACTTGGTGGATAACACGACCTTTGGCATTCCTATGAGCTCGGCACAGGCTAAGGGAACCTGTTCCGCCACGCTCCACACGTTCCCGGCGTAAGGCAAAAGGGTAGTGGTTTCGGGTATACATAACTACTATTCGCCGCAGTACCTCTCTGCGTTCGGGCCAACCGCGAATAGGAGTTATGTACACCCAGGTGCTGCCAGGTAGGAGCTCGGTCAGTGTTTGTACCGAAGGTAGCATCAACAAAGCTGATGCCTTAATTACATTATTACAGTACTCGCCGTACGGGCATTACTGTCTTGCCAGACGGGCTTATCCCAGTGCTAGCCGCACGGGCCTTATTATAGTCCTCGCCGGACAGGCATTATAGTCTTAGCAGACGGCTTTATATCAGTCCTCGCCGGACGGGCATCCTTCCCGCCCGTCCCTCCTTCGTCGAGACCGACTCCAGGATAAAGAGCAGAGTACCTCCTGCGTCGGTACCCTGCTTACGGATGGGCTCCTATTGTCGCCCATCCGATTATAGTTCTCGCCGCACGGGCATCCGATACCATGCCCCTCCACAACGGCTTCGCTGCGGTCGCTCGTTCCTCTCTCCCTTCGCTGCGCCGTTGACTCCGGGGCATCGTATCGAATAGAACACCGTACCCTCCGGTAGCCTGCCGGCCTTATGGTCTTGATTATCCGGCACCCTACCTCCGGGGCGCGCGCGAACGGGGAAGGGATAAGGCGGGCTTGGCTCCGGTCTTTGGGTCCTGAATGACCTCCGGCCTGGACTGGTCCCGTCGCGGGGACGGTTGAGGCACTTAGGCGACGGCGTATCGGGGACGGGGGTATTTGGTACTCCGTCGCCTTTTCTGATTATACCGTCCCCGCGCCACCCGTCCAGGCGGCCCGCCTTATCCCTTATTTATGCGCTGCCGGGGTTACCAGGCTCTGGCACCCAGGGATGGGGGCAAGCGGGACAGGTGGTGAGGTACCCCGATGGGATGCCCAGAGCGGGATAACCCTGGCAGATACTCCGAAGGGAGATCGCCCCGGAGGCTCCCGGCGGCAGGTCGTTGGTGGGGTGGTGGGGGTAAACCCGGTCAGTAACATCCCCCGTATCAGGTGGTCCTGACTGCCAGGATTGACCGCCCTGGCGGCTGGGACGCAAAACTTGGAATAACCAGGCTAGCGGGCAAAAAAATACCGGGCATAAGCCCGGCTATTTTGTGCTTAACCTAGATTAGATCGCCATCGCCGTCATAGAAAACAACCATGTTATCCCCGATGGTAATCCAGTTATAACCGTTGCTCGACCAATATGTTAGTTGACCACCGGTAAGGCGCCCCAGAGCTCCGGCTGCGGAAATAGCCGCTGGAGCAAAGGACAACGCAGCATTTTGAGGGGTATGGAAACAAATATCGATATTAGGGATAAGGCCTACCTCTTTTTCCAGGACGTCTTTCAGTTGCCCAAGTGCCTCCATAATACTCATATCACTACACCTCCTCCCAGTCTATTAGTTCATCAATCAGGGCTTCAATTAGAAACATGATGTCTGAATTCGCATACTGATATATGTCGTCCCTGACAGCCTGAACGGCCCGAATTGCATCATCCCTGGCCCACACTCTGCGCTCCTCCCAGGCGCATTCGTCACAGTCCCAGTCCCGGCCATGCCTGCATTTTGTTACCTGATACATTGTTTCCATGCATCTTCCCCCCTTTTCTTATGTTCTAACTGTGGGATAAGACGGGGCGGCTTACGCCACCCCTGCCACCTGGTAAGCGAAATTCAATCCATAGTTCCGATAGTGCGGGCCGCCCGGGCCTCCGGTAATTTCCAGGTCCCTGACTTCCACCCGGATGCCCGCGTCCATGAGCGGTGCTACCTGATCCGCCCGCTCCCGGGACAGGTACCCGATGTGACAGGTACGCCTGGTGGATTCATGTATCAGCTCCACCCTTATGGACGAGGAATCTGCCGGATTCTCCGGTTCCCGGTGTAGCCGGGCAGTGATGCCGGCCAGGCCGCGCCGGGATAACTTCTTCAGGATATCCTGCCGTCCGTCATAGGTTACACCGCGGGCCTTCGTGTACTCGAGATCATCAGACCTCACTAAGTTCCAGGCCACGGTCAAGGCCGCCGACCTGGACAGGCCACCCTGGTAATGTAATCGGTTTGCCATCTGCATCAGCTTTATTCTCATCGTCAGTCCCCCCTCTTATGTGGCTGCATGCCCTTCTACATATAATTATAGTGGCATTGGGCCACATTTGCAAGGGTTTTCTTATAAATATTTTGCCCGCTATCCCCGGTTACTCCGGGGTTTGGCGACCCAGTGTCACAGAGCAATAGGTCCGCTTCCAGGTTCTCCAGGGATGCCCTCGGTCTGGTCCAATTACCTGCGCTAATGCAAATCTATCCCTGGGTGCCGAAAGGCCTGTTTTCTCAAGCGCATAATAAGGGAAGGGGTGGGCAGCCTGGACGGGTGTCACGGGGGCGGTATAATCAGAAAGGCGACGGGATGACCAATACTACTATCCCCGGTATGCCGTCGCCACCATAACCGAACTGCCCCCGTGACGGGTCCTGTCCAGGCCGGAGGGAGCGAGGTACGAGCGACCGGAGCCAAGCCCACCCCTTCCCATCCTTAATTGCGCGTGTAATCCTGAGACAGGGTATCTACTGAGGAGGTACGACGAAGGAGATAAGCTGTCTCAGGCGGAGCCCCTATTCGAAGCGGGTGACGACGAAGGAGGAACCGGCTGAGAATGCCGGTGCGGCGAGCACTGAGATAACCTGTCTGGTAAGACTGTAATGCCTTGACGCGAAGCGTGGGGAGTTACCACTAACAAACAGGTTGGCAGAACCTTGTAGGCAGCATTAATCTATCGGCGGGGATAGGCTGCAGACCAGGAACCAGGGCAGGCTATCCGCGGCCACGGAGCCGGAAGGCGAGACCCTGGAGCAACGGTGGAGCAAGGGAGTGAGGGACGAACGACCGTAGCGGAAGCGTTTGCGTAAGGGCCTGGCCTGAAGGCGGTGTAGGTAAATAGCAGGACTGATGTCGACCACGAACGGGCCGGGAGGTTAAAAGCCCCTTCCTCCCCCCTATAACCGGGGCGAGGCCGACGGGGTGCGAGGGGGGAGGAAGGGGTTGGGGATGGAGGGGGGTGAAGCAGGGGTGGGGGAGGCTGTGGCGGACAGAAAAGAGTTTATTAAGTGACAGGATAATGTCATTTCTGTAGGTTATAGTGTATTTACAGATGGTAACGGTAGGTTGGGGAAATGGCTTTTATGGTACAATGTGGGAAGTGGTGCGGAGGGGGGTGCTTTAAATGGATAATGAGCCCGAAATTAAGTATTATAGGGAACCCGACAAGCCGTTTTATAAGAAGATACCGGTTATTGGCGTAATAATTTTGGTTTTACTTATAGGGGCCTGGTTGTTCAGATGGGATTATAAAATGACCCAAACAGTGGATGGAAGTAAAATTGTACATAAAATTGACCGCTGGACAGGTAATCATTGGTATGAACTATACGGATGGTTCGGGCCGGGCTACAACCGGGAAATGTATAGCGGAAAAGAAGTGGCATGTTTAAAGAATGGCGAGGTTGCTCAGGGTAAACAGTTTAAAGATGTAAAACATAGGCGTAATCGGGCAACCGTTGTCTGGTATATTGCCTTTGCGGGTACGTTGGGATTTATTGTTTATAGGGTGGTAAGGGATAATAGAATTAAGGCTGGTTAGGTGCCTCAGTGAATCAGCAGCAATGCTGGATAAAGAGTGGTGACGGATATAAGCGTAGCGAATATATCGGGAACAAGTAGAGAACGGAGGGTTAGTTAATGGATATAGTCTTATTTACTTTTGGAGTAATTGGAGGTTTAGTGTTTTTAGTGCTGTTGGTGTTGAATATTATTAGGAAAAAACCCAAGAAAACAGCATTAATCGGATTAGCTGTATGTTTTGCTTTATGTATTACGGGGCTTTCTATTAGTTCCCCCAGCTCAACCACGAATGACGACAAACTGCCGATTGAGACTTCCCGTGATGATTCAAGCCAGAATAAGCAAACTGTTGTAACAAAAGAAGAATCTGTAAGTACAGGAGCGGAAAAAGGCAAACCTGCTGATGTTATTAAAGAAGTTGACCGCAAATCCGAAATAGAAGCATTGATAAAAGACAGAATAAATGATGATGATTACAAAAACACAAAACTCGATAGGATTACTATAAATGAAAACCTTGGCACTGATACACCTAATGATTATATAGCACTTGTCTATTTTGAATTTGACATACAGAATACCCGTAAAACTGGTAATGAAGTTATGAGAATGTATTCGGATGATTTGGTAGCAACATTAGCTGAAAACGGGGTAACAGATATAAGCGAAGCGGTAATATTCTGGGAAGATGAATACAACAACAGAACCGTTAAATATGCATTTGAATATAGGAACGGCGGGTTCTATATTACTGATATTATGGGGGAATAAGGAGGAATAGAATTAGGTTCCCAGAAGAAGCAGGGGTGGTAGAGAGATGGAAAGGGGCCATTTATCCGAAGAAGACATATTCTGTCCGGAGGTCTTCAGGGCTCAGATTGGCGGCTTTCCAGGGCCGTTTTATGAAGTGAGTTGGGACGAGGCTCTGCTAAAGTGGACTGATTTTGAGAAGCTAGAGACGATACGTCCTGAAGCAATTGACTGGCAGCGGTTTTGGTCTGAGCTGGATAAAATCAAAATTTGGGAATGGGAACAGCGCTATGATAATCCTCATGTGCTGGATGGGACGTCTTGGAGTGTTCACATCGAGTATCAGGGAAAATCTTTGAAATCTTCTGGGAGTAATGCTTATCCTGACAGTAAAGGGGCTGCACCCGGTAAAGTGTTTAAGAAGTTTTGCCGGGCAGTTAGCAACTTGGTCGATGGTAAAGATTTTTACTAAAAGTTATTGGGTAGTTACGGCGCCGGAGGCCAGGCTCTGAAGCAACGGTGGAGCGGAAGGAGAGAGGTACAAACGACTGTAAACCGCGAAAAACATCATAAGCAAAGAATGAAATGTCTAAGTTGGAAAGAGAGGGTGCATTATATTGTTTATTAAACGCAACAAAGTAAACGCAATACTGGTAACAGTGATGATGGTGAGTGTATTCTTAACATGTTTTTGCGGTCCGGCACAAGCAGAATTATGGGAATATCCTTTTGTATATACTGTCAATGATGGCGAAGCTCAAATTTTGTTGTACTATACAGAATCTAGAGAACAAAGAGAAGTAATAATACCAGATACAATAGGTGGATATCCAGTAACGAGCATTATAAACGGCTGTTTTAGCAATATGAGTGGATGTATTACAAGCATTACTCTTCCCAAAGGAGTGAGCCATACAGGTTCTTTCTTGGGCCAATATGCATTATCTGAAGTTATAATACCAAATAGCGTAACTACAATCGACGACAATGCTTTTTCAGGCTGTTCCAAAATATTTATAATGGATATTCCGGAAAACGTAAAAAGCATAGGTGACGAAGCTTTCGCACTTTGTTCAGGTCTTATGGGTTTTACGGGTGGCCAGGGTGTAACTATGATAGGTGATGCGGCATTTCGCGGCTGTGCAGGTCTCCGTGATTATGAAATCCCAAAGGGAGTAACGACTATAGGTGATGAAACTTTTTTTGGCTGTACGTCAATGAGGAGTATTACTATACCGAAGGGAATAACCAGTATTGGTAAGGATGCTTTTTATCATAGTGGGTTAAATACTATAACTTTTGAATCACCCGAAACAGAGATATATGACAGTAAAGATACAATTCCAGAAGAAACGAAGATTATAGGATATCCCTCATCCACAGCAGAAGACTACGCGAAGAAATATAACAGGGAGTTTCAAGATATCAATGATACAGGTGATAAAAGCGGTTCCGATAGTGCAAAAGTGATGATAGGTGCCATAGTATTACTTGGAGTGTTATGTTTGGGCCTAAGTATCAAACTCGCAGCAGTTATAAAACAAAATAAAGAGCTGGTAAATGGCAATACTGTAGAAGTTGGAGAAACTACGGTTGAGGAGCCCCTTTCATAAGGGGGTGTATCTTGATTAGATTTAGAAAGGAGATAATTGAAATGCTCCTTCGCCGGGGATAATTGAATATTCGGGAGGCTAAAATAGCCGCAGGAATATCCTGCGGTTTTGTATTTTCTGCTCTGCAACTTTTTCGCTTACTTGCATACTCAGGCCATTTTTAACGCTTTTCACAGATCATTTCCCGGCATATCCATTTATCAGCCTACATTATCCATAATCACCTCTCCCTACATAGAAAACAAAAAGAAAGGAATTTAGTTTATTGACACATTGGCACAATGCCACTATAATTTATCTATAATGATACTTTAGGCCACATTAAGAGCTGTAGGGAAACCGATAATGAAGTGCCAAATAAGCAACAGACCGGACTCAGTTATCCAACATAAGCAACCCGGTTGTTATTAGAGAGGAGGAATACCAGCGAAATAAAGTAAACACCGGTACCAGTAAGAGTATCTAACCGACAGGAGGTGGTTTCGTGGAGATATATACTGTAGCCGATGTAGCTCGGATGCTCCAGGTCAGGAAGGGTTATGTGTACGAACTCATTTATAAAGGTGAATTAAAGGCGGCTCGGCTTTCCAGCAGGAGATTCCGTGTTACCCGGGAGGCACTGGACGAGTTCCTAAATATCCAGATGAAATGACCCAAAAGAAGGAAGAAGGGCAAGCGGTATAGAAGTATATATCGCTTGCTCCTCCTCATTTTTCAGGAGGATAAGATATGATTAGAAAACGAGGAAAAAATAGTTGGGAAATTAAAATATACCTCGGGAAGGGGATGAAACCGTACACTGAAACTTATCATTCGCCCATCAAAAGTTTGGTACAGCAGCGGGAAAATGAACTAAAAAAGCAATTCAGCAGGGGTGGCCCAAAGCGTGAAATAATGACCTTAGGGCAACATTTAGATGAATGGCTTATCTCGAAAAAACGTGCAGTAACTGATGTAACTTGGCGGGGCTATCATAAACACATAAGGTTAATAAAACCTTATGTAGAGCATTTAAATTTATGGACTTTAGACGCTGATGCGTTGGAAACCGCAATAGTCAAAAGTCCCTTGGGAACCTATTCACCACGCTACCAAAAAAATGTTTTAGATACTCTCAAAACTGCTATTAGAGCGGCGATCGTCAAAAAAAGAGCCCCACAAGATGCATTACTCGGTTTAGAGGCAGTAAATGTGCCAAAGAAAAAACGACAAGTTCTTGAACGGGAAGAAATAGTTCAGCTATTGGAAGTATTGAAAGAATACAAACATGGCCTAGTGGTGAGAATTTTATTGGTTTCGGGTGCTAGACTAGGAGAAATTTTGGGTTTAACGTGGGATAGAGTTAATTTTGACCGTTCCACAATAACAATTGACCAGGCTGCCGATACCCAGAAAAGAAAACTAAAGGCTGATACCAAAACTGATAATGCACCTCGTACAATCACACTGGATGCAACAACAATGGATATGCTATATCAGCACAAGCAGAATTCTAAGGCTGCTGTTGTCCGTCCGATAAACAAAGAACATCATCTGGTATTTCATTCAAAGGACGGTGGCCCACTTTATTACAATGCTACTCGGCGGACTTTACTTAGAGCTTTAAAAAAGATTAACCACGAACCAATTCGCATCCATGACATACGACACAGTGTGATAACGTTGCTTTTACAAGAGGGAGTACCAGTAATTACGGTTGCAGCTTTGGTTGGGCAAGATCCAGAGACAACTAACCGGGTTTACGCTCATGTAGCCAGGAGCGGCCAAGGAGTATTCTATGGGGATTAAAATGGGTGGCAGAATGGGTGGCAGGTTCTTATGAAAGCCGATATAATGGGCTTTAATATTGAGGCAGAAGGGTTCGACTCCCCCCGCCTCCACCAAATCAAATACCATCTATTGATAAAAGATATTTTGTCGGTAGGTGGTTTTTTGTTTGTCCAAAAGTCCAGTAATACTGGGCTTTTTCGCTTTTGGAGGTTTGCTCTGTAGCAATAGTTGGTGTTTTTGAATAGCCGTTTTCGGAGGACACTTGACACGAAGCTATGGCTTTCGAGGGCTTACTTTTAACGATTTTACCTCTGGGGGTGTGCATCTTTTAACGATTTGCCTTAGAATCGTTAAAAGATAGAAAGCTATAAAAACAGCCTGCCGATTGGCGAGCGGGACACCTTGGCAACCTGGATTTATATTGCTATTGGGAATAAGAAAAGACACCCTTTTCGGAGTGTCTTTAAGAGCAACTGAGTCTTAATGTATTCATTTATCCGGCATATACCATGCGTGATAATCTCATCAAGCTAATCATATGTTGTGATCTCGATCTAATATTAAGTCGTTTTTCGCACACTTTTCCAAGTGTTACGAATTCCTGTGGATATTTCGATTGCGGCAATGACAATAATAACGACGGAAATAGTCAATGCGCCTGTGCCTATATATCTTAGAATATCAGCCTCGCCAGCGATTGCGGCCATATATTCAAGAAATTCGGTGCTTATCAAATCCGGCCAATTCAAGGCATAAATAACAACGCCTGCCCATACGACATTGTAGATTGCATTTATTACGCAAAGCTGAACATTCCATTTTGCCCAATACAACCTAAAGCTATTTACAACAAGACCTAAAACCCCAAGTATAACGAGATACGGTATAAACCTCTCTAATGCGGTCTGTGAAATAGGAGTGATAATATCAGCACCGCGCACAAATATAAAGAACGATTCTTCACGAATAATCATAGCGATAAACAGAACAGGGAGAAATACCGACATAATCATTCCTGCGATAGATGAGGAACGCGAGATTTTAATGCCTGTCGGCAACTGAGGTAAATCTTCGGGCTTCCACTCTTGTTTATAACCACATTTTTCGGCAATTACAAAACCTATCGTAATCCATAGCGCGGTTTGCAGTGCCCCCTCAAACGCCATAGCAATGCCACTCGCAATAACCTTAGCGATTGAGCCGGCTGATAAAGCTAAAACTGCTCCCAAACAGCCGCAAATGACCGCTACAATTGCCGTCACCGTTTTTAACACAGAAATGTAGTTATCAAACATGGCGGGTGAGATTAAGTATTGCGGCTTTTGCCGGTACCGCTCTGCCAATATGCGAGGCGCACCGAGTTTAGTCAGCACATCAATTATATCCTGTTTGCTTGGATTGTCCGGGAGCATATCTGTAATACTTGCTTCCAATTCACGCTTGATTTCACCGCGTTCATTCTCTGGCAAGCGGCGTGTAACATCATAAATATAACGCTCAATCATTTCATTCATTTTAGTTCATCCTTCCCCAAGAGATTCTCCATTTCATAGGTCATGCGCCGCCATTCATCTCGCAACTGCGCGTGGAGCCTGCGGCCTCGGTCGCTGAGTGTATAATATTTACGCGGACGGCTTTCGGCGGTGTCCCATTGACTCTGTAGTAAGCCTTGCGACTCTAAACGGCGTAGTAATGGATAGAGTGTATTGGCTTCAATGCGGATGCCCTGCTTTTCCATGTCCTGTAACAGCGAATATCCATATTCAGGTTGATTAATACTGCTCAAAACGGCAAGCACAAGCGTGCCTCGTCGCAAATCGACAATCATACCTTGAAGCAGTTCATCTTCCGACATTACAATCACCTCCGTCAGTTTTAATTATACTGTGCGACACACACTATTGTCAATAATAGATTATAAGGGATCTTTATAATATAAATATTTTGTTTGTGCTCCTTTATACATAGCTTCCATGCGAGCATTCTTGGCAAAGATAGCCCGCCGATTGGCGGGCTATCTACCTTGGCAACATTACAACCTTGCGAGAAAGCCGCATGGTTGCTGGGTTTTATATAATTTAAGGTTGCCAATACCCATGATGGATTGGCAACCTTGATGTGGCAATGTTAAGCGGTGACTTCCGAGCCATTCTT
>ENA-UOUL01005990-UOUL01005990.1-bioreactor-metagenome-genome-assembly--contig:-NODE-5990-length-10169-cov-3.721066_pt1 | contig 10169 bp, 6 predicted proteins | sample MGYA00249838_ERZ747220 | MGnify/ENA primary metagenome ERZ747220 (study PRJEB28778, sample SAMN05720191) | bioreactor metagenome | isolation source: Anaerobic biogas reactor | place: USA:Washington...
GGTGCGCTGGTCGAACTCGCGTCTGGCTCGGATCTCGGCAGCAAGACCCAGCCTCTCTCGGAGCGACGAATCGGCTAGAAGTTGGTCGATGGTCGATCTCAGCGCATCTGCGCTCCTGGGCTCGGTTAGGAGCAGATGCGTCTCGTGGTCTCCAATCTCGCGGCAGCCTCGGATGTCGGACAGGATCATGGGCCGCCCGCAGGCTGCCGCCTCCATGGAAGCGCGCGAGAAGCCCTCGCGATAGGACGCAAGCACGAAGACGTCGAATGCGGAATAGACGGCTGGCATGTCCGTCTGCTCGGAGACGAAGTCAACACCAGCGAGATCGACACCTGTCGTCGCCGAGGTGTCTGTCTCATCCTCAGGGCCCACCCAGACGAAGCGGGCGCGGCCAGCCAAGTCCTTGGCGACCGACGCATACTCGGCCAGGCCCTTCTCGCGGACTCGGCGACCGACCGTCCCCACAAGGATCTCGTCGTCTCTGACACCCCATTGGGTTCGCAGGCGGTCTCTACCTTCGGCGTCGAAGCGGAAGCGCTCGAGGTCGATCCCGTTCCCGACCACCTTGTGTCTGCCCGGCTTGAGGAAGCGGCGGAGGGTCCGCTCGTCCTGGGCGTTCTGGAAGAGCTCGAAATCAGAGAAGCGAGCAGCCAAGCCCTCAAGGCCATAGACGAAGGCGCGCTTTGCCAGGGAGTCCTCGGGGGTGGCCCACAGCCCGTGGCAGGTGTTCACGACCACCGGCACCCCGGCGAGGCGTCCGGCGATCCGTCCCATGACGCCGGTCTTGGGGTTGTGCGTATGCAGGACGTCGAGGTCAAGGGAACGGATCGTGCGGGACAGTTCGATGAACGCACGCACATCCTGCGCGAGTCCCCAGGATCGGCTCAACGCCATCACGGGGACGTGAGTCACACCCAACGCTTCGATGCGTTCGACGTATCTCCCCGGGGCGCTCACGCCGAAGACGGTGTGGCCTTCGTCCACGCGCTCTGAGAGCTCGGTCGACAGCAACAGAGCCAGGCTGATATCAGCCGTCGTGAGGTGAGCGATCCGCAACTACCTCGTCCCCTCGGTTCGTCCGCCCATGGCACACATCTTGTCACGGGCGCCGAGCGGCTTTGGATGGTGCGGATAAACCTGCGACGATTTCGTCTGTGGCAGTGACAAGGAGCAGCCGACGATGACTCAAGCGCCGGCCAGGGAGCCGGAGATCGAGGGACGGGACCTCATCGGTGGACTCGTGCGTCCTTATCGAGCCAAGATGGGTGCGCTTGCCGTGGTCTCCTTCGCAGGCGCACTGCTCGAGGCGTTCTTCCTCGTGCTCGTCTCGGCCGTCGCGCTGGCGCTGGTCGCCGGCGAAGACTTCATCGGTCCGGTCGCGGGCCGGACTCTGGAACTCTGGCCCGCGCTGGTTCTTGGCGCTATAGCTCTCTTATCCCGACTTGGCCTGAGCCTTCTCGGAGTCCGGCTATCTGCTCATTTGACGGCCGACGTAACGGCCGCGCAGCGGCGCGAACTCTCGCACGCGTATCTGCAGGCGACCTGGGAGGTCCAGCACGACGCGCCAGCGGGCCGACTCCAGAGCCTGCTCACCACATTCGTTCAGTCCGCGGCTCAGGCCATATCCACCCTCACCAACGCAATCGTCGCTCTGTTGAGCCTTCTCGCCTTCCTCAGCACGGGGTTGTTTGTCGACGCTGCGGCCACAGGTGCCGTGCTCATCGCACTCGCCGTCGTCGGCGCTGTTCTCATCCCTCTGCGTCGACGTATCAAGAAGCGGTCGCGCACCCTGCAGCGCGCCAACCTCGACTTCGCCAACGTCGTCTCGGAGCTCGGATCGTTGGGGATGGAGATGCAGACCTTCGGGGTGCAGGACAGCTTCATCAGGCGGATCGACGAGCTCACCGAGGAGACGACCCAGACCCAACGACGCGTGCAGTCCCTCACCGGCGTCCTGGCACCGGTGTACATGACACTCGCCTACGCCTCGGTCCTCGTCGGTGTCGCGGTGCTCGCTGCCCTTGACTTCGGCCGGTTGGAAGCCATCGGCGCGGTCATGCTTCTCATGCTGCGCTCACTCAGCTATGGGCAGCAGTTGGCAACCGCCGCCGGGTCGCTGGCGTCCCAGGGCCCGGCGATCGAACGGTTGCGGCGAGCGGTGGATCTGTACATGAATGATCCAGCGAGCACGGGGCAGGCCATCCCCGGAGGGGTCGCTCCAGTCGTGGCGCGGGATGTCGTTTTCTCCTATGCGCGGCACCAGCCAGCACTCGAGCATGTCAGTTTCAGCATCGGGGCGGGAGAGGTGATTGGCGTCATCGGGCCATCGGGAGCCGGCAAGTCGACCCTCGCCCAGCTCCTCCTGGGTCTGCGTGACCCATCAGGTGGGACTGTCGAGGTCGCTGGGGTGCCCATGCCGGAGGTCGACAGGAGGTGGTGGACGACAAGAGTGGCCTTCGTCGCCCAGGACGCCAACCTCATCACGGGAACGGTGGATGAGAACATCCGCTTCTTCCGGGAGGGAATCAGCGACGAGGCCCTGCGAGAGAGCGCAGCGCGGGCCAACATCCTCTCCGACATCGAGGCCCTACCTGACGGGTTCCGCACACATCTGGGCGAGCGAGGGAGCCGCTTGTCCGGTGGGCAGCGTCAGCGTCTCTCCCTTGCCCGTGCGCTGGCAGGCAACCCCGAGCTCCTCGTGCTTGACGAGCCGACCTCAGCCCTTGATGGCCGCAGCGAGGCCCTCATCCGGGACACGCTGGGCACTCTGCGAGGCCGCGTGACGGTGGTGATCATTGCTCACCGCATGTCCACCCTGGATATCTGCGATCGGATCATGGTGATCGAAGGGGGACATCTGACCGCGCTCGGGACCCCCGCGGAGCTGGCGCGGGACAGTGAGTTCTACCGCAAGGCTATGGCCACCGCGGGGATCGCCATCGCGTCGTAATCTTTGGCCAGCACTCTCGGGACGTCAGACCGTCCGGCATCGGCAGGTAGACTCGTCCCGGGCGCGGCGGATCGCAGCCTGCCCGTCTGGTCCAGATCGAGAGGTAGCAGCGTGAGGACATCCCGGCTGCGCGAGGTGGGGCAACGAGTCCGATGAACGCGCGCGAGTACTGGAAGGTCATCCGGCGCAAGTGGCCGGTCATGGTGGCTTGTGCGGCTGCCGCTGCCATCGTCATGTTCTTCGTCACACCTGCCGAACCGCCCCCCGTGGAGAGGGTGACGAGCTATGACGCAACGGCGACCTTGGTCGTCAACTCGGTGGCGAGTCAGGATGCGGCGCCAGTCTCCCTTGACCGGATCGCGCTCTACATCACGACCGGTGAGGTGCCCCAGCGCGCCGCCGAACAGGTGGGATACACCGAGGACCCGGCCCTGCTCGCCAGCCGGGTCACCGTCATGACCAATCCCAGTGCGCAATCGCTGACGTTGACCACTAGCGGGTCCGACGGGGAGCGCGCCGCGGCGATTGCGAACGCCTTCGCTGACCAGGCCGTCCAGTTCTTCTCCACTCCGCAGCCGGGCGTTGGCTCTGCGTCCCTTGCCGTCCTCCAGAAGGCAACGCCCATCCCCGTGATCGCCAGTGGCGGCTTCAGCATTCCGCCGAGCAGGACGTTCCGGACGGTGATGGCGGGCCTGCTCGGCTTGCTCATCGGCTTCGGGCTCGCACTGGTTCTGCACCAGGTCGACTCGCGACTACGTACCCGTGACGAGGTGTACGAAGCGCTCCGGATGCCGGTGATCGCCGAGGTCACCCGGCTCCCACGCGCCCAACGGGAGCACAGCAGGATCCTGGCGGCCGACGAACCTCACGGGACGTATGCCGACGGGTACCGGACTGCCCGTGCAGCCATCATGCACACTGCCTCGAGGCTGCTCCCCGAGGACCAGGTCGATCCCACCCTTGACTCCGATGGGCGGATGACTCGGTCGGCCAAGGTTGTACTCATCACCTCGGCGTCGGCTTCGGAGGGGAAGACGACCAGCATCGCCAACCTGGCGAGCACGTTCGCGGAAACAGGGCAGTCCGTGCTCGTCCTCGATGCTGACCTGCGATCGCCCGACCTGCACCTGCGTTTCGACGTCCCGCAAGGCGCCGGGATCTCGGACTTCCTCTACGATCCCGCCGCCACCCGCCTCGAGTCGCTGGCACGACCTACGAGTGTGCCGGGGGTCCGGATCATCACTGCCGGGACTCAGTTGGCACATCCGGCCAGCCTGGCGACTCGGATGGGGACCCTCATCGAGGAGGCCCGGATGATCGCGGATGTCATCCTGGTCGACGCAGCGCCGCTGCTCGCGGCCAGCGATGTCTTCGACCTCCTCCCGATCGTCGATACGGTCGTCTTCGTGGTGCGCAGCGGCCGGCTCACAGAGAATGCCGCTCATCGTGCTTCCGAGCTCCTGGGGCGGTTCCACGTACCGGTGGCTGGGGCCATCCTCCTCGGAGTGCCACGCCCTCGGTCCTACGGCTACGGCTACGGCTATGGCGACGCGACGGAGGATCCCGCTGCGACCACCAAACGGGCACACCTGAAGAAGCGTCGTCGGCGGGAGATGGACGTGGCACCGCCCGCCACACGACGAGTGACCACCCAGGAGGGTGACTCCTGGAACTCCGAGGTGGACTCAGCCGAGGCCACCTATCCCACGAGGGCTTCCCGAACGACCCGAAGGCGCGACCTGTCTGCGGCCCGCAGCCGGGCGGAGGCCGACGCTCCGTTCGATCCCTACGACGGGTACCGGCCCGAGCGCGACCGCCCCTGATGCACGCGATCCCGGGCCGGTGGCTGACCATCATCGGTGCGGTGGTGGGTGTCGCCTATGCCCTGGTCTGGTCGTGGGCGCTCTCGTCCCAGACATACAACATCTACGGTGCCTTGGCGATCGTCCCCGTCATCGTCGCGCTCAACCTACTGCTCATCGCCCGGGTTCTGCGACGCAACACAGAACCGTGGCTGCCCTGGGTCCTGATCGCGGGTTTATTCGCGAAGCTGATCGGAACGTTCGCCCGCTACTACGTCGCGTATGTCGTCTACAGCGGCAACGCCGACGCCGAGCGCTACAACGTGTATGCGTCCTACCAGCACTCCGCCTGGCGCCGAGGTGACATCGTCTGGGATCTCACCGGCAAGCAGGGCACTCAGGTCATGGAGCTCATCACCACCGGCGTGTACACCTTCATCGGCGGGTCACCGCTTGCGGGCTTCTTCGTGTTCGCGTCGTTCGCCTTCTGGGGCGCCTACCTCCTCTACCGGGCGTTCTGCATCGCAGTGCCAACCGGGGACCTGAAGCGTTATGCCCTCCTCATCTTCCTGATGCCATCGATGCTGTACTGGCCGTCGAGCATCGGCAAGGAGTCCTGGCTGCTCCTCTTCGTCGGGATCACGGCATACGGTGCTGCACGGCACTTCACCGAGCGCGGAGGGGCAACATGGTTGCTTGCCACAGGGGGCATAGGACTTGGGCTCGTGCGGCCCCACGTCGCAGTGCTGATGTTTGCGGCGATCTTCGTTGCCCAGCTCTTCCGGCCGACTGGGGCCACGGCCAGTGGCGTCCTCAGGAAGATCGGCGGCATCGCTGTGCTGGGCGTTGCTGCTCTCATCCTTGTGCGATCGTCTGCTCAGTTCCTCGGGATTGACGACATCTCCGCCCAAGCGGTCACGGAGACCATCGACTACCGAAGCGATCTCACTGAGCAGGGCGGATCTTCGTTCACGCCACTCCCGCTCACCCACCCGTTCGGCATCCCCATGGCGTTCATCACGTGGCTGTTCCGCCCACTGCCCTTCGAAGCAGGCAACATCCAGATGCTCGTGCAGAGCCTGGAGGGGCTCCTCATGATGGCGCTGGCGGTGCTGGGTTGGCGTCGATTCGGGCACTTGCCGGGTCTGATGCGACGCAATCCCTATGTCGTGTTTGCCTTCGTCTTCGTCACCATCTACATCCTGGCCTTCGCCGGCTTCGGCAACTTCGGCATTCTCGCCCGCCAACGGGTTCTGATGCTTCCATTCGCCTTTGCCCTGTTGTCCTTGCCCAGACCTGTGTCGGCGGTGCTCGACAACCTGCCCACCCGCAGCGGGACGGCAAGATCTCTGCCGGGCGCATCGCAACCACTCGTGATGTCGCGTCGATGATCTCGGAGCGACACTACGCAACCCGATCGGTCGTGAAGGGGGCCCTGGCGAAGTTGGGGGAGGCGTCTTCCACGAAGGGAGCCACGCTGCTCATCTATCACCGCGTCGGCGCAGGCACACGCAATGAGCTGGATGTGCCGAAGGAGGACTTCCTCGCACAGTTGGACCTCCTCGAGGAGCACGACGTGGTGTCCCTCGACGAGGCGCTCGATCGCATCGACCGGCGGGATGCGAGACCGTCGGTCGTTCTCACCTTCGATGACGGCTTCGCAGACGTCTACGACAACGCCTGGCCTGCCCTGCGGGAGCGGTCCGTGCCGTTCACGATCTACCTGGCCACGGCATACATGGGTCAGCGCATGACCTGGGAAGGTTCCACCGCCCGGGGGCCGCACGGGCGGGGGCTGACCTGGCGCCAGCTCGAGGAGATGCTCTCCTCCGGTCTGTGCACCATTGGGAACCACACCCACAACCACACGCCTGCGCCTGACCTGTCCGTCGAGGAGCTCGATCTGTGTACGGAGGCGATCGAGCACCACCTCGGCGTGCGTCCCGCCCACTTCACCTACCCCTGGGGCGTGGTCGTTCCGCGCATGGAGGATGCGCTTCGCGCGCGGTTCCGCAGCAGCTCGACCGGGATCCTCGGTCGGAACGACCCCTCGACCGATCCAGCACGACTCAGGCGCATCCCGGTGCGGCAGAGCGATCCCATCGAGTTCTTCGAGGCGAAACTGACCGGCTCACTGGTGCCTGAGCGGCTCTACGGAGCGGTCGTCGCCGCGGCGAAGGTGCCGGGCCGAGTGCGCGGAGCCATGCGATCCCACTCCTGAGCGCAGCCTGCCTCTTGGCCACTGCCGGGAAGGCTCCTACAGGGCAGCTGCCCTCTCGCGAACGAGGCGTTTGTAGACGTCCTCCTCCAGGGCGACGGTCTGACGAATGTCGAACTCAGCGGCCCGTGTCCTCGAGGCGACGCCCAGTCGGTGACGCAGCTCCGGATCCTCGAGCACGGCGATGAGTGCGGACGCCAGGGCACCGCTGTCGGACGGCGCGACGAGGAAGCCGTTGACACCGTCTGTCACCGCCTCCCCGACCCCGCCCACGTCCGTGGCCACGATGGGTAGACCCTGGTGGAGGGCCTCCATGATCGCCACGGGTAGCCCCTCCTGCAGGGAGCCGAGGGCGAAGACATCCGCGGCCGAGAGCAGCGCCCTGACGTCCTCCCGGTACCCGAGGAACCGGAAGCGGTCCCCGAGACCCATCCGGGTGTGGAGAGCAGCGAGCTCCGTCTCGAGCGGGCCCTGTCCGACAGCGAGGAAGACGGCGGCGGGCTCCTGCTCGAGCACCTGGTGGGCAGCCCGCATGAGGTTGGGGTAGTCCTTCTCCTTACGCAGGTTTGCCACGCAGATCACCACAGGCGCATCCATCGCGATGCCGAGTCGCTGACGAGTCTCGGCGCGGCTCGAGGCCGGGGGCAGGGTGGTGCCGAGGTTGATCCCGTGACGCAGGACCTCGGTGCGCTGTGCCAGCCGAGGCCACATCGAGCGTTTGACCTCGCCCGAGACCGCCCACCGCTTGTCGTCCATCCCTCCGGTCACAGCGTTGAGGAGGCGCGTCGGCCTGGAGAAGTTGGACCAGACGTTGTGCTCGGTCGACACGACCGCGGGTCTGCGCCCTCGCGGCAGCGTTCTCACCAGCAACCGGACAGCTCCGGCAAGGAGCGGCGAGTGGACATGGACGATGTCGTAGTCCCGCAGGCGCCCTCGAAGGTCGGTGAGCCAGCGGCCGGAGTCGCCAAGGCGATAGACATCCACGTCGCGGTCTCGCAGTGGATGCACCAGCTGGTCCTTGTCCGGGCGGACGAAAGCAACGTCATAGTCGAAGGCACTGTGATCGGCCACCTCCGCCGAGGAGAGCAGCAGCTGCTCGGCGCCGCCCGGTCCGAGTCCCTTGATGAGCCAGAGGACACGAATGGGCGCGGGGGACGGCGTCTCACGTGAGGTCACAGCGCCATTGTGCCCACAGCCAGTTCCCTCCGCGGCTTTGGGTCGCGATCCACCCGCCGATACGCTACGCAGGGGTCATATTCCAGGAGATGGAGAGAGCGCGTGTGCGGGATTGTGGGGCTGGTCGGCTCGCCACGGCTCCAGTCTGCGGACTGGCTGGACCTGATGTCCCGCTGCGTCGCCCACCGAGGCCCTGACCGCGCGGGCACCTGGGTGGATGAGCGGGCAGGGGTCCACCTCGGTCACCAGCGGCTCTCGATCATCGACCTGACCGATACCGGCAACCAGCCGATGACCTCTGCGAGCGGGCGCTATGTCATCGCCTTCAACGGAGAGATCTACGACTTCCAGGACCACCGTCAGCGACTGGTGGATGCCGGGGTGATGTTCCGCGGCAGGTCCGACACCGAGGTGCTCCTCGCTCTGTTCGAGGTGCATGGCGTCGTCAAGGCGCTCACGATCGTCGACGGCGCCTTCGCCTTTGCGCTCTGGGACCGCGCTGATGGCGAGCTCGTCCTGGCACGCGACCGGCTGGGGGAGAAGCCGCTCTTCTACGGCCAGGTCGGCGGCCTGCTGGCCTTCGCCTCGGAGCTGACCGCGATCGAGGCGCTCCCGGGCGCCCCCCGCGGTGTGGACCCGGCCGCCCTCGCGGGCTATCTCGAGCAGGGCTTCGTGCCAGGCGCAGCGTCCATCATGCCGGGCGTCTCGAAGGTTCCTCCCGGCACCGTGGTGCGCTGGACGCATACCGCCGGCCTTGGGGCCCCTGAACGCTATTGGGACCTCACGGACGCTGCCCGACGCGGACTCGGCGATCCGATCTCCGACCCGGCGGCAGCGGCCCGGGAGCTGGAGCGCCTCCTGACCGACTCCATCCGTCGTCGCCTCATCTCCGACGTGCCGCTCGGGGCGTTCCTGTCCGGGGGGGTGGACTCCACGACGATCGCTGCCCTCGCCCAGTCCGTCAGTAGCACGCCGCTGCGGACGTTCACAGTCGCGGTCGGAGGGGCGGGTGATGAGTCCCGATATGCCGCCAGGATCGCGGCACACCTCGGCACAGCGCACGAGACCTTGGAGCTGCCCGACCTGGACCCGCTCGAGCTGGCGCGCAGGGTCATCGACATCCATGACGAGCCCTTCGCCGATCCCTCGTCGATCCCCATGAGCCTGGTGTGCTCGGCCGCCCGGCAGCGGGTCACGGTGTGTCTCAGCGGCGATGGAGGAGATGAGCTGTTCGCCGGATACAACCGGCACCGGGTTGCTGTCGGCTCTCTTGCGCGAGCTCAGCAGGTGCCGAGGCCGGTGCGCGGTGCCGTCGCGGCCGGAATGCTCGCCGTCCGGCCCGAGTCATGGAACCGGCTGGCCCGCATCCTGCGTCGACCCACCGTCGACGTCGGCACCAAGGCGCACAAGCTGGCGGGGGTGCTGCGCGCGCCGACCACAACCGACGCATACGACTCCCTCGCCCAACAGTGGGATCCCGGTGAGGTCCTCGTCGATGCTCCCGAGCTGAGGGAGCAGCATGGCACGGTGGAGCTGACTGGTGCGACGCCCTTGGATCACGTCCTGCTCCGAGAGCAGGGCGGGCTGCTGCCGGACGACATGCTGGTCAAGGGCGATCGGAGCAGCATGGCGACCGGTCTCGAGCTGCGCCTGCCGCTGCTCGATCATCACATCGTGGAGTTCTCCTGGCGGCTGCCTGCCGAGCTCAAGTTCCGGGGCGGGCGGGGCAAGTGGCCGCTGCGACAGATCCTGGACCGCCATGTGCCGTCCGAGCTGTGGGATCGTCCGAAGACGGGCTTCGATCCACCCCTCGCCGACTGGCTGCGCGGGCCGCTGCGGGAGTGGGCGCAGGACCTGCTCTCGCCGGCGGCGTTGCGCTCGGCGGGTCTCCTGCGGCCCGAACCGATCGCCCTCGCCCTGGACCAGCATCTGAGCGGGGTCAGGAACAACGACTACAAGCTGTGGACGGTGCTGATGCTCCAGGGCTGGCTCGAGAAGAGGGACCACACATGAATGACCTCGA
>ENA-UOUL01006000-UOUL01006000.1-bioreactor-metagenome-genome-assembly--contig:-NODE-6000-length-10164-cov-2.671161_pt1 | contig 10164 bp, 23 predicted proteins | sample MGYA00249838_ERZ747220 | MGnify/ENA primary metagenome ERZ747220 (study PRJEB28778, sample SAMN05720191) | bioreactor metagenome | isolation source: Anaerobic biogas reactor | place: USA:Washington...
TAGGCGACTTCCCACCGGCCCGGCAGGAGCCACACACCGCCGGCGGCGGCGGGAGTGAGCGATCCGGTCTCGTCCAGGTGGGCGTAGACGGGCGGGCCGGGGTTGCCGAGCGGCTTGAACCGAATACGGCCGACGGCGGGCTGCTGGGCGGCGGCTTCCGCGCCGGGGCGGGCAGCACCGAACCGGCCGCGCACGAGGGCGTGCGTGGCCGGGCTGGGGATGGTGTCCGTCACGCGGGCGAGTGCCGCGGCGGGCGGCGGCTTGTTTCGCGCGGTCAGCCGGTCAGGTAGGCGACCAGGGCGGGGTTCTCCCGCAGGATCGACAGGGTGGGGTGCTCGAGGCGGCGGATCACGGCTTCTTCGGCCTCGCCTTCGGTGAGACCCTGCCATTGGGAGTCGTCACCGCCGGTCATCGTCTCGATGGCGGCGTGCAGAACCTCATGCCACAGGGTCAGGCGGGCCACGTCGTCGGTGAGGTCGGGGTGCAGCAATATCCGCGCCGGTAGGTGCTGGGTGACGCCGTACGCGTCGCGCAGGTGCTTATCGACGGCGTTCTTCCACTCGTCGGGGGTGCACTGCTTCACCGTGTAGGTGATGTATCCGGCCTTGACCGTTGCGGGGAGGGGCATGACGGGGATGGTCGGCGCCGGGGCCGCTACTGTCGCCCACTCCCCCGATCGGGAACGAGGACGGCCTCCCAAGGGGAGTCTTGGACCCTTGGGAGGCCGCGAGGCTGCGGGGCTAGGGGCTGGGGGGGAACCCCCTCCGATGCTGCCTCTGTCTCATCCGCGGCGAACCTCCGGGGCTCTCATCCCATCCGGTGGTCCGCGCGTCTCGATGAGTCTTGTACCTGTGCAGACGGTGCTCCAAATCGGCGCAGGCGAAGGTTCCGGCTAGGCGGGGACGGCGCGGTCCACGATGATCCGGGGCGCGCGCTGCGGGTACGTGGCGAGCCGCAAGTAGTTGATCCCGCTGCGGGGGTCGTCGGGGGACCCGAGCTGGATGGAACGCGTCTGCGGCGTGCACAGGCGGGTGAGGTCGATGAGCGAGGTCTCACCGGCGTGCACCCGCACGCTCCCGCAAGGATGCGTCACCGTGTCACGCGGGGGGCCGACGTACTGCATACCGGGCCGGTCCTCGCGGGTGAACGCGTCGAGCAGGGCACCGTCGTGGAACCACGTGTGCATGGCGTGCACGCGCAACCGCACGCGCACACCGGGGACGGCCAGGAAGGTCCACAGGGCGGGCGTACCGGCGAACCAGTCACCGTCGAGGGGGAACGCCAGGTGCGCCCAACGGGCGTCCCGGTCGCGGTCCGCGCTGTTCTTGCCGAGCGGCAGCAACTCACCGAACATCACGGGCTGCTGCCCGGGGTCGTTGAGCACAATCTCGGTGCACGGGTACTCGGCCAGCGGCTCGTACCGCACGCGCGGCGGCGGGTCGGCGGGGCGGCGCTTCGTGAGGCGCGGCAGGGTCAACATCAGGGGGTCTCCTTGGGGGCTGCGTGTGAACCGACCACTTGGGCCATGAGGGCCCGGCCGCGCCAGTCGTCGTGTGCGCGGTGCGCGGCCTGAGCGATCGAGTCGAGGTTGGGGGTGGCCATGAGCGCCTCGCCGGTGCCGCGCGTCTCGCCGGTGTCGTCCACGACGGCCACGCGGATGACCGTGCCGATGAGATCACCGGACTCGGGCACCTGATACGCCCATCCGGGCGGCAGTTTCGGTGCTCCACGGCGCACGAGCTGCTGGTAGATGGTGCCGCGACCCTCGCGGGCCTCGTCGCGGCGCTGCATCCACCAGGCGATCACGGCGGCGACGGCGACGACGGCGAGCATCGCCAGCACGCCACACACGGCTTGGTAGGGGCCGGTCATGGAATCTCCGTCGGGGCGGGGACGGCGGCGACCACGATCCCGTCGTCGCTGGTGTGCACGTGGGCGGGCAAGTCGAGCGCGGTCGCGTCACACAGGGCTGCCCACGCTTCGGGGGTGTGCCATAGGAGCCGCATGGTGTCGGGGTCCACGATCACGACGTAGATGCCGGCAGGAGCGGGCGGGGTGCCCTGCGTGACGATCATGCCACTGATCCCGCAGTCGAGGAGGGTGCCGTTGGATCGCTCGATGAGGGGGTGCCGCACGGTCCATGTGCCGTCGTCGCGGAGCGCGACGGTGTGTTGCGCGGTCGTGTCCTCCAAGAGCCGCGCGGCCGCGTCGGGGTCGGGGCAGTCGGGTCGGGCGCATACGACGGTGCCGGTCGCTGCGAGCACGAGAGTGGGGCCGCACCCGGCGAGGCAGTGACCCTTGACGGTCGGCGGTGCTGGGGATATGTCGGTGATCGGGTCCACGAAGGTCCTTCTGCTCGGTGGGCTGGTGTGTGCCGGTTGACGCTTTCCGGTCGCTTCCGTTGTCGAGTCTAGGGCAGTGGAGGGCGTGTCCACGTCACGGTGACGACGACGCCTGCGGCGGCGGTGAGGTCGAGATGTTCGGTGAGCGTCGCGTCACGTGAGGCAACTCCCCCGGCGGGGGTGTCGTAGGCGACGGCGACGGTGACGGGGTTGCGGGCCTTCATGCCGGGGTGCGGCGGGTCGGCCAGGAGCGCGGCGACGATGGACTCGCGGCGGGTGGTGTCGAGCCACTCGGCCACGGTGACGCGGCGGTGCGTGTGCTCCCATGCGGGCAGGGTGATGGTGGCGCTCATCGGCGGCTCCATTCGGGGTTGAGTCCGGTGCGGGTGAGCGGGTAGGCGGCGCGGTTGCCGGTGTCGGGGTCGGTGCGGGTGAGCACGTAGGGGAACGGGGTCAGGGGCGGCTCGTCGGGGATCGTCAGGGTCGGGAACGCGGCACGGGCGCGGTTCGTGGGCCGGGGCCACGCGTCAGCGGGGGTCAGCCCATCGGCGCGGCGGGTGACCCACACGGCGACGATGTGGGCGGCGTTGAGCACGAGCTGCTTCGCGGTGCCTGCGCGCGGGTGACGGCCACCGGCGGCGATCAGGTGCGTCGGGGTGACGGCCAGCACCGTGAGGTCGGGGTATTCGTCCCGGTCGGTGTGCACGTCCACGAGGTCACCGGGGGCGACTCCGGGTAGGCACTTCGGGCGCGGTGGGGGGTCTTGTTCGCCGTGCCGGGCGGGGACGGTGATGCTCGGTGTGGGCACTCCCCATTGGCCGGTGACCTCGGGGCAGGAGCGGACGTGGGAACCGATCCCGCCACATACGCGGCAGCGGGCGATAGTGGGGTGTCGGTCGTCGGTCATGGCGGGGGTGTCTCTCTCTTTCCGGGGGTCAGGGGACGGGGCGTAGGTGCCGGGTGCGGGGTCGGGGGCGGTCGGGTCGGGCATGGCCGGGGATGACGCGCAGCACGGGCCTCTCCGGGGCGCCCTCCGGGGCGTCCTCGGGCTCGGGTGCGGGCAGGGCCGCTCCGGTCGGCCACTCGTCGGCGTTCACGCCGTACGCCCATTCCGGCGGGTCCGGCGCGTCGCGGTCCATCCCGGTGCGGTACGTGACGCGCCAGTCGAACGCGGGTAGGTGCGCGGCGAGCAGCCCGCCACGGTTCGGGACGGGCGGCGGCGCGTCAGGGTAGGCGATAGAGGCGGCATGGGCGCGGGCAATGTCGGCGGTGCGGCGGTGGCGTGTGCAGTACCCGGCGAGGGTGCGTGTCCCGTCCGGTTGCGGGCAGGACACGACGGTCACGGGCCGCGCGTCGCACGGGTCCCCCTCACGGGGTCCGGCGGTGAGCAGGTGCGCGCACCCGGACGGCATCTCGGGCGCATACCTTGGCCGGTCGGCGTGGACAGCGGCCAGGATCGCGGCCTTGGGCATCAGCCGCGTCAGGGCGTCCACGAACCGGGTCCCGTCGTGCCCGGCGGCGGGATCGTCGGCCAGGACGGTGAGCGACGCGAGCACCATCTCCCGGACGACGGACCGGGCAGCGCGTAGGCGCGGGTCGGTCATGGCGCGGCGTACCGCGTCGGCGTAGGCGACTCGTCCACGCGCGGACGGGTGGCGGGCTATGTCGAGGTCGGTGGGGCCGGGGGTCACGAGGTATCTCCGAACGCGGCGGTGAGCGCGGCGTAGGTGTCGGCGTGGGCGGCGTGCGCGAGCAGCGTCCATCCGTCGTCTGCGCGTTCGGCGGTGAGGTGCTCGGTCATGCGCGCCTCTCGAGCGGCCAGAGCGGCGGCACGGGCGCGTTCGGCACGGGCGCGTTCAGCGCGGCGGTCACGGGCGAAGTCGGAGCCGACAACGGCGGCGACACACACGACGACGGCCACGGCCAGGGCCATGACTGTCAGGGGCCACGGGTTCAGCAGGTCCAGCACGGGGGTGTCCTCCCGGTTCGGCGGTATCGGTGCGATCCGGTGCCGGGGTGACGCTCCTCCCGGCGGGTCGATCTGTGCCGCAGTCTACCGGCGGCGGTGAGCCGCTGCACGGTGCACGGCGGCGTGCCGGAGCTTCAGAATCGCGGCCGGTGTGGGGTGCTCGTCCGGGGCGACGATCGGGTACGCGACGGTGCGCCTCGGGCGTGCGGGCAGGTCGAGGATCGCGCGGGCGGCGTGCTCGTCCGCCAGGTCGTACACGAGGTCCGCCAGCGCGTGCCGGTCGGGGCCGGGCGTGGGCACGGTGTACGTGCCAGGTCCGTCGTGCGGGCCGCGTAGACGCAGCAGCCGGATCACGTCGAGCGCGCGGTCGAGGTCGAGCGCACGCGCGGCGACGGGGCGGGCCGGGCCGGTCATGACCCGTCGAGCAGGGCGCGCAGTTCCGCGTCGAGGTCGATGCTCGTCGTGTCGGTCGCGGCCAGCACACGGTCACGGGCTTGCGCGGCCAGGACGGGCGCAGCAGCAGCGACCACGGGCAGCACGTACTCACGGAAGCGGTGTTGCACGACCGGTGTGAGGTCGCTCCACACGGGGTGTTGCCCGCCACAGTTGCAGGCGGCGATGTTCGCGGCGTACATGGCCTTCCCTGCGGCGTCGAGCGCGGCGGTCAGGTCCAGGTCGAGCGGGTCACGGTCGGCGGCGTCGGTCGCGTTCACGGGGTCCTCCGGGGGCAATGGTGGGGTCATGTGCTCGGGGAGGATGACACGGGCAGGCGCATAGCGTCCGGCGCTGTCGGGTGACCGATAGCGGCCACGGCGGCGGCGGTGAGCGGCCAACCGTGGGATCGGGTCCCGTCACGGTGGATCACCATGAGGCACATCTGCGGGGAGACAGTCCACGGGTCTATCCACGAGGGCCGGGCCGGGCAGTCGGGGCAGGCTGTCACGGACGTTCCGAGCACGGGCGAGAGCGCGATCTGCGGCACGACGTATTGCCGCGCGGTCCCGTCGAGCGGGTCCGGGGCGAGGACGACATGCTCCGGCGTCGAGCGGGCACCGATGACGGCGTACGCGGTCACGAGGACGGCGCGACGGTAGAGGGGGTGCGCGGGGTCGGCTACGCGGGCAACGTCGAGGGCGGTGCCGACCCTGACGCGCGTGAACCACGTGGACGGGTTGAGCTGGAGCGCGGCGTTGAGCGGGCACGGGCGGGGGGTGGTCGGGGCGATCACGGGGGCGGGTCCTTCCGGGGGCGGGCATGGGGCGACCCCACGGGGCCGTGGGCGGGTCCCGTGGGGTCGAACGCGGGGGCGGCTACTTGCCGCGACGCAGGGCTTCAGCCTGAGCGCGGGCCAGGTCCGCCTGAGCGTTGGCGGCGGCAGCCTGAGCGGCGGCTAGGGCGGCTTCAGCGTCGGCGCGCTTGGCGTCGGCCTTGGCGCGCTTCTTGTCGGCGCGGGACGAACGGGCGGCGGCGTTTGCGGCCTTCTCGTCCGGGGAGTGGTACGACACCAGCCCGGCGGTCGTGAGTGCGAGCATCTTGCGGGTGAGTCCCATGTGGGGTTCCTTTCCGGGGTTGGGGTTGAGTGGGGGTTAGGGGATGAGCAGCAGCAGCGGCAGGCAGGCCAGGAGAGCGCCCGCGAGCCGCACGGCGAGGATCGTGGCGGGGCTGCGGGGGCCGGTCATCGGCGGGCCTCTCTGGGGGCGGGATCGGGGTCCACGTCGGTCATGGGCGCGGCGATCCATCCGGCTTGCCAGGCACGCATGACGGGTGCGGCGCCGGTGCCGACCTGCGGGGGGATTGCGGTGCGCAGCAGCACGGTGAGCACGGGGTCGAGCGCGGGGGTGCAGGGCAGCCCGGCACGGAACGCGGTACGCCCGAGCGCCCGAGCGCGGGCGAGCACGTCGGCGCTGGGTGCGGTCGATCTGGTCATGCGGGGGGCCTCTCGTTTCGAGCTGTGGCGCGGCGGCGGCGGTGGGCTCACCACGTCAGGGGGTCATCGTCGGGGTCGATGACGGTGACGAACGATCCACCGTCCTCCCACATGGCGTAGGTGAAAGTGAGCGGCGTGAGTCGCAGGTCGGTCGCTCCGGGGTCAACCTTGACGGTGCAGGAGCGCGCGGCGGGATCGACGGCGAGCACGGTGCCGGTCGCGTAGGTGCGGGAGCACGGGCCGACCAGCACCACGTCAACGCGGGCACCTACGGGGTGCACGGACGGGTCATAGTCCAGGTCGAGGGCGGGCATCCTTCACTCTCCCGGCGTGCAAGCGGCGACGGCAACGGCACGGTCGGCGCGGGTGAGCCGGTCACGCTGGGCGCGGAGGTCGTTGACGCGGGCCAGGGCTTCACGGGCCGCGCGGGCAGCCTTGTCGGCGGTCCGCTCGGCGGCGGCAATCTCGGCGTCGAGCGCGGCGGCTCGGAGTCGGGCGGCACGCAGCGCCGGGTGAACGTCGTCGTCGTGGCGCGGCTCAATGAGTCCACCGTGCTCGTCCCGGTGGCGGGCTCGGTGGGTGCGGAACGTGGGTCGGGCAGCGGTGGCGGTCATGGCGGGTGTCTCTCTCTCGGTTCGGTGCGGGTGTCCCGTGGTCCCGTGCGACGCGTGCACGGGACCGGGGGGTAGAGCTTTGGGGTCAGCGGCGGGTGCAGACGATCACGTCGCGGGGGTCGGGGCGGTCGAGCCGCGCGGCTATTTCGTCGCGCAGTGCGTCGAGGTCGGCGCGCGTGGCGTTGAGTGCTCGGGCAAACGCGTCACGGTCGGCCAGCATCCCGGGCTCGTCGTCGTCGTCGTTCCACGGGGCGGGGTCCTCCGGGGCGGCAACCGGGGCGGTGGCGACCCGCTCCACGAGGGCGGCGTACTCGGTGAACACGTGCCCGGCGGCGTTGGTCGCGTACTCGGTGAGGGCCGACAGGATCAGGTGGCGCTCGTGGGCGGTGAAGTCCAGCGTGTGCACCGGCTCCGGCTCGGTGTCCTCGTCCTCGTCCCAGCGGGCGGCGGAGTCGGCAGCCTTCTCGGCGGCGTCCCGGTCCTCCACGCAGATGCCGAGCCACCAGCCCGAACCGGGCCACACGTGGACGCCGGGCGTGCGAACCTCGTCGGCGTGGAACTTGTCCATCGTGCGGTAGGGCCAGTCATAGGAACCCTCCAGGCCGAGGCAGTACTCGCCGGGGCCGTCCACGTCACCGTGCCGCTCATCGGAGAGGATCCAGCCCAGGTCCTCCAGGCCGGGGTTCGCGGCCAGCACCATGTTGATGACGGCGACCACGGGGGCGGGCACCTGCTCCGGGGTCAGGCCAGAGAGGCAACGGACGTACTCGGGGAGGACAGTGGCGGCGGGGCGGGTGCTCATCGGTGAGACTCCTTCTCGTTCGGTTCGGTGTCGGTGTCGGTGGGGACGCTTCCCTCCAACACCCCAAACGTTAGCGGGTGCACGATGTCATGTCCAGAGATACACGCGCGCACACACGAAACAACCGCACATAAAACGCAGCCGCCGGGGCGATCCGGGGGGCGATCTGTGCGTGGAATGGATGGTGCCCGCGCGTAAAGCTCCGGGGTGCGGCGGGTCGGTGCGCGGGCGTCCGACCGGGGGGTCGTCGGTCAGTCGATCCCCGTGAGTCTCATCGGCGCACCTTCACCGTGACGGACTCGATACCGGCGGCGTACAGGGCACCTTGCACGGTGTTGGCGATGTGGTCCCGCACGTCCTGCCGGATAGCGGGGGTGCCGGCGATCCCGTACTCCTGCGTCCACTCCCCAGGGTCGAGGGTGATCGACAGGGGCACGCTCACCGTGATGGTGGCGGGTCGGGCGTCGGTGTCGGGGTGGCGGGTGGTGTTCATCGGGTTTGTCCTTTCCAGTGGCAGGCGGTGCAGGTGCCGCGTCGGATGGTGCCCTTGCGGCGTCGTCCCGTGACTTGCGCGACGGTGGCGCACGGGTCGGTGTCGGCGTGCAGCGGGCACATCATCGTGGTGGTGGTGCCGTCGGTGTTGTAGGCGCACGAACACCCGGCGGGGCGGGGGGCTTCTTGCAGGAGCTCCGCGCGCACGTGCGTCGAGTAGGTGCATCCGTTGTGGGTGGAGTGCACGACGGCCAGGCCGGGGTGGATCAGGCGGGCAACCTTGACGATGGTGCCGTAGCCGATGCCGACCGAGGGGATCGGGTTGCCGAGGTAGCGGGCCAGGCCGGTCATCGGGCGAGTCCCAGGAGGTTCGGCGGGCTGGCCGCAGCAGACTTGTCGCGGCACGGGCGGCACACCATCGTTCCCCAGCCTCGAGGGTCGGGGTCCGGCAGCAGCGTGTGCACTCTGACGACGGCGTGGCAGTACGAGCACGTCTCGTGCAGGTCGCAGCCGTCGAGGTCGCAGACGGACGCGGCGTGAGCGACGCGGGTCGTGGCGCTCATCGGTCGCACTCCCCCACGGCCAGGTGAGCGGACGTGGTGGTGTCCGCGCCGCAGCCGGGCTCACAGTGGAACACTGCACCGAACTCGGAGACGTGCAGGTGACCCGCGTGCGTGGTCGCGTAGTGCGTGCACGCGGCCAGCATGTGCGCGGCGTAGGTGCCGGGTTCCAGCAGGGCGGCGGCGGCGTCGATGGTGTCACCTTCCGCGATGGGGGGCTCGTTCACGTCGTCCGGGTTCGGGACGGTGACGTGCACGCTCTCGTGGTCGAGCGGGTCGCAGGCGGTGTGCGGGGTCATGCCGCAACCTCCCAGCAGTCGCCGTCGATCACGTACAGGGGCGTGCCCTGCCGGTGCTTGCCGGGGAGGACGGGCCACGAGTCCGGGTCCTCACCCGAGCTCCAGTCCACGGTCACGCGGTCGGTGTGCGCGGTGACGGTCGGGGTCGGCCAGTCGTTGGCGACAGCGACGCGGCGGCAGTAGTCCCGCATCTCGTCGGCGGTGACGAGCAGGTCGGTGAACGCGTCGGGCGTGAGCGGGTTGCCGCTCGGGACGTAGGCGACGGTCATCGTCGTGCCGGGAACGTCGGAGAACTGGACGGTGATCCGGGGGGCGGGGGGCGTGGTCATGGTCGTTGTCCTTTGCCGGGTCGGGGGGTCAGTTGGTCTCGTGGACGTGCGCGGTGTGCACGCCGTTGCAGTCATCGGCGCAGTCCCAGGAGGCGTCGTCGCCGTCGATGGTCAGCGTGCCGATGTGGTAGTCGAGGGTGTCGTGGACGGTGCACGAGAGCATGTGGACCGCGCGGGGGTAAGTGCCGTCCGCCACGATCCCAGCGGGGGCGGTGAGGTCGGCGTCGGTGACGGTGCGGACCTTCCCGGCGCCGTCGGTGAACACCACGCTCGTCGTGTGTGCGGCGTACTGGTCGCAGTCCATCGCGGTGGGGGCGGCTGCGGCAGCCGTGGCTGCGGTCGGGCGGAGGGTGGTGGCGGGGCGGGTGCTCATCGGTGTCTCTCTTTCGGTGCGGTGCCGGGGACGCTTCCCGGCTGATGTGTCTACCTTGCCCTATCCCGCGTTAGCGTGTCAACGGTTCGGGGGTGAGGGTGTGTGCGCTTTCAGCCACGCCAGCCGGTGACCGATGCCCAAACCTCGCAGCGGGTCCAGCACCGTCACGCCAGCAGCGGTCAGGCGTCGGCGCAGCGGGTCCACATACACATGCCCGGCCAGGATCGTGACCGTACGCAGGTCCGGGTGCGCAGCGTGCAGCGCGTCGAGCACGCGGGCAGTCCACGCGTGGATCGGTGGAGCTCCACGGAAAGGACCCAGGCGCGTGTCATACGGGGCGGTCACGCGTGCAGGGTCGAGCAGGGCGTGCTCTGCGCTGAGGACGTACCACGGGCACGGTTGGCTCTCGGCGTAGCGGCGCGACAGGCGGAACAGCGTGGATGTGTAGAGGTCACGC
>ENA-UOUL01006001-UOUL01006001.1-bioreactor-metagenome-genome-assembly--contig:-NODE-6001-length-10162-cov-3.855627_pt1 | contig 10162 bp, 8 predicted proteins | sample MGYA00249838_ERZ747220 | MGnify/ENA primary metagenome ERZ747220 (study PRJEB28778, sample SAMN05720191) | bioreactor metagenome | isolation source: Anaerobic biogas reactor | place: USA:Washington...
GATGTGCGGTTCGGGCGTCACCGCCTGCCACCACCTGCTGGCGCTGGAACATGCCGGGCTGCATGGCGCCGCGCTGTTCACCGGCTCGTGGAGCGGCTGGATCAGCGACCCGGCGCGGCCGGTGGCGACCGGCGGCTGAGGGCGGGCGCCCTACTTGCCCAGCTTCGCCACCAGCGCCCGCAGCGCGGCCTGGGTGTCGGGTTCGGTCCAGGCGGCGACGAAGCGGTCGAGCTCCAGCAGTTCCGGGCGCAGCGCCTCGACCACTTCGGCGCGCGCGATCGCGCGGGTCGCCAGCATCGGCTTGCGCGGCAGCGCCAGCAGCCGCGCAAGCCATCCACGCGCCCGTGCGGCCACCTCCTCGAGCGGCGCCAGTTCGTCGACCAGCCCGAGCGCATGCGCTTGCCCGGCCTCGACCATTTCCCCGGCCACCAGCAGCCGCTCCGCGCGATGCGGGCCCACCGTCCGGCGCATGAGCCGCTGGATGCCCTCGGGCGCGACCAGTCCCACCTGGGTTTCGTTGAGGCCGATCCGGTAATCGCCCTGCGCCATCACCCGGTAGTCGCAGCACAGCGCCAGTACGCAGCCGCCGGCCGGCGCATGACCGGTGAGCGCCGCGACCACCGGCACCGGCGATTGCGCCAGCGCCCGCGCCGCGTCGATGAAGGCCGCCCAGGCCTCGCGCACCTCGTCCGCGCGCTCGAGCCCGAGCAGATAGGGCACGTCCAGCCCGGCCGAGAACACGCCGGCCCCGCCGCTCAACACCAGGCCCTGCGCGCCTTCGGCGAGCGCTTCGGCCACCCCGTCGCGCAGGCGCCGGCACAGGGCCGGGTCGAGCGCGTTGACCGGTGGCCGCGCCAGGCGCAGTTCGTGGATGTCCTGGTGGCGGCTGTGTTCGATCATGGGGCGGGGTTCCGTGCCGGGAGGCGGCCATCATATCGCCGCCATGCACGCGCCCTTCCCGGCCGGTGCGACGCGCGGCCAGCGTCCGGCCGGTCGCGCGTGTTGCGTCGCTGAAACATCCCCGTCCCGCGCACGATCCGGCTGCGCGCCGCCTGGTGGTGCGGCTCGCCCATCGCCGGTACGCACGGTGCCCAGGATCCGCGCGCCGATCCTGTTTCGGGCGTGCAACATGCCGCTGCGCGATGCGCGGGGCAGCGGCTCCGAGGCCACGTCCATCGTGGTCGCGATCGCAAGGTTTTCAAGCGGTTGCGTATCGCCACGACGGCTGGCATCGGGTTTGCGAGGAGAGTGCGGCGCGAGCGTCCGTCATGACGACCGGCCTTTGGCGCAAGCACTTGAAGGAGTCAAACCATGCGCATTCGATACTGCATCCTCACGGCGGCCGTACTGGTCGTGCTCGGCGCTTCCGGCCAGGCGATGGCCCAGGACCAGAACGAGTCCGGCGCCGGCGACAACAGCTCCACCCGCGGCAACAACCGCGACAACATCGGCCTGGCGCTCGCGCTCGGCGGCAGCGCCGCGGCCGACAACAACAGCACCGCGACGTCGACCACCACCGACGCGTTCAACACCAGTTCCAACACCGTCGTGGCCACCACCCAGCTCAACGGCACGGTGACCGGCAACGGCGTGGGCAACCTGGGCAACGTCGCCAGCAATGCCGGCGATGCCGCCGGCGGGGCCGGTGGCGCAGGCGGCGCAGGCGTCGGTGGCGCCGCGGTCGGCGGCGCGGGCGGCGGCGGCGATGGCGGCGACGGCGGCGACTCCAGCGCCTGGAGCCAGCGCTCCGGCGATTCGGGCAGCGCCACGCTGGCCGCTGCGGCCGGGCTGTCGGCCGCGGGGGCCGACGCCGATGCGCGCAGCCGCTCGCGCGAGCGCGGGGCGGGTGCGTCCACCGCCGACAGCCAGGCGCAGGCCGACACCTCGTCGACCAACGACGCCTCGGCCACCGGCGGCGCCAGCACCGCCAGCAACAGCGGCGGCAGCGGAGATGCCTCGTCCTGGGGCGGCGCCGGTGGCGCGGGCGGCAACGGCAGTGGCGGCGACGCCACCGCCGGCAACGGTACCGGCGGCAACGGCGGCCCCGGCGGCGACGGCGGCACGGCCACGGCCAATGCCGGCACGTTCAACATGTCCAATGCGATGAATGGCTCGGGCAACGCGGCCGCCGGCATCATGGTGATGGCGCAGAACAGCGGCGCCGCGGCCCTGGTCCAGCAGGGCGTCACCGTCCAGGCCAACCTCACCGTCGGCCAGTGATGCAATCGACGTCCCGCCTCGCGCACCCGGTTGATCAGTTCGCGCACGTTGCCGGCTGCGCCATGCTGCGCGCGCGCCAGCCCGTGCTGGCCGGCGCCGGCGACCGGTCGCGTTGGACTGGTCACGACAACAAGGACTGCATCCCGGGGGGAGGATGCGCGGAGAAGTCCCGCATGACGCGCCCCGGCCCCCATCCCCTGATCCATTTCCGGCCCCGTCCCTGTGGTGACGACGCGGCACTCGAGCGCGCGCTGCGCGCCGCCGACTGGAAGCCCCGGATCCTCGACGATCCCGGCGACCTGGCCAACCTGCCGCCCCGGGCGACGCCCGGGGTCGCGCTGCTGGACCTGCGCGGCGTGGACGATGCTTTCGCCGAGGAGCTGTCCACGCAGCCCGGCCTGGCGGCCGCGGACGGCGACCAGGAAGTGGTCACCATCGACCTGGCCCGCCGCGAGGGCGAGCGCGCCGCGATCGAGCGCGCGCTGGCGCGCAACGCCCATCGCGTCGGCCAGGCCGCCGACGAACTCGGGATCTCGCGGGTCACCCTGTACCGGCTGATGCTGCGCCACGGGCTGCACGTGGCGCGAACGGGCACGCCGGAGGCGCCGGACGACCGGCCGGCGATGGCCAAGGGCGGCGGCCGGAACGCCTGAACGGCGATCAGCCCGATGCGATCCGCCGCACCACGTCCGGGAGCGCGGTCGGCCGCCCGCTCACGCGCCCGACCCACACCATCACCACGTGCCCGTCGGCATGGAGGATCGTGCCGTCGTCGCTGGCGATGCGGTGGCCGAGGGTGAGGCTGGTGTTGCCGATGCGGTCGGCGAACAGTTCCACCACCACGCGCGCCGGGTAGGGGATCGGCACCCGGTAGTTCATCTGCACCGCGGCCAGCAGCGGGATCGCCTCCTCGGTCATCCAGTCCTCGCCCAGCGACTGGAACCAGCGGATCCGCGCCTCCTCCAGGTAGGTCATGAAGTTGGAGTTGTTGACGTGGTTGAACGCGTCGAGGTCGCGCCAGCGCAGTTCGATCGGAAGGCGGATCAGGGCGGTCTGGTTGTCGAGGCTCATGGGGGCGGGACGGAAGGGGGCGGGGCGCGGCGGTCAGGCCGCGGACTTGCGGCGCCGCGGACGCTCCAGGCCGAGCACCTTGGCGAGGAAGCGCCCGGTGTGCGAGTGCTCGACCGCGGCCAGTTGCTCAGGGGTGCCCTCGGCGACGATGGTGCCGCCGCGGTGGCCGCCCTCGGGGCCGAGGTCGATCACCCAGTCGGCGGTCTTGATCACGTCGAGGTTGTGCTCGATCACGACCACGGTATTGCCGTCGTCGCGCAGCTTGTGCAGCACCGCAAGCAGGTGCTCGATGTCGTGGAAGTGCAGGCCGGTGGTCGGCTCGTCGAGGATGTACAGGGTGCGGCCGGTGTCGCGGCGCGACAGCTCCTTCGACAGCTTCACCCGCTGCGCCTCGCCGCCGGACAGGGTGGTGGCCGGCTGGCCGAGCTTGATGTAGCTCAGGCCCACGTCCAGCAGGGTCTCGAGCTTGCGCGCGATCGCCGGCACCGGTTCGAACAGGGCCAGCGCGTCCTCGACGGTCATTTCCAGCACGTCGTGGATGCTGTAGCCCTTGTAGCGGATCTCCAGCGTCTCGCGGTTGTAGCGCTTGCCCTGGCATACGTCGCAAGGCACGTACACGTCGGGCAGGAAATGCATCTCGACCTTGATCAGGCCGTCGCCCTGGCAGGCCTCGCAGCGGCCGCCGCGCACGTTGAAGCTGAAGCGGCCCGGCGAGTAGCCGCGGGCGCGCGCCTCGGGCACCTGCGCGAACAGCTCGCGCAGCGGCGTGAACAGGCCGGTGTAGGTCGCGGGGTTGGAGCGCGGCGTACGGCCGATGGGCGACTGGTCGATGTCCACCACCTTGTCGAACAGGTCCAGGCCGTGGACCTCGCGATAGGGCGCCGGCGTGTGGGAGGCGCCGTTGATCTCGTTCGCGGCCAGGGCGTAGAGGGTGTCGTTGATCAGGGTCGACTTGCCCGACCCCGAGACCCCGGTGATCGCGGTGAACAGCCCCGACGGGATCGTGAGGTCCACGTCCTTGAGGTTGTTGCCCGAGGCACCGAGCAGCCGCAGCTGCATCTTCGGGTTCGCCTTGCGCCGCCGCTTCGGGACCGCGATCGAGCGCTTGCCCGACAGATACTGCCCGGTGAGCGAACGCGGGGCCTGGAGCACGTCCTCCAGGGTGCCCTGGGCGACGACCTCGCCACCGTGCACGCCGGCGGCCGGGCCGATGTCGACAATGTGGTCGGCGAGCCGGATCGCGTCCTCGTCGTGCTCGACCACGATCACCGTGTTGCCCAGGTCTCGCAGCCGGGTGAGGGTGCCGAGCAGGCGCTCGTTGTCGCGCTGGTGCAGGCCGATCGACGGTTCGTCGAGCACGTACATCACGCCCACCAGGCCGGCGCCGATCTGGCTGGCCAGGCGGATGCGCTGGGCCTCGCCGCCGGACAGCGAGTCGGCCTTGCGCTCCAGGGTGAGGTAGTCCAGGCCCACGTCCACCAGGAAGCTCAGCCGCTCGCGGATCTCCTTGACGATGCGGGCGGCGATCTCGCCGCGCCAGCCCGGCAGGTGCAGCTCGCCGAAGAAGCGCAGGGCCTCGTCGATCGGCATCACCACCACGTCGTGCAGCGGCCGCTCGGCCACGAACACGTTGCGCGCGGCACGGTTCAGGCGCGCGCCGCCGCAGTCCACGCAGGGGCGCTCGCTGATGTACTTGGCCAGCTCCTCGCGCACTGCGGCCGACTCGGTCTCGCGGTAGCGGCGCTCGAGGTTCGGGATGATCCCCTCGAAGCGGTGCTTGCGCTGGGTCCGCCCGCCGGCCTCGGTGATGTAGCTGAACGTGATGACGGTATCGCCGCTGCCGAACAGCACCGCCTGGCGCGAGGCCTCGGGCAGCTCCTGCCACGGAGTGTCGACGCTGAAGCCGTAGTGCCGCGCCAGCGACTGGATCAGCTGGAAGTAATAAGCATTGCGGCGGTCCCACCCGCGGACCGCGCCCGCGGCCAGCGACAGTTCGGGATGCACCACAACCCGGGCCGGGTCGAAGAACTGGGACACGCCCAGGCCGTCGCAGGTCGGGCAGGCGCCGACCGGCGAGTTGAACGAGAACAGCCGCGGCTCGAGCTCGGGCAGGGCGTAGTCGCAGACCGGGCAGCTGTAGCGCGAGGAGAACAGCAGTGGCTGGGCCGCGGCGTCGCCATCGATGGCCTGGACCGAGGCCATCCCGTCGCCGAGCTTGAGCGCGGTCTCGAACGACTCGGCCAGGCGCTGCTTGAGGTCCTCGCGCACCCGGAACCGGTCGATCACCGCCTCGATGGTGTGCTTCTGCCGCAACGCCAGGCGCGGCACCTCGTCGATCTCGTACAGGTTGCCGTCCACCCGCACCCGCACGTAGCCCTGGGCGCGCAGCTGCTCGAACACCTGGGCGTGCTCGCCCTTGCGCTCGCGCACCACCGGGGCCAGCAGCATCCAGCGGATCCCGGGGTCGAGCGCCAGCACCTGGTCGACCATCTGGCTGACCGTCTGCGCCTCCAGCGGGAAGCCGTGGTCGGGGCAGCGCGGCAGGCCGACCCGGGCGTAGAGCAGGCGCAGGTAGTCGTAGATCTCGGTAATCGTGCCGACGGTCGAGCGCGGATTGTGGCTGGTCGACTTCTGCTCGATCGAGATCGCCGGGCTCAGGCCCTCGATGTGATCGACGTCGGGCTTCTCCATCACGCTCAGGAACTGGCGCGCGTAGGCCGACAGCGACTCGACATAGCGGCGCTGGCCCTCGGCGTAGATAGTGTCGAACGCCAGCGACGACTTGCCCGAGCCCGACAGCCCGGTGATCACGATCAGGCGGTCGCGCGGCAGGTCGAGGTCGACGTTCTTGAGGTTGTGGGTACGGGCACCGCGGATGCGGATGGTGTCCATCGCCATCGGGCTGGTTTCCGGGAACAGGGGGCAGGGGAGGGGGCGCCGCAACGGACCGGACGCAATCGATCAGCCTAGCGAGGCGCCGGGGCGGGGGCAAACCGGGGCTGGGCCAGTGTGCGCCGCGGGCGTCGCAGGCGGTGAGACACCGCGCCCGGGCCCGGCTGTGCCCCGTAAGCCGTCCGGGAGCGCAGGCGGCCGGTTCCGGGGGTGTCGGGCTGAACGCCAGGCAACACCCCCGTCTGGACCGGAGCGGTCGTTATTTCCTCGTTAACATGCCCTTCACGGCGCGAAATCTAACCTGCCGGCGTCCGTTCAGCCTCGTGCGGGACGGGGACCACGCGCAAAGGCGCCGTTCACGCAGTCCGCGCACGGGCCTGACCGAGTTTGGAAGCCCTCACAAGGAACCTCAACAATGAAAAAGACAATCCTCGGCCTCGCCCTGCTGGGTGGACTCGGCGTCGCCCAGTCCGCCCTGGCGCAGGACTACGACGACCGCTGGTACCTGTCCGGTTCGGTTGGTTACAACCTGCAGGACAAGGACCGTCGCACGGAAGACGCGTTCGCGCTGGGCCTGGGCGTCGGCCGCTTCATCAGCCCGGAGTGGTCGGTGGAAGGAGCGCTGAACTACCAGAACCCGAGCTTCCGCCACAACAACAACCTGCTGTGGAGCCAGTACGGCGTGTCGCTGGACTTCCGCCGCCACTTCATCAACGAGTCGCGGAACTGGAACCCGTACGTGGTGATGGGCCTGGGCTACCAGCGTTCGGAGGAAGAGTACGAGGCGACGGCGGGCACGCAGTCCCCGCTGCAGCGTGAGGACGGGAACCTGGCGGCGAAGCTGGGCTTCGGCCTGCAGGGCGATTTCTCGCGCCGCGTGGCGGTGCGCGCCGAGCTGGCGGCCCGTTTCGACTTCGACGACCAGAGCTTCGCGGCCGAGGGTGGTCCGGCGGAGAGCTCGGGCTATCCGCACCAGCAGGAGGAGAGCTACTTCGCGGACGTGATCGCCTCGCTGGGCGTGGTGGTGCCGCTGGGTCCGGAGCCGACCAAGCCGGTGGCCCCGCCGCCGCCGCCGCCGGCCGAGCCGGCCCCGCCGCCGCCGCCCGCGCCGATCACGATCGACCTGAACGGCGTGAACTTCGACTTCGACCGGGCGACGCTGCGTCCTGACGCGGTGCAGATCCTGAACGAGGCGGTGGAGATCCTGAAGCGCTACCCGGACCTGCGGGTGGAAGTGGCGGGCCACACCGACCTGTGCGGTTCGGATGCCTACAACCAGGGTCTGTCGGAGCGTCGCGCTGCCGCGGTGTACGACTACCTGACCAGCAACGGCATCGACGCGAGCCGCCTGCAGGGTCCGGTGGGTTACGGCGAGAGCCGTCCGCTGGAGCCGACCCCGCAGACGCTGCCGGGGTGCAAGAGCGAGGTCAACCGCCGCACCGAGCTCAACGTCCAGAACTGATCCGGACGCACGGCGTAGACCAGGAAGCCCGGCCCATGCCGGGCTTCCTTTTTTTTTCTTCATGCGTGTCCTGCACTTGCCGCGGCGGCGGCCGCTGCTACACTCCGCCGCAAGCGAAACACGGGATGGTGGCAATGCGCGGACTGGTGGCAGTAGTGCTTTCGATGGCGGCGTTCGGTGCACAGGCATCCCCGCAATGCCAGGACCTGTCCGCGCAGCCGATGGCGGTGCGCCCCACCGTGCTGGCGCCGGTGGTCGCAGGGTTCGCGGTGGTCAATCCGCAGCTGGGATCGCAGCGCGGCGTGCTGGCACCGGCCTACGACGAATCGCAATCGCTCGACAACGTGCTCTGGCGGCTCAAGGTGGAGGATTGCCGCAGCCTGGCCGCGGTGCCGGCCGCCGCCGCGGGCCCGGCCGGTTACGTCAAGAAGACCGAGTTCGACAACACTCCGTACCGGTTCAACATGACCCAGAACGGGCGGCGCATGACGGCGGATGATTTCGACGCCTGGCTGCAGGCCAACGGCTACAGCGCCGGCCGCCGGGTCGACCCGAACGCGCAGCAGCAGGCGCCCGCCGAGGCCGCGCCGCAGCAGTAGCAGCCAGCGCAGGGCCGCGGCGGCAGCGTCCCGCGGTCCGACAGCCGCGTGCTCAGTCCTTGAGCACGCCCAGTTCCCGTCCGACCCGCACGAAGGCGTCGATCGCCCGGTCGAGGTGTTCGCGCGTGTGCGCCGCCGACATCTGGGTGCGGATCCGGGCCTGCCCCTTGGGCACCACCGGGAAGAAGAAGCCGATCGCGTACACGCCTTCCTCCAGCAGCCGCTGGGCGAACCGCTGGGCGAGTGGGGCGTCGTAGAGCATCACCGGGCAGATGGGATGGTCACCCGGGCGCAGGTCGAAGCCCGCGGCGGCCATGCGCTCGCGGAAGTACGCGGTGTTCTCGCGCAGCCGCTCGCGCAGCTCGCCGGCGGAGGCGAGCATCTCGAACGCGCGGGTGCCCGCGGCCACCACGTGCGGCGGCAGCGAGTTGGAGAACAGGTAGGGCCGGGAACGCTGGCGCAGCAGTTCGATCACCTCGGCCTTGCCGGTGGTGAAGCCGCCCAGGGCCCCGCCCATCGCCTTGCCCAGGGTGCCGGTGATGATGTCGATGCGGTCGAGCACGCCCTTGGCCTCGGCCGAACCGCGCCCGGTTTCGCCGACGAAGCCGGTGGCGTGGCACTCGTCGATGTGGACCAGCGCGCCGTACCTGTCCGCCAGGGCCGTGATCTCGTCGAGCGGGGCCACGAACCCGTCCATCGAGAACACGCCGTCGGTGGTGATCATGATCGTGCGTGCGCCGTCGGCCTTCGCCTGTCTGAGCTGCTGCTCCAGGTCGGCCATGTCGCAGTTGGCGTAGCGGTAGCGCCTGGCCTTGCACAGGCGCACGCCGTCGATGATCGAGGCGTGGTTGAGCGCGTCGGAGACGATGGCGTCGTTCTCGTCGAGCAGCGGCTCGAACAGGCCGCCGTTGGCGTCGAAACAGGCGGCGTAAAGGATCGTGTCCTGCTTGCCGAAGAAGTCGGCGATGGTGCGCTCGAGCTGCTTGTGCAGATCCTGGGTACCGCAGATGAAGCGCACCGAGGCCATGCCGAAGCCGTGGCTGTCGAGCGCCTGCTTCGCCGCCTCGATCATCGCCGGATGGTCGGCCAGGCCCAGGTAGTTGTTGGCGCAGAAGTTCAGCACCCGGCGTCCGTCGGCAAGCGTGATCTCCGCCGCTTGCGGGCTGGCGATGATGCGTTCGGACTTGAACAGGCCCGCCTCGCGGATGTCCTCGAGGGTCTCGGCGTAACGGGTGGTCAGGGACATGCGTGGATCCTCATGGTCGCAAGGGGCAGGGGAGAGCGGCGGCAGGGGCGCCGTGGCCGGCGGCAGCCGGGTGGACGCCGCCGGCGCGGCATCGGCCGGGGCTCAGGGCCAGCTCAGCACGACCTTGCCGCACTTGCCGCCTTCCATCAGGTCGAAGCCCTTCTGGAAGTCGTCGGCGTGCAGCTGGTGGCTGAGCACCTTGCCCAGCGGGAAGCCCGACAACACCAGCTGGGTCATCTTGTACCAGGTCTCGTACATGCGGCGGCCGTAGATGCCCTGAACGGTCAGGCCCTTGAAGATGATCCGGTCCCAGTCCACGCCCGCGCCCTTGGGCAGGATCCCCAGCAATGCCACCTTGCCGCCGTGGTACATGGCCTCGAGCATGTCGTTGAAGGCGCGCGGGTTGCCGCTCATCTCCAGGCCAACGTCGAAGCCGTCCATGTGCAGGTCGGCCATGACCTCGCGCAGCGGGGTGTTGGCGACGTTGACCACCCGGGTCGCACCCATGTCGGCGGCGAGCTTGAGCCGGTAGTCGTTGACGTCGGTGACGACCACGTTGCGCGCGCCGATGTGCTTGCAGATCCCGGCCGCCATGACCCCGATCGGGCCGGCGCCGGTGATCAGCACGTCCTCGCCGACGACGTCGAACTCGAGCGCGCATTGCGCGGCGTT
>ENA-UOUL01006002-UOUL01006002.1-bioreactor-metagenome-genome-assembly--contig:-NODE-6002-length-10159-cov-3.951894_pt1 | contig 10159 bp, 8 predicted proteins | sample MGYA00249838_ERZ747220 | MGnify/ENA primary metagenome ERZ747220 (study PRJEB28778, sample SAMN05720191) | bioreactor metagenome | isolation source: Anaerobic biogas reactor | place: USA:Washington...
GACCGTAGCCTCCGACGCGCAGGCCCTGCTCGAGACGCCCGTGCCCGCGTCCGCCTGGGACGTGGACGGACCGGCCCTCGGCCCGAGCCTGGACGACCTCTACCCCGGCCCGTTCCTCGACGGCATCTACCTGCCGGACTGGAGCAGCGAGCTCGAGGACTGGGTCTACTCGACGCGGGAGCTGATCGCCGAGACCCTGCGCGGGCGCCTGATCGACCTGGCGGAGGCGCTGGCGGCGCGGGGCGAGGCCCAACGTGCCGGCCGGGTGGCGGAGCTGGCGCACCGTCTGCCGGGAGCGCCGGACCCGGCGCCCGAGACGCTAGAGCGCGCCTACCGCCTGCTCGCCGGCGGCGGCAGCCCCCTGGCGGCCGCGGTGCGCCGTGAGGCGCTCGACTTCGGCATCGAGCTCGCCGCCCCTGCGCCGCCCGAGGCTCGCGCGCCCCTCCCGCCGGCCAGCGGCCTCGACCTGGCGACGACGTCGTTCGTGGGCCGTGACCTCGAGCTCCTCGAGCTCGCGCGGCTGCTGGGCGACCCCGCGACGCGGCTCGTCACGCTCACGGGGCCGGGCGGGACGGGCAAGACGCGCCTCGCGCGCGAGGTCGCGAACCAGGAGCTGCGGGCGGGCACGTTCCCGGACGGCGTGCATCTCGTGCCGCTCGGGGCGGTGTCGCAGGCCGGCGCGCTGCGTGACGTCGTGGCGGCGGCCCTCGGGCTGGACGCCCCCGAGTCCACCGCGGACCTGGCGGCCGGCGCGCATGTCGCCCCGCTCCACCATGGCCGCGTCGGCGCGATGCATGGCAATCGGCACGTTGTACGCCTCGCTGAGGTGCGCGGCGTTGCCCGCATGATCCAGATCGCCGTGGGTGAGCAGGATGAGACGCAGGGCCGGCCCATCGGCCAGCAGCGACTCCAGCGCCTTGTCCATGGCGCTCTGGCTGCAGGATGACCCCGTATCCACCAGTACGCGTCCGTGCTCGCCGGTGAGGAGGTAGGCGTTGACACGCCCGCCCCCCAACGAGAGCCGCAAGGAGATCGGGTCCACCCGGGTCATCCGATCGCTCCGGGGCGAGCGCTCAATCCGCACACAGGCCGTCCTCCTCCGGGTCGCGGAACGCGCGCACCCGCTCGAGTTCCTCTACCGAGCCATCTTCCCCCACGTGCACCCACACGGCGTCAGTCCAGTGCGGGCCGCAACCGAACAACTGGTAATCGTACAGGAGCACGCGATAGCCGCCCTCCTCATCCAGCACATGGGTATCCTCCAGCCGAGCGACCTCATACGCCAGGGCCGGGTCGCGCACCAGGCCGTAGAACGCGTTCAGCCCAGTGGCCGCCAGGGCGTAGGAGAGGGCCTCCTCGGGCGAATCCACCGGGGCCCAGGTGGCCGCCATGCCCGCACGGTCCACAATCGCTCTCAAGTCGCCATCCAGCACCACGTAGCGCGTAAAGCGTGGCCACAGGCCGCCCCCTCGCAGGACGTAGGCACCGGCTGCTTCCAGCGTCTGCATGACGTCCGCCATGGCATCGCCATGCTGGTGCGGCCAGATCTCGCAGACGAGCAGCGGGTGGGCCGGCGACAGCGCCCCCAGCCGTGCATCGGGGAGTGAGACCGTATCGCAGCCCATGCCCCCGGCCTCGATGGGGGCGCCGAGTTCGGTATCGGCCCCACACCGGCGCAGGCCGCCCTCGGCCGGCGGGCACTGGGCGTCCATCCGGGCAATGAGCGCACCGGGCAGCGCCGGGTACACCGGCTCGGGATGGTTCTGGATGCGCACCCGAGCGCAGCCGCAGGCCGTCAGGACCACGAGAGAAAGCACCAGGAACCGTGAGCGCACAGTAAACCTCCCCGATTTCCTGAGGAGGTTATAGTCAGGTTGGGGCCGCAACGCAAGACGGGCCCCGCGATCAAGGGCTGCTGTGCACGCAGGGCGCCGGCCAATGGAGCCAATGGCGCTGGGCGTACGCGCTCGGCGCGCCGCGCAGTACGCGTCCTTCCGCTCCTCAAAGGTGCGCGTGAAGGATCTCGCCCAGGATCGTGTGCCGCCACAACGGACGCGCTTCCACCACCGATTCCCGCGGCTCCACGACCAGAGACCCCGCCACCGCGATCACCGGCGCCAAAGCTGCCCGAAGCAAAGCGCTCGTGATCCCCATCTCTGGCCCGCATCGATGCCCGCCGGGCCAGCGCACTCACTGCCCCGAGACCTCAAAGGTCACATTTCGGACGACGCTCAACAAGACGTTCCGGTCCTCGCTCAGGGCACGGATCTTGACGCTTCCGACGCCCGCACGCCACTCACCCGAAATCTGGGTCGAAATGCTATCTGAACGCGATCCGGACTTTTGATCTGGGGTGTTCTTGCAGGTCAGCGCACCTGAGATACTCACCGTGGTCGAACCCTCGGCCTCGAAAGAAAAGCCCAGCTGGTCACCGTCCATTCTCGCGGCGCCGCTCTCTATGGCGCCCTCGAGGCTCGCGCTGGCTTCACCCGCGCACCCGCTCTGACCGTCGCCTTCGGCAACATAGCCGGCGGCCGAGCCAGCCCAGCTGCCAGATACCTCCCCCGTCTCCAGGTTCACTTCGAGTGACAACTGCAGGGAAGTCACGGCGGGCCAGACAGCACAGGCGTTGCAGGTGTAGTCCCAGTACCAGTTGTCATCCTGGGCTGAGATACCTCGCCACCACCACGAGACCGACATGCGCTCATCCTCTCCGAGAGGCCCCAGGCTAACGAGTTCAGTGTTGAGCGTCGCAACGCCATAGATGCCCGGCTGCTCCGCCTCCCGTGTGATCTGGTCCCTGGCCTCGGCGCACAGCGCATCGAGGTCGCTCTCTGACGGCGCGCCACCGCTGACATCCACCAGCCCCAGCATCCGTTGCCGTATCTTGATGTACAGCGGGTCGCTCCGCTCTACCCCGCAGCGCTCCAGCGCCTCCTCCAACTGCGGCCCCAGCGCACGCCGCACCTTGCTCTCCTCGATCGCTCGCCTCACCAGCGACGCGTCGGCGCTGAACTCCTCCATCGCTTTCTTCACCACCGCGTCCCGCTCCGCCGACTTGGCCGGAAAGTACACCGTGTTCCGGTCCCTCAGTCGCTTGACCCCGTCATCCAGCGCCTTGCCCGTGTTCGCCAACACCTGCGCCGCGTACCGCGCCTCCTCCTGCAGCCGCTGTACATCCTCCGTCTTGACCATCTCCGGCACGGCCTTCTCCAGCGCCCCCAATCCCCGCTCCAGCCCCGCCAGAGCCCGCCGTATGTCCTCTACCGGCTTGCCCGATAGCCCCGCCCGGTCCACTTTCGTCATCAACTCCTGCACCCGCGCCCGCCCGTCCCGCAAGAACTGCGGGTACGCCTTCTCCGCCAGACGGTCAATGTCCAGCGCCCCCTCCTCCAACAACTGCCGCCCCGCCTCCAACGCCCCCTGGACGCTCTCCACCCGCCGCGCAAACCCCACCGACTGCGCTATCCGCGGCATGAACCGCTCAAAGACCTGCTGTCCCATCGCACGGTTAAAGTTGTCGTGACCGATCTTTTCCATCCGCTCGGTCACATCGACATACTGCTCAGCATGCCGCAGCAACGTCGCCTGCCCGTGAACATAGGCCCGCAGGTCCAGTTTCCCCGCCACAAACGCCTGCCGCAGATCCTCCTGCCGCACGCTGTTCGCCTGTTGCTGCTGCGCCAGCCACGCGTTCGCGGCACGGTACGCATCCTGCCGCTCCTCCACCGTTGTCACCACCCGCCCCAGCGGCGTCAGTCGGAACAGCTTCCCCACTATCGTGTGCCGGCCCAGTATCCGCGCCTCCACACAACCCCAGCGCGGCAGCGGCGCCAGCAACTGCGCCACAAGCAGCGCGAGGGCCAGCCCAAGCCGCCAGCCGGGCCTCATGGAGACGCCTCGTCCAGTGCGTCCACCGTGATCGGCAGGGTCTCCACGAACTCGAGCTCTCCCTCGGTGAACCCCAGCACGATCTGATCCCCTCCATAGAGGAGCATATCCTCGCCGAACTCGGCCGGCACCTCCAGCGAGACGAGCTCCTGCCCTTCAAGCAACGCCTGCACCTGTTCGAGCGTCATATCGGGCTCAAAGGCGAACGGGTCGTACTCCACAGGCCAGGCGGAAAGATCGTCCGCCGTCACATCCAGGCTGCCGGTCTCGATGAGCACGCCGTCCGCAAAGGTGAGCCACATGCCCGTGAGCGCGTACGTCCAGGTTTCGACGCGGTAGCGCGCGCCATCGGGATCCTGCTCAAAGGAGAGCGAGAAGGCGTCCGGCAGGCCGAGCTCGACCTGAAAGACGCGGCGATCATCGCCCGTCTGTCCCTCGGGCGCCTTCGGCCAGGCCTCCACGCGCAGGTCGTCAAAGCAGACCGGCTCGCCGCCGCCGGGGACGGTGGCCGCCAGGGCGACGGGCGCACCCGGGTCCGCGCCCTCCAGGGGCAACGTCAGGATGGCCCCATCGCCCACGAGGTAGGTGCGCCCGACCTCGCACAGGATGCCCAGGGTATGCGCGCCGCCCGCGGAGAGGGCCGGATCGGCGATCCACTCGCCGGCGCCCTCAGCCCCCGATTCCGTCAGGGCGCTCTGGCGCCAGCGCCCCTCGCCATCGATCTCCAGCAGCACGCCGCAGGCCGCCAGGCCCACGGTCGCCCCTTCCACGCCGGGGGACGAGGCGAGCACCTGTGCGGAGCAGATCGCCGGAGGGGCCGGGGCCGCGGAGGCCCACAGGATGGCGGAAACACCCTCGCGCGAGCCCATGGCGGCGACGCTATCGATCTGCGCCAGGGCAAGCTCGTCGCCGGAGGGGGCCAGGCAATAGCGGCCGTCCGCCACTACGCCCTCGCCCCCGGTGAGCTCCCAGGGAACGGGTGAGACCTCGCCTTCCTCCCAGTGCCAGGTGGCCACGGTGGAGGCCGCCGTAGAGGCGGGGCGTGGCGTGGCGGAGGGCAAAGCCAGCGGGGTAGCCGCCGGAGAGGCCGCCTCAGCGCCGTCCGCCGCGACGGCGGTGGCTTCGGGCTGGGACGCCGTGGGCGCGGGCTCCGCGGCGGGTGTGCGGCCGCCGCAGGCGGCCAGGGGGAGGATTAGCGCCAGTAGAAGGAGAGAGACGAGCAAGGAGTGGAGTACGCCGCCGCCGGAATCACGATGCGTCATCGCATCACCCCCGATCGGGAACGTGGAAGGCTCGCTACAGCCATTCTAGCAGGGGTGGACCGGGAAATCTACCCCTATCCGGGGGCCCCCTCGCGGACCGCTTGGGGCAACCCTCCGCGGTTGCCCTCACGGCACGCGTGGTGCGCCCCGGGCGCGTTGATGGGCCAGGCGTGGAAGCCTGCCCCTACAGGCGCTCGGACGGGCGGTTCGGCAGGGGCAACCCTCCGCGGTTGCCCTCACGGCGCGCGTGGCGGCGGTGCAGGTTGCGTTGATGGGTCAGGCTGGAGCCTGATCCTCCAGGCGCTCGGACGCACGGTTCGGTACGGGCAGCCCTCCGCGGTTGCGCTCACGGCGCGCGTGGTGCCCACTGGGTGCGGCGAAGGGCAGGCGTGGAAGCCTGACCCTCCAGGCGCTCGGACGCACGGTTCGGTACGGGCAGCCCTCCGCGGTTGCCCTCACGGTGCACGTGGCGGCGGTGCGGGTTGCGTCGATGGGTCAGGCTGGAGCCTGACCCTCCAGGCGCTCGCCTTCCGAGGCGCTCGCCTTCCGAGGCGCCTAGGCCATTCCCCAGGCCCGCAGGACGGCCAGCGCCCGCACGGTCACATGGGCGCGCCAGACCCAGCCGGCGGCCTCGCCGGGGGGCTCCCAGGTGATCGGCCAGCCCCCATCGGGCCCCTGCCGGCCGGCCAGATCGGCCAGGTGCCCGGCATACTGCGTCTCGGTAAAGAGGTCGCGGCACCAGCCGTCCGGCGCGGGGGTAAAGTCCAGCGGCGTCAGGCCATAGCCCTGCACGGGGGCCTCGCGGATGAGAAAGCGCGCCCGGGCCAGGAGGGCCGCCAGCCGCGCGCGCTCGGCGGTGACGTCCGCCCCCTGGAGGGACAGCGACTCCAGCAGGATCAGCATGCCGCGGATCGTGTGCGCATCATCCGCGCGCAACGCGGCGATGTGGCGCCGGCAGGCCTCCACGGCGCGCGCCAGCCAGGGATCGCTGATGCCCTGCCAGTTCAGCAGCCCGACGATCCCCACCAGCCGGTCCGTGGCGGGCTCGTACGCGCCGGGGGCCTCCCAGTGCGGGGCATAGGCGTGGGCGCGGGCCGAGCGGTGCAGCGTCACGATGCCGCGCTCCAGATCGGCGGCGCCCTCCAGGTAGCGGCAGGCCGCGGTGGCCAGGTCCGGGGCCCGCAGGCCCCAGTCGTGGAGCACCGTGAGGGCGAACTCGAGGAACAGCGGCTGGCTCTCGGGGGCGCACACGTCGGCCTCCAGCCCGTAACCAAAGCCGCCGTCTGCGGTGGCGTAGGCCCTCAGGACGTCGCCCACCCGGCCGGGCGGCTCCAGGTTCAGCGTCTGGGCCAGCATGGCCCGCTCCAGCAAACGACCGTCTCGCCAGACGAAGGAGACAGCGCCATCGAGGTTCATCGGGTTCCTCCCCAGGTGTGGTCATCGGGCGGGTACAGAAAGGCCTCCGGCTCGGCCCGCAGCCGGGCGGCGAACAGGTCCAGCACGGGGGCGGGATCGAGCAGGATGGCGGGGGCCGCCCCCACGAGGCCGCGGATCAGCAGGCCGGCGGCACCGGCGGCACGCTCGACCTCCAGGAAGTCCAGCCCGCTCCCCTGCATCCCAAAGGCCCATTCCGTGGCGGGGTAACGCGCGGCGGCGGCCTCCGGGATGGGCGGGAAGGCGCGCCGGGCCGCCGCAGGGGGCAGGGCCACGGCCTGCTCCACGCGGTGCAGGATGGAGCAACGGTCCATCCGCACGCCGAGCATCAGGATCCGCCCGCCCCGATCGATCAGCCCCTGCCACCCCTGGCAGAGGCGCCCCGCGCCCAGCCCCCAGGCCACGAGGATATGCTCGCGCTGCGGACCCCGGGCCACGTCCGGCCGGCGGGCGAAGGTATCCGCGATGCGGCCCATCCCGGTGCGCGCGTCCAGATCCGCCCAGGGAATCCGCCGGACGCGCCAGGCGATCCCCAGCGCCCGGTCCTCGGCGGAGAGCGGATACGCGGGGGAGAAGCGGTCATGCAGCATCACGAGAGCGCCGCCGGGGCTGACGGCCTGCATCAGCGCGGCGATGACGGTCTCCGCACCCCCTGGCACCCATCCCAGGCGGCTCAGGGAGGCGTGCACCGCCAGGACCAGGCCGGGCAGCACGCCCAGCGCGCGCAGATCGCGCACGAGGGTGGAACGATCCATAGTCCTATCTTGCAGGTGCGTCATCGAGACCCTCCCACGTGGGGCCCTCACGGGCAGGTGGTGAGGACCTCACGGCTCACCCGCATCCGGCGGCCGCGGAGCCGCCCCTCCAGAAAGACGACGTACTTGCCCGGGACCGGGTGCCGGTAGACCGTCTCCCCCTCGGCGCTGCGCTCCAGCACGGGGTTGTCGTGGCGATCCAGCACCACCCAGGTCAAATCACGAGCCTCTGGGCTAGAGATCTCGCCACGCCGAACCGCGCAGCCATCGGGCAGCACTTCCAGGTACACCGCCGGCTCGGGTGGCCCCAGCGTGCCCGGCGGCGAGCCGCAGGCCGCGAGCGCGAGCGCCGCCCCCAACAGGGCGACGACCAGCCACGTCCGGTGGTTGTTCCGGCCCGAGCGTTCCTCTACGGCCACCGCAGCCCTCCCTGCGTCCGAGCGCGGGCATCCGCCGGCATCCACCGGCAACCGCTAATCACAGAGAATCCAGACGGTATCGCTCACGGGCCAGTAGGCGCCGGCGAACCAGGCCTCCAGGGTGACGCTGTAGTCCCCCGGCTGGAAATGGCGGTAGGTGCGCTCGTTCTCGGCGTCGCGCTCCAGCACGGTGGCGCCCGAGGCATCCTGGATGATCCAGGTCAGGGCGGTCACCGCGTCTCGCCCCTGGACCTCGCCACGCTCCACGGTGCAGCCATCGGGGAGCACGCGGAGGCTGGCAGAGGCCTGCGGTGCACCGCCGGAGCGCACCGTACCGCTGGAGTACAGGTGGCGCACCACCAGCACGCCGGCTACCAGCAGCACGCATCCCAGCACCATGGCGAGGATCAGGCCCAGGGCCACGCCCAGGCAGGCTCGGCTGGATCGGGGTTTCGACTCTTCCTGGCTCATGCGTTCCTCCTCGCTGGCTGGCGCCAGGCTTCGCCCGGGTCGCGGGCGTTCAGCGCACCGTGTAGCGGCCTCTCGGCGTCCAGTCCCTCCGGCAGCGAGAGCAGCCGGCGCCGGCTATAGGACATGCGACACCTCCTGCATACGGGCACAAGCCCAGGGCCTCAAAAAGCCCGGGCTCGCCCGATTCCGCTCGGCCGATTCCGATCGCCCGCGGAAGGCTTTCCCTCGCTACCAGGTGCAGAGCTCTCCGGAGGTGAGGCTCGGGTTGCCATAGCCCATGTACTCCAGCGGGCCGGTGGCCTCGGGATATCCCTCCAGGAATATCTGCAGCTCGCCGCACAGGGCATCCAGCCCGCCGGGCCCGGTCCACCCGGCCACCAGCCGCGTCGCAGCCTGGCTGAGGGGCGCGCCGGGATAGGCATAGGCCAGCCAGGAGGCCCGCCGCTCCGCCTCGGCGCGATCCCCCTGGAGCAGGTGGTTGAGCACCAGGCGAAAGCCGGCGAACTGGGCGATGGCCGCCTCGGTCTCGCCGGGGGTATCCTCCATGAAGGGCTCGACGATCAACGCCTCGTCCTCGAGCACCGCGAGCAGCGTGGCCTCGGCCTCGGCGTAGCGGCCGGCGTCCATCTGTTCCATGGCCTCATACAGCCAGTGATGGCGATACTCGCTCGCATCCAGGGCGGTCTCCTGCCAGCGCACGGCGGCGGCGGATGCGTCCCAGGCCCACGTCTCCGTGTAGGCGCGCACGATCCCCGCGCCAACGGACCCGATGGACCCGCCGTGAATGTAGAGGCGGGCGCCGCCCTCTGCCTCCACCAGGCGCACGTCCGGGTAGCTCATCTCGATCACGCCGGGGAAGGTTCCCCCGCCCTCCACCAGGTTACGCAGGGCGCCATCCCGGCTGCCGATGACCTGGAAGTAGCCATAGCAGGTGTGGGCGCCGCACTCGGTATCCTGGAGCACCAGCTCGGGGCCGCCATCCCCGTCCATATCGGCCAGGCCGACGAGCTCGGGCATCAGCCCCGGCTCACGGGAGAGGAGATCGATCCCGGCGTGGTGCCGGTAGAGCAGGCCGCCCTCCCCCACCACCCAGAGGTTTCCGGGCACGCCGGTGATGGGAAGGTCGGCGCCGGCCGCCAGGGCGGGCACGTCCCGCAGGGCAAGGATCCACTCATCCCGCAGGTCGCCGGTGAGCTCCGCGGCGGCCCACTCCCCGGGGTGCTCCTGCCAGCCGGCCGCCACGAGCCCGGCGCGCACCTCGGCCGGATCCCGCCGCTCGGCCCAGGCCTGCGCCAGCCAGGGCTCGAGTTCCTCCCAGGTGCCCGGCGCGCCAGGCAAGGGCGCCAGAGCCGCCGGCACCGCCGTGAGGGAATCGGTAGGGGATGCGCTGGCGAGGGCCACAGGGGTCGCGCTGGCGGACGCCGTGGCCGCGGACGCCGTGGCCGAGGGTTGCACCGTCGGCGCCGTACGGGGCGTGGCGCTCTGGGCCGCTTCCGCACTCACAGTCACGGCCAGGGGTTCGGCGTCCGGGGGCTCGCCGGAGGCGGCCGGGCCGGCGCCGGCACACCCGCTAAGCAGGGCCCCTGCCACCAACAACGCGATTGCGGCCCGCCTGAGCCCCATCCTGTATCCCTCCCCACGCATGCCGATGACGCGAGGGTAACACGGGGCGGCCCCCAGCAGGGCCACGGCGCCGCCCGCGAGCACGGCGCCCATCACCAGGTTGCGCGCGCTCTGCCCCTCGTTCAACCGGCCGCAGGCGATGGCCGGCAGCGTCCAGGGATACCAGGTCGCATAGCGGCTCTGAAGCACGACCACCGCGACGATCATCGCCACGATCCCGCAAGCCGAGGCCACCACAAAGCTCGGCCAGCGGGCAGCCACCCAGGTGTGGCGGGCGACGAGCAACAGCGCGCACAAGTAGCTG
>ENA-UOUL01006003-UOUL01006003.1-bioreactor-metagenome-genome-assembly--contig:-NODE-6003-length-10154-cov-2.918825_pt1 | contig 10154 bp, 4 predicted proteins | sample MGYA00249838_ERZ747220 | MGnify/ENA primary metagenome ERZ747220 (study PRJEB28778, sample SAMN05720191) | bioreactor metagenome | isolation source: Anaerobic biogas reactor | place: USA:Washington...
GATCTAGTGCATCATTCAATTTCGTTCTTTTTTCGTACAATAGCGATAGCTTACTCTGCTGTTGTTCCCTCTCCAGATTAAACCGTTCGGCCTCCAGTTGGTTTTTTTCGTAATCAATAATTGTATCAAGGTGTACTGCTATTTGCTTTAATCTGTTTATCCTTATAGAGGGGCTAAGACAGTCTATGGTGCGGTTAATAGTTTCAACGAGTATTGCAATTCGGGAATCGATATAAGTGGAGTTATCACCATTTATTCTGCTATTTATCCCCTGTTTGGCTGAAATTTGTATTACCGGGGTTGACTTAACTAGATTTTTATCCACGGATGCAATAATTCGCTTAACCCGCTGTTTATGTTCCTCTGCCACCTGTTCCTTAGTTTTCTCTATAACTCCGTTCTTCCCTACCTTAGGTTCAACCGAATCCAACATATTCTGTACTACCACCAACGGTTTGTTGTTCCTTTTTATTGCTGCAATGACATCACCCGTTATTACATCTGCATTGGCCTTCAATGTACATAGATACAGGCAAATATCTACGGTTGGGAGTAGGACTTCCATCGTTAACTTTTCATGGTGTTCCATGTCTACTGCATCTAATCCTGGGCTATCTACTATCTGAACATCTTCTTGAAAAAGGAAACCCGGTGCGCGAACATCTATGTATTTAACATCTTTTTTGTTTCCAGGGTTATATTTTTCATCGGCCAATTGTGTAATTTTTTGCGGAAGATTATTATCTGAAATCTTTTGAATGCGGTTATTATTATAAAAAACAGTTGCTTGGCGTGAAGACGCCTTCGAACAGGTTACTATTATACCCGAGGTAGGACGAATACCATACGGTAGTATAATATCCCCCATTATGGCATTCAATAAGGTTGATTTGCCGCAGCTCGTTACCCCAACTAAACCAATACGTATATAGTTTTGCCGCCAAAATGCTAGCCGGTCATTAAACCACGCAATATCGCTAGCAAAGTAGCGCTTGTTTTTTTCCGTATCACTTAGTATTCGGATAATCTCTTCAACAATTTCTTTTTCATTCATATCGTTGCTCGCTTTACATTTTAATCTAAATACCTATGTACTTCGTTTTCTAAACAGTGACCCAACACATTACTGTCAGTACAGACTTAAATAACTTAAACTAGCTGTATTTTTCATAGTAATTTGACATCTACTACCAATATTCCTTTTAAAATTCGGTATTTCTATTTAACTTCCCCTGCTTATATACGCAAACAAGCGGAGCCGTAAAGGCTCCGCTATTACTCCATTTTTTTGGGACAACATATTAATGCCATGTGGAGGGGGCATAGGCTTCGTATATTATCTCTTTTCTCTCACTGTTCCCTACACCGCCCCTAACGCCTTAAACACCGCATCAATCGGGTCGGAATAGAATATTGGTTGCACTTTAATCAGCAGTTCCGGGGGGACGGTTTGCAGATCAACTACTGATAGGGCTGGGATAAGCACCCGTTTGGCACCAGCATCTACACAAACCTGCAGCACATTGGCGAAGTCGGAGATTTTTTCAATGGTGCCGGAAACGGTTATATTACCTAATACCACCAGGCTTTCCTGTACCGGTCTTTCCAGGGCAGAAGAGCAAAGGCCGATAAACTCGGCCAGGGCTAATTCTGCACTCATGCCAATACCCTGCAGGTCGGTAGCATGCATAAGGTAATCTTTGTTTTTGGTGGTTATACCGCTGCTGACATTTTTACAATTGGCCGTAAAATAGCGAAAAGCGGTGTCGATGCTTTCTTTTACCTCTTTACGGGAGCCCAACCCGGTTCGTTCAAATTTACCAGTTCCGGATACGGCTTGATTCTCCAGTTTAAAGACCCCGATCATCCCGGAGTCGCCCTTGCCTACCAGATAAACATGACCAGGTTTGCCCAGCCCTTCGGGAATAAGTTTTCCTCCTCCCTGCTCAGGAACGGAAACGAACTTCTCCTCCAGGGTTTCCCGGTCAATATAGGAGAAATGCACATCATAGAATTCCATGCCCCCGATTTTCTTGAGCTGTTCTTTTACCCGGCGGCGGCCCACCAGAGCATATTCCAGGACTTCGGACACATCCTCGCGGTTATATTCACCATGGGGATAAAGTAGTTTCATCATTCCCGATACGGTTTTACGAACGGCGATAACATCACGCTGGTTAAGGTTATTTCCCAGCTTAAAATAGCGTTCAATAGCATCCGCAAAGCTTTGCTTTCTCATTTCCCGCAGATATTCAGCCAGATAATCCACAATAAATCCGTAACTATGAGTAATCAGCTCGGGACGCATTTTAGGAATCTCCCAACCGGGCAGATAGTAGTGCATACGATCAAAAAAAGCGCTGTCATTGGCCATTCCTTCCGGGAAGGGTGCAAACAGGTGCGAGGTTTTTAGTAAGAAATCCAGGCTCTCGTTGATGTTGCCCACGAAGACCATGGAGGCATTGGCATTTTTCTCTTCTTTGCCGCGGGCAAAAGAGGCCGAAGCCATGTAATCCTTCATAATCTGGATGCCGTCTTTATCCTTGAAATGAATCCCGGCCACTTCGTCAAAGGCTATACAATCCCACAGCCCCACTAATCCAATCGAACGGGTGGACATATTATAAAATAGATTAGCAACCGTAGTCTGTCCCCCGGAAACCAGTATGGAGTTGGGGGAAATCTCCTTATAAACATGGGATTTACCGGTTCCCCGTGGCCCCAGTTCACACAGGTTGTAATTGTTCTCCACCAGCGGCACTAACCGCAGCAGCAAATGCCACTTTACCACCGCTTCTAACTGAGTTGGCTCCAGGCCGGTGGAACGAATCAGCAGATCTATCCATTCGTCTTTGGTAAACTGCTTGCGTCCTACCTTTATCTCATTTAAATCCATGTTGGGCATCTGAATGGGTTTCAAGCTTACAATGCTGAAGGGATTATTATGCCGGTTTTCCTCATCATAGAAATACTCCATTTTAAGAATCGCCCAAATGCCGCCCGCTAGTAGCTTCTCGTACTTTTTCACATACTCAGAGCTGACCGCTACCCCTTTAATACCCAGGTTGGAAAACTCAGCTTCATAAATGTCACGTTTTTCGTTGAGTTTTACGGTTAATTTATCAATTACCGTATATTGACCCAGTTCTTTAATACGCGATTTGACCTTTTCCGCTTCATCAGGACGGACGAAGTTATCCGCCAGGATTTTTTTAACCCGCTCCACCCCATCCTTAATGGCTGCTTCGTCATCGGTGGCACAGTACATCCCCAGGAGATATTCCAAAACGTAAGTAGGAACATTTGCTCCCTGTTTAATCATCCCGGTCAGGTCTTTGCGAACTACCCGGCCGGCAAAATACTGGTTAAGTTTGGCATCTAAATAGGTCGTTTCCATTATCTTCGCCTCGCTTCAGAAAAATAGACACTGAATACACTGATAAATTATGAATAACACTGAAATTTTTTCAATAAATATAATGCCACTGCCAAAAGTCATAATATACTTAACCCCAATATTAAGGAGTGAGGGTGCTTCCCTGCACCTGCTCTTACAAATCAAAATCGGAGCTAAATGCTATGTTGATTTTGAAAGGAATTTTCTCTTCAAGTAATTCCGTATCCACATCCCTGACTATCAGAAAATAATCCTTCTGTTTATCATAGGGGCCGGTTTTTAAGGTTAATCTTACTTTATGGCTGCGTTCGGCTGGTTTATCGGAGCGCTTGTCAGCAATAAGCATCTCCCGGTTGGATATTATCTTGCCGTTCTCATCTTCCATATAAACTTCAACCGTCCGGGGCAGGTGTTCTTTATCTACTTTTTCGGTCTGGAAGAATTCCAGGCTAAACAGGGTATTGCTTATCTTGCGAGATTCGTTTACCAGCTTAAGTTTAACCTTATTTTCTTCCTTCTTCCGGCGGTTAGAACCCCGCAAAGCCTTATATTTGATTAAAGGAACCATTACTTCCTGCAGGGCGGCGCCGCCATGGACGAAGTTGGCTCCCGGTCCCTGTACCTTAAAGCGAATAGCCGCACGGGGCACGTAAACCCATAAATCGCCTTGCTCACAGCTAATATAATCAGGTTTAAACTGCATTAAGGCATCGCTTTGCACTTCCTTATAACTAAGCAGGTAGCGCCTTTTTTCTGCAAATGCCGCTACCATTTCCTTTTTCATTTTATCGCTTTCCGGCAGAGGATCACGCCGGTACAAAAAGCCATGATCGGCGGTAACAAAAATATTCACCCCACCCAAATCGTCCCGAATCAGACGGATTAAACGATAGATTTCCTCCAGGCTCTGCCCCACCGCATCAAACACCTTGACTTCGGTTGCTGCCGTATGTCCGGTGGCATCGATACTATCATGATATATATATATCAGCTTTTTCCCTTTCACCAACTCCCGCCGGGCTTCTTTGTTCATGTCGATGAGGGTTTGGTAATGCGTAGCCACGGCATCTGATACCCAATGCTGCAAAACCTGTTCCCGTTCCTGCAGGCTATCGGTTTTCTTGCTATCCACCAGTACCTGTTGATTCTGGTTCAGGCTCAGTTCCTGGTGGGGCAGGAGAGCTGCCATTCCGTAAGGTGTGGTTGAAGGTAAAACCCCCAGCAGAGTATCCAGGTTTACAGTAGCTACCGTTTCCTGGTTGAGACGAATGGCAATATCCACGGCCACTTCATAGCGCAGGGCATCGGAAATGATAACAAAACAACGTTCACCTCCATTAATCATGGGTTCTATTTCCCGCTTATAAAAATTCTGCTGCCGAGTAACCCCTTCCAACTGCCAGCCCGAGGGATTGCTTTCCAGAGCCTGCGACCAGGCCGTGCCCAGTTCCTGCAAAAACCAGTTGCTATAAATATTTTCCACCAATGCCCGCAAGGGCTTTAAGAATTCCACCGGGTTACAGTCATAATGCCAGTAAAAATTACGGTAATGATAATCTACTAGAAAATAATTTTGGGCATAGCCATCCCATAACTCCTTTACGCCTGCCGTGGGAATGGGCACTAAGGTTTTCTTTAAATCCAGGATTTTTAACAGGTGGTATAGGGCTTCATAAATGTTTTCGTATTTTTGGTACCAGTGTTTGGTACGCCGGGTTTTAATAAGGTTAAGGCAGAAATCATAGTTTTCCACCTGATTACCGATAGATTCCTGAATGTAACCAAGAATTCTCTGGTCGAAGCACTCAAAACCATCGCATTCGCCCAGTTCCTCCACCGGGATATCCTCTATCCGCCCGGCAATACCCATGGTTCTGTCTACAGCGGCAGACAGCCCTTCATACCTGTCGTTATCGGTCTGGTTATTCATCCAGTGGTCAACAAAATAAATGCAGTTTCCCTTGCCCGGGTCAGCCAGATATTCTTGCAAGGGTTGGAGGTGTTTATCATCAAGGGTTCGCCGCAGGCTATTAATTAAGATATGGGCCGCCAGTTTGGGCAGGGAATGTTCTTCGCGGGTGTAGCCAAAATACCTGCCGGCATACTTCCAAAAAACCTCTCCGTCCATAAAACGTTTGATATCCGAGAGAAATCGGTTATTCTCTTCCTCCAAACCACTACCCAGCACCTTTTTATAGACTTCCTGCTGATCCGGATACTTCAATCCACATAATGCCGACATCATAGCAATTTCCAGGGTAGCCTCATCATAACCAGCATCTTTGGAGACATCATCTTCCCCATGGGTGGCATTCCCGGTCAGGGGTATCCCAGGGGCATGTCCCCATTCTCGGTAACTGGCTAGCCTTTTACGGCGTTCAGCATTCTTGAAAAATTTCTCATAATGCTTTACCTGTGGTCTTAAAGCCATGGGGATACCCAGTTCTTCCATCTGCAACAGGAGGCGGTCAGCATAAAACTCATAGGAATAAAGATATGTATCAATTAGCCAGTTATCCTCATCGCTAGCCGGCCGGTGGTTGGCATATATTAAATAATTAGATTCAGTGTCTTCCATTTCCAGTAGATATTTCGTGTAAAAATAGTTATACCCGGTAAGCTGGTGCACCTTCGCCTGTTCCAGATGCAGTTTATTGATTAAATCAGCAAACTGTCCCTCGGTATCGTACCAGAAAACAATCTTTCGTTTTTCCCCTGGCCTCAGGGCTTCCTCAAACTTTTTATTCAAACTCTGCTCAATCTGTTCCCGTTCCATCTTTTCCTCCGCTGTTTGGGCTTAATAAACTTTGTCCACCGATAATATATCATCGGTGGACTGTTCTTTAGCTCGAAGAATATAGTTATGAACAGGCTCTAAAACCTTTATATCGGTAGTCGGCGTATTCTTATAGTTCTATCACTTACTGATATTATTACCCCGGATTGAATATCACCAGCACATTTTACAATGACTTCGGATAGTCGGGAATTAACCATTTCTGACCTTTTATCACTTAATCTAAATATTATTACTGCTGGTAGTATCTGCTCACTAATAGCTACCAGGTACCCGAAGTCTAAATCCATAGTTAGTAATATTCTATTTTCCCTGGCTGCTTTTGCAAGCACTTCGTTATCTGGTAAACGCTGTAAGCTTTCCTCGCGTAAATGAATGGCATTAAAACCTTGCTGGCGCAACCAGGAAATAGTGTGTTGAGATATTCCCATGTCCGCCAAAAATCTCATACGTTTACCCATATACCTGTTCCCTGGCCAACCAGGCAGCATATTCTAAAGCCTGTTGAATGTCTTCCACTTCCAGATCGGGATATTCTTGAATTATGTCCGTAAAGCTTTTACCCCGTGCCACCAGTCCCACCAGTAAGGAAACAGTAATCCTCATGCCACGAATGCACGCCTGCCCCCCCATGATGGATTGGTCGAAGGTTATACGATTATAACCTAGCATGGTAATTCCCCCCAATCTCTTATTTCCCGATATTATAGCCTGGCTACGTAAATTATATCACGAAACATATTCCACCAATAAACGCTAACTGCTATATCGATGAAGATTACTATTAATTGTACCACCAATTGGTAATAACAACCAACATCTTTCAGCCTGGGTAATATGCTATATCTTTGCCAACAGTTCGTCCAGTTTAGCGTAGTTGACTTTGACGCCGTCATCGAGGTCGAGGGGGATGCGCATATCGGCGTAATGGTGGACCAGTTCTTCGTATTTTTTCAACTCCAGGATTTGTTTGTCCAGCCGGGTGAGTTCTTTGGCAGCTTTACGGGCCGAGCTGGTCCCGGGTTCATCATTTATGGTGCGCTGTAAATGCTGTTTCTCTACCTCCAGTACGTCCTGCAGGCGATGGAGGTAGTCGGTGCGGAGAATGGCAACCGTATCGGGTTGATAGCGGTGCAGGTAGACTAGAACGTTGAAGGCTTTTTCCTTGCCGGAGGTAAACAACCAGTAGATAGGGCGCTTTTTATAGGTCTGGACATGGTCTTTATAAAAATCGTTTAAAAAATAGCGTCGAATAGTGTCGCGGGCGGTTTCTTTGGCTCTTCGGCCCAGGATGTCGGCAATGAACTCCAGGTTTTCTTCCAGGGTTCTTTCACCGAAAGTAATACGGACAAAGTCAACAAAGCGGGTGACAATGTCATCGCTGAAGTAATCCTCTGCCAGTATGGGGATTACATTATCCCGGTCAACCGGGAAGGTCTTATATATTGAAGGGTTAAAATCGCCCCCGGCAAAGGCCAGTCCATTCTCATCCAGAGAGTAGCGGCCAAACATGCAGCCTACGGCATAGGAGATATATTCTTTGATAGTGTCCAGCAACAAACGCTCTTCCAGTTCTTCCTCGCTCTTATCGACACCATAGCGGTAATGGGGATTACATGTCAGGGTTATTTCGGATAAGGGCACCTCCGGGATCAGTTCATCCTGCAGACCATAGGCTTCGATGAAAATGCGATTATTCTCCTCTTCCAAACGCTGCATCTCCAGAGTCATTTCCCGCCAATGGATGCGGAGATGTTGATACGTTTCCCAGATAGTTGGCTCGTGGTAGTCTGGTTTTAACAAGGGGAGTTCAGTAAAATCCCAGGAAGTTTCGTGGGAATCCCAGTCGAATTTGGATATTTCTACACAATCCTCTGATTTACATGGTAAATCCATAAATGCCTTAAGAAAAAGAGCTTTACTTATGTCGCCTGGCTGAAAATTTAAAGTTGGAGATAAAAATTCGAGAAACCGGCTCATAACTTTAGAGTTAATAAAACCGCCGAATACTGTTAATCTTTCGTCTGCAAAAAGAGTACAACCTCCGTTGTCAAACAATGCACCTCTTGGAGAATATCGTGCCGAAAACCCACCAGAGGAAACAGTTGTCCATGAATAACCTTCTTGAAAATAGAAATCAGCATTTCTAATCGTCGGTTTTTTTGTTTTCCAATTCAGTCGTGCTTTAATATCACGACCGTCATATAACCAATTTATTAGATACTCTCTATTACCGTACCCTCTTCGAAAATCGCCACCTTTATTATAGGGAAACCATTTTCTACTACGGTCGCCATTATCTATACAGACGTTGCTAAACGATACCTCATGCCACAATCTTATAAAATGCTCATTTTCACCCGTATCCAATCCTTTTCTTGGGGAACATACATTTCCCAACAATTCTCCGTTGGAATATAAATCTCTTTCTTTTTCGCTGACCCAATACGCAATCGGCGAGCCTGGGATTTTCTTGAAATCAGCAGCGGAAGCTAATGCTAATCTTTCATTTTGCATTGGAAATTGCCTGGGTTTGTTTTCTTCCGTTAAGTCCTCATAATATACATATGAAAAATTTCCTTTATATCCAGGTTTAAAGACTTTATTCCAAACAGTTGCTGCCGTTCCAAAAGCGATTCCCATTACCATGTTTGCCATATGGACCATGCAATCAATTGTTACCTGGTCAAGAAGTTTTCCTCGAAGCTTCTCATACGATGATAAAAACATCCAACTCTGCATCGTAACCATAGCATTGAGCCCACGTTGGACAATTAAATCAAATCCACGCTCAATAAACATAGCAAAAAGGTCAGATTTACTATCCGAGTAATTCTTATCAGCAAACACTTTCAGCCTTCCGTTCATCCCCTTGCTCCCCATATAAGGCGGGTTGGCAATTACCACATGGTATTTGGGGCTGAGGTAGTCCACCTGTTGCAACGCCTTCAATACCTTCTGATGGATAGCATTAAAGAAAAGGTTGCCGGAGAGGTCTTTTTCCTCCAGCAGTTGCAGGATGTCGGAGACATCGGTGATGACCGGACGAATAAGAGAGCCGAAGTTATCCGCTTCCTCGAATAACTTCAAGGTAGGAAAGAGATTAGCCGTAAATAGGTCATGACCGATTTCTTCCTGATAGTTTTTAAGCTCTTCATCCTCAAAATGGATGTTTTCCAATACACATATATGAGGCTGAATCCTTTTTCGCAAAAAACGGCGGTGTTTCTGGCGGGCCTTCATCACCAGGGCAAAGGCGGCCAGTTCTCCGGCTCGCTTATCGATTTCGATGCCGTAGAGGTTGTGGGTGAGAATCTTTTCCGGAATCTCCGCCGGTATATAACCGGCTTCTTCGTAGATGGCGTAGAGCAAATCAAAGGCATAGACCAGCATGTGGCCGGAACCACAGGCCGGGTCGCAGACTTTTATCTCTTCCGGCGACTTTATTTTAAGGAAGGAACGGGACTCAGGGGACACACCCGTATCGGGAATGTCCCCGTTCGCCTCTTCCTGCTCCGACTTAATATAGTATTCCATTTTTTCTACCAGGCGGGATTCAGGATGATTGAGCATCCATAGCCGCCCCAGGGAGTTTTCCACCAGGTAGCGTACAATCCAGTGGGGAGTGAAAAGCTGGGTAGCAGCGGGAATGTTCTCCGGGCTGATTTTGATATTCTTCTTCAGGTTAGCAAAAACTTCGTCCTTTTTCTCTGATATGTAGTACTGGTAGAGCCAGCCGATGATTTCAACTTCCTGCCAGTCCTCCTCGGGGATATTTTCCAGGTTGGTCATGGTGCGCAGGAAAGAGTTTTCCTGCAGGAGATTATCGGGAAAGAGGATTTCGGTACAATCCTCAATCTTTTCAAATAAAAAGGGCAGGATGGTATGCAGGCTATTGCATTGTTTAATCACCAGGTACTTAAAAAGACCGTTCTGGTCATTCTTTTCTTTTAGTTCATA
>ENA-UOUL01006005-UOUL01006005.1-bioreactor-metagenome-genome-assembly--contig:-NODE-6005-length-10151-cov-23.742903_pt1 | contig 10151 bp, 8 predicted proteins | sample MGYA00249838_ERZ747220 | MGnify/ENA primary metagenome ERZ747220 (study PRJEB28778, sample SAMN05720191) | bioreactor metagenome | isolation source: Anaerobic biogas reactor | place: USA:Washington...
TCAAATCCCTAAGTTGGACACGGATGCCCTTTATCCCCGATGCAAGCATCGGGGTATTGCGGTAAAAAAATAATAAAGGAAAACCTGGTCAAAAGGTCGGACATAAAGGCGTAACAAGACCGTTTGTGGCTCCAGACCGGCAAGTGGAAGTTACTATGGATCGCTGTCCCGATTGCGGGGCAGAGCTTGGTTCTCCTTTTCGAATTGATTCCAAGATCGTTGAGGAAATCCCAGAACCTCAGCCGATCATGGTTACTGAATACAAAATTGCTCATTACAAATGTCCATGTTGCCTGAAAGAAGTTGCTGCAAAAGACCCAAGCTGTCCGCAAGAAGGCAAATTTGGAAACAACGTAATTGCTCTGGCAACGGTGCTCAAATATGAGGATCGGCTGCCTCACAGAAAGATTCACGACGCAATGATGAGGTTGTATAGGCTGAAAATAAGCCCTGCAACGATATTAGACTTGACCCGTCGCGCTGCAGACGCCATCCAACCCGAATATGATGCAATCTTAAGAAAAATTCGACGCGCTCCGATCCTGTACGTGGATGAAACAGGAATCCGCGTTCAGGGAGAAATGTGCTGGATCTGGGCATTTACTACGCCATCTGAGACCTTTTTCGTGATTCGAAAGAGCCGAGGCATGAAGGTTCTGATGGAAGTTTTAACTCGGAGATTTAAGGGAATAATCGTATGTGACGGGTGGAAGCCGTATGCCAGGTTTACAAATCGCATTCAGAGATGTTGGGCGCATCTACTTCGAGAGTCAAAAGACATTGCAGAGAAGTTCGAGGAAGCTATTCCGTTACATAACGCACTCAAAGAGCTCTACGACCTACTAACCAAAGCTCTGGAAAACGATCCACCGCCAGAAGTCAGAATGACTTTATGGGAATTGGCGCGAGAAGCGCTTCGGCATTGGATCTCGAAAGAGTATTCTATAGAGAAAGTTCGAAAGTTCATCGGGAAAATCAATAATGGATTCGAGTATTGGTTCACATTCATCATCAATCCGGGTGTAGAGCCGACTAACAACAGGGCAGAGAGAGCATTGCGACCACATGTCGTCTTGAGAAAAATCCTGGGCACCCTTCGAAATGATAAAGGAACATCGATTCATGAGCGAATCATGACGACACTGGCAACATGGGGGCAAAAAGGGTTAAATAGCCTACAAATGCTAACCGCAAAGCTGGCATGCTAAACACATACGATTTTTGATGTTGGCTTTTCAGATATTAGCTTGATCCATCTGGTTTACTGTCAAAATACCAGAGCAACTCTTGAAGAATCAGAAGAGTTGCTAAAACAGGGGAAAAATGAAGATTCCATGGAATTAGCAGCAGTTGCATTCTCACAGCTCTTGGACGATTATAAGAATAGAGTCAAGGACAAATTCGACAAATACCCATTTTCATTTAATAGTTCTGTTAGTGGCTCTATTTTCTTTTCTACCAGTAGCGATTCTGACCTAGCCAGCGACGTGGAGTCTTTCGCATCAGAGGTAAAGAGTGCTTTCTCTGATGTGGATGATTGCATATCTGAGCTTCAAGACACATTGGAGATCATCAGTATTGGGATTGATTATCGGAAATATATGAAGTTTTATTTATTAACACCTAATGTGAGTAAGGAAAATAGAACTCATATGCAACCACAAAAAGTTTATAAAGATTATAATATTTACTATCCTTCAAATAAATCAAAATACACATCTACCAAAGAAGATGCACAATTTTGTATCGATTTTATAATTGAAAGCTCAATAATATTACAAGAATTTAATACAACGGGAGTGCGGAGGGTCACGAATTCCCCATCCTTTAGGTTGGGGATGAAGTGAACCCTCGCCTGGATTTCATGTTTTCCTGAGATTGATTAGCTGGCTATAATGCAACCGAACGCTGATACGAGATTATTCTGATGTACAGATCCAGGAAACCGAAGGTTCGGATGTTTCTGAAATCCGGCTAACCGGGCGCGCGGCCCGAAGCATACCCCATCCCTTTAGGGTGGGGTGGCCGCGCGCAGTTTGATTTTTTAATAATTTTTTATCTTTTTTTTTATTTATTCCATGGATGGAGTGCGCTGAAACTTTCAGTCACAGAAGGAATTGAGATTTTGAGTATTAAAGATCAGCCGCGTCGCTAACGATTCATTCGTGCTGGCTTCACCCATGTGGACGTACGGCCCTAGTCGATCAGTGTGCGTAATCCAGAAGCAATCAACAATATTATTCAGATACGAATAGCCTCAAACCGAAATGTGCATTCAGTCCAAGAGTTACAGGAGCGATGACAGGTTCTTTGAATGTCAGCTCAAATCCACAGCCAATCCGGGCATTTTTCGTTCTTGCAGTTCCTGCGGAACTCAAGCCATCAGATCCCCTTCGAGTGGAGACCAGCCTGAGAATGATTGAGATATGAACAGGCTTTGGCAACCCATGGTCCTCGGCTGCTTTGGCTACTTCCTGTTTAAGCCACTCTCCGAACTCTCCTCCCGCCTTGCGATAATGCCTTAGAGGCAGGAAAGGAGTTATACTCTTTTCACGAGTACGCCTCCAGAGTCCTCTGCTCTCCGGCCATCCTCGCCTCTGCCTTCCCCCGGCCCTTTGCTCCAGCTGGCTCACTGTAGATGCAGAACACCCGGTCGGCCAATTCGGTTATCTTCTCCAGGTGGGGATCCAGCGCAGGCGCATAGAGAAGAATGGTTGCCTCTCTGGAGGTCTGCTTGAGGGCCTGGGCCAGGTAGCCCACCATCCCCTGAGAGTCCTCGTAGAGTAAGGGGTCGTGCTCCACGATCAGAAAGCTGTGGTGGTTCTCCTCCAGTATGGTCATGAGCTGGAAGGAGGTGAAGGCTCGGCGCACGTCCAGCTCGGTGATGTTCCGGTTAAGCCGGCTGAGGATGCGGGAGTAGTTGCCGCTGATGAAGAGGATCTTATAGCGCTGCAATTCGGGGTGACTGTTGATAGCTCCGGCCATCAGCTCCACCGGGGCGACCAGGACGTTGAAGGTCTCGGGGAGGAGAGAGACGGCCGGGCAGAGTTCGATCTCCATGATGGAGAACAGGGTGCTTCGGGGATATCAGGACGAGGCAAGGGGGCGGGGCGAAAGTGAGAAGGCCCACTTTATGAAATAGGTCCCTTCTCGTCACTTGGTGGACTTAGGTCTATCATCAGATTATCCATGCTCTCATTATTCAGGCAATTAATCAAGAAAGCAGCAAGATCCTCTTGCCTGGATTGTCCAAAGACCATCCTGTATACTGCCAGCGATTTTTTCAGTTCATTCATCTTCTCTCTGTCACGACTCAAGGGCAACGCAGGGACGTGCCGCTCTATTTTAGAATCCCCCTCAGGATATATCCAGAACGGAACCAGATCCCCCGCTTCACTTTTTCTGTCTCTTTTGCCTGCTCTGAAAAGCGCATCCCATGGATCGATATCGTTAGGTCCGACTTCAGCAAGTCCATATTTAGCTGCCAGATTCTTTCTTATTGCATGGCCTTTGAACCTGTGAATCCTTCCTTCACGCTGCTCAAGATCAACGGGATTCGATGGAAGATTCCAGTGGACGATTGCATGGCAATATGCATGAAAGTCCAGCCCTTCCTGCCCAATCGATGTTGTGGCCAAAACAAAAGGCCAAAATGGGGAATTAAAAGCCTGCCTCACCTGGGAGATCCTATTCACTGACCTACCCTCATCGCTTTTTTTATCAGAGAGCATTACCGCAAAATTCGTCCTCATCTTCTTGATAGACCTCGACATGGATTCTAATCTCTGGTCAATTTTTATTTTATCAACATCCAGGCTTGCGGTTCTTAGGCTCATGGCTTCAGAAACAACTTCCGATAATTTGCCTGCAATTTCTACCTTTTCCTTGCCAAACAGTCCCTCAGATTCCTTCAGAAAATGAACATATTCATCTAAAACCGCTTGAAGGCCACCATCTAGGCAATAATCCAGAACTTGCCTCCAATAGGCCTGACCGTCTTGATCTTCTAATGAATAAAGACCGCGCAACAGGGCAATAGACGTTGACAGATTAAAAAGACGAATAAAAGATCGAGACATTCGAATAGAGCTCATGCTAATCTCATAAAAAGGATGCCAAGGATTGTTTGCAGGCAACCCCCCTGTGACCCTAGACAATGCTCTTAAACATGTTATTCCGGGCCCAGCTAATGCCAACTTTGCCAAAACTAATGAGAGATCCTTCGGAGGTTTCTCAAGGCGGATCTTGCCCCCGATCAGATCATTGACTTCTGCAATTGCCTCAATCCAGAGGGTTGAACTTTCATCAATGTCTTCATCATCAGATACCTCTTCGCCGCTCAAAATGACAGCTAAATCCCTGCTGCGAAAAATTTTTTCAGAGATTCCTCGGTAATAATGCAGATCCAGCAGTATTGGCGCGGCCCAGTACCAGTCTTCATCTTCAATTCCATACCCTGGATAAGTCTCTAGAATAGGAACCATGAGCTTCTCTATGACCATCTGGGCTTTCTGGATCACATCATCTGTAGATGGCAATTGCTGAGAAGCGAACCCAATGGGATCGCATGCCTTCGCAAGCGTTATGCTCGGATATACGATCCCCAGGATTGGCAATCCTGTTATTCTCCCTTGCCTATGACTTCTACCGAGTTTAAGCAGACGCCCTATCTTTTTCATTGAATCGGGCTTTTTGTGGATGCTAGAATCGAATTGCCTTATTATATTACGTTCCGCTTCATAGCTCGTCAGACTCGCAACCATCCTCGGAACCATCCTCCAGGAAGAGAATACCAACCTCTTGGTAAAATTCTTGAGAGCAGGATCTGCAAAAGGTCCTCGGAGTTCGTAATAAGACAGAGATGGAGGCAGCCAGAGTAGCTTCCAGGCATTAACACCAATAGTCCCTAAAAGAAGACTGCGAAGCCTTGCATTTCTTGGATCAACTTTGTTATAAGCTTCGATATCATCCCAAGGAAGCAGCAATCCTTCTGCTTTTGAGAGATGACTGTAAATTTTTTTATTGTTATTCGAACAAGCGACATCAAAGGCGCCTTTCAGTTCGTATTTTTCCATGAAGTTCAATGTATATGGTGATGATTTCCAGTACTCAAGAGAATCGCGGCTGTTCAGACATTCAGCCACATTCTGCAGGCCGCAGTAGGCTATCAGATCACCAGGATGTAGCTTGACCGACTCATCAGAGACCTCCTCTAGCATCCCGTTTCGGTCATCCGAAGCCGCAAGCCTTTCAGTCCTTACCATAACTCTTCTGAGATGAGATTCAAGTGATTCCTTCAGATGAATTAGATGAGATACATCCCCACTTCCAATGCGGAACAACTCCGTCCTGTATTCTCTGAGGATGCTTTCGCATTTCTCAACTGCCGCGGTATCTTGCATAAGAAACTTCAGAGTTCTTAGAAAGTCCTTGTAATGATCCTCAATTCCAGACTCGTCAGCAGTAGTGTACATCTTATAAGGAGTCGCAGAGAGCAGAAGCACTCTGGCTTTAGAGTTCTCATCAGCATAATCGAATAGCTCTTGCGCAAGTTCTCTGGCTGAAATTGTTGAAGCATCTTCATCATCATCACTGTACATAAGATGCTTGAACCTCTGGAATTCATCCAAAATGATTAGATCCGGCTCAAGGGCTTTTAGACATGATCTGACGAGAAGTCTACGCAGCTCGGATACGCATCTATTGCTCTCTTTTATCATCTCTCTTTTTCTTGAAGCACTCAAGCTCATCTCTGAGAAAGCGCTTGAGAGCTCCTGCACCTTACGTCGCAAAGCGATGCAAGAGTTGCTATCAGATACATCTTTGTCATCCTGCAAAAGGCTAAGGAAACACGCTTTTAGATGAGCATCTATTTTATGTCTAGGATATTCTTTTACAAGCCTCTTGAAGTTCATGAGCTTCATGCTACCGCAAAATACTCTTTTATGACCCTCTCCTTCAAGCTTCCATTCCTCCTTTAACATCCAGTACAAGAGAGCCCTTTCATTAGCAATTCCTGTGCCAGATGATACCTCAAAAGAGGTGCCTGGGGTCAGAGAGACAAAGTTGATCTTTCTTTCTTCGAGATTCTTGATTATCGTGGGCAAAAGAGAAATGCGACTGGAGCAATGAGCATTATCATCCCCCAAGACATTTAGTCGCGCTATATTCTGTTTGGCAATATTTGAATTTGAGCAGATGTAGATAATATCAATCCTGTGAACAGTCTTCCAGAGGTGGTCTATTGTCTTGGCTATGACTCCTCGGGCCACAAGGGTTTTTCCGAGGCCCACCTCATCTGCGACGAGGAAGCGTCTTGTGCAATCCTCATCAGTATAGAGCCGACGAAAGACATAATCTACGGTCTCTCTTTGGAAGTCCTTCAAGCTTCCTAGAATCGCATCGCAATCAGGCTTTTGGAGGGTCTTTTCACTCTCGGCCATATCAATGGATTCATGTTTTATCATGTTCGTCCCCTCCGATCATCTTTCTTGCCTCCCAGATGGGCTCCCAGATCTCATCTATCCTATCAGGGAGCAAATCCTTCGTATCAGGATGACTCCTGAGATCCTGAATAAGGTGGTTTAAGTCGTCGAGCCTTCGTTGATCCCGCGCTAATGCTCGTATCATGCACTCGAAAAGAGGAATCATACCTTGAGATGCCCAGTTTCCCCCATTGGTTCGCCCTGGTCCGACTATCAGGCCCCCTGGATCTGACCTTCCATCAAGAGAGAGAAGAAGCAGCATAAGCCTGAGCACCTGGCTTTTATCCTTCAGCAGAGCCCGAAGCACTCGCTCAGTTCTATCTTCTGGTGCTCCGGTAAGGGGCAGCTTTAGGACAAATCCATCTGCCAACCTTTTCTCCTCTAAAATTATTGTTGATTCAAAGGCAAAAAAGGCTGAGATCTCATTATCCTGAAGGTGCCTGAATTCTGCTAAAGCGCCGGGAATCGATGAGAAACATATAGCTCTCGACTTTTGCAGAGTGATTGGTCTGCATTTTACAGTGGCTTCTTCAGGAAGGACTGGAGATCTTCCCTCCATAGAAATACTGAAATGATCATCGCCATCCATGGATACATGTGCTGCAAGATTTGATTGTATCAGCGCATTTCTGACCTTGTCTGCCAGATGCTTCAAGGATTCCATCTCATCTACGGTAGGACCACCGTTAATCGTGAACGGATCAAGAAGAGTTCTTAAACCCGCCTCCGTTTCGTCTTTCGCCTCTTTGCCGCCATTTAGTATCGCATCTATGCCACAGAATTTCTTTCTGCCTCGCAGTTCAACAAGGAATTCTATATTTCCCTGGAAGGCGGCATCTGTGGCATTAGCTGAGCCTGTCCATATCCGGCCCTGACCTCCAGCATCGGCAACATAGAGTTTTGCATGCAGCCCTTGGGGGTTTTCGTCCAATACAGCAAAATTTTCTTTCTCGATATCAATTTGTCCTTGTCCAGGATCGATAAATTCAGAAGAATCCTCTTGTACAACGAATTCTTCTTTAAGGTAATATATATCCGAGAACTGCCTTAGGCTATCGGCTTTAATTTTCTCAAGGCTATCTAATCTGGATATCAACGTGGCTCCTTTTCCCAGAGATGCAAATGAATCGAGTCTGCTCTCTGATAAAAAGGGAGATATTACCAGGATTCTATCGATTCTATCTGAGAAGGGATTGGATCGGCGATTGCCAATGCCAAGAGGGTAAAATATCATTTCGTCAAAGCCCTGGGGCGGATTAAAGGATACCCTGCGGACCTCGTGCTGCATCAAGTCAATCCTCTTTTGCAGCTCCATCGGCACGCCCTTTTCTACCATTCCCGGAAGAGAAGCTAGAAAATCCCCCAAGGGATGATTCGAGGCAAAAGCCCTAATTCTGTCTTCTAGAACTCCATCAAGAACCAAGGCTGCATCCCATGACCTGTCGTAGGTGAGGTTTCTACTCAAACATAGGAAACGGTAGACAACAGGTCCCTCTTCAGAATTGTAGCGCAGAACCCAAGCTTTAGGATGGAAGACCGATCCTTCGTAGGGTGGATGCACCTGGAAGACCGAACCTTCCAAGAATGTAAAGAGAGGCTGACCGTATTCTTTGGGGATATGAATTCTGCCTTCCTGGCAGAAGATGCTGATCCTCCCTGCGTATCTTCGAATTGACTCTATTAGCGCCAGGGAATCTGGCGATCCAGAATCACTTTCAGCCTCGAAGAGTGTAAAGCCAAGCGGCGCTGTCATGAGAGCCAACAGATCAAGAGAGAACGTTGTGCCAATGGCGAAATCGAGAGTATAGCCGTCTGGAGGTCTTAGGATCTCAAGAAGGTGCCTCCGATCATAGGGATCTAGCATCGGGACCTCTTAAGACCCAATAGTATATCTGAAATGATGGTCTCTGCAGGTCTCCATCTATACCTAAGCTTTCCTGTGCCAGCTTGCCCATTCCATCTGGCCAGGGCATCAGGATTATCAAGCTTTGATAGATTGCGTTTCAAGAGGCTTTCCCGATCATGAATGAGCTTTCTGGCGAGGTCATCCCCTGCAATTTGTTGAGCACGTTCTGGTGACAAGACCATCTGTAGCCATTGATTTACAAACCGCCAGGTTAGGCCGGTCACTCGTGCACCCTCTTTGTTTAATATATCCCAGAATCGCTTTCTATAATCCCAACGAGACATATCATCACTGCGTGACTGCAGATAATCGGCCCATTCCATCAATTCATCTTCGTAGTAGCTCGCCAGGCTTTCCTGCGCTTGCCCGGTTAATTCATCCATCTTTTCGGCAAGCATGAGGTTATAAAGGAGGGAAGCGCCATTAATGGCATCTGAGAAGTTTCTGGCATGCAAAATTTTCTCTTGGATTGGCTGGGGAAGGTCCGGGCAAATGGGATGGTCCCATGGGAAGGCCACTGATTCAATTGGCATATCTGAGTCCAAGAGGTGGGCAAGCATCGTATTTGGCTGTCTGGATAATACTCTCTCTTTTAGATAGCAGGCTTCATCATATGTCAAGTCAAAAGAGGCTTTGGCCGGGAAGTCAGAGGGTGCTTGAGGAAGTCCGGGATGCCAGTTATGAAATCTTTCGAAACCATCGATCTCTTCTTCATATCTATGGGAGGCCTCTTTGAGATGTCTGTAAAATGTATCTAGAGAACGATGATAGTCGGAGACGGAGTAAGGACAGAGCCGGATACCCCAGGCTTCAAGCCCCTGCCAATAGATATTGCTTGGAAGCCGCTTGAGGTTTTTTTTAGCCTCCTTTCCTATTACGCCATTGGTGTCATTCGACTCCAAGAGGGCATAGATCAGTCGCACTTCTTCATCTCTTGCTCTTCTTTCTATCTTTGAGGAGAGGACCTTCTTCTCCTCAAGGCTCTTGTATATCCATGGCACAAACAGAAAATATCTGGCACGAGTCTGGATAACGCTTGTCCCAGGAAAGAGCATATCCGAGAATGCATCTCTAATAACACCAATCCCAAGTTCATCCCTTGTCTCATGCTCCTTGAAGGTGCTCAGGATATCTAGCATCCTTTGTCGTTCTTTTTCTGAGTAATCCAGCCAAGTGAAGGTTGAGGCCATCTTAACCATATCCAGACATAACTTTTCCCAATCTGAAAATTGATTAGTGAGGTTAGTGAATAATCTAGCGGTTGTAGGATAGGCTCGCGGGAGGAAATCGAGCAGGCCAAAACACCTCCATGAGGTGCTGGATATGCCGCCCCCTGAGGAGCTGCGCGCCCTGACCAGGAACGGGCTGCGGGAGATCGCCGTGAGTGAGCTGAAGGCTCGCGGGCCGAGGATGGATGCGGTTTTCTATCTGCTGGATGCCATGCGACTATTTTTCATCTATCATTTTCTGGAACTTCTCAAGGTAATCTATCCTTGTGCGGTTGAGGTTGACCATTTGGCTCAGCCTTGATTCTATGGCGCTCACAAGGCTCTCTGTAACCGTATTCTTGCGGTTTCTCCTAAAAATGTCCTTTAATTTATCGAAGTCTATCTTGCTGATATCCACAATACGCAAGTCATCCTTGAAATCTACGGTATTTCGGTGAACCCTTTAATGAAGCTCCCACTGAAGCAGGAGGCCCTCATCCAGCCTCTGAACAGACTGGAGGCTGAGCCTGGGAAAGGAATTCCGAAATCCAG
>ENA-UOUL01006006-UOUL01006006.1-bioreactor-metagenome-genome-assembly--contig:-NODE-6006-length-10151-cov-6.002482_pt1 | contig 10151 bp, 7 predicted proteins | sample MGYA00249838_ERZ747220 | MGnify/ENA primary metagenome ERZ747220 (study PRJEB28778, sample SAMN05720191) | bioreactor metagenome | isolation source: Anaerobic biogas reactor | place: USA:Washington...
TACGAGAGGACCGGGATGGACAGACCGCTGGTGTACCAGTTGTCTCGCCAGAGGCACAGCTGGGTAGCTATGTCTGGTACGGATAAGCGCTGAAAGCATCTAAGCGCGAAGCCAACCTCAAGATGAGTTCTCCCATTCCGTAAGGAAGTAAGATCCCATCAAGACCAGGTGGTTGATAGGCCGGGAGTGTAAGTGCAGCAATGTATTAAGCTGACCGGTACTAATAGATCGAGGGCTTGACCTAAAAACAAACGAGCAGCTATATTCTTTCTATGTGCAGTTATCAGAGAACTTTAAGATAATTAAATACTGATATTAAATTTCCTGGGTCGATGCTCAGGCTAACGCCTTCGATCCATCGACACTTGGCGAGACATCGTCGCCTTCGGTCGATGCTCAGACCTTCGGTCTTCGATCCATCGACACTCGTTGAAACATCGTCAACTTCGTGATATTAGCGGATTAGATGAAGCGAGGGCTTATACACATAAAATTAAATAATGATATTAGATTTCCTGGTGATTTTAGCGGAGAGGTCACACCCGTTCCCATCCCGAACACGGCAGTTAAGCTCTCCAGCGCCGATGGTACTGCATTAACTTGTGGAAGAGTAGGTAATTGCCAGGAATTATATTTTCTGATAGGAGCAGGTAACACCCTTCGGGTACTACAATGTGCCCTGGCGGGCACCATTAAGTGTTAATGCTACTCTAAAAATAGGCCAGATACCGGTTAAAAAATAGGCCACCTTAATATTCCAATCCTGTATGATGATGTTGCAAAACATTTTCGTACAGGGGGAAAGGAAATGATTAAGATGGCACAATTAGAGCATATCAGGAAAATGTACTTTTTAGAAGAACTAAGTATTCGGGAAATAAGCAAAATAACCGGACATCACCGGGATACAATAGCTAAATACATAAACTTGGAAAGTCCCGAACCACCACGATATAAATTAACTAAACCAAAAGGACACCCGGTTTTAGGACCATTTATTCCAATTATTGACGAGATCCTAAAAACTGATCAGACCAGGCACCGAAAACAGCGACATACTGGCAAACGGATATTTGAAAGGCTCCGAGATGAATATGGTTTTACCGGGGGATACAATACGGTTGCCGATTATCTGCGTAAAACAAGGCCAAAACTCAAAGAAGCCTTTGTCCCACTTCAATTTGACATGGGACAGCATGCAGAAGTCGATTGGATGGAAGCATGGTTCTTTCTAAATGGCATCGAGACCAAGGCATATTTGTTTGTCATGAAACTCAGAGGTTCGGGCGGATATTATGTCAGAGCTTATCCGTTTATGAAACAGGAAGCCTTCTTTGATGGCCACCGTAGATGTTTTGAATTCATGGGCGGGGTTCCAAATGAGATAGCCTATGATAATCTTAAGACCGCAGTAAAAAAGATATTGCAGGGCAGCCAAAGAGAAGAACAAGATCAATTCATAGCCTTAAGAACTCACTATCTGTACCAGGCACAATTTTGCAGACCCGCTAAAGGCAATGAAAAAGGCGGGGTAGAAAAAGCTGGTCAGCAAGCTGTTAAACAATTATTCGTCCCCTATCCGGAAGTAGAGTCTTTTGACGAATTAAACGAATACTTGCATGATAAATGTACCGAATTGCTTGCTGGAAACCCCCGCTGGGGGGCAGAAGTAAAAGCCTTAAAACCATTGCCGTCTATCCCGTTCAAATGCGTGAGATATGCCGAAGCCAAGGTTAATACATATTCTATGGTTCAGTTTGAGACCAATCGCTACTCAGTGCCGATAAGATATATCGGGGAAAAAGTGATCATTAAAGCTGATGTTGAAAAAATAAATATCGTTTTAAACCATGAAATAATAGCCGGTCATAAAAGAATATACGGAAGAAATAAAGAAAGCCTGGTTTTGGACCATTATCTGGAACTATTGCTCATGAAAGCTCGAGCAATCCCTAATAACAGAGTATACCGGCCAGAATCGTTACCAGCCGTATATGAACAGTACCGCCGGATTATGGCAGCCGGAAATCCAAAAGGTAACCGGGAATTTGTCAAGATACTGATGCTTAACCGTAAATATTCGATTGAACAGGTTGCCGAAGCTATTAATATGGCTATGGCATATAACATTTACAGTTATGACGGGGTATTAAACATACTAATGCAGCTGAACACCAACAGCCCTAAAACATCGCCTTTGGTGTTACTGCTAGCGCATAATGACCAGCAATAGACAATGTAATTTGTCCAAAAGTTGACGGATTAGTTGACCGTTTGATCAGCCCCTAAGGGGCAGGGAGAACTAATTCAATTCTCCCTGAACAACCAGCTTAACCATATGATCATCAATAATGTTTCGTTGGTTCTGAGCCCCATAGAGCAGACAATGAGTGCAGACCTTGTTAACCAGTCGCGCCGCTCCGCTTGAAAACTTGAATATCTCATCAATAGCGTTATCAGAGAAAATATCATGTTCGGCACCAGCATAAGCCAGATGTCTTTTTACATACTCTCCGACCTGGGAACGATCAAGATGAGTTAGCTTGCATTGTATGTCGATGCGTTGCCTGATGGCTGAATAGGACTGAAGTTTAAGTCTATCCCAGAGCTCGTTCTGGCCTACCAGGATTAAAGCCATCGGGCTTTTAGCATCCATTTTGAAATTCAGCAGGAACCTGACTTCTTCCAACATCTCTTTGTCCAATAGATGGGCTTCATCTACGATAACCACAGGCTGCAGATGGTGTATACCCTGCATCAGCTCAATCTCTTTATGTAGTTGCCGTTTAGCATCTCCCCGATAAAATTTGGCTTCACACCCTAATTGCTCTAAAAGGCCTTTGTAGAAATGCCGCGGGGTTAACTTGGAATCAGCCAGGTACATCACTATATACCGGGATGTATCCAGGATTTCTTTAAAGTACCTTATGGTCGTGGTCTTACCGGTTCCGCAATCTCCGGTTAATACTGCAAACAACTGCCGCTGAGCGGTGTATTCGAGCCTCCCCAGGGATTCCGCCAGCATGTGTGACTGATACAACTGATCAGTAGGTATATCCCTGGAAAAAGGAGTCTTTTGGAGACCATAGTAACTTTCAAACATGTCCTTTGTCCTCCTTGCTTACCGAACGGTAGGAAATGGCGGGGGTATACTTGTCCTGGCGTTCCCGGTGCTTAATAGCGGCTGCTTGGAGCAGCCTTGATGAATCAGTAGGTTCTTTCTGTAGAAATTCAGGTAAGGACGGTCTCTTACCCGCCCGTTCTCCAATCACCAGCTGCCGAACCTTAAAGGGCGGGTACCCTTCATATTCGATGGTAATTTCACTAATATCTGCCGGGTCAAAGATGACATCGACTTTGCAGCCAATGAAGGTCAGGCCTACTTCGTATTTTTTACCTTCAAAACTGATACAGCCTGCTTTATCTACCTTTCTTTCCTCACAGTGCATAAAGGCGCTGGCTAATATTTCGGGATCAAGGTATTTCAAGGTTTTACGATCACTTTGGTATGCCACTGCTGGACTAAGCTCACCCTCTATTCCAGAATGAGGCTTGTGCTGGTAGCATTCCTCCAGCCAAACCGTGAACAACTGGTTTAATTTGTCTAAAGTTTGCGGTTCCTCTAATCTGGCCTCTGCTAAAAATGAGTCAACCACTCGGTTAAACCGTTCAACTTTGCCAGTGGCTTCAGGGGAATAGGGTTTAGCAAACATCAGCCTGATTCCCATCTTGGCACAGGCTCGATTCATCCATTTGTTGCGGTACTGACCGCCGTTATCAAAGTATACTCTTTCAGGAACGCCGTATTTCAGGATGGCTTTCTTGAAACAGTCTTCGACAATGATTTGGTCTAATACCGGGTAGAACTCACCATGCAGGATGAAGCGGGTAGCGTCATCCACAAACGTAACCAGATAGACTTGCTTCTTTTTACCTTCTTTGCCGATGGGCAGGTAGGGCCCATATTTGATATCGGAATGCCAGAGCTGGTTGCGGTACTTCTGCTGATAACGTCTGGCAGCTACACCAATATCGGTATACATGCGCATTTGTCGACTGCTGTACCCCCTCTGGGCTAACTTTTCCTGCAGAGTGCTGCGCTTGATCTGTCCGGGCTGAACTAAGCCCTCCCATTCCAGGATCTGAATGATCTGGGATATGCTGCGGCTGGGTACTTGGCGGCGCAATAATATGGCTTGCTCCAGAACGTTAATGGGGACTGCTTCTTCACTACACCGTTTGCTTCTGCCTTTAGGCTTTAGTCCGTTAAATCCTTCTTTCTTGTACAGGTCCAGATACCTGCGTAAGGTGCGCTCGGATATCCCGGTCTGTTCACATATCCGGGTTTTGATTACCTTGGCCTGTCCAGCATCCAGACCTTCGGTAAGGAGCGGGGCCAGCATATGCACCCGCTGGGCCGCTATCTCTTCTGCTTTCTTATCATTCCTCAATGCTCAAGCCTCCTTTTTAAGCTTTAACATTGAGTTTACCTTTACTCTTTTACGGACAAAACGCGGAACGGGTATATAACCATAAATTTAAATTGGCTATGGGTTTGACAACTCTGGCCAGCCAACCGGGTGCATCTCCTACATGCTGCCAGATCCTGTGGAGCTTGGACTGGGGAAGGCTGGATGAACCTTCCGCAGATTCCTTTAGATCATACCTTAGGATTATTGATGCCAGGCAGCCCTGGAAGTAGTCTGCTCTTTCAAAAAACCAGTTCTGCCATCGCTTAAGAGTAGATTCATCAGCAATTACACTTATCTGGGTTTCCCTGGTAATAGCAGTCTCTATACTCTCCTGCACATGGCGTTTGTAAGGAACCAATATATCCGGAAGTTCATGATGAATCCGTTTGCAGTCACTACATCTCAACCTGCTAATGCTCAGGATTATCTTTTCACCCAAGCTATTAATACAGCCCCGTCTGCGCCTGCCTATCGTCTTTAAAACGCCGCTGCAGCAGGGACAAGAGATCTGCTCCAAGCTCCTAATCAAAAACACCCTTGCAAGGGTTTTCTATCAGTTCATATTCATAAATGAAATCCAGAAGCGAAAGGCCGTCCACATCCCTCAGTCCTTCACAATTACTAAGTCAGACTTTTCCTACGCTTCAAGTAAGAGGTTACTCCCAGCATGACTAAAAGAATAATGGTGAAAAGAAGCGAAGTAATAGGGATGCGTAAATATACAAAATACCCTAGATAGAACCAGAGATCCAGATTCTGACCTACAGTAGCGGCCAGCAGAGCAGTTGCAAATAAAAACAATCCGTTTATAATAATAACTCCGAAATATGCCAGTAACCTTTTGGAGCCATTAAGAACTAAAAAGCTGATGAAAACATAAGCGGATATGAAACTCAAAAGATATAAAAACGGTACCAAATTTGCCAAATCTACTGGAAAGAACAGCAGCAAGTCTAGAATTGTATCAATGACATCCAAATCAAATAATAAAATGTAGACAGCGCAAACTCCAATTCCCATATATAACCAAGCAGGTTTCATTTCCAGCCTCCCCCTGTTATGAACATCATAATTCTTTTTTAATTGTAACCATTTATAAATCACCAGGAAGAAAATACTGTTCTTCCTGGTGATTCTACTCTACCTCTATACTATTATAGATCCTGAGGCAGTTCCAACAGATTGCATTGAGCAAACTTTAAGGCTAGCTGGGCGTTGGCCCATGCCTCGCGATAGTGTTGAATGGCTTCCTGATGATGCCCGGCCTCCGCCTCCTGCCTAGCTGCTGCAATCTCACTTTGGGCTATGGCGATGTGCTGGTCCACCAGAGTACGCCATATTTGATTCTGCACGAGGGCAGCCTGGGCTTCTTCCAGGGCGGTCAACGCAAGTATCTGGTCAGCCATTACCAAATCATCTCTGACTGCTGCCAGTTGTTGTTTTACCGGTTCTGCAACCGGCTTTTTATTGTCAGAGATAATTCCGTTAATCTTGGCAACTGCTAATTCTTCTGATGTAAACACCAGATAGCCGTGCAGTTGATCCAGGTGCTTTTCATCCACCCAGAAGGCCTCGTTTAAGGACACACATAGATCATGAATGGCCAGTTGACGAGTAATATTCTGACCCCAGCTTAAATCGTTTTTGCTGATAGCCTTCAGAGATTCGCTGGCTTTTTGCTTGCAGGCTTGAGCACTTTCCTCGGCACCGGTAACAGTAACAATCATCTGGTCAGTAGCGGTATTACCGGCCACATCATGGACGATCAGGGTAACCGTATATACGCCTGGTTGTTCATAAATATGACTGCTGTAGCACTCGAATCCCGGTCCAAACCCGGTACCGCTGGTTCCATCTCCATAATCCCAGGTTGTATAATGGAGGTCCTTAGAGTTGCTGGCATCAAAGCCAACCTCTTCTCCAACTTTTACACTTTGGTCGGGTCCGGCATCGGCTACCGGCGGTTGTTTATCAATAATAAAGGACAGTTCAGCGGTTCCCACTGAGAAATTGCTATCCTTAGCACAGAACATTAAGGTGTGCGGACCGTCGCCAATAATATCGGGATCCAGTAGATAATCAGCACTCACCTCGTTTTGTCCGGCGCTAACAGGGTAGCTTTGCATTTCCTCCATATCCAGGAAGAACTTAAAATTCACAAATCCATCTGTATCTACTGCCCGTGCGGTTATGGTTATGGGACTATCCAGCAGATATCCGTCTTGAAATCCCTCCAGAGATAATTCCGGAGGAGTGCTCTCAATCGCGTTGAGGCTTAATTCTACGGTTTCTCCCCCGGGGGGAACCTCCAGAGCAGTTATGACACAGGTCCAGGAGCCAGGATCTGGATTGTCAACCGTATAGGAAGCATAGGTAGGTCCTTTAACGTAGCTATAGTCAGGGTCGGGACTTTGCGGATTCAACTCTCTGCCATCGGGGCGAATAAGAGTAAAGGCATAGTCGCTTCCCGGCCATATAATAGAGAACAAGCCCTGCAGGGTTCCCGGCCTGACTTCTATGATGCGGTTTGCCACCGTGCCGGCCATAGTGAAATCCATTTGATCTGACGCTACCTGGCTCCCGCCGGCAACAGCCTGACTCAGTTCGTTGTATATGGACTGCAGGGTGCCAGCATCGGTGGCAGTATAGTATTTCCCGCCTGTTTCTTCGGCCGCCCGCTGTAAAAACTGGGGATCGGTACTTCTACCCAGTCCAATCGTAAATACTCTGATGCCATCTTGATAGCACTGCAAGTGCTCGTCCTGGTAGAGATCGGCATTGTGCTTACCATCAGTGAGCAGGATTATGCCTTTTCTGACTTCTGTGAGAATTTCGGTAGCCAGTTCATCCTTGCCCACCAGCAAGCCTTCGCCGATATCAGTAATACCACTGGCGAAGACCTGGTCGACAGACTGTTTCAGACTATCCCGATCAGCTTGGCCGGCCACTTCCTGAAGAGATGCAAAAACATAAGCATCGGTGTTATACCCAATAACTGCTATCTTGTCGCCTGTCTGCACCAGGTCAATAAATTGCTTGGCGGCCTCTCTCCGCTTATAGGATGGATCATTGCTGCTCATACTGCCGCTGCAGTCGATTACCAGAGCCACATCAATAATCCCTCTTTCGGTGCCGGGGGGATCAATAAAAACGGGGCTGGTATAGGCCGACAAATCATTCTTTACCAGGTCAGTAGAAACCAACTTGGCCATTAGGTAGGTATTTTCTTTAACCTGATAGTCAAAGGATGCTGCCCCACTCAAGTCGGCAACGCCTATGGTTTTTACAATTCTGAATCCGCCCGTTTTCCGGGCGGGACATTCATATACCTCGATTTTCGGACCATAAGACAGTAGGGAAGCATTCGTGCCGTGATTCCATTCCACATTTACACAAACCGTGCCTCCCTTTTCAACTATTACGGTGTCGCCGGGAAGATGCTGCTTGATCCCATTGTCAACCATAATATTTACGAAAGGACCGTTGGAAGCTATGGTATTACCCTTGCGCAAAGCCCGGACAACATTGCCCCGGTCGGCCGGATCATCACCATCGGCCAGTAGCACATAAGTAAAGGAAGAGCCCATTTGGGGATAAATCTGTCCGTGGCTGTCACTTCCGCCTACCACGTAGAAGTTCTTCCCGTGCTGCAGGATGCTTTCCCATTTCTGCCAGGCCGGCTTGGTTTTAACACCCTGATCTTTCCCAGCCGATAAAATCTCCAGCCCTTTTACTTTACTCCCCAAATACGGCTTGATCCCGTACCATGAATAACCGGTCCAGGGACTGCCGGTATTGGGATGGGCAATATACCCAAATCCCCCCATACTTGACAGTATCTCGCGAATCCCTTTGCGGGGAGGATCCCCATCATAAACGCTTTCTGGAAGCAACCGGTCGCCGGGTTCCTCCGGATCCGGTTCCAATGGGGCAGTCGCAGAGGAAACGAAGGGCATGGGAATCATGGAATTAAGGCCATAGGCTAAGAAATGGCCTTCGGTGGCAAAATTGGAACCGTTGCCTATGGTTACCTCCTCACCTGGTATTAATACGTATGGACTACTCACATTATTAATATCTGACTCTCTTTCAGCCCATTCCTGTTCGGTTAAAATGCTGCGAAACATATACCTTCGCGCCACGTCTGAATGATCAGTTATGGCACACCCAACATTAGTCCATATACCGGAACCGAATGTTTTTGATAAGTCCTCATCAATCTTATTAATAATCGTATTCTTCGTTACAAACCCTTCATCCGAATACTTGGAATGAACATGTCCGTCAAAAATGACCACCTGATATGCACTGGCCTTGGGAGTTATAGTTACCACGGCAATAAGGGCCAGCAGAATGATTAAATAAATTGAATATGATACCTGTCTATACCTCATAGACACCCTTTCCCCCTTTCAGCAATACCCTGTTTGTGAGGCAAACAACGCATCGCCCCGTAAATAATTGTATCCGGGTATTATGGCGCAGTTAACCAGTAACGCCCACCGGTTGTTATAGCTATGGTTGCCTCTTGATCATCAAGTACTGCTTGCGAAGCACCGGAATCGGCGGTCTTCTCTTCCCATAGACTAATGGCTGATGGTTCTGATGCCAGGCCGGGCGATTGGATAGTCAACTGCAAAGGCTGGTTAAGTACGGGGCTGCTTAATCCGCGGAATCTTACCCAAACCACTGGGGATAGAGGAGTATGCTCCTGCACTACTTCCAGAGGCGGATCAAGGGCAATTAACCGAACCAGAACGGTACGACTGGCCGGTAGAGCATCAGGAGGAATTTCTAGACTGGCTATCCCCGAAAGATCGATTCGCCCTCCTTGGGACGGCAGGATCTCCATTTCGGTTTGCGCAAGGGTCTCTACATCTTGCCAATCCTGCTGATCTGCATCATCAAATGGATATACCGACACAAATACCGGCTCTTCTGAGACAGAAGGTATTGCCTCTGAGACTGTTTCATCCCCGAAACCGTCTTGACTTGCTGTCGGCTGGTAAACCTCGTTAATAACCGTATTTCCCCCTTCAAGGGCTATCCCTTGTGCGAAGGCTATTGGAACAATTCCGATTAAACAGACAAGCATTACCAGGGCAGCACGCATCGATAAATGCATTTTTTCATTTGGTCGCATACACAATCACCTCTCATTATTATTAGTTGAATCAAATTATTTCTTTATCACCTCCAATAGTTGCAGAAAAAGATGAAACATAGGCCTGCAATATTTAACAAGACATTAACAAAAATAACATTTTAAACCATTTTAGGTATAATAATAATATAAATGACATTAATATACAATAATAAATAGAACTTGGGGGGTATAAGCTCTAGAAACCATGATGAATGAGTGTAAGAAAAATTTTGAGCGTCAGCACTTTTTTAATGGTGATTATTCTTCTTGTTTACTCACTTCTGTTTGCATCTTTCTGTCATATGTTGCTATGAGGTATGACATATTCCCTGATGAGTTATATACCATGACATTATTGCTGATCAATAACACAGAATAACCAGGCCTGATAGAAAAATTGAACGTCAACCGCTAATTAGGGTATAATGTAGTCCATAATTTATTAGGGTAACCTCCTGGAGGTATAAGAGTTGCAGAGTCAAATTCGTAATTTTAGTATTATCGCTCATATAGATCATGGTAAATCTACTCTG
>ENA-UOUL01006008-UOUL01006008.1-bioreactor-metagenome-genome-assembly--contig:-NODE-6008-length-10150-cov-7.552566_pt1 | contig 10150 bp, 21 predicted proteins | sample MGYA00249838_ERZ747220 | MGnify/ENA primary metagenome ERZ747220 (study PRJEB28778, sample SAMN05720191) | bioreactor metagenome | isolation source: Anaerobic biogas reactor | place: USA:Washington...
CAGGGTGCTGAAACCGGGCGCATTGTTGCTTGCCTTCGGCGGCACTCGCACCTATCACCGAATGGTGTGCGCTATTGAGGACGCTGGCTTTGAAATCCGTGACACTATCGCTTGGGTATACGGAAGCGGATTCCCAAAAAGTTATAACATTGGCAAGGCGATGGAATCAAAAGCCTTGACTGGAAGCGCAAATAAAACTGCATTCAAAAATTTGGATGGTGAAGTTTCAAAAGTTGCATTAGGCTATAACAAAAACAATGCTGAAGGGGATTTCAGACCTAACGATTACAACGGGCGTGAAACCACAGTAAATCACAAACTCCATACCGAAATCGGGCAATTGTGGGACGGCTGGGGCACAGCTCTTAAGCCGAGCCACGAGCCGATTGTCGTGGCGATGAAGCCGATTGACGGCACGTTTGTCAACAACGCGCTCACCTACGGCGTGGCTGGCTTGTGGATTGACGGGGGTAGGGTGGGAAGTGAAACCTTGCCAGAATGCCAACATGGGAAAAGAGATGGTTGTGTAACATCTGGTACAGGCAAAGGCAATGGCACTAATTCTGGTGGTTTCAATTTAGGTACAAGTGGAACAACCCCTGAACGTGTCGGTCGCTTCCCGGCGAACTTTATTCACGATGGCTCGGATGAGGTGGTGGGGCTGTTTCCGAGTGGCGGCGCGCACGGTGGACAGGGTGAATTTGAGCAACACGCTTGGATGCGTGGAAATATTACGCAGAATATACAACCGAGTGAAGGCTCAGCCGCGCGCTTTTTTTATTGTGCAAAGGCAAGTCGGAGTGAACGCAATGCGGGGCTGGAGGGGATGGAAGAAAAGGTCGGCGGCGGAATGAAGGGCACGGAAGACCAAACGCTTTTGACTGGCTCTGGAAACATCCGCAACAATAAAATGCAAAACCATCATCCGACTATTAAGCCAATCGAACTGATGCGCTACCTTGTGCGGCTCACGAAAACGCCAACAGGCGGGGTGGTGCTTGACCCGTTCACAGGCTCTGGCACGACTGGCATTGCTTGCGTGTTGGAAGGGCGCGATTTTATCGGCATTGAGCGTGAGGCGGAGTATGTCGAGATAGCCGAGAAGCGGATTGCGCATTACAGACTGCCGATATTGGATGATAAATGGATTCCGGAGGTGCAGGAATGAACGTCCAACTTCACTTAGGCGACTGTTTGGAAGTTATGCGCACCATGCCCGATAAGAGCGTGGACGCGGTGATTACTGACCCGCCATTGGAGTTTTGCTAACCATGCATTTATAACCGCAAATGGGCGTTTTTGCACTTATAACCGCAATTGCGGATTAGCAGAACCGTCATGCCGGATTAGCAGGAGTTGACAAAACTTTCGATTTTGCGGAGTTTTATCAGAAAGTTGATGTTTGAAATTAGAACCCATAATTAGGTTTAACCTAACGTGTGGTTTATGTTTGATAAAGGATAGTCAACAAGAAATGTCTATTCTGCGATATATTATGCTATATAAACGCAAAAACACGTCCGTAAAAGTGCAGTGAGAGCGCAAAAGATCGTATGAGAAAGTGCGCAACTGGAAGTGTTGCAAAATATGCAACAGTTGAAAAAGTGCGCCAACAATACACAATTGTTTCATTTTGTGTACGGATAGGATAGAAAAAACTACCCTTTGAGGTGTTATAATGAGTTTGGCATGAATGCGAAGCAGGTATCTACAAGCTATGGCACAAGCCCTCACAATAACAGTGGGGGTTTTGTGCTATACTTGCATTAACAGAAGCCGTACCGCCTCTCGAAGAAGCGAATCAGTGCGGCTCATTTTTTTGTGCTATACTTGAATTAACAGAACCCGACACGCCTCTCGTAGAAGCGGACCAAGTCGGGTCATTTTTTTAATCATGTATAATTAGCACCAAAAAGGAGCAGTATGACGATTCCAACAATTGAACAATTAACAGAGATGTACGACAATTTCTTCACTGCTGATAGTGGCAAGTGGGCTTTCGATGAGCGCAACCGAGTTGCCTATGAAGCGGTGATGACTTTCATGCCAGAACCGATGGAGATACTTGACATCGGCTGCGGTAACGGGCACACCCTACATTACTTCCAGAAACGAAAAAACAAGGCAAAATTGTACGGGATGGATATATCAGGGGTTGCTGTGGGTATTGCACAGGAAAAGCTCCCAGATGCCGAATTTTTCGTTACGGACTTGCTTGCGCATACAGGGCGCAAAAAGTTTGAAGCGATTATTGTTTTGGGGAGCATGCAACTTCTACTTGACCCAGACGCGGGCTTGCAGAAAATCAAAAATCTATTGAAAAAAGACGGCATTGTTTATGTGGAGTTGCCGGACAATTTAAGCTATTCAAAAGGCAAACATGAATACAGGCGACTGCGGATTGGCAGCAAGCAGTATGAGTGGCATTTAACCCGTGAGGAATGGGAGGCGAAATTCCTTCAAGCGGGATTTGTGATTAAGAAACGCTATGCCAACACCAGACCACAATGGCGATTTGGTTGGATACTGGAATAATGCGATTCTGGATTTACCACCATCAGCATAAGGGCAAGCCGTTCCAAAAGGCGTTGAAAGAGATGGGCTGGGAGTACAGTCGGTATCCGCAGATTGTGTTATTTGACACGATGCGCCCCCAGAAGATATTTGATTTATATTCCAAAATGGGATCGGTGTTCGTGCTTTATCCACACACTGCTATGGCGACTTGGTGGTATGACGGGTTGATTGAGATGAGACCGGAAATATCCGCTATGCTTTGCATTGGTGAAGGGCAAGCAGAGGTACAGCGGATTATTTTGCCTGATATGCCTGTTTATCCGGTAGGCTGGAGCTATTGCAAACAGCGACCGTTGGTATTGCCAAAAGAGGTGAAGCGAATTACTTTTGCGCCGATTCACCCTGCTGGGAGAGATGGAAAAACCTTGCGCCCTGAAGCGAAAGATATTAACGCAAGGGTGTACGCTGATTTGCTGAAACTTACCTCTGATGTTCAGGTGATTGTACGGATGATTGGCACGCTTGAAGGCAACGGGCTTTGGTATAACTCAAAAGTGGTTGTTAAAAATGGCAAACCGGATGGCAGTTATGACGAAATAGACGTAGCCGATTTGGTTATTGCAGAGGGGATGTATATGTATCTGGCGGTGGCAAGAGGCAAGCCCGTTATCGCGATGAACCAGTATGTACCCATGCGCTCGAATGTTAATGAAATAATGCCTGCTAACTGGGAGCGGTATAACCATTTGCAAGCGTACCCGATTGACTATGATGATGGTGGTGGTATAATTGAAAACATAGACAGGGCGATAAGCGAAAATGAGGCGGTGAACGTATGGAAATCACGCTTTATTGGTGCGCAACTCGAAGCAAAGACACTCTCGGAAACGTTGGAGAAAATATATGCAGACCACAGTCAACACGAAGAACGCCCTGCTCTGGAATCAGATTCGTAAGGAAAAGTCACTTGAAAAGGCGGTTGGGATGATAGCCGATGTCACCGAAACCGCAATTAATGAAAGTGTCGCTGACCGCTGCGAAATCCGCGATTTGGTAAAGCAATCACGGTTAGAATCGCATGAAGAATATATTGAACTGTCAAAACTGTTGAAAGGGAACGGGAATCCCAGTAAGAGCATTATCGCAAGGTTAGAAAGGATCGAAGAAAATTCACTAAAATCAAAAGCAAATATTGATAAGGCGATGTGGATCGTAGTCAGTGCCTTTTTGGGCAATCTCGCACTCGCAATCATTAAACTCATAGCAGGAGGCTAATATGTTGGAAGATATTTTGTTGTTACTCGCCGGACTAACTGGTCTTGGCGGGCTGGTAAGTGTTATTGTTAATCTGCTGAAAGCAGTCGGGGTCGTGAAAGACGGAACAAGCGAAACGTGGTTCCAGATTCTGAACCTTGCCGCCTTTATTGGCGTGGCAGTGATCTATTTTGTGCAGGTGAATATTGATTGGGGTCAGCTGGATCAGTGGCTGATTCTCTTATCGACACTGCTCGGTTATGTGTTACAGATTTTGGGCGGCAAGCTCACTTATAAGGCGATAGGCGGCAAAGCTCCACTAATCGGATATAGTTTCAGCGATTCCGAATAATTAGAAACAGCGCCGTATTGCTCCACAGCCCCTCGAACCCCGGGGGGCTATTTCTTATCCCCGATATACTCAATGATTGAGTACGAATATTGGGCAAAATCGCACCAATATTGACCAATTGTCAGATTGCCTCTTGACAAATGTAAAGAAAGCGTCTATACTATAATCATCAAAGGATAAAGGAGAAAAAAATGAAACTCATCAACGAAGCCACAGGAATGGAAATCGAAGAAATCATAGACGACCGTTTGTTTTTTGGCCATGTTTACTTCAAACTCGGACACGAACGACAGATTGGAAAAAACTGGGAAGAAATTGAAGTCCATAGCATAGTCAGAATAATCGCCAAAGATATCGAAACGCTTGAAGCTTTAGCAGACGGTAGAGCGAGAAAACTTGCCAATCGTCACCAGTGCGAGGTGCGCTGGAATTATTACTACTCAAATCAAGGGCATTACATTCAGCCCGGCAACTGATAATCAAAATCCGGGTTGCGCATGGTACACGCAAAGAAAGGAATTGAGATGAACAACTCAAAATTTGGAATCGCACTCATAAAACAAAATCGAGCAAGTGTGGAGCAAATCGTTATGCAATTCGGGTACGAAGAGCGCAAAAAGGCGGTGGCAGTAATCGACAGGTCGTTGAAGTTTCTCGATCGCAATACCGAAATGCTTTACCCTTTTGAATACCCCGCTGAACTTCAAGAGGGGCTTGAAATCGACATGCCTCTCCCCAAATTTGCAACTTCAGACTACGATTTGTTTGTGCAAGGGTTGAGATGAAGGCAATTAGCTCCACAAAAGCCAAAAAGATATTACAAAGAATTGGCATGGAACAAGACGATGATATCCGCACTTTCTATGCAACTAATAAGCAAGAACAATCGGTTTGGAAGTTTGACAGCAAAAAAAGGCGAGACGCTTTTGTCGCCAAAGCAAATAAAGGAGATAAGCCATGCTGACCCTCTACGAAGCAATTATCATAATTGGAGCTTTTATTGCGGGCTACATCGCCTGCAAACTAAATAACGAAAGGAACTAACATGAACAACAACAAAATCGAATTGTCAAAGACCATCACCAAGAGGATCTCAGGGATTCAATTTACAGGTGATAACCACATTGAAATCATGCGCTGGTTGGGAGAAAAAGCAAGCGTTATGTATAACTACTATCCCGATTCGTCAATATCGGCTGAGGTTTATATTCCAGAAAGTAAATCTTGGCATAATGTTAAGGTTGGAGACTGGATTATCGCCACTGGCGACAGCTTCCCTGCTTCAGTATTAGCTGATAAAGCGGTGCAAGCTCTTTTTGACGAGGGCTGGGTAGAAGCACCAGTTTCTTGACGGCAGTAAAGAATTCGGATATACTAATAACAGAAAGGAGATACCATTGAAAAAAAAGCTATTCAACTTCAAAATCGACCCGAAAACTGAATCAATGCTACGGGCAATTAGTAAGCAAAAAGCGCAACCGATGTCAGTCGTTATCCGTGAAGCGATCCGGCAGTATTATTTACGGGAATTGCGAGCGGAATAAAAGTTGAAGCCGCCCTGAAAGGAATAAAAGGGCGGCTTCACATCAAAGAGTTTGGAGACTGTGATGTACCGAGATTATAGTAGACTCCAAAATGAAAGTCAAAAATAAGAAAGGAATGAAATGAAAAAAAGCGAAAGCATTGAAAACCTGACCCAGAGCCTGATCAAGTTTCAGGCATTGGCAAAGCCGGTGGCGTTTGACGCACAGAATCCTTATTACAACTCGAAGTACGCCAGTCTGGGAGCAGTTATCGACACGATTAAGTCGGTTGCCCCTGATGTCGGACTGGCATGGACGCAGATGCCAATATCGGAGGATGGCGGGATCGGCGTTGAAACCACTATACTTCACGAATCCGGCGAGTACATAAGCGAACGGATTTTAGTCACGCTCCCCAGTGAATTTGCAGAAAACTCAAAAGGGCAAATGAAGCAAGCAAACCTTATTCAGGAAGCGGGCAAGTACATTTCGTACCTGCGCCGCTATGCACTGGCAAGCGCATTCGGATTGTACGCAGACGAAGATACTGACGGCAATGCAGTTACGCAGTCACCGCCCAAACAAAGGCAAGCACCACAAGCCGAACCCGCTCCAAAGGGCACGCCAAGAGGTGGCAAGGAATCCCGCCCGTACAAGCCGGAGCAGCTGCGGCAAGCGTTGCTCAAGATGGCAGAGCGGTCACAGCCGGCAAGCAAAGAGGATGTGCAAACGTTGGTGGGCGTGTTGAACCAGTGGGCTGATAGCGATGAAGCGCTCCGTCACAAAGTGCAGAACTCCCTGTTCGGATCAGAAACAATCAAAGGCGTTAGCCCACAGATGATTTCAGCGGCGCTGGCATGGTTAAAACCAGCATGGGATTCACAATCGAAGTTTTACCTACTGGCTGAACACGCTGAAACCGAATTGGATATGCTCTATGACGAATTATCGTAAGGTGGACAGCAGGATGATAATCAGAGTAGCCAAAAGGGATAGTTATACTGTGATGTCAAACCACGCCCTGCGAAACGCGGCATTATCGTTCAAGGCAAGGGGAATACTCGCAACTCTGCTATCCATGCCAGATGATTGGCAGGTATACGTTCAGGATTTAGAAAACAGAGCCACCGATGGTAGAACTGCAATCTCCAGTGGAATAAAAGAGTTGGAGAACGAAGGCTACATCAGGCGTGAGCAGATGCGGGATGAGAAAGGTAATTTTGCGGGCTATCAATACATGGTTTACGAAATGCCCGCAAATGAAATATCCGTAAGCAGAAAACCCGTAAACGGAAAACCCGATTACGGGAAATCCGATTACGGAAAACCTGCAACTACTAATTACTTACTTAACAAAGAACTGAACGAACCAATTACTGAATTAACTAAAGATACACCTGCTCCTAAAGTCGCAGGTGGTAACGAGCATAAGGAAATGGTAATCGCTTTAGAAAAGCTGACTGGGATGGACATGAAAATCAAGTCCAACGCCGGACAGATTGTTCGAGCGGCAAAGGAATTACGCGAAGCCGGATATTCGTTCCAGAACGTGAACGAATTCGGTAAGCGTTGGCAAAGTGACTGGCGGTATAAGCAGGACAATAAACCGCCATCACTGAACGTGATTAAAAAAGAGATTGGGATCGTCCGTGCAGCACCGGAAACGCAAACGGATAAATTCAGAAAAATATATAAGGAGACGAAAGAATGTACCAAAACATCGAATTGATTGGCAGGCTGGGCAGAGACCCAGAAAATCGGTACGCCCCTGACGGAACAGCGGTGACGAACTTCGACATTGCGGTTGACGGAGGCAAAGATAAAACCGTGTGGGTGCGTATCACTGCATGGGATAAGCTGGCGGAAACGTGTGGAAGTTTTTTGCACAAAGGCAGTGTTGTTCATGTTACCGGCTCATTCGCACCTGACAAGGCGACTGGCAACCCGCGTGTATTCCAACGCAAGGATGGAACGTGGAGCGCGGTGTTTGAAGTTTTGGCAAGGCGCGTTACCTTTTTGTCGCCGAAGAGCGAGGGAGCACAAGCGCAGGATTATTCGGATTTGTTTTAGAGAAAGGAGACTGAGATGGACAAATATATGTTAGGGGAAATAGCCGCAAAGTACAGGACTCTTTACCAAAACGCAAAAAAACTAATCGCAGCAGCAGAACTTGAGTGGTGTCCTAATTGTAAAGGCAAGGGTGTAATTGACCCGATCGAGAACACGCCTTACAAGTGCGATATGTGTGATGGGCGTGGTTGGATTAGTGGTTTTATACCAAGAAAAAATTGAGCGGGTTTCCCTCTCCTTTACCGCAGCCTGCTGGCCGGCGTTGTAGACCAGCAATAGAAAGGATTGAGATGGACATTTACGAAAAGATTGAAAAATATTCAGACATCGGGTTCGGAATTGACCTGATTCATCAAGAAAAACAGGCACTAATTGACGAAGTTTTGACACCAGAAATCAAAGAAAAACTGGCAGAAATTGACGCGGAATTTGAACCAAAAGTTGACACACTTTCGCAACAAAAATCAATGCTCGAAGCCGACATCAAGCAGGAAGTTTTATCCGCTGGTCGCACGGTCAAAGGAACTTACCACAGCTTCGTATGGTCCAAGCCACGTGTCAGTTGGGATACCAAAGCGTTAGACGGTTATGCGTTAGCGCACCCTGAAATCCAACAGTTCAGAACGGAAGGCAATCCAAGTGTAAGCGTGAGGAAAGCATGAAGGAGGATGATATGAGTGAGAAATTTAAGAAAGCCTTGAGAATTGCGGTCAATGATGGTTAGTTTGGAGGCACAGGATTTGGCATACGAATTCGCCAGTGCGTATACACGATACATGCGAATACTCGATGAAGAACCTGATTTGTTCAAGCAGTGCGAAAAAAAGGACGCGGCATTTGAAGTATATCAGCAACGCCGCAAAACCCTCTTCAATTACATCGCCGATTTGGAAGCGAAAGCAGGTGTGGAATGAATCCTGACCCCTCACCTCTTACGTGTTGTTGCCTTGTTTTTGCGGGCGTGTTGCTTGCCCTGATTGTGTTGGGTGTGTTTATCGGATTAGTGTGTGGATTGTAGAGAGGATGTGAGATGAGAATCGAAAAGTATTTATGGCAGAACAGGCGAGATTTCTCCGCAATATATGTTTGTCAATTTTACGGAAAGTTGCCCGCTCTCGTCACCGAATGGAAGGAGTGTGAGGAATGAGAATCGTCAAAGTTGTTGTAGATAATCTACCTAAAAACGCAAGCGCCTGTCCGTTTGTATCAAACTTATACGATATGGTTACAGGCGGTTATGGACTTATTTGTAGGTTTGAGCCAAACAAAAAATGCTTTATGAGCAGTGATGTTTTCATCACCAAACGTTGCCCGAATTGCCCGTTAGTTGAGGAGAGTGAAGAATGAACGAAATAAGAATCTGTAAATATTGCGGTATGGAGTTATTAGAAGACGTGCCTCATGGGTTAAGAGAGTGCCACTTACGAGCCGTTGCCCGCATTGCGGAGCTGGAAGCAGAACGCAGGTGGATTCCGGTGAGCGAACGGTTGCCGGAAGATTTGCAGTCAATAATTGTTTTTACAAAAGACAGAAAGACTTACATAATAAGGTTTTTAGAATTGTATGGGCGCGAAGGATTTGGTTCATTGTCAGATATTGTCACCCATTGGATGCCACTTCCAGTGCTACCGGAGTCGCCTAACGATACACAAACGCAAACAGTTGTGTATCGAAAGGAGAGTGAGGAATGACCTTCTTATCCGGTCTGTTGGTCGGCTTATTCATCGGCACGATAGGGGGCGTGCTGGTGATGTGCCTGATGAGCGTTGCGGGTGGAGGTGAGGAATGAGCGAACACGACGAACAAGCCGCCTTTTTCGCAATAGCAGGTTATATGCGGTCAGAATATCCGCAATTGCGTTGGCTGCACGCTATCCCAAATGGCGGGGCACGAAACGTGGTTGTGGCGAAGAAGTTGAAGGACGAGGGGGTAGTACGCGGTATCGCTGATGTATGTTTTCCTTATCCGTGCGGCGGGTATCACGGATTGTATATCGAGTTCAAGCATGGCAAGAACAAGTTGACAAGTGAGCAGCGCGATTTTCTGGAATATGCCTCTTATCACGGCTATCAGACAGGCGTTGCTTATAGCGCCGATGAAGGCATTGAGATATTGAACTCGTATTTGGAGGGTGTATCGGTTGAGGTGATCAGACAGGCGTTGGAGGGATGATGGAATTCGTGAAACTGTGGTTGAAAATTATGAGGCTTATTGTGCTGACTATAGTTGTTGGAGCGGCAATCTCATATCCGGCGGTGTTGCTTCTTACAAAGGCAAAAGAAACAGGTAGCGCTATTTATTACATCGGAGCGTTTGTCTATCTCTTAATTGTTGTGGGATTAGGCACGGCGATTATGATCTGGAAGACGGAGGAACTATGATCTGGTTCTGGCTGTTCGTTGGATTGTTGGCTGTTACGCTGATAACGTTCACA
>ENA-UOUL01006010-UOUL01006010.1-bioreactor-metagenome-genome-assembly--contig:-NODE-6010-length-10146-cov-6.419505_pt1 | contig 10146 bp, 8 predicted proteins | sample MGYA00249838_ERZ747220 | MGnify/ENA primary metagenome ERZ747220 (study PRJEB28778, sample SAMN05720191) | bioreactor metagenome | isolation source: Anaerobic biogas reactor | place: USA:Washington...
TACAAGCAGCTGCAGCCCCGCCCCTGGGACAACGTGGAAGAGAAATACCCCGTCGGCGAAGTGCTCACCCGCAAGGTGGTGCGCATCCGTCCCTTCGGCGCCTTTGTGGAGCTGGAGCCCGGCGTGGACGGCCTGGTGCACATCAGCCAGGTATCCCTCACCCGCATCAACAAGGTGGAGGATGTGCTGCAGCCCGGCCAGGAAGTCAACGTCAAGGTGCTGGGGGTGGACCCGGATGCCAAGCGCATCAGCCTGTCCATCCGCGAGGCACTGGAAGAGGGCGTGTACGACTCCCCCGCCGCCATCCCCGGCGAGTGGCATGACGAGCAGCAGTACGATGCTGCCCCCGTGGCCCAGGCCCCCCGCACCATCGAGGAGGCCCTGGCCCCCGCCGATGACAGCGTTGAGGAGACCGGCGTAGCCGCTGCCTTCCGCCGCGCTGCCGAGGCCGCCGTCCTGGTGCAGGAATCGGCCCACGTTGAGGAGGTCGCCGAGGCCGCCGCCAAGGAAGAGGTTGAAGCCGCCGTTGACACCGCTGAAGAAGCAGTAGAAGAGGCTGCCGAGGCCGTTGAAGAAGTGGCACAGGAAGCGGCCGAGAAGGCCGGCGAAGTGGCTGAGGAAGCCGCCCAGACTGTGAACGAGGGCATCGAGGCTGCCAAGGAAGAGATCGAGGAAGCCGCCGAGGAAGAGCCCAAGGACAACGCCTAAGGGTATTACGAAAGTATTCTGCAAAGACCGCGTCGTTGGCGCGGTCTTTGTGCTTAAAGAATACGCAATAGCAATCCGCTACAATAGCCCCGCCTCTTGCGAAGCGGGGCCTTGTTTTGTAATCGTATATTCGTTTATTCCGCGATCTGGAAGGCATCAAACGGTAGCGCCGCATATTTTGTGTAAACCTCGATTGAGGTGGCTCCGTAGTACCGGGGCAAAGCTTGCCTTTGCCCCCTTGGCTGCAAACTAACACGGCAGGACCCGAAGGTCAAGGGGGAAAGCGAAGCGGCCCTTGACCGCTCGGGGACGGCCGTGTTATCCCTCATAGCGGCACCTTGACGCGGTCTCCATACAGAACCATCAGTTGCGCCAGTATGCTGCCCCAGTCCTTAATGGGCATTGTCCATTTTCCTGTCACCTGCATGATTACCAGGTACAATTGTTTGAGCAAGGCATCGTCGCTGACGAAGGCGGACTTGGTCTTGGTGACTTTCCGCAATTGCCGGTTAAAGTTCTCGATGGCGTTGGTGGTATAGATAATCCGGCGGATCTCTTCCGGATACTTGAACATGGTGGACAATTCATCCCAGTGTACCCGCCAGCTCTTAATCGCAGCAGGGTATTTGCCGCCCCAGGCTTCTTCCAGTTCATCCAAGGCTGCCAGGGCGCTTTCCTCTGTGGGCGCTTTGTATATGGGTTTCAGCGCTGCCGTAAACTGCTTGATGTCCTTGTAGGACACATAGCGGGTGCTGCTGCGGATTTGGTGGATGATGCAGCGCTGCACATCCGTTTGCGGATAGACAGCGGCAATGGCTTCGCTGAAACCACTCAGGCCGTCCACAGACGCAATCAGGATATCTTCCAGCCCACGGTTCCTAAGCCCTGTCAGCACCCCCATCCAGTACTTTGCGCTCTCGGCCGCGCCAATCCATAGCCCGAGCACATCTTTTCGGCCCTCCAGGTCGGTGCCGATTCCGATGTAAACAGCCTTACGGACAACGCTGCCTTCTTCTCGAACCTTGTAATGAATAGCATCCAGCATCACCATGGCATACACGCTTTCCAGCGGGCGGTCCTGCCATTCCCGGATGATGGGCAACAGTTTGTCTGTGATTCTGGACACCCGGGTTGCGTCCACCTCAATCCCGTACATCTCCTGCATGGTCTTCTCAATGTCACGGGTCGATGTACCCTGGGAATACAGAAACAGAATCTTGTCCTCGATGTCCGAGATGTCCTTCTTGTGCTTGGGGACAATGCCCGGCTCATACTCGCCCTTGCGGTCCCGGGGCACATTCAGCGCTATCTCGCCCTGACTGCTGCTGACCGTCTTTTTGAAGTACCCGTTTCGGCTGTTCTCTGTCTGCTTGTTGCGGTAGTCATACTTGCTGTAACCCAGTTCATCTTCAAGTTCAGCGTCCATGATTTCTTGTATCAAGCCGCTGGTCAGTTCCTTGACCAGTGCCTGTACGCCTTCCATGTCCCTGATGCCCCGCTCGTCGATGAGCTTCCGTAGCGGACTCTTTTCTCGTTTCAACATCTGTGTATCCTCCGTTATTGGATTTTATCCCTTCACAGAGGTTTACACAAATTGTTCAGCACTCTCCTTTTTTGCGCTCTGAGGGAACCAAACGCATCAAATGCTACCGGGAATCTGTTCAACGGGGTAAATCACGTGTCAGATTGCTCGTTAATCAGCGGTTCCTTAACGCAAGGATGGACGCGGGATTTTTTCGGCCGCGTGAAGCCGAAAGAGGAAGGCGTAGCGGCGCTACGCTGACCGAGAGAGGCAATACGCAGATGGAAAAAGACAAGTCCTATCAAAGCGTTAAAGTTTGAGTTTAGTATCACTTCCATGTAATATTTTGGCATGTCGTGCGTCTGTTAGGGGAAGGAGGTGAACAGGTGGAGGGCTTTGAGCAGGTCTGGCAGGCCTACTTTGGCGATGTGTACCGCTACGCGCTGGCGCTGTGCCGGGAGGAGGCGCTGGCCGAGGACATCGCCAGCGACACCTTCATGCGGGCCATGGCCGCCATCGACCGCTTCCGCGGCGAGTGCGAGCTGCGCGTGTGGCTGTGCCGGATTGCCAAGAACCTCTACCTGGATCACCTGCGCAGGCAGGGCAGGCAGGTCAGCCTGGAGACGCTGCCCGAGCCGGAGGACCCGGCCGACCTGGAGGCCACGTTTCACCGCGGCGAGGAAGCCATGCGCGCCCACCGGGCGCTGCACCTGCTGCCCGAACCGTACCGCGAGGTGTTCAGCCTGCGGGTGCTGGGCGGCCTCAGCTTTCAGCAGATTGGCGAGCTGTTTCACAAGACGGCCAACTGGGCCTGCGTCACCTATCACCGCGCGCGGCAGAAGCTGCGCGACGCCATGGAGGAAACATCATGAACACCGACTGCGGCATCATCCGCGATTTGCTGCCCCTGTACACAGAAAATATGTGCTCCCCCCAGAGCCGCGCCCTGGTGGAAGAGCACCTGGGGGGCTGCGAGGGCTGCCGGGCGGCGCTTGAAAAGATGCAAGGGGAGCAGCCCGCGGCCCCCGTGGACGCACTGCCCTTCAAGGCGCTGTCCAACAAGCTGCGGCGCAGCCGCTGGCGCATGGCCGCGTTTATGACGGCTGTGGTGCTGATGCTGGCCACCGGCACGCTGTACCATGCCACATCGCGCAAATACGCGCGCTACACAGACAACCTGGCCCGGGCCGAGATGGCCTCGGACGGGCGGGTCAAGGTGATCGGCAACGGCGCGACCGGCATCGACACCAGCGTCATCCCCTCCCCCGACGGGCGCACCGCCATGGTGTATATCACCTTTTTTAACGTGCGGCCGGACGCCGGGGAGAGCACCACCTACATCTCCATTCCCCAGGGCGTGACACCCAGCGTGTACTACACCTACCCCAACGAGCAGGCCGTGCTGCTGCTGGGCCCGGCGGATCCGAATGGAGATTTTTTTGTGCTGCCCCGCATTGCCCCGCTGTACTTCAACCTGCTGCTCATGATGGGGCTGCTGGTGGTGATTGGCATCCTGGGCATTGTGCTGCGCAACAGGCCCCCCGTCCGCCGGGTGCTGGAAAAATTGATCCTCATCCCCGTCGCCTACATCACGGCCCATATGTTTATCAAGGGCACCAACACCACCAGCTGGGATCTGATGCGCGACCTGTATTACATCCTGGCCGTCATGATCTTTGACCTGGTGGTGCTGTGGCTGGCCCCCAGGCCCAAGGGGCGGCGCGAGCTGCTGTAGCCTGCAAGGCCAACTCAGCGACAGGCAAATCCCCCGGCCGCCATGACGGTGCCGGGGGATTGTTTATGTGCAAACCATTGTTATGTCACATAACCATGAAAGGCATAGTCTTCCCCATAGCGGATCACATAGGGCGTGCAGTGCTCCGCGTTGGCGATGCCGCTCAGGCGGCTGATCACCATGCCGTGGCACACCACGGCCAGGCGCGCGCAGCCCTTGTGCAGCCAGCGGTCCAGCACGGGCTTCAGGCGGGCGTTCATCTCGTCCACGCTCTCCCAGCGGCAGCCGGTGTCCGGCGGGCACACGCCGCGGGCCCGGGCATAGCCGTCGCGCAGCGCGTCCAGCTCGCTGTAGGTGAGGTAGCGGTAGGTCTTGTCCGGCAGCCACTCATGCAGGTCCACCTCCACGTGGATATCCAGCCCCGTGCCCCGGGAGATGATGGCCGCCGTCTGCAGGGCCCGGGTGTAGGGCGAGGACAGGATGGCCTGGCAGCCGGCCAACTCGGGGGCGTGCGCCACCTGCTCCGCCTGGCGGATGCCCTCCTCGCTCAGCGGCGCCAGGTCCCGCCCGTGGCCGATAAAGCCCCGGATGCTGACCGGCGTATAGTCCACCGCCCCATGGCGTATCAATACCAGCTCCATGTTCCCTCCTGTATCCCCCGTTACCGCCAGTGCCAGCTGCCCGGCGTATCGGCGATGGCATAGCCCATGCGCCGGTGCATCGACAGCGAGGCCGCGTTGTCCACCTGTATCTGGGCAAAGACGCGCTCCCCCCGGGCCAGCCGGCGGTTGACCAGCAGCGCCTCCATGGCCCGGGCATAGCCCCGGCGGCGATAAGCCTCCAGCACATAGAGCATACCCACGGATTCCTCATCATGCAGGCCGATGAAGCCCACTAACTCCTCCCCCGCCCAGCCGCCGTACAGGCGGCCCTCGCGCAGGGCATGGGCCAGCGTGTCCTGATGAAGCCCGCGGTGATGCGCCAGCACCAGCGGCAGGGCCTCGGGAGAAAGCAGCCGCAGCGCCACCGGCACCGACACGGGCAGCGCCTCCGCGGACAGGTAGGCGCAGCTGTAACACACCATGCCCCCGGCAAAGCCATGCATGGCCCGGGCTTCCTGCTCCAGCGTGGCGTGCTCCATCATCAGCAGCTGCGCCCCCTCAAAGCTGCCCAGCAGGCGGCGGGCCGCCGCTTCATCATCCCAGCACAGCATGTGCCCCTCAAAGGAGGGGTCGTACAGCAGCAGCGCGCCCGCTTCCAGCGCCAGCACCTGCGCGGTACCCCGCTCCAGCGCCGCCAGGGGCAAAATGCGCGGCACCAAAGATTGGCGGCAATAGGCCATGGCGTCCTGCGTCAACGTGTCCAGATCCTTCACGATGTTAAGTGTCCCTTTCGCATTATCGCCAGATACGCCAACGCAGGCCATGGCATAGGCCATGCCTGCGTTGACACTTGCTCTCCGGCAAGTTGGTTACTTGGCAGCGGCTTCCCCCACCACAGCCTTGATGCGCCGCACCCCGGCGGAGGAGCTCTCTTCCTTTTGAATTTTGAAGCTGCCCAGCTCCCCTGTGTTGTTCACGTGGGGGCCGCCGCAGATCTCCTTGCTGAAGCCGCCGGCGGAGTACACGCGCACGCGGTCGCCGTACTTGCTTTCAAACAGGCCGATGGCACCCTGGGCCTTGGCCTCGTCCAGGGTCATCTCCTCCATGGAGATCGGCAGGTTTTGCTGGATGGCCTCGTTGACCAGCTGCTGCACCTGGGCGATCTCCTCGGGCGTCATCTTGCGGCCAAAGGTGAAGTCAAACCGCAGGCGCTCGGCGGTGATGTTGCTGCCCTTCTGGTGCACATCCTCCCCCAGCACCTTGCGCAGCGCCGCGTGCAGCAGGTGGGTGGCGGTGTGCAGCTTGGTGGTCTCCTCGTCATGGTCGGCCAGGCCGCCCTTGAAGCGCTGCTCGGCGCCCGCCTGGCTGGTCAGCTGGTGCTGGCGGAAGCGCTCCTGAAAGTCCTCCTCGTCCACCTTCAGGCCACGCTCACGGGCCAGCTCCACCGTGATCTCCACCGGGAAGCCGTAGGTGTCGTACAGCTTGAAGGCATCGCGGCCGTCAATGGTCTTGAGCGTGTGGGCAAACTCCTCCGCCCGGGTGCGGAAATCCTGTATCGTCTGGATGGCCTCGGTAAACTTCTTGATCTCCCCTGCCATCTTGACCAGCTCGGGCGTGGGCCGCAGGGAGGAGCCAACGTTGGCGGCCACCTGCTGGGCGACGCGCAGCTTGTCCAGCGCCTCGGGGGTGAAGACGGTCTGCTTGAGCTTGCCTTCCATCTCGTCGATGATGGCCTTCACCTGGTCCATGCGGCCGATGGCCTTCTCAAACTCGCGCAGCCCCTGGTTGAGGGTGCGCTGGAAGCGCTTTTCCTCCAGCAGCAGCTGCTCCAGCACGAAGCTGCGGTTCTGCTCCAGCTCGGGGTATACCTCGCGGTACTGCTCGATGATGGTCAGCGCCAGTTCGGCGGTGAAGCCATCCTCCAGCCCAAGCTGGCGGCCAAAGCGCACCGCCCGGCGGATGAGCCGGCGCAGCACATAGCCCTGGTCCACATTGCTGGGGCTGACGCCGCGGGCGTCGCCCAAAATGAACGTGGCGGTGCGCATGTGGTCGGCCACGATGCGAAACGCGCGCAGCATCTCGGCATCCGCGCCCGCGTACTGCTTGCCCGACAGCTGCTCGATGCGCGCGATGATGCCGCTGAACAGGTCAGTCTCGTACACGGATTTCTTGCCCGTCAGCACGCCGATGGTGCGCTCCAGCCCCATGCCTGTGTCCACGTTGGCGTGCTCCAGGGGCACATAGGTGCCGTCCGCCTGCTTGTTGTACTGCATGAAGACATCGTTCCATATCTCCAGGTAGTGGCCGCAGTTGCACGCGGGCGAACAGTCCGGCCCGCAGGGCTCGCCCTCGCCGATGATAAACATCTCGGTATCCGGGCCGCAGGGGCCGGTCAGCCCGGCGGGGCCCCACCAGTTGTTCTCCTTGGGCAGGTAGAAGATGCGCTCGGCCGGCACGCCGCAGCTGCGCCACAGGTCGTAGCTCTCGGTATCGCGGAGGGCGTCTTCGTCCCCCTCAAACACGCTGAAGGCCAGGCGGTCGGCATCGATGCCCAGCCACTTGGGCGAGGTGAGGAACTCCCAGCTCCAGGGAATCATCTCCTTTTTGAAGTAGTCCCCCAGGCTCCAGTTGCCCAGCATTTCAAAGAAGGTGAGGTGGCTGGCATCGCCCACGTCGTCAATGTCGCCGGTGCGGATGCACTTTTGCACGTTGACCAGCCGCTGGCCGGCGGGGTGCTTTTCGCCCATCAGGTAGGGCACCAGCGGGTGCATGCCCGCGGTGGTAAACAGCACCGTGGGGTCATTTTCGGGGATCACCGAGGCCGAGGCGATGACCGTGTGCCCCTTGGTGACAAAGAATTCTAAAAACAGCTTCCTCAGCTCGTTGGCGGTCATGGGTTTCATATGGCCGACTCCTTTTTGACGGTCATGCCGTCACACAATGTTGACAAACTGCAACAGCACCTTTAGCGCGCCTTCCATGTCGCGCATGTCGATGGTCTCGCAGGCCGAGTGCACGTAACGGCAGGGGATGGACAGCGTGCCCGAGGGGATGCCGCCGCGGGCGTGCTGGATGGCCGCGCCATCGGTGCCGCCAAAGGGCAGCACCTCGCGCTGCACGGCGACGCCGGCGGCCTCGGCCGCGTCAAACAGCGCGTCGCGCACCATGGGGGTGGCGATCATGCTGCTGTCCATAATCTTGACGGCGGGGCCGGCGCCCAGCTTGATGTCGGGCAACTTGGTTTCCGGCGTGTCGCCCCAGGCGGTCACGTCCAGGCCGATGCCCAGGTCGGGCTCCAGCGCGTAGGCTGCCACCTTGGCGCCGCGCAGGCCCACCTCCTCCTGGGTGGAGAACACGCCCACGATGGTGTTCTTCTGGTCCTCGGCGTATAGCAGCAGCTCCACCAGCAGGGCGCAGGCGCAGCGGTCGTCCATGCCGGGGGCGCTGACGCGGTGCTTGCCCAGGGAGAAGATTTCCGGCGCGTACACAGCCACATCGCCCAGCTGCACCATGCTCAGGGCCTCCTCGCGGTCCTGCGCGCCGATGTCGATGAACATATCCTTCAGCTTGGCCTCGCCCTGCTGCACCGGCTGACTGACCAACACGCCCTCCACGCCGTTTTCAAACACAACGCGGCGGTACTCGCTGGCCTTCATGCCGATACCGCCCACATTGTGCACGCGCAGGTAGCCTTCCTTTTCCACGCTGGTCACCACCAGGCCGATCTGATCCATGTGGGCCGAGATCATGATGCGCTTGGCGTTGTCATCGGTGCCGTATTTTTCCACAATCAGGTTGCCCATCACGTCGGTGCGCATGCTGTCCACATGGCCGCCCAGCAGCTCCTTGATGGTATCGGCCACGCCGTGCTCGCCGCCCGAGGGGCCCCAGGCGCTCAACAGGGTTTTCAGGGTATCGCGTAACATCTATCTGTCCTCCCTTAGAGATTGTTCAGGTATTCGCGCGTGAGGGCCAGCTGGTCGTCAATGTCCGACAGCTTGGCCACCGAGGCGCCCGAGTGGATATAGCGGCAGGGCACGCTGAACACGATGGTCTTTCGCCCGCCCCCGCCCACCTGCAGGCTGCCGGCGTCGTTGCCGCCGGTCACGCCCTGCTTGATCTGGTGGCGGATGCCCGCCCCCTCGGCCAGGGCCAGCACCTGGCGGTACAGCTCCCGGTCGGCGATGCTGGCACGGTCCATAAAGCTGACGGCCACGCCCTGGCCGGGCCGGGTGATGTGAAACTGCTCCTTCACGTCGCCCAGGTCGCCGGCGGCGGTGCCCTCCAGCGCGATGCCGATGCCGGCGGGCACATGGTAGGCCGCCCCCTGGGAGCCGCGCAGGCCGATCTCCTCCTGGGTGACAAAGCAGCAGTACAGGTCGCCGGGGTAGCGGTCCTCCAGCAGGCGCAGCAGGTTGTAGCAGCCCACCCGGTCGTCCAGCGCCTTGGCGCACACAAACCCATCGCCAAACTCGGCGTACGGGGTATCAAAGGCGGCGTAGGTGCCCAGCGGGCACAGCTTCTCGGCCTCCTTCTGATCCTTGGCACCGATGTCGATATACAGGTCGTTGTATTTCAGCACCCGCTTGCGATCATCCGCCGATTGCAGGTGGATGGCCAGCGCGCCGATGACGCCCGGGATGTTGTCGTCGCCAATGGCCACCCACTTGGACACGATGACCCTGGGGTCGATGCCGCCCACCGGGCGGAAGCGCAGCAGCCCCTCCTCGGTATAGCCGGCGATGATAAAGCCCACCTCGTCCATGTGGGCGGCCACCATCACGGCGGGCTTGTCCGGGTTGGTGCCCTTTTTGAGGCAGATCACATTGCCCGAGCGGTCGATCTTCACCTCGTCGGCCAGGGGCTTGGCCGCCTCCACGATGGCGCGGCGCACAGCCCGCTCGTTGCCCGAAGGGCCGTGCAGATCGGTCAGTTGCTTCAGGTCCATAGCTCTTCCTCCCAGCTGGCGTCCACCGCCGCGGCGAAGTGCGACAGCAATCGCGCGCCCTCTTCCAGCGTGTGCATGTCCAGCATTTCCACGGTGGTGTGCATGTATTTCAGCGGCAGCTCAAGCAAAATGGTGGGGATGCCGCCGCGCTGGATGTTGATGTCGTCCGCGTCGGTGCTGGTGCGGCCGGGCACCACGGCGGTCTGCACCTCGATGTTGTGCGCCTTGGCCACGTCCATCAGCTTTGCGCGCACCACCGGGTGGATGAAGGGCCCCATCGAGGCCACCAGCGCGCCCAGCTTGTGGGTGGACAGCGGCGGCGCGCCCGGCGTGGTGCCGTGGCATACGTCCAGCGCCACGGCGTAGTCCGGCTCGATGTTAAAGCCGCTCATCGCGGCGCCATAGCTGCCGATCTCCTCCTGGCAGGTGGCCACAAAGTACAAGTCGGCCTTGTGCCGCATGCCCTGCAGCAGCTGCATGGCCTTGAGCAGCATGGCCACGCACGCGCGGTCGTCCGCCGTCTTGGTGGCCACATGGCCGTTTTGCAGCTTGGTAAAGCGGGCCTCCAGCATCACCAGGTCGCCCACCTGCACCAGCTCGCGCACGCGCTCCACAGGCAGGCCCAGGTCGA
>ENA-UOUL01006012-UOUL01006012.1-bioreactor-metagenome-genome-assembly--contig:-NODE-6012-length-10142-cov-4.893790_pt1 | contig 10142 bp, 12 predicted proteins | sample MGYA00249838_ERZ747220 | MGnify/ENA primary metagenome ERZ747220 (study PRJEB28778, sample SAMN05720191) | bioreactor metagenome | isolation source: Anaerobic biogas reactor | place: USA:Washington...
ACACCCCCTGGCTATACCTATTTTAAGGGTATTCAGCCACTTGCGCCTTGATATAAACTATTTGGGCAACAGCCCGTACACTTTTGACTTTTTTATTCTTTTCATAAAGGGAAAATCCTCTCTCCCTTCAGGTACCCTGGCTTGAATGAGAAAGCATGACCGGTATATCCACGAAGTTGAAAAAACCCCCAAAGATTCCCTCCAAAATCTATAATTTCAGGAAGATACCTCCTGGTCTTCCCCACGGGGATCAATTCAGATCATGAAGGAGGGTGGTTTAGTTGCTGAACCATCAATTGCTCGATTCGATAATAGAAGGCGGGTTCTCATTCGAACTGTTGAAGAACGAACGCAGGATAGGTTCTTCCGAAGAGGGGGCAGCCTATTGGAAGATCCATATAGGCCAGACCGCCCCTGCCCTGATCCTGAGGGCTGACAACAGATTCCTTCTCCTGGTGATCTCAGGAGCCGTCGCCAGGGTCGACCTTAAAACCCTCGCGTCATCCCTGGGGGTTGCGTCCCTCAGGATGGCCACTCCTCAGGAGATCAAGGGACATTTCGGCCTCACGCCGGGAGATGTCCCCCTGATCGGTCTGGTCCTTCCCTCTCTGATCGACCGACGCCTGCTGGACTACGACTTCATCTACGGAGGGTCCGGCGACCCCGGATACACCCTGAAGATCTCACCCCAGGCCCTGCCTTTCCTGAACAAGGATCACAGTTTGATAGATGTTCCCACCCTTTCGGAAAGGGCTTGATGAAAGTAAACATTGCGGAAGGATAAAGCCCTTTCACCGTTTCAATTTTATGCCTTATACTGTATTGGGGTAACTCTTTAAAGGAGGTGCGAGGAAAATGAAACAGAGAATCGCGGTCTTCGCGATCGCGGCGTTCCTTGTTCTAAGCCTCTTATTTGCCGCTTCCGCTGGAGCAGTGACTGAAAAGGAGGGGCTGATCCCCGTCAAGGGAGGACAGGTCTGGTACCGTGCTGTGGGCCTCGAAAAGGATGCCGTCCCGCTTCTGGTCCTGCACGGCGGACCGGGAATGACCCACTTCTACCTCGAATCCCTCGAAGCCCTGGCCTCGGAAAGGCCCGTGATATTCTACGACCAGCTTGGATGCGGCAACTCCATCACTACCGAGGAGGAAACCCTCTCACTGTGGACGGTGGAACGATTCGTCGAAGAGGTCCAGGAAGTCAGGGACGCCCTTGGCCTTGAAGAGGTGCACATCCTGGGCCAGTCCTGGGGTTCGATGCTCGCCGTGGAATACTACACATGGAAGCCCGAGCCCAGGGGCATCAGGAGCCTCATCCTTGCAGGGCCTTTCATGAGCACCCAGAAATGGATCGCTGATGCAAAGAAAATGCTCAAGACCCTCCCCGAGGATATCCAGAGGATCGTGGAGGAATCCGAAGCAAAGGGGGACTTCGACAACCCCGACTACCTTGCGGCGATGGACCTGTTCTATGTCAACTTCCTGTGCAGGCTTGACCCCTGGCCGGACAGCATCCTGAAGGCCTTCGACTCCATGGGCATGGAGGTCTACAACTACATGTGGGGGCCTAGCGAATTTACCGCAACGGGTACCCTGAGGTACCACCAGGTAATAGACAAGCTTAGGGACATCAGGGTGCCCACCCTGTTCACCGCCGGCGAATTCGACGAAGCCAGACCAGTGACGGCTGCCTACTACTGGAGTCTGGTGCCGGGCGCCGAGATCCACATCGTGAATGATGCATCCCATACTCACCATCTGGAAAAACCCGAAGAGTTCAACACCATAATTTCCTGGTTCATGAAGAGGAACGAGTAGGAGAAATATTCCAGGAACAGGCTAATGGGTATCTGACAGGCAAAAAGCCCAGGCCTGGCCTCTCGGATCAGAGGGGTCAGGCCTGATTGGTCTGCGGGGAATGTTTTGAACAAATGCTTTTCCAACAGTTCCGGCACAGCGGGGGAAAGATGGGGGCAAATTGCAAGGCTCCTCTGGCTTTCCCCGATGAGCCCCTGAACCTCATGTCTTGTCTTTGACGATCAAACCCACTATCAAACCGATAAGACTGAATTCAACGACACCGAACAACGCCCAGCTTGCAACCAGCGAGAATGGCAATGGATACAGGACATATTGATTGACATCGACCATGATGGCTATTAGCAGCCCAAAGCAGAAACCGAAGAAAAGCCCTTTCTTGTAACTCTTTTCTGAAACAAAGTGCGAATAGATCATCGGCAACAGGAAGGAGATCGCCAGGGTAGCCAGGAGAGAGATCCATGCTTTTGATGAGAAGTCCACTCGTCTGAGTGACTCAACTCGCTTGTTGGCCGTACCAAGGATAACCAGATGAACGAGGCCATTATAAACGATCGAAAAAACAAAAGAGATCATTGCGGCAATCAGCAACCTGATCTTTCCTGTTTTCATCTGGCGTACTCTCACTCTCCTCCAGAGACATAACAAAAGTCAGATCGATCTGCACAGGATACGGGGGTTCCTTTGTTCCTGGCGCGAAAGATTTATTTCCCTCCAGCGGCTTGTCGTTCAGACTTCCCTTACCGATCTGCTCTCAAGCCTCCAGCAGGAACAGTTTACGCCCGATCCGGATACCCCGTAAAGTGTCCTGGTCTGCCTGAGAATATCCTCGTTTTACCGCCAGGGTCCAACGGGGAACCCGTCCGGCCCCCTATGACCCGTAATTGCCTCCCCCCCCCTCAAAGTGAGATAATCCGGAGAATCCGCGTTCTTTGAAACAGGCATCAGCATCCGTGCTCCGGAGGAAGAAGGTCTTCATGGATTATTTCGTTGAACTGCACCTGCCAACGCTTTTTTTCGTAATGGCGGCGGTCATCTTGATCCTGGCAGGAACCCACGTCATGGTCTTCCTGGCCTATCCAGAGATGCCCGGTGTAAAACTGTGCGCTTTGGGTAATTTTCTTTTTGCGTTGCCGATTTTCGCCCTTTTCTTGCTCCCCTCCGGATCTGTCCCCGCCTTTTCTGTCCTCTTTAACACACTGATGACATCAGGCTTCCTTCTGATCTACCTTGGTATACGGGAATATACAGGAAATGGGGTGCAAAGAGGGCGACTCCTCCTGACTCTGGCAGTTTTTTCCGGAACTTATGCCCTTTTCTTGTCGTCTATCCCCTGGGCTTTCAGAACTGTGGCCGGGTTGTTTACACTAGGGGTCTTCTCTTTCATGACGGCTTGGGAAGCATGCGACGGATTCAGGAGGATCCGCACGGCGAGGTCGGTCTTTGCAGGCATTTTTTGCCTGCACGGAGTCTTTCTCCTCGCCTTCGCAGGCGCAGGCCTCGATCTTGCCCTTTCCGGAGAGGGCGCCCTGGGGCAGAACCCGGGAACTCTGGGGATCGTCATCATCGAAGGTACTCTTGCCGCCCTAGCGGTAAATCTTTCCTATATCTTGCTTATTACAGACCTTCTCTCCTCCCGGCTTGCAAGAAAAGCCGAGACAGACTATCTGACAGGCGTCTACAACCGCGGCGGGATCATCCAGATGGGGGAGGCAATGGGACAGGAACCCCTTTCGATCATCATTGCCGACCTGGATCTTTTCAAAAAACTCAACGACAAGTACGGGCACGCCGCAGGCGACAAGGTCCTCAGAAACTTTGCTGACACGGTTGAGAAAAACCTCAGGCCATGGGATGCTCTTGGACGTTTCGGAGGGGAGGAATTCCTGATCCTTCTGCCCCGGCTGGGAGCAGAAAGAGCCTCTCGCATCGCTGAAAGGCTGCGTTGGGAAATTGAAAAGACCGAAATTCCCTGGGAGAGTCAGCCCATCACCTACACCGTGAGCATGGGGATAAGCTCCCGGGGTGAAAACGAAACGAAGGACCTGAACAGGCTTATCGCTGAAGCCGACGAGGCGCTTTATACCGCGAAGAGCCTGGGAAGGAACAGGGTGGTCTGGTTCGATTCCGGGCAGATGACCATCGTCAGGGCCAGCGAACCGCTTCCCGGTCGAGAGGCCTGAAGACCAAGTGGCGGCTCGTCTGCAGTGATAATCGACAGAGCGCCTACGGAAGTGCCTTTATGATCTCCAGCACGAACAGTTGACCCGCGACGGCGATCTCCCCGGCCTTTTGCATATCCCAGGCCACCCCGGCGGTCTGGTTGCTGGAAATGACCCTCACGGCCAGGAAGGGAACATTGTAGTGGGCAGCTATACCAGCTGATGCGGCCGATTCCATCTCTTCCGCCATGGCGCCTTCTGTCCGGTGCCAGTGGTCCAGGTAGTCCTGCTCCTTCGACCAGCGATCGCAGGAAAAGAGGGTCCCCTTCACAACACGGCCTTTATCGTAGTCCTGCCCCTTGGAAAGGGCCACTCCCAGGAGGGCGCCGTCGCTTTGGAAAACGGTGCGATGAAACTCCTCGCTTATGGACCACTCTGTTACATCGAGGCCCTCTCCCCGGTCCCTGTACTCCACAACTACGGAAGCCGCATTGACGACCCTTTCACCCAGGACGATATCCCACAGATCAAGGTCAGGCGCATAGCCTCCGGCCGTGCCCTGGTTGATGATACACGCAGGCAAGAACTCCCTTATGGCCAGAAGCGTTGCTGCAGCAGCGTTGATGGAACCTGTACCCGTCCTTGAAACAACTACATCCCTGTCAGCGACCCTTCCGCGCCAGAAGGTCCACCCGTCGATGACGATCTCCTCCGGGTCGGCCAGGCTCTTCACAAGGGTCGAAACTTCCATCTCCAGCGCGCCCTGGACCAGTACCGGTCCAGTCCCGGCAAAAAGGGGCACGGAACACAGCAGACAGAGGCAAATGGCAAAGAAAAACACTCTTGCAGAACGCACCACGATCATCCTCCTGATGTGAGATCAACAAGCTCAAGGATAAGGCAAAGAAGGCACCGGAAGGGATTCAGGCAGGGATGGGTCCAGATCATTCCCCCCGATCTCCCCTTCAGATCATTTGCCCTGGAAAGTCAAAAGGACCCACTTATATTTTATTCCATGAAGACATCCATATACGGTTTAAAAACAAAAATTCTATTCCTCCTCTTCCCTGTGGTTTCCTCCAATATCCCCAATACTTCAAGCTCTTTACCCAGATTGTTCGCAGAACTGTAGGAAAGACCAGTGATGCTACAGATTTGTCGGACCGTTACGAATGGTTCGTTAAATAAGGTTTCCAGTAACTTAAGTGCCTTCCCGGAATTTTTACCAAGGTTTTCCTGGATCTTTTCCCTAAATTCTTCCCGGAGCCGGACGATGCGCTTCGCCGTTCCGGTGGCTTCCTCTGCTACTTCAGCAACACCTTTAAGGAAAAAGAAAAGCCAGCTCTCCCAATCTCCTTCATCGCGGATCTGTTGAAGAAGATCATAATATTGAGATCTATACTTCTTGAAATAATGAGACAGATACAGGAGGGGGCGACGGAGGATCCCTTTTTGGCAAAGGAAGAAGGTTATCAGCAGGCGCCCCATACGACCATTCCCATCAAGGAAGGGGTGGATCGTTTCGAATTGTGCATGGATCAGTCCTGCTTTGATCAAGTGAGGCATCTCGAAATCTTTGTGAATGAATTTCTCCAGTTCTCCAATTGCCTGTCTCATCTCAAATGGAGGAGGAGGCACAAAAGCAGCATCTTGTAACAGGCTTCCCTGCTCCCCTATCCAATTCTGAGATCTCCTGAACTGGCCGGGATTCCTCTCTGAACCTCTGACCCCGCTAAGCAATTGCCCATGTATCTCTTCTATCAACCTCAACGACAAGGGCAATTCCACAACACGGTCCAGTCCATAATTTAGAGCCATAACATAATTCGAAACTTCTTTTACATCCCGGGCCTTCCCTTCCTTCGCTTTGGCTTCATATTCGAGCAGATCAATCAAAGATGCCTGCGTCCCTTCGATCTGACTCGAAAGAACTGCTTCCTTTCTGACATACATGAGTACGAAAAGATCCGGATTTGGCAATACTTCCGTTGAGCCGTCAAGACGGCCGAGGGCCAGTTCTGCTTTGGAAAGGGCCTGGATCAGCTTTGGCGTCATTCCAACAGGGGGGTCTGGGGGCAGGGGATTCGGGAGAAAGGCTTTATAACCTGAAGGTTGCAAAATATACCTTCCGGCTCGATTTGTCACGTTGGACATATTATTGCCTCCGATAATATGGAATTAAACATAGACTTATATTATTGCAAAACGCCATTTTTTGAAATAAGAGAGTCAAGAGAAAGGTCTTTTTGCAACCAAGAATAATAACGGGTAGAAATAGATTAATAAAAAATGAAGAAAGAAACACGCTCTGAAAAACCCCTACAGAACAAAGCCCCAGGGGCAGACCTGCACTTTTTGCTATTTCAGATATTGCTTGCCTGCTGGACCCTTTCCCCAAATGCTTAACCTTTCCTGTTATGTTCCCATAATTACCAACAGTCATGGCCTCTGGCAAATATAGATCCCGGTCATCCTTGCCGACTGGGAAAGATCTGCCTCCCATTTCTCCAATCTTGACCATTCAGTCAAAATACAGGCCTTCCTCCTACTATGCACGCCCCATAAGCGCGAACACGCCCCAGCCCATGTATTCACGGGTGTACCTGGCGTAGCGTTCGGGTTCCGAGGTTAGTTGGGCTCGAACCTCTTTCGCCAGTTCATCGTCGGGATTCGCTTCGAGCCATCGGCGCATGGTGAGCCACTTGGCCGCCTCGTACCTGTCCCAGCCTTCCCGGTCTGCCAGAACCATTTCCACGACGTCGTAGCCAAGGTCGCCGAAGGACGCGACAAGTTCCGGAAGCATGAGATAGTCGGAGATCGAATCGGCCTGGCATCCTTTGGCAACGTCTTCCGTCGGCGGCAACTGCAACCAGTAAGGCTCACCGATCAGGATCATCCCTCCGGGGCGGAGGCTCTTAGCCAGAAGCTCTATGGTGCCGGCTACCCCTCCCCCGATCCAGGTGGCACCGACACAGGCTGCCACATCGACCTTTTCGCCGGCGACGTAGCCGGCAGCATCACCGTGGATGAACTCAACCAGGTCGGCGACGCCGAGCTCTTCAGCCCGGAGTTTCGCCTGCCCGGAGAACAACTCGCTCATGTCGATGCCGGTGCCGACGATGCCGAAATCGCGTGCCCAGGTGCACAGCATCTCGCCCGAACCGCTGCCAAGGTCGAGCACGCGGGCCCCCGGTTCCAGGCGCAAAACCCTGCCGAGGGTGGCGAACTTTTCGGGCGTGAACGGATTATGGATCCTGTGAGCACTTTCGGTGATGTTGAAGATCCTTGGAATGTCCACTGCTGACAACTCCTCCTATATTGTAAATTTCGTTTCTCTCCTGACTTATCTCGACAGAATGTTTGTCAAATGTGTACGGCCTGACACATCTGACGCTTCCAGGCTCTTGACCCGTTTTTCTTTTGGGTCGCCGCATCGTCGGTGTAATAGGTGTGGCAGCAGATACCCCTAAGGTTCGTCTCGTCACTCCTCCTTCACGTATTTGACCCTGCCAACGGTACCGTCCTCGAGACGGACCTTGATCCCATGAGGGTGCGTGAGGCTTTTTGTCAAAACATCCCTGACAACGCCCTCGGTCAGTTCGCCCGTCCCCTGGTGCTGCTTCTGTATGATCCTGACCCTCATCCCGGGTCTGATCCTGCTTCTCTCCGTACCCGACACGAAAAATCCTCCTTGTTGAATAACCTTCTGGAAGGGGAAGGACTATCATCAAATTCAGCGGCCTGGTTTACCAGTTCAGTCAAAAGCGCAGGCCCCTCTGTCATCATATTTTGATAACATACAACCTGGACGGGCATCAACAAGGAAAAGGACTTCAGTATCTGCGGAAGGGCTGAACCGATATCAAGATCGTCGAAAATGACCCGCTAAATACGGCCGTTCTGGAAAAGATGTTAAGCGACCCGGAGGATCTTCACCTTGTCTGGCCCGTCGCGCATTGGCCCTTCGATCACGGACAATGGGAACAGGTGCTTGATCCGGCTAAAGGGGCGATCTCCTTCCTCGTGTACGAGGGGGAAACCCTCATCGGGCACGCGGCCCTGGACCGGGCAGAAGACCCCGACACGCGGATGGTCCGGTTCCTCTACATCGCTCCGGAGTATCGGAGCAAGGGAGCGGGGCAACGGATGATCGCCCTTCTGGAGGGGTACGCCAGGGAGAGGCTTGGTGCAAAGCGATTGGAACTGAAGGTCCGCAGCTTCAACAACCGCGCAATGAGATGCTACGAGAAATGCGGCTTCACCGAATTTTTCAGGGAAAACACCAAAGTGATGATGGGCAAGGATATATGATGAGCATGGATTCCAACAGGCTGGTGTTATTCGTGGTCTTTCATCAATTGTGTAGATCTGAACAACTATTAGATTTGCAGCCTGAAGAAAGCATATTAAGGGAGGCTATTCTTTCTCCAGAAGCGCTCTCAATCTCTGGATCAGGGAAGGGAGATCTTCCTGAATGATATCCCAGAGGATATCCAGATCGACAGCATCATAACCATGGATCAGCCGGTTTCTGAGTCCGATCATTTCGATCCACGGAATATCAGGATATTGCTCCCGGGTCTGGGAAGAAACCCTTGCAGCTGCCTCTCCGATAATCTCGACCAGCCTTGTCAGGGCCAACTCAAGCTTCCGGTCTGTCGCAAGTGTTTCCCTTGTTGTCTCGCTTGCCAGGTTTTTCGCTTCTTCCGCATACTCCATCATATGCTTCAGTCTTGTGTGGTCCTTAGGCTGCATCATAAAGAACCTCAGCCTGGAGCTGGACTTCCTCCCGGAAGTGTCTGCTCAGGAATCCCGGCGTATTAAGGTCGACCTTCCGTCCGAGAAGGTCCGACAACTCCTGTTCCATAGCAAAAAACCTGAGGCCGACACGTTCCCCTGGCTCAAATTCGACAAGAACATCGACGTCGCTTTCGGGAGTAAAATCATCCCTCAGGACCGATCCGAACAGGGAAAGACGGCGAATCTTATTCCTGAGACAGAACTCTACGATATCCTCCTGCACAATCCTGATCTGCAGACCCATCGGGCGTGTCACCTCCTTGCTACTGTTTTCTTATTATATCCAATGTTTGTTAACCTTGGAAAAATCCAAAGCAACGGAGTCAGGCCTACACCTTTGACTATTTAAGTTTTCCTGTCAGCCTCCTGAGCCTTTCCCTTAGATCCTTTTCCCCTTCCATCATGTTCTCAAATCTAAAGCAGGCACGGTTCACGCCCGATTCGGAAATACCGTATAGTGCCCCTATCTCTTTGAGCTTCGCGCCGCTGTAACGCCAGCAGAGATAGATCCCCGCCATCCTTGCCAGCCTCTCGTTCTCCGGGAAGGCCTCCTCTGATAACGCCTTGATCTCTGCAACACCGGGACCACGGGACAGGTCCCTCAGCGCCGGCAGTTCCCTGTCATTTTCCTTGCCATCCAGGTACTTCTCCCTGATGTCCCTGACAAAATCGTCGCTGCCCAGGATCGTCGAGGCCACTGAATCTGACAGGGGATCCCGGCTTTCCTTACCTATGGCATCATACAGGTAGTCCCGGTAGTTCCTTCGGCGGTCTTCATCTTCCGTCCCGAAATATCCGAGGACAAGGCCCGTCGAAAGCCAGGATGGCTCTGTGCCTTCCAGGTACCGGCTGCAGCTGCTCCAGCGGTATTCCTCCGGGGTTGAGACCATCTTCGCCCTTACCGGGTTCAGGTGGATGTAGCGGGAAAGCTCTGCTGCGTAGGCATCGGCCTGCACCAGGACCGCCTTGTAGCGGCCCTGCAAAAGGTGCCCCGCCCTCTTGTGCTTGACGTTGAAGTAGGTGGTGTAGGATCCGTTGATGTGCTTCATGATCCATGAGAGGTTCCCGAGGGGGGTCTCCACCATGAGGTGGAAGTGGTTGCTCATAAGACAGTAAGCGTGAAAGACTGCACTATGCCTCTCCCAGGCCGATGACAGGTAGGACAGGAACTTATCCCGGTCTTTTATGCTCCTGAAGATATCCTTCTTCTCATTGCCTCGCGATGTCACATGATACAAAGCACCGGGGTACTCGATCCTCAACTGCCTGGCCAAGGGGAAAACCTCCTGTCAGGGGAAGCGTTCCTCCCAATTTTCCCCCACCTTCAACATTTAGTCAAAAGTGTAGGTTTGACCCCTATGTCCT
>ENA-UOUL01006015-UOUL01006015.1-bioreactor-metagenome-genome-assembly--contig:-NODE-6015-length-10137-cov-4.437773_pt1 | contig 10137 bp, 8 predicted proteins | sample MGYA00249838_ERZ747220 | MGnify/ENA primary metagenome ERZ747220 (study PRJEB28778, sample SAMN05720191) | bioreactor metagenome | isolation source: Anaerobic biogas reactor | place: USA:Washington...
GACGCCGCCGAGGCTCAGGATCAACGCGGGACCCAGGGGATGAAGGAACAGGTTCGTTAAGATCATGTTCGCGAGTAAAAGTCATTGTAATGCCCCGATGGCGAACGGCCAAATCAGATTCGCGTGCGCCTTTGCGTTCGGACCGAAAGCACCCGGAAGCAAAAGCACCCTGAGCGGAGGGCTTCAGCCCGTAGTCGAAGGATGCGGTTCACACGGAGACGGCTCACGCGAAGGCGCGAAGACGCGAAGGGGGGAGGCTGGCCTCGCCCCAAGATCGAAGTGCACCTTTCCGATGTCCTTCTTGCCGCGCTCCGCGGCATGCGGTAAAATGGTTTTATGCCGCCTGGATTGTCCCAACCTACGCGCCGCTTGATGCTCGCGCTGCGTGTCCTGGCCTCGCTGGTGATCGCGCTCCATCTCGCTGCACCACTTTTCTCAGAAGAGATCGCCTGGGGGCTTTGGCCTGCCACCTATCTGCCGTCGCCCCTGCGCATCCTGCTCGCGCTGGCCGCCCTGGGGCTGGCCTGGGGTGGCGACCGGCTCTGGCAGGCGCTCCCGGGGGCGAACGCGGCGCTCGCGAGGGTTCGGTTCACCTCGCCCTCCGTGCGGCTGGCGATCAGCCTTCTTGCCGGCGCGTGCTTCTACATCTTTCGCATCCGGCACCTCGGCTGGGGAGACGCGAAGCTGCTGGTCAAGGGGCTGGCCGATCCGTACCGGCTCACCTACGTGTGGCAGGCCCCGCTGGACGTCTTCCTCCACGCCAAGGGATGGCAGCTCGGCAATGCCCTGTTCGGCTGGCCCGATCCCGTCCCGGTGTACCGCATCCTCAGCACGGCGGCAGGGGTGGCGTTCGTCTGGGTCCTCACCGGCCTTGCTGCCGGGCTGGGCCGCAACCGGGCCGAGCGCGCGGCTGCCGTTGGGCTGGTCCTGACGCTCGGCACGATGCAGTTGTTCTTCGGATATGTCGAGAACTACTCTCTCATGACCCTGGGCGTGCTCATCTACGCGTATCTCGCGCTGCGCCGGCTGCGAGGCGAGATCGCCCTGGTCTGGCCCGCGATCGCGCTGGCCGTCACGCATGCATTTCACCCGTCCACGATCATCCTGGCGCCGAGCCTGCTCTACCTGGCCTTCGCGCCGGCGCCTGTAGGCCAGGCGCCGCAGCCTGGTCTGCGGGGGAACGGCCGCCATCCGGGAGACGTCCCAAGGACAGGGGTCTGGCGGATCGACGCTCGCTCCGTGCTGAGCGTCGCCGTTCCCTACGGGTTGGTTTTCGCGGGCGTAGTGGCCCTGATGACATCCGGCGACCATGGGCTGGACGCACTGATGGGGGTCGATTTTCCGGGCGGGGGCGACCGGATCTGGTTCGTCCCGCTCTTCGAGATCACGACCAAGTGGCAGCACTACACCATGTTCTCGGTCGGGCACCTGGTCGACATCGTGAACCAGCAGCTGCTGGTGGCGCCCATGGTGTGGCCCTCGTTGATCCTGATCGCCTTGCTGGCCTGCCGGCGCCTGCCGCGGGAGGATGCGACCGGCCGCTTCCTGTTGGTGATGGCAGGCTGCCACCTGCTGCTCACCCTGGTGTGGAACGCGGACTACGGGGGGCAGAAGGACTGGGACCTGTTTTCGCCCGCGGCCCTGCCCGCTGCGCTGCTACTGGCGTGGGCGCTGCCGCGGGCATTGGCCGAGCGGACCGCGTTTCGGGCAGGAGCATGGGCGATCATCGCGACCCAGGCATTCCACCTCCTTGCGTGGATCTGGCGGAATACGCTGGCGTCGTAGAGTGAAATGGGTTTCGTAATATTAGTTGCTTATACTGAAGTGAAAATTTTATGAATTGTGTGAATTTCGAAATGCAGTGCTGTGGCGGCTTGTTGGGGAAACGGCGAGGCGCCTGGGCCGAGGGAGGCCAACGTGTCAGAACTACGTCGTGATCCGGTGATGGGCCGCTGGGTGATCGTCGCGCCCGAGCGCGGCCTGCGACCGGACCAGGTGCCCGCCATTGCCAGCAGCCGCCAGCCTGCTCCCTGCGTCTTCTGCGGCGGCCAGGAATTATTGGATCCCACCGAGATCTTCGCCATTCGGGGGAACGGCACCGCACGCAACACCCCGGGCTGGCGGGTGCGCGTGCTGCCCAACAAGTACCCGGTGCTCCGCATCGAGGGCAAGCTGGTGCGAGAGGGAATCGGCATCTTCGACATGATGAGCGGCGTCGGCGCGCATGAGGTCATCGTCGAGACGCCCGACCACGGACTGGAGCTGGCGGACCTGAGCGAAGACCAGATCAGGGACGTCCTGCGCACCTATCGCGAGCGCATGCAGGACCTGAGCGGCGATGACCGCTTCAAATACGTCCTGATCTTCAAGAACCAGGGCTTTCAGGCCGGCGCGACCATGTCGCACGCGCATTCGCAGTTGATCGCGACGCCGGTCACGCCCAAGCGCGTGAAGGAAGAGCTGCACGGCGCCCAACGCTATTACGACTTCAAGCGGCGCTGCGTCTTCTGCGACATCATCAAACAGGAGACGCGGCTGACGCGCGAACGAATCGTGTTCGAGAACGATCTCTTCGTGGTGCTGTCGCCGTTCGCCGCCAGGGCGCCCTTCGAGACATGGGTGCTGCCGAAGCAGCACAACAGCGATTACCTGAGCATCACCGAGGCTGAGTTCGGCGGGCTGGCACAGGCGCTCAAGACCGTGCTGCTCAAGATGCGGCACGGCCTGAACGATCCGCCGTTCAACTTCCTGATCCACACCGCGCCCTTCCGGCGCCCGCGGCCGGGCTACTGGTCCACGATCCAGTACGATTATCACTGGCACCTGGAGATCATCCCGCGGCTGACGCGGCCCGCGGGTTTCGAGGAAGGGTCGGGGTTCTACATCAACACCATCGCGCCGGAAGAAGCCGCGCAGATCCTGTTCGACGCGCCGCTCGCGCCGAAAGCGCCCGAACCCGCGCCCAAGGCCGAGGTCAGGGAGTTGGCCGTCGCGGCGTAGTGGCGGCGGCGCACGTGTGAGGTGCCCGACGCACGTGAGGTGCCCGGCACACGTGAGGTGCCCGGCGTACGTAAGGTGCCCGGCGCGTGCGAGGTGCCCGGCGTACGTGAGGTGCCCGGCACTTTGAAAGTGCCGGGCACCTTTTCGCCAAGTCCCCTACGGCACAATCTCCGCGACGGAATTGACGATACAGGTCGGCTGGTAAGGGAAGCGATGGACATCCTCCCGGCGAGTCACGCCCGAGAGGACCAGGACGGTCTCCATGCCGGCCTGCACGCCGCCGATGATATCCGTATCCATGCGGTCGCCCACCATGATCGTGTCTTCGGAATGCGCGCCGATGGAGTTGAGAGCGAGGCGCAGCATCAGGGGGTTGGGCTTCCCGACGAAGAAGGCACTGGCGCCACTGGCACGCTCTATGAGTGCGGCAACCGCGCCGCACGCAGGGACGATGCCGCCCTCGCCCGGCCCCATCGGATCAGGGTTGGTGGCGATGAAGCGCGCACCCGCTGCCACCAGCCGCGTGGCCTGGGTGAGTTGTTCGAGCGAGTAGTTGCCCGCCTCACCCAGCACGACGTAGTCGGGGTCACGATCTGTAATCACGTAGCCTTCGCTGTGGATGGCGAATGTCAGCCCGCTTTCCCCGATGACGTAGGCCGTGCCCTGCGGACGCTGCGAAGAAATGAAGCGCGCGGTGGCCAGCGCGGATGTAAAGATGCACTCCGCTGGAATATCGAGCCCGGCGCCGGCGAGTCGAAACGACAGATCGCCCGGGGTGTAGCGGGAGTTGTTGGTCATGATGAGGAATTTCGCGCCGCGGCTGCGCAGCCGGCCGATGAATTCATTCGCACCGGGAATCGCGATGCCGCCGGTGACCAGCACGCCGTCCATGTCGATCAGGTAGTTCTTAGATTCAACCTTCTTCATATCCTTAACCCCGGAACAAAATTGGAAGCACCCGGAGCAGCTCGGGCAGCTCCTTCACGCGGGCATCGGGAACGATGTCCGGGTGGTTTTCCACACGATGCCCGACCTCGATGAGCACCGCCTTCATGCCGACCGCGTGCGGCCCTGCAACATCGGGTATCAGACGATCGCCCACGTACACCGCGCTCTCTGGCGGCGCACCCAGCCGTTCGAGCGCGACCCGAAAGATCTCGGGATGCGGCTTTGCGACGCCCACGTCCGACGAGTACACCCGGACATCGAAGAACTCAGACAGGCCCCAGCGCTGCGTGTTGTGGCTCAGTAAGCGGCCGGGCTGGATGGTGTTCGAGACTGCAGCCAGGGTCAGGCCGCGCGCCTTCAGCGCGGCCAGTGTCTCAAGGGCACCCTTCCGCAAGGGCGTCACCAGCTCCGCTTCCGTCCGGCAGTAGGCCTCGCCGGCAGCCACGACATGCCCGTCTTCCGCGGGAAGGCCCTGCTTCCTGAGGAACTGCCGCATCACCGTGAAGATATCGATCCCGCGTTGCTCCGCAAGGGCCGCCTGGTACTGCGCTTCGCTGTCGACTGCCAGCGCCTCGCAGAAAGCCTCTTTGTCGTCCAGCGCAGCGCCAGGCGCAGCGCCGGACGCAGCGCCTGGCGCTGCGCCGGACGCAACAAGTGCTTCATAAACATGGCCCGCGCGCAGCCTCACCCGCGCCTCATAACTACCCCGGCCTTCGCCAAGATCAAGGATCGTGTCGCCCATGTCGAACAGAACGGCTTTGAGTTCCGCCACTTTGCCTCTATCTCCCCTTCATGTGTGCAAGCTGCAGCGCCGCGTGAGGATCGGGCGGCCGGGCAAACACCGCCAGGTTCTCACGGACATGCTCCACATCGGTGCTGCCGAACAATGCGGAGATCACTCCCGGCAGCGAACGGACGAACTGCAGGCTGCGCTGCCCGGTGCTGCCGAGCGAGGGGAACACTGTCTGCATCGCTTCCTGCATGCGCGGCGGCATGTGGCCCTGCCCCAGCGCGGCACTGGCCACAACCGTGAATCCCAGGTCGGCGGCGGCCGAAAGCACGGTCAGGACGCTGTTCTTGACCGGCTGATTACGTAAAGTCACGGCTTCTGACATGGCCGGATTGATGGGCAATTGAATCACGCGCAGGTGATGGTCCGGCCCCGCAACCTCGGTCACGAGACGCCGGAGAACCTCCAGGCTCATGTAGTTGTCTGCAAGGGGCGCCACGCGCAAGCCATCCCAGGTCGCCAGGCCATAGCACCCGATGCGGCCCGCGTCGACCTCCTCCTCCAGCCTTGCGCAGGCAAGCTGCACCCGGCGGCGAAAAGTTTCGCGATCGACAAACGCGAGCTGCGCTTCCGGATTCTGCAGATAGAAGATGTCCAGCGCCCGCAGCTGCATATTGCGGAGGCTCCAGGCGATCTGCTGGCCGAGAAAACGCGGGGCCATGCAGTGGATGCCGCCCGCAAAGTCGTCAGGCTCCGCGATGCCCGGCGCGACGAACCGATCGTACACGTAGTGCGCCGCGTCGCCCGGTGCAGCCGACCGGTAGGGAATGAACCCGGCCTTGCTCGCCACAATCAGCTCGTCGCGCCGAGTCGCGCCGGACGCAACCAACTCGGCCAGGGCCTGGCCCAGGACGACCTCGCTGCGCTGGCCGCGGAAGGAGGGCGCCACGTCGAAATGGTTGCAGCCCGCGGCCACCGCAGCCTTGACGGCCTCACGATAGGCCGCGTCCACTTCGTCGGTGGGATCACCGCCCGACATTCCAAAGCCGAGCGAGGAGATCGCCAGCCCCCCGAAGGTGCGAAAATTGCTGTCGAGCGCGGCGAATGGCGCGACAGCTTGCTGCCGCGCTGCGAAACGGGCGGTGCCTGCCGGGGTCGCATGCCCCTGGAGTGCCATCAGACCGTCCTGGCCGCGCCCAGCTTCGCCAGCTTTTTCTGACGTTCTTCCGCCTTCCGCGAAATCCGGTTGAAGGTGCCGGACAAGCCCATCGCCTTCTTGACCTCGCGCATCGTGTCGCCGGCGATCGTGCGATAGCGCATCGTGCCCTGGTAGATGATCTCGTCCACCAGGCCGCTCTGGGCCGCACACTGCGCTGCCCGCTCGCGCATCGGATCGAGGAACGCGTTCAGCGATGCGGCCAGCCGCTCCTTTACCTCCACATCGCCCACCTGGCCCGCACGATAGCGCGTTTTCAATCCCTCGACCAGCGCCGGGTCCGGGTCGAACTGATCCAGGTAGGTGAAGACCGGATTGCCTTCGACATTGCCGGGGATGTCCGCGCGGATGCGGTTGGGGTCGGTGTACATGCTGTGCACCTTCTTGTGCACCGTCGCGGCATCATCGCTGATGAAGATCGCATTGCCGATGGACTTGCTCATCTTCGCCTGGCCATCCGTGCCCGGTAGGGTGGCCCCTTCCACCAGGTCATCCGGGACGGGGAAGACCTCGCCGTAGAGGTAGTTGAAGCGCCGTGCGAGCTCGCGCGTGACCTCCACGTGCGCCTGGTTGTCTTTGCCGACGGGCACCAGGTGGGCGCGCGGGAGCAGGATATCCGCGGCCTGCAACACGGGGTAGCCCAGCAGCCCAAAGGGCACTGCTTCCTCGTCGATCATCGCGGCGCGAGCCATCTCTTTGATGCTGGGCACCCGGACCAGCCGCGGCACGGTGATCAGGTTGCCCAGGAGCAGCGCCAGCTCCGCGGTCTCGTGAATCGCGGACTGCAGGAAGATCGTCGATTTCTCGGGATCGATGCCCGCGGCGACATAGTCCAGCACCATGCCGCGTGCGTTGTCGGCGATGTGGCTGATGTCTTCGGCCGTGTTCTTCGTGGTCAGCATGTGCAGGTCCGCGATGATGAAGAAGCACTCGTACTCTTCCTGCAGGCGGACCCGGTTGCGCAGGCTGCCGACGTAATGGCCCAGGTGCAGGCGGCCGGTCGGCCGGTCGCCCGTCAGGATGCGTTTCTTGCCCAACATGATAAGAGCGTCCTCCTGTACGACAATAAAAAAACCTCGTCCCAAGACAGGGACGAGGCTCTGAATTCCTCGCGGTGCCACCCTGGTTGGACGGCAGATGCCGTCCCCCTCTGCCGGCGGTGCGGCCCCGTGAATGAAAAGGAGTCGAACCGTCGCGCGCCCTGGTAACGGTGGCGTCTCCGGCGAAGCTTCTTAGGCTTGCGACTCCCCGGCCCATTCCGCGGCGCTGGTGCTGCCCCGTTCGCACCCTTCGGGGCTCTCTGTGAGAACACACGCCGCGTACTTGCCCGGTTCACGGTCTTCTTTTGTGATCGATTGTGTGAGTGAGTATGCCACAGGGCAGGATGGGATGTCAAACAGTGGCGCGATTCCTTGACAGAGACCACGGAACGACCGCATAATTGCGGCGATACTCTTCCTGCTGATCTCCACCCAACGAGGCAAGTGCCCATGAAACCGATCGCAATGGCCACCCTGCTGCTGGTGAGTCTTGGCCTGGCAGCCTGTTCCCCCGGTGAGCCGGCAGCCCCGCCGACCGCCCCCCGGCCCGCTGCGACGACGGCCGTCGCAGCCACGGACGAGGCGCAGCACCCTGAGGATGAGGCGCAGCCCGGCCCGGCCCCGGCGAAGACCGGGCAGACCTCTTCGCTCCCGATGGTGGGGTCGCAGATTTCGCCGCTGTCGACCGGCACGCCCCCGGTTTCTCCCCTGCCCACCCCTGCGGCCGAGCCGTCTGCCACGGCAGGCGCGGCCGCGACAAGCACCAGCGAGGAGGCCGCACCCGAGTCGCGGGGGCAGGTCCTCTGGCGGCTGGGCGGGCACACGGACGCGGAGGATGCCCGCTTCTCTGAGGTGGGCGGGCTGGCCGCGGGCCGCGACCTGCTCTACGTGGCCGACGCGTACGGTGGCGTCTTCATGTTCGACCTGGCAGGCGACTACCAGGGGGTGATCTCGGCCGGGGAGATCGGGTACATCACGGATGTGGCGGTCGGGCCGGAGGGCGAAGTCTACATCGCGGACGCCGCGCTGCACCAGGTCACCCGGTTCAGCGCGGAGCGTGACCTGCTGGGCGGCTTCGGCGTGTACGGTCCCGGCGACGGCGAATTCGGATCCAACGGGCCGGCCGCGCTGGCCGTGGGCGCGGAGGGCGAGGTGTTTGCCCTCGATCCCAACGTGGACAGGGGCGGCGAGCCGGTCATGCGGGTGCAGGTGTTCAGCGCGGAAGGCGACTTCCGGCGCAGCTTTCCTGCCGAGCCCGGCGCCCATTCCGTGGGGATGGCCGCCAGCCCGGACGGCACCCTGCTCATCGTGAGCCGGCAGGGCTATGTCGCGGAGGTGGAGCCGGAGGCCGGACGCCTGATCCAACGCATCGGAGAAGAGGCGCTGGCCGGTGCGTGGCCGCAGTCGATCGACGTCGACGACGCGGGCAACCTCTATGTCACCACACAGATCCCCACCGCCGTGGCCGTGCTTGGCGGCGAGGGCCATCGCCTGGTCGAACGGATCGGCGCGGAAGGGGTCCGCACGGACGAAGGGTGGCCCGCGGGCGAGTTTCTGATGCCCTACGGGATCGCCGTGACCCGAGATGGCAGGCATGTGTTCGTCGGGGAGACCGCGGATCCGTTCGCGTATGTGACCGCGTTCGTCACGCGCTCGAATTGACATTCGCCTATAGAACGGATATAATAGTGTTAAGTGCGTAAGCATCCCCGGCCATTCATTCCCCTTTCATCGCAACATGACACTCGGCCTGTTGGCGCGGCCGCCAGCCAGGCCAGATCCTGCGAAGCAGGAGGGCGTGAGGTGGATCCGAAACATGGAGCCAGCGCGCAGGGCGAATGGGAATGCATGGAGTGCGGCTATATCGAGGTGGGCGTGGAGACGCAGCCACCCCAAGCGTGTCCGGATTGCCATGCGCCGCTCGAAGCCCTGGAGTTCTTCCCGTACGAGGATGACCTCTACGAGGTTGGGCAGGAAGAAGAGCCGTCGGAAGAGTTGTACGAGGACGACGGACCGATCGACGAGAAGTAGATGGATGATGCCCCATCGCGGGCGTCTCCGAGCATTTCGGGAGGACGATGCCACGAAAGTGGCTGGACGACTGCTACATCAGCTGGGTAACCACCGGCGGGATGCCATTCCAGGGCTTTCGCTGCCGGTAGGGCCCGATATAGACGACTAACACCCCTGCGACCTTGTGTCAGACCACGCGGCGGCGCTGGCTTTCAGCGACCGGTACGTGCTTGTTGCTGCCTGATTGTTGCAGGGGTTTTGTTTTGCCCTGAAGTATCCCATCGGGAGGACAAACATGGATAACACTAAGAAACTCGACATTACAGAGGAAGAGCCCTCTCTCGAGGCTGAGGAGCCCCCCCAACTCAGCGCCACGCGCACGATCGGTGCGCAGGGCGAACGCCAGTCGCGGCGTGCAGCCATCTGGGAGGATGTGCCCGATGCACAGTGGAACGACTGGCGCTGGCAGCTGAGCCATCGCCTGAACTCGGTCGAAGAACTGAGCCAGTTGATCAACCTCACGCCCGAGGAAGCGGAAGGCGCTCGCAGCGCTCTCTTCCGCGTGGACATCACGCCCTACTTCGCGTCGTTGATCGATCCCGATGATCCCCATTGCCCGATCCGCCGCCAGGTGATCCCGACTTCCAGGGAGCTGGCTGCGTTCGACGGCATGGTCGAAGATTCGCTAAACGAGGACGCACACAGCCCGGTGCCCGGCCTGGTGCACCGCTACCCAGATCGCGTGCTGATGATGGTCACGACGCAGTGTGCGAGTTACTGCCGCTACTGCACCCGGAGCCGCCTGGTCGGCGACCCGACCGCGCAATTCAGCCGGGGTGACTACGACAGGCAGATCGACTACATCGCGGCCACGCCGCAAATCCGCGACGTGCTGCTCTCGGGCGGCGACCCGCTGGTCCTGCCCCCCAAGATCCTGGAGGACATCCTGCGCCGGCTGCGCGCGATCCCGCACGTGGAGATCATCCGCATCGGCAGCCGGGTGCCCGTGTTCCTGCCCCAGCGGATCACGCCCGAGCTGGTGGCAATGCTGCGCCAGTTCCACCCGCTGTGGATGAACATCCACTTCAACCATGCGGCCGAGCTGACGCCCGAGGCGTCGAGGGCGGTCGCGCTGCTGGCCGACGCGGGCATCCCGCTGGGCGGGCAGACCGTGCTGCTGGCCGGGGTCA
>ENA-UOUL01006018-UOUL01006018.1-bioreactor-metagenome-genome-assembly--contig:-NODE-6018-length-10134-cov-11.897584_pt1 | contig 10134 bp, 11 predicted proteins | sample MGYA00249838_ERZ747220 | MGnify/ENA primary metagenome ERZ747220 (study PRJEB28778, sample SAMN05720191) | bioreactor metagenome | isolation source: Anaerobic biogas reactor | place: USA:Washington...
CCTTGGCCTGGAGTTCTTCCGCGTTGGGAAGACCGAGGTCGGCAAAGACGTTGCCGCCGCTTACCGTATGCTCGGGTATCTTGGCCCCCATCTCAGGTACCTTCCTTCTTGAGAGTTCTTGCTTCATGAATCTGCTCCGCCATCCTGAGTCGCGCTGCGATGAGGTCGATATCGTGTCGAGGAGTAGCGATGCCCTTCTTCGACTTCTTCTGAAACGCGTGCAGAACGTAGACGGCATCGGCAAACCGGACCGTATAGACCGTCCGGTACGTATCGCCATCGAAGTCCTCCACTACCGCCAGTGCGCCGCTTCCCTTGAAACCCTTGAGCGGCTTGGCATCCACGTGTTTGCCGCCACATTGAGCTTGGAAGATCGCGAATCCCATGAGTTGCCTGACCGATTCCGGGAACGCCTTGAGGTCGTCGAGGGACGAAGCGACCCAGACGACATCTTTGGCAGAGCCCGTTTCCATGATGGTATTATCCCACATCTGGTATAGCAACAACAAGATGGCGGCCGAGAGTTTGGGGATGGACTGATGACGTCAGGTCCAACCGGCCAAGCCCTTAGCGACAGAACACCCTGCTTCAATGAGGCTCAATTTCAGCACTGACGGTGCCGGCATAGGAGCGTACGCTTCTTCGAGGGCTTCTCTCATCGGTTCTCGCGGGCAGGCTCTGGTGTCAGTTGTGAACCATGACCGCGCAGTAATCGCGCAATTCTTGCGGGCAAACCGCGGGCGAGACGTGGGCAAGAGGGTCTTCGGCTCTTGCTTCCCAAAAGTAAAGCACCGCTTTCCACGGGGCTTTGTGAGGTAGCAGGGCAGACTGAAGGGAACACGCTTACATCGTTTTGCGCTGATCGCCCGACGGTAGGAACATATCGATAGTCCCGCGCCTCACTTTCCTGGGGAGTCTCACTCCGCTTGATTAGGACAAGCCACCCGCCAAAGGAAGCGACGCAATTCCATAAACCCTTCACGGGCGAAGGGCATGAGTCCAGAACGTCTTGCAGACAGTGCGCCAGACGATGGAGCATCAGGACCTGGCCGTTGCCCTGAAGGGTGCTGCACACATGAGTGCTGTCGTCCATGGTCGAGTTGCGGGCCTGCTCAGAGAACGACAAGCCTGAGATCTGGGGCACCCTATTCGTCAAAGTGGAGTCCCTCGGCCACCTTCAGCAGTTCCTCCGCCGGAAGATTGGTGAGTATCTCTACCCTCGCTCCGCCGACATCCCAGGTCAGAGCGTTGGCGTTCTGGTAACGCGCGGGAGGTACCCGGTCACGCTCGCCCGACTCTGACCAATATCTGCCGTCATCGTCTAACCCCCCAGACACCCAGCTGACGACCTCTTCGCCCGGGCCATGCTCAGCACTGGGCGCCCCGTGCCCCGGAACGTCGCCGGCCAGGCCGGTTCTTAGAACGGCGGTGTAGCCATTCACTTGGACCGGTTGCCCTTCAGGAAGTGGTTGCTCGGGACACGCGGACGTATGCACCACCAGCAGTAGATCACCATTCCGATAGTGCACTTCCTTCTCTTCAACCACGGCATTCACTACGCCGGACGGGTCCAACTCGCTGTCGCCGGTAAGGACACTACCGGACCCGGACTGGTAGACCGGTTCAGAGTCGAAGCCCACGGGTAGGTAGTTGAGTTTGAACATGGATTCCTTGCCGCTGATGCTGAATATGCCGGCGAAGAACTCGCCTGCCGCCGCCCGCGCCGAGGGTACGACACCTATCACAACGGCGGCGATCATCACGGCGCCCACGGCTCCAAATGCGATTCTCCACCCCACCTTCATTCTGCGGTCTTCTCGTCGGCGAAAACGAGTGGCGGGAGGAGTGCGTGTTTCCTCCGTGATGCTCGCCAGCAGGCGGTGCAACGCCGTTGACGACGGCTTCGCGTGGGTAGCCATAGTCTTGAGACAGTCGGTCACACGTCCCCGGCAGGAGATCAGAGCCGACAGTTCTCCGGCGCACGAACAGCATCCGGCCAGATGTGTCTCGATCAACACGCGTTCCGAGGGCGCTACCTCGGAGTCCAGGTACGCGACGAGGAGCTTTCTTGCTTCACGGCATCTCATCTTTGGCCCTCCGTGACGGAACGGACTTGACAGGGGAACTCGGATTCCAGATCCTTGCGCATTAATCTGACAGCGAGGTTGAGACGGGACTTCACGGTCCCCAGGGGTAGGTCCACTATTTCAGCGATCTCGGCATAGGAGAGGCCCCAGTAGTGGCGCAGGATCACGACCACGCGGAGTTTCCGGCTCAGCCTGCCGAGGGCGTGGCGCACACAATCGTCGTCAGCCCAGCAGTCTGACGCTGGGGCGACACAACTCGCCTCCTCTTCTGTGATGTCCTCCAGACTGACAGTGGAGGTACGGCTTCGGCGCCGGTTGAGACACCGGTTGACGGTGATACGGTAGAGCCACGTACTGAAGGCGCCTCGCTCCGGGTTGTAGCCATCGAGCGAACGATGCACCTGCAGAAAGACTTCCTGGAGGATGTCTTCGGCTTCGGCGGTCGAACCCAGGGTGAGATAGGTGGTTCTGAACACCAGGTTCTTGTACTTCTCGAAGAGGAGGCCGAAGGCTTCGTCGTCTCCGGCCCGGCAGCGGCTTATGAGAATCTGGTCCACCTCGGTCCCCCAAGGAGATCTACCCGTCACACACAGTACACGGCAGAAGTCGAAAAAGTTCACTACACGCACGGAGCAGTGCCGTGAAAGAGGAATAATGCTCAAGGCTGCGCTTGCCCAAGCGTTGAAGTGGAGCGTTCCCGCGATGCAGTCACCCGCCTGGAACAGCAGCTGGCCGGCTTGCGCCGCCAGAGAGATCAGGCTACTCGACGCCCCGACCTGATGCTTGAGGCCCTACTGGACAGCGACAATCTCTCGCCGGTGCTGCGCGCCAAGGCCCGACAACTGCAGGCACAGGTGTGCGAGTTGGACGAGCGCATAGCCGAAACCGAGGAGACTCCGGAACGACAGACAAAGACAGGACGGCGGAGACAGTTGAAGCACGCCCTGTTGGACCTGGAACTGCTGACCACGTGGAATGAGGCCACGGAGGAAGAGGGCCGCCAGGTGATAGCCCACGTGTTCACGGATATCAGGGCAACCGGGGAGAAGATGATCTTTGCCGTCCGCGGCCTCCACCTCCCGATCGAGGTGGAGTCGCGGACGTACACAGAAGGATGGTAGCGGGGGCACGATTTGAACCTGCGACCTTCGGGTTATGAGTGGTGACAAAGACGATTTAGCGCATGCCAAATACAACCGCTATCTGCCTTCCTGGCTACAAAAAGGGCATTTCTTCGAGGAGCGCCGAACACGGGTGTGGGCCCGTTATGACCGGTGCGTTGGAGCGATGTTGGCAGGCTCTTGTTGTCTCCAGCCGCCGTGTTGTACGCGTTGCACAACACCGCTGACGGGGGCGGCGCACTGTCGTCCTTGAGCACCGTCTCGCGTCAGGGATTGACGAGACACCAGGGTCCCGCGCTCACAAGTCGAAGATCGACTCTGCTTCGCGAGCCTCGCTCGCCGCCTGGCTCACCTCGTACCCCATGGCTCGATAGCCTCGCAGGCGTCGCTCGTGCATGCGGGCGAGCACGGGTACACCCAAGTCCGCGTAGTCGTACACGATCACCTCGGTCTTGCCTTCGTCCAGACGGTGCAGTCGCCCGGCATACTGGGCCAGGGTGCCCCGCCATGAGATGGGGAGAGCCAGGAAGAGCGTATCCAGTCGGGCATCATCGAAGCCTTCTCCCAGGTACCGTCCCGTGGCGACCAGCACGCGTTCCTCTGTAGCCTCGATGGCAGTCAAACGTTGGACGATCTCTCGGCGCTTCTTGGCGCCCAGACCCCCGTGAAGGAGGACCACATTGGCGACATCAGGTCTCAGAAGGTCCGCGAGAGTCTCCAGATGCTCCCGGCGCTCCGTGAGTACCACGGGGGAGCGTCCCGCGCGCACGGCCCGGATCACGTCCGCGACAATCAGAGCGTTACGCTCTCGGTCGGCGGCCAACAGAGAGTACAGCTCCTGGATGCTCGGGCCGGCAGTCGATGCTGTGTCCGGCCCACCCGGCAGAGGGAGGACAAACCCAGTCGGTCGCACAATCGCACGGTGATCGAAGGGCCGCTCCGCGGCTTGCCGGCGCGGGTCCGATCGATAGCGGATCGGCCCGCACTGCATGTAGAGAATGGGATGATGGCCGTCCTTTCGGGTGGGCGTGGCTGAGAGGCCGACGAGGTAGCGAGCCTTAACGGCTCTTGCCACCTGCTCGAAGGTGCCGGCCGGCAGATGGTGACATTCGTCCACGATCACTTGGCCGTAGTCGGTCACCAGCTCATCCACCCGGCCCTGACGCGAGAGGCTTTGGAGAAGAGCGACGTCTATCACTCCCCCAGGTTTGCGCCTGCCCCCGCCGATCTGGCCGATGCTCTTGGGCTCCAATCCGAGAAAGCTTGTGAGCCGGGCCACCCACTGGTCGAGCAGTTGCTGACGATGCACCAGCACGAGTGTGTTCACGGCCCGCTCTGCGATGAGGTATGCCGCCACCACGGTCTTGCCGAAGGCCGTCCCGGCGGAGAGCACCCCCGTTTCGTGCGCGAGTAGGGCTCGAGCCGCGCGCTCCTGTTCCGGACGAAGCTGGCCTTGGAAGCGCACGGCGATCGGTCGGCCGGGGAAACGCTCATCGACGATTTCCGGATGGATACCCCAGTCGGCAAGCAGTTCCTCCAGCTCCGTAAGACAGCCGCGAGGGAGGGCGATGTGCTGGGGGAAGTCCTCCGCACATCCGATGACGCGAGCATGGCCGAACACCGGGAGATGCATGGCTTGAGCCCGATAGAACTCCGGGTTCTGGAACGCCGCCAGGCGGATGATGCGGTTGCGAAGCGCGGGGGTGAGATCGCTCTTGGGAACGTAGAGTTGGTCGGCCAGAACCACCCGAAGAGACGCGGGCAGGCCCTCACGAAGGGCCGTCTGCCTCGCTGCGAGCCGGCTGGGCGCGATCTCAAGCCGACGCCAGGGCTCGTCCGCCCAGTCTTCCTCGGGCACGACCCGCACTCCCATCACCTGGTCACGGGCCTCGGCATCATCGACAAGAGCCTCGACGCGCTCACGCGCCAGCCGCTGAAGACAGGAGAGGTGCCCGAACTGATCTTCATATGGTATGAAGCGTTCGTCGACGAATACGGCGTTCCCGCGCTCGCGGGGTCGGCGTTGAAGTGGCAGCGCGATGAGGTTTCCGAAGCCGCCCTGGGGCAGGGTGTCTTGGCTCGGGAAAAGGCGATCGTACGACGATAGGCCGATCTCCGGACGCGAATCCATGGCCCGCGTGAGCAGAAGCGAACCGAGCCTGCGCGCCAACACGGCAGGCAGAGGCTCCGCGAAGAACATCCAGACATGGCCGCCGTTCCCGGAACGAGAGCGTTCGAGGGCGACCGGGACTTCCACCTCCCGACTGGCACCAAGGAGCGCGGCCGCGTCTTTCATCCAGCTCGGGCCGTCGAAGTCCAGGGCGAGGAACCAGCAGGTTTCGTCGGCCAACAGAGGGTAGATCCCGACCACGAACTCCCGACCGTGCTCACCCTCACGTTCCCCGCGCAGGTGGTCGCGGATGACAGCAGGCGTGAGCGGCAGGAACTCCCGGTTTGGGCAGCTCCCGCATTTGTTGCGGCGCTTATCGCAGATACCCGCAGCCCATTCGTTCGCGCAGGCAGGTTGAAACCCCGAGCGGCCAAAACGTTGGTTCTCCCAGCGCCGGGCATAGACATCCATGCGTCCTCGGAAGAGGCTCGCGAAGAGGGCGACCTTTTCGTCGGCGGACGAACCACGATTCACAGTCGCGCGCGCAGCGACTCCTGATGAGGCGAGGACAGACGACCCGGGCGGCCTGCTCATATCGGACCCGCCAGCACCGGTCTCTTTCTCGACTCGTAGCCGCTTGATGCGTTCAAGCAGCTCGAAGCGTTCCTGCTCGAGCGCTTCTAGCCGTGACTCGGCCGCGGAAAGAGCGGAATCGTCGTTGGCCAATTGATCTTCCATCTCAGATCAAGCGTCCCGCTCCGCCGCGCCGGGCTCGTGCGTCAGGCCTTCGATCCTCCGCCGCACCAGCCACTCCTCACCTTTGCTGCAGCGCGAGATCAGCTGTTCTTCTTCGTCGAGGTCACGCAAGAAGACAAACCGTTTCCGGACCCGGCGTATCCACCCTGGGATGTCGACCGGCGTAGTCAAGTAACCGATAGCCTCGCGCTCGAATTCGCGTGGACTACGCTCTCTTAGAACATCTTCGGGATCAAAGGGCCGCTCCCCCAGGCTGTCGTCAACCACATCCACCCATACCTTGAGCACAAGCAGTCTGCGGACAAGGGGCTCATCAAAGGGACGGGACGCAAACCACGCGAGATCGTATAGATCCCGCGCAAGGCTGTCTCGGCGGAAGCGGGCCAGCTTGTCCGCAATCATCTCCTCGACCGTGGACATGGGAACTGCCGGAAGCGCAAACTCGTAGCATTGGTGAACGGGCATGGGCAGAATGGTCGCGTGCTTCGGCGGCAGCCACAGTGACCGCCTCCCCAGATCGAGACGCGCGGGGGCGCCGGTCTCACCGAACGGACTACTTATGAGGAGTCGTACTCGACGTGTACCGTCGATGGGCTCTATCCCGAAGGTGAACTGCTCCACTGTCGCTCCGCTGATTGCGTCCAGCACCAAGCCGGCGGATGCCTCGGTCATGCCCGCGAAGTCAAGATCGGTCGAGAACCGCCCCGCGTTACCCGCCAAGAACTTGCGGATCGCCGTGCCACCCTTGAGAGAGATGCCCAGATCGAACAGCCCCTCACGCGCAAGTAGATAGAGCACATGGTCCTGGGCGATATCGATGATGGCAGCTCCGCGTCCGCCGCGGCGGCCTTGGTAGTGCCTGGCAAGATACCCTTCAGTGATCACCCGAGGCCACCCTCAGTCCAACCGTGTCGACGACCTCGAATGGATTGACGTAGCGACCGCCGTTGCGCTCGCCCAGGTAGTAGGGACCCTTGCCTGGGGGGGCCTGGGATAGCAGAGCCTGAGCTGCCTCACCCTGACCACCGATGTCCACAAGGTATGCGGTGCGCGCCCACGCGCTGCGAGGACGGTGCTCGAGCTCGCGAGCAAGATCTGACACTGCCGCCTGGCTTGCGGCCGATCGAAGCCATTCACCCACGTTCGCCCAGTCATGGTATCTGCCCGGACGTGTTCCCATGAAGGCAAGAAGCGTGGACACCGCCCAGGTAGGTAGTCCGTCGCGGATGACTGGATCACATGCGGCCCGCCAACGGACAATTCGCAGAGCACTCAGCGCCCTGGGCAGTCGTGTCCCTTCGGGCGCGCCGATCACATCCGGGTCGGGTCTACGTGAGGCAAGACCATGCAGATAGGCGGCAGACTCGGCAGCCACAACGAAGGGGGCCGAGGGATCACGAGCCAGCGTGGCGCGAAGCTCGATGAGCGGGTCGCCCGAACCCAGGGCACCTGCCCGGGACGCGGGCGCAAACTCCCAAACGCCCCTTGTGGTCAGATCCAGCAGCCAACCGCGCTCCCGAAGGCGTCGGACGACCAGATCTGCTGACCAGCGGAGCCCCGCCTCCTCAGCCCACCGTCCCAGCTGAGCAGCCGTCACCACCCTTGGCTGTTCAAGCTCAAGGATCTCCACCAGCGACGCTAGTCCCGGTGGAATGGTTCTCACTGTCATTTCAAACACCTTACCTGTCTATGAGAGACAGGAAGAGTGTTCCATATGACAGTGGTCTTGTCAAAGACAACTCCCCAAGGAGGCTATCATCGCGACGAGATTCCACCGGCTAGACCCGGTCCTCGGCGCGGTTGTCGATGATCATCCAGCGCCGGTCATACCGACCGCGCCGAGCCCGGCCCGGGTCAAGGAAGCCATAGCTGGTCGCCTCCAGCTCGAGAAGGGGAGCAGGTGCTGCCAGACTGGTGCCCGTCGCCTCGAGACTCCACCCCAGGCGTTTGGCGACAGCGATCGAGCCGTAGCGAAGGGCGTACGTGACCAACCTTGGTACGTCGATCTCTCCCTGGGCCCGCTCGAGAACACCGAGACCTTCCCCAATACCACCGAACAGCCTGGGCATAGCGAAGAGATCGAGAACGGTGCGCTCTCGATCGGTGATGGGCACGCGGAAACGCTCGTCCAACCAGATCATCTCGATTCCCAGTTCGAACCGTTCCGGGACGACCGTCACATAGCGGAAATCAAGGCCCACCGTATGCCAGACGTGCTGACCTTCCGGGCCCTTCGCGGCACCTCTCATGCTAGGCGTGACCAGCTTCCGAGAGGTGATCGCTGAGATCACCCGTGGAATCTGATCGGTCAGACCATGGTGGGCCAGGGCAGACAGATGGGCGATAGCCGACGGCTTGACCAATGACGTCGCGATCGCGAAGGGAGGGACATCTACGCCTCCGGGCAACCTTCCCGTCCCCGCATACAAGCCCCGGCGCAGGCGGATGATCCAACCGGCGTCGGCAAGCGACTTGAGCAAGCGAGGCACAGCCGCCGGGCGCATGTCCGGGGGACGCAGTTCAACGGCGTCATCGGTGGTAAACACGTACAGGCCGGCGTCGGCTAGACTGCCGGCCAACGCGATGCCGGCCGAGAGACCATATTCACCTGCCGGGCGGTCATCCATGTCTGTGATTCTACTGCGTTAGTTCACTAATAGCAAACTAGCGAAGTGTTTTTGCAGATGACCGAAAGGCGCCGCGTCCACCGCCCTTCAGTAAGCCCTCGCGTCCAAACGAAAACCATCGCACATCCGGATGCGATGGTCGATGAGAATATCGTCTGTTTCTAGGACGCACCCGACGGTCGCCAACGCGCCGCCAACGCGAGTCATTCAGGTGTCGCGCCCCGTTGGCCACAAGCTGGCCGAGGATGACCTGAGCATTTCCTCGAAAACTTCTGGCGGCCGCAAGTCTTCGCGACGAGAACGCGGGCGCAGGTGCGAGCTGGTATCCGAGGTACCCCCGGGGAGGCGGGCGTCGAAAACGGTTGACTACGACCCTACCGGCTCCGAATAACGGTCAACTGGAACTCGGTGCGTCGGGGAAAGGGCGCACCAGCCCCTCGTTGACGTGTGTACGACCGGTCAGCAACCGTAGCCCACGCCGTGGCCGTCAACTGGGAGCGCTTTTTAGCCGGAGCCCAACTACCGAGGCTCACCCAGTTGCTCACGCAGACCGGCCATATCGACTATCTCCCAGAGTTCGGCGATCTTGCCGTCCTGGACATGGGCGAACACGGCCTGATCCACCTTGAAGGAGCGTCCCTCCGCGGAGACTCCTCCGTAGGAACCGTGCATGGTCCCGGTAACGACGGTGCGGGCGGCAATGATGCCGGAACGAGAAAGGACGTCGATGAACTCGTGATGAAGGTCGGGCATGGCCAGCTTGGCCTTGCGCCACGACTCACGCTCGCTCTCAAGTCCCACAGTGGAAAGGCCGGCAGGCGCGTGCACGACGACGTCGTCGTGAAGGTACTTGTCGAAGGAGTCGAGATCGCCGGCATCGCCGGCAGCGAACAAGCGGGGCACTAGGCCCTCAAGATCGGACACTGCACCCTCCAGACCTCGTATTCGTCGCAATACTCGGTGAGTACCCCGCGCGCGGCTTCCGGCTAACGTTCGGCGGTGGAACTGCCGGCCCGCTCGGCCGCGTGGTTCATCACGCTCGCCCGGCCGGTCTGGTCGATACGACCGTGAGGTCATGGCTCACCCGAAGAACGCCCCCGACTCATCGCCCTTCACAACCGCTACGAGTCCGGCGAGATCTAGGGTCGAGCGGATAGGGTCATAGCGATGCCACATGAGGTCACGGCGCATCCAATAGAGCTCCTGTATGCCCCGTGAGCGAATGAAACGAAATCTCGCACTCGAAACGCAGCTGGTCTGCGAGATCGGGACGGGTCCTGCGGTGGCACGGCTCGCCCATGGTGCGATCGATACGCTTCAGCTCAAGCTCGTTAAACGACATAGCGGCTCCGGACCCTACGCCGTAAGCTGGACCTTGAGCCGCTTGCCCACCGCGCTCGCTGCACGTTCGAGCGTCTGAAGCGTGACCGAGG
>ENA-UOUL01006020-UOUL01006020.1-bioreactor-metagenome-genome-assembly--contig:-NODE-6020-length-10129-cov-5.486968_pt1 | contig 10129 bp, 10 predicted proteins | sample MGYA00249838_ERZ747220 | MGnify/ENA primary metagenome ERZ747220 (study PRJEB28778, sample SAMN05720191) | bioreactor metagenome | isolation source: Anaerobic biogas reactor | place: USA:Washington...
GAAAGGCTTTCTTTTGCAGCGCTGCCCGGCGCTCAGCCTCATTGCCCAGCACCAGGGAGTAGCACAGGCCTTTCAAGTGATCCCACTTCGCCAGCTCCCGTGGCCAGGTATCCTGGGCTACCCGCAGCGGGGCGATTACCAGCACCTTCCTTGCCTCAATGCGGTCCAGCAGCAGCTCAAACAGTGCGGTCAAGGTGATCACGCTCTTGCCCAAGCCCATGTCCAGGATCAGACCGCACTGGAGGTGCTCCAGCACGTAGTTCATCGCATACTCCTGGTATGCGTGTGGTTTGTATTTCACGGTTTCTCTCACTCCTTCAAAATGTTGTTGATCAGTTCGGGGATTTGCTCCCTGCCACCCAGGCAGTACACCTGAAAGCCAAGTGCTTCCAACTGCGCCTTCCTGCGTACCTGCAGGGGGCGGAGGCTTTGTCCAGGCGCCTTGACCTCCACAAAGGCAGCCTTCCCGCCAGGGAGCAGGATGAGCCGATCCGGCACCCCGGCCAGGCCAGGGCTTACGAATTTCAGTGCCAGGCCTCCCAGGGCTCGTATCTCCTGGCATAGTCTTCTCTCAATGGTTCTCTCGTTCATTGGCTTATCACCTTCAATCTATTTTGCAGGGTCGGTTGGTACGAGGTACATGAATTACTCCACATCGCATGGACAACCCTGGTCGAAAATCCGCTCTTGCAGAGCTTGGTCCACGCTCATGCCTGTAGTCATGGATCGTGAAATCCCTTGTGCCGACTGCATTCCAGGGCTTTTGAACTCCACAACCGCATAGGACAGAGGACGGACAGGCCCAAAAAATCCCTATACACGCGTATACGCGTTTTACATACGCCCATTGGTCATTCCTCTCTCTTAACAGATAACTCATATAGAGATTCTTGTCCTCTTGTCCTATGCTGGTCATAACCTTAGGTGGATATTGGGATTGGCGTGGTACAAGGCCCCTGGGACATCTCATTGGCATGTCCCTCTGGTCCAGGGAACCGGGTGCTGCGGCATAGTCTGAGACGGACGCCAGAAATCTTTTGTCCAAGACAGGTGTCATCATCTGAAGCACTTTTGACCCCCAAAACGACACTTTTTGACCCCTTTTTGCGCAGAACAAGCTCTCCGGGCCGCCGTGTGTTCCGGAATTGAGGGGCTCAAAAGCCTCACACCCGAGGTTTGAAATCTCCTGATGGCGTCTAGGTTTTTGGGGTCTCCTCATCATCGTTTTTTCTCACCATCCTGATCACAGGTGCACAAGGGAACGAGAATTTCCCTATATATGCTGCGCGCGTGCTACGTGTTACGTACCCCTCCTCTTAGAGAGAGACCTCTCATATAGAGAGAACTTGTTCCACTTGTACCGCCTGCCGATTTTTCTAGTGTTTGTAAGGGTTTAGAGGTGAACACGAGACCCCGAACAAGTCTTTGGAGGGTGTTCCGGATGTTCTTTGAGTTGGAACAAGTGGAACAATTGAACAAGAATTTCCCTATATATGCTACGCGCGTGTGCACAGGCTACAACCTCCCCTCTGGTAGAGAGAACCTCTCATATAGAAAGAACTTGTTCACTTGTTCCAACATCCTCCTTTTTCCAGTGATGGTAAGGGTTTAAGGCTGTTCACAAGTCCTGGAACAAGTCCCAGACGCTTGTTCCAGTTGTTCCTGGGGTGTGGAGCTTTCCAACTTCATGTCCTTGGTCCAGGATCCAGGAAAGCTCCTCATCGCGTGGACAAGCTCTCAAAACACCCCATTTCCCGTGGACAAGACCAGTCCAAAATCCTCCTTTTTGATGGCTTGTCCACGCTCGAATCAAGAATCCTGAAACCTAGAATCCCTTGTGCTGTCTACATTCCAGGGGGTTATGAACTCCATAACAGCTTGGGACAAGAGGTGGACAAGACAAAAAATTTCCTATACACGCGTATACGCGTTTTACATACGCCCAAGGGTCATACCTACCTCTTAACAGATAACTCATATAGAGTTTCTTGTCCTCTTGTCCCAAGCCGGTTATAAAGTTAGGTGAGCACTGGGGTTTTTATGGGACAAGTGTCCTGGGACAAGGTGTGGGCTTGTCCATCTTGTCCAGGGATACGGGTGTAGCAGCGCTGCCTGCCATAGATGCCAAACACCTGACGGTCATCGCTTGTCCGAGGTCCTCTCCAGCCCTCAATCTTGTTCATAATCCCGCTGATTTCATAGCTATCTGACTTCTTCATGACAGCCGGATCCTTTGAGAAGCACTCCGCCCAGATTTCCATGTTGCACACGAACTGACGCTGTTCTGTACCAGTCAGCAGGGTGCCGCCGAAGTCATGGCCACCCAGGAAGGAGCGTCGGTCGTAGAGTGGCATGGACTCCCAATTGGCAGGCAGCAGTTTCTCCAGGTACTCACGAATGAGCCCTTCCCGGTCGTCTGTTTCCATGGCCTCTGCCTGTTGGCTCTGTGCCATGATGGCCTCATCACCTTCCAGAAACATTTTCTCGCCCGCCTTGTACATGCACAGTGCTTCAGCCCAGATCTGCTCGACCTCATCCTTTGTGAGCTCCCAGGGTTTTCTGGTACCACTCCCATCCACACTCACCGGCCAGAACCGTCGATTGCCTGTGATGTCACGGAGAAACCCGGATTCCGAGTTCGTGCTGCCGACGATGACACACTGTCTGGGATGGCTTTCCACGTTCAGGCCATAGCTGGCACGGTACTTATCGTCCGTTCTGGAGAGAAAGGATTTCACGGTTTCTACATCGGCTTTGCGCATGCCGGCGAGCTCTCCCAGCTCCAGAATCCAGTAGCCCTGGAGTTTCTCCGGCCCTGCCTTGTCGCGCATTTCCGTAAGCGTCAGGGAGTCTGAGAACCAGTTGCCTGCCAGTTTGGCAAAGAAGGTAGACTTGCCAATCCCCTGTGGTCCGTTCAAGATGAGAACGGAATCAAACTTGGTACCGGGCCTGTACACTCGGGCAACCGCAGCCACCAGGGTCTTGCGCATGACCGCTCTGGTGTAGGCGTTGTTTTCGGCACCGAAGAAGTCCACCAGCAGGTGATCCACGCGCTTCACGCGATCCCAGGCAGGCAAGGAACTCAAGAACTCCTTGATGGGGTGGAACTTCCGCTCAGAGGCTATTGCCACATAGGCGTCCTTTGTCTTCTGGGGTGCATAGATGCCATAGGTGTTGTTCAGGTACACCTTCATCGAAGCAAAGTCTGAGTCACCCCAGCCTTCTTTGATTTGCTCCCAGGGCAGGTGCGATCTGGCGACGATGCCATCCCGGTGCAGGTCGAAGGCCAGACCTTGCAGGCGGGGGTCATATCGCAGGATGTGCACGATGTTGTCCAGGGTATCCTTCACCGAGCCTGACCTGTCATGCTCCAGGGCCTTCTGCCAGTTTTCATCAGTGAACTCCTTCTGGGTTTCTTCCATGCGCTCCTGTGCCAGAACCGCCTTGACCTGATCGTCTTCCACAGCGAACTGTTGCATTGCCTTGAAGGAAGGCAGCCGCGCAATGTCCTCATCCTCCCTGGCTCGGTTATCCAGATGATTGAACCTGTGGAGCCTGACCAGGTCAAAGGCATTGAGCAGCCTGCCGTGGACGGGGTCGGTGGCGTGGTGGCTGTAGGCGAACTTATCGTCATAGACCACCAGGCCGGCCTGGGAGTCAGCGGGGATGTAGTCGAAGCGATCGGGCATCAGGCTGGGCTTGTAGACATCGCCAAGGAAGGTCTCGATGGCGTCGGGGATGCTGTAGGCGCGGCAGAAGGCACCCACTGTGCCGCTCTTCTCCAGAGGGTCGGAGACCTTCGTGGTCTCGCGCTGCACGATCTCCTGCTGGCGCTTGGACACCGGCCACTCGGCAGTGTTCCGCCAGTCCTTGTACCGGGACAGTACCTCGTCCGGGTCCAGCAGCTCGCCTTTGATCTCGTGGAAGATGAACTCACCGTCTGAGGAGGTGGAGGGCCAGTACATGAGCCGGGAGGGCTCATAGGTGGTGTCGTCGAAGAGCTCGATGCCAATGTCCGCGGCAACCCGCCTGCCAATGGCGATGTACTCATCCGGGCTCACCGGGCGTGACAGTGGGATGATCAGGCGCAGGCGCGGCTTATCCGGCTTGTGCTTGTGGGTGGAGTAGAACCAGCAGTGGTAGGAGAAGAGGATCTCGACAGTCTCGATGATGTTGGGGGTGGCGTAGTCCATGTCCAGGGTCAAACCGCAGCGGTCGATGACGCAGTCCTTCTTGCGCCTGCCACCCTTGAGGCTGCCCATGACGAAGCCGCCGACATCCTTGATATCGTCCTGCTGGGCCTTGGACATCTTCGCGTACTGGCTGACGGTCTCCGCGGTATAGCGCGTGCTGGCGATGCGCGCTTTGAAATCCTCCAGGCTTAAGTCCACCTGGTTCCAGCGTTTGTCCATGCGTGAGTTGCCAATTGAGATGTTGAGCTTCATGATGTGACCTCCATGGATTTGAACATGGCGATGTTCTGGCTGAGCAAGCGGTACATGCGCCTGAGTTGGGAAAGCTCCCGCCTGTGGTAGTCGGTGTGATTGGGCAGGGCCTCCATGCGGAGGATGCGCCCTTGCATCATCTTGGCCTTGGTGGTAAGGAAGGACTGGAAGCGGATCTGGTCGTCCAGGGGGCAGTAGTTAGCCACCAGGCTCAGGAGCGCCTTGGCGACCTCCTGCTGGCAAGGGAAGAAGGCACTGAGGTTGATGTCCATGACCCCGCGGGTGTAATGGATGTGGTGGCGCGAGACATTGTGCAGGGCCTCATAGGCTGTGTTGTCGCGGTAGCCTTCCGCGTTGTATTTTCCTGACATGTGGTTACTCCTTTTTGTAGAATGCACACTGATAGCCATCAGCGTTCAGGGGCAGGCCGTCAGCCCAGGGTGGGGCGATGGCCATGAGCTGGCAGACCTCCTCCACCGAGCCTTGGTGGTTGGGTGCCTCGATGACCACCTCGTCGTGGCAGTGCATGACGATCCAGTAGCCGGCCTGGTCCAGGCGCAGCATGGCCTCTGCGAGCAGGTCGCGCGCGGTGGCCTGGACGATGTTCTCCACGAGCTTGGGGCCATAGGTGTCCATGCGCAGCCACTTGCGGCTCTCACCCACACCCTGGTAGGTCAGGCCCTCCCGGCCAAACTGGTTCTGAGCAAAGCGCGGTCTGGCGTAGGCCAGCCTCCGGCCAGAGGGCAGGGTGCTGAAGAGGAAGCCCGCGCTGTACTGGAAACGCACACGGCCCACCTGGGTGGTGGTCTGCTCGCGGACTGCCTTCATGGCAGCGGTGTCACAGTCCCACCAGAACTGCACGATGCGGGGGTTCGCGGCGCGCCATTGCTTGATCAGGGGTTCCAGGTCCTCCTCGTTGAGACCCATCTCCAGGGCACCCATGGCCTTCAAGGCGCCGACGGATCCGCCGTAGCCACAGTTGTGGACAAGCCTGCTCGATACGGTGAACCGGTGCCGGGGGCCTGCGTTCTTGATGTCATACACCCGGGCTTTTCCTGAGGCGGGGGTGAGGGGTTCTTGCTGTGAGGGCTGACCGGACTGTTGAAGCGCAGCGCCTAACTGAGCGGCCTTCCCAAGCTGTACTGGCCAGGGTTCCCCTTTGAGGTACACGAGGTGGTCGGCTGTGGCGCAGAGTCCGTCATAGGTCATGACCTCCTTGATTCCTTGGTCGATGACACCTTCATGGTTCACCCAGTCATCGCCATCCCATAGCTTCATGTGTGTGGTGACCTGCTCGATGGGCACCAGGCCTTTGTCGGTGAGCACCAGGCTGCCTTCTGCGATGCAGGCGAGCTCTGCCACCTTGCCCTTCTGCCGTAGCGGGCTGCCCTTGGTGATCTCGTCAATGGCGACACCGAACATGGCAGAGGCGGAGGCTTCGTAGATCTTGCCGTGGGTCTGGAACACCTCCAGGCGCCAGGACTCTCCTGCCAGCCAGGCAATGACCCGGGCTTCGATGGCAGAGAAGTCGGCTACAATGAACCGGGATCCGGGTTTGGGGATGAAGGCGGTGCGGATGAGCTCTGAGAGCACGTTGGGGATGGAAGGGTAGAGAATGTCGAGGGCTTCGTATTGGCCTTGCCTGACAAACTGCCGGGCGCTGTCCAGGTCGGGCATGTGGTTGGCCGGCAGGTTTTGGACTTGCACCAGCCTGCCTGCCCACCTGCCAGTGCGGTTGGCGCCGTAGAACTGCAGGAGCCCATGCACCCTGCCGTCTGCGCACACCGAGCGCTGGATGGCCTCATACTTGCGAACCGAGGTCTTGGCCATGAGCAGGCGGAGTTTCAGCATCTCCAACACCTCACCGGCCGACTCCTGGATCAAGGAGTTCACGGCCTTCTTGTCCAGGGAGCCAGTGGTGACACCCATGTCTGACAGCCACTCCTTCATCTGGCTGACTGAGTTGGGGTTATGAAGGCCCGTCAGCGCATAGGCCTTTGCACTCGCCTCCACCTGGAAGCGTTTGTCGATGTGGATGGCCTCTTGGACCAGTACCGGGTCCACCAGGATGCCGCGGTCGTTGATCTCCTGGTCCAGGCAGTAGAGCGCTTGCTCTTTTTCGTTGACAGGGTGCTTGGCCAGCCGCTGCCGGATCTCGCGCTCAGCCTCAACGTCACGCTGGCAATAGGCCTTGAAGCTGGACCATTTATCAGGCGCGTGCTGGGGCAGGTTCCTGCGTCTGCCGCCGTTTACCTTGGTGGGCTTGCAGGGGATGCAGAAGTACCGGACCAGATCGCTGCCTTCCTTGAGTTTCTTGCGCTTGATGTTCAGGACCTCGCCTACGCCCTCCAGGGATTGGGGGAGTGCGAGCATGGCCGCCTGCACCGCGGTACAGTGCCAGGACAGGGGTGAAAGGGGCACGCCCAAGTGCCGGGACAGGCACACCCGTTCAAAGGCTGAGTTGAAGGCTGCCTTGGGCACCTGGTCGCTGAGCAGGGCGTCATTGACGCGTGCTGGCAGGGGCTCGCCTGAGAGCAGGTCGATGACCTGGACCGGCTCCTCGTCAAAGGCGAAGGCCAAGAGGAGGACTTGGAAGGTCGGGCTGTCCGCGTAGGCGTACACACCGGACTTTGAGAGGTTGACCTCTGAGTAGGTCTCGATATCCAGGGACAACATGTGGGGATCACCTCCGATGGGATGAAGGGAAGGGGCGGCAGCGAACCACCGCCCCTGTGTGGCTTAGTTCAAGAGGTCCTCGTCATCCTCGCTGGTGAACTCGTCCCGGGCATTGGAGCGTCCACCCAGGGGCTCGCCGTCACTCAGCTTCTGGATGTTCCCAAGGCCGGCTGCGATCCCGCGGTTGCCGTTGGAGTTGTAGCCAAAGAAGGTGCAGGAGATGCGGCCGAAGCAACCGGAGTACACCTCGCTCTGGTCGAGGATGGTCTGCACCGCGGCGTCCACGATCTGCGGCTGCTGGCGACTGTTGGCGTTGATGAAGTAGGCATCCTGGTACGCCGGGTCATCCGGGCGGTCGATGTCGCCATCCCGCAGCGGGGACTTGAGGTTGGCTGGGATCTTGCCGCCCCACTTGGACAGGGCGTCCTGCTTGGCCTGCTCGATGGCGGCCTTGATGAGGCTCAGGGTGTGCTTGTCGGACTTGGGGATGATGGCAGAGACGGAGTACTTGGGCTCGCCGCCGTTGACCGAGCTGGGCTCCCAGCAGTAGAGGTAGGAGAAGCGGCAGGGGATGATGACCTTGGTGGGGTTCTTTTTCATTTTGATTCCTCCATAAATTCCGCCTGGGCGGTGGTGATGTTGATGGGCTCGCGCTTGTCTGTCTCAGGCACGAGGGTGATCTTGCCCTGGGGCTTGTAGACCAGGGCGCCTAAGATGTCCTGAAAGTTTGTCTTGCCCATGAGCTTCTCCATGTCGGAGATGCCCAGCAGGCTGTGCTTGTAGATCTCGCTGTAGCCGGCAGCCTTGGCGGTCTGCTCGACCTCTTCCTCGCTGGTGTACTTGCGGTTGCTGCGACCTTCCACCAGCTTGAAACCGGGCCAGGCCTTGCCGTGGATGATGGCCTCGTCCTGGGCGAAGGAGTAGATGTCCTGTGCCCAGCGGGAGAGCTCATCAGCCTTACAAAGGACCTGGGCGACCTCCTCGTCGCTGAGCAGCGCTGGGGCACGGAAGTCCATGCGTGTGAGGGAGAGGAACTCCTCGGCCCTGGCGCGGCACTGCTTGCGGGCTTTGCAGAAGCGGCACCAACTGCCGGCTGCGAACTCGCCAGCGCCCAGGAGCGCCATGGCACCGCGAGGCTTGAGCACCTCGTTTCCCCATTGGCGGAGGGCTTCAGGGGACAGAGTGTAGGTAGAGACATTGCTGAGACGCGGCTGGAACACAGTCATTCGGACGGTCTTGATGTCATAGAGCAGCTCTGCCATGGAGAGCAGGCCCAGGCCGTAGATCATGAGCTGTGGGTTCTCGGTGGCGCTCACCTCGATGCCCTTGCCCAGCTTCAGGTCGATGACGTGCAGGTCATGGTCGGTGATGATCACCAGGTCAGCGGTACCAAAGCACTCGGCGACATAGTCCGAGACATCCACGCGCTGTTCCACCAGGACGAGCGATGAGGCACAGGACCTCTTGGCGTCCTCGATCTCGGTGGTGGCGAAGGCTACGTAGTCATCCACGGCCTCCAGCAGCTCGTCTGAGTAGTAGTCAGAGACAGGGCGTTTGCCGGGTATCCCCAGGTGCTTGCGGATTAGGTGCTCTGCCAGCTTGTGCCCGGCAGTACCCTCGGCTGCAAAGACGCTCTCGCCTTCTTCGGCAAACTGCTCCTCTAGGACCAGGGAGGGCGGGCAGGCCAGGCGGCGGTAGGCAGCGGAGGGGGAGTAACGTGCGTGTGCTGTCATAGGTCCTGTGCCTCACGCAGGAACGCCTCGAAGTCCTTTTCCTGGACTTCTGAGAGCTTGCCTGCGTTGTACTTGAGAAACAGTGCTTTGACTTCCGGGTGCCGATTGTCCAGGAGCAAGGGTTTGATGGCGTTGTGCAGGTCGTCTTTGGTGAGCTTGCGCTTGCCCCTGGCCTTCTTGACAACCGGGGCTGGGGTGGCGGCGGACTCGGGCTGAGGCTCGGGGCTGGGTGCAGCCTTTTCCTCTGTCTTGGGCTCTGCAACGGGGGCTTCGGCCGCCTCCAGCGTTTCAGAGGTGGGTATTGGGTCATGGGCAGCCACTGGGGCTTCAGCAGGTGTGGGCTCGATGCCTTCCATCGCCTCTGCCATGTCTGTTATGCTGTCAGCAAGGTCATGCAGGTTATCCACTACCTTGCGTAAGCGTTTCATGTGGCTCATGCGGTCTTTCCTTTCTTGCCTTCGGGTTTCAACCCGTATTTGATAGATGCTGCAGCTTTCTATTCCGAGGCGGCCAACCTCGTGAGACAAGAATAGGTTTGGTCGCAGAAGGAGACCACGACATTAAATGTCGGGTTGCGATTTTAAGAAGTGAGTATTCTCAAGGAGTTTCAGATGGCGGGTTTTAGGGGCGCTTGAGAAGCGTTGATTTGCCTAGAAAGTAACACGACATTTTTTGTCGTGTTGGGTGAGAAGAAATTTTTAAACTAGTGATTCTATATTTTCAAAGCCTACCTCGTCTATATAAGTGAAGGGGGTACGAGCGTGGCAGTATTAAGGGATTACGTGATGAACCGACAGGAACGGTTGTCCTACATGGTTGAGCGGTATCAGACAACGATACTCAAGGTTTGCTATGCCTATCTGTGCAACCTGGAGGACGCGAAGGACGCTGTTCAGGAGACCTTCCTCAAGGCGTATAACAACCTGGGTAGTTTCCGTGGTGAATGCAGTGAGAAGAGCTGGCTCATCCGAATTGCCCGTAATACTTGCCTGGATATGCGTAGATCCGCTTGGTACCGGCGGGTTGATCAACCCCGCGGTTTCTTTGTGGTCATGGACGCACATACCGGCGAAGTGCTGAAGGTGACTGAAAGGAATGTGGGCACCGGGATACAGGATTTGGTGTAGAAGACAGGAAAGCCTTTAAATAGCCATATATGTCCTGTCCAGTACTCTGGGGCATTCCATCAGGAGTGCCCCTCTTTCCTCTATCAGTATGCGAGGAACGGAAACAACTCGCTCATGACCTTTGACTGAAGAAAGGAGAACCTCTATC
>ENA-UOUL01006026-UOUL01006026.1-bioreactor-metagenome-genome-assembly--contig:-NODE-6026-length-10124-cov-2.930726_pt1 | contig 10124 bp, 10 predicted proteins | sample MGYA00249838_ERZ747220 | MGnify/ENA primary metagenome ERZ747220 (study PRJEB28778, sample SAMN05720191) | bioreactor metagenome | isolation source: Anaerobic biogas reactor | place: USA:Washington...
GCTTCCCACGCCGCTGCAAACGGCTCTGGCCTGCCTGCAGCCGGTGCCCCGCCGCGACGCGCCGCCCCACGTGCTCGATCACGGCGCGCGCGCGTTCGGTGAGGGTCATCGCATGCTGATCCTGACGCGGCTCGTCGAGTGGGCCATGTTCCTGCAGCGCCCCGAGCTGGTGGACGTGGGCGCTCTCCAGGCCGTGCTGGTCATAGCGCAGTCGCCCCAGGCCGCGCGGTTCCACAACCTGATCCAGCATATCGTCCAGGAGTTCAGCCAGATTTCAGCCATCCACGTGCTGGACGAGCCCGGCCCGCGCATCCTGGTGCAGCTTCTGCTGGAAACGCACCACTACGAGGACGCGATCGCCATGCTGGAATTTTACCAGTACAGCGTATTCGGCCCCGCGCGGCTGGCCGACTTCGCCAGGCTGGCCGAGGAGCTTTTCCGGCTGACCGCGCTGCCGTCCGAGGAGATCACGAAGGCGCTGGAACATCTGGAAGGCAGCCAGATTCGCCCTGAGCCGCGCGCCATGATCTACTGCGGCGCGCTGCAGAACCGCCAGTGGGCCACCGATCAGGAGTATGCCGCCCACCGCTTGACCAGCATGATCTTCAACGACACCAGCCTGATCACCGTCGTCGGCCAGGAGAACGCGCTCAACCTGCTCCAGTTCCATGCGCGCCCGCACAACGCGCTGGATGCCCTGCGCGTGGGCGCGGCCCTGATCGAGCATACGCTAGCCATGGGGCTGGAAGGCACCGCCCTCGTCGCGCGGATGTGGCCCCTCATCACCTGGGACCAGGACGTGACCGGGGTGTCGCTGGAACTGCTACGCCGCTACATTCGCGGCCTGCCGATCCAGCACGTGCCAGGGGTCATCACGTTCCTCGAGCGTGAAATCGGCACAGACTTCGCGGAGGCCCTGCGCGCGGCCTACCTGATGCGTCTGGCGTTGGAAAAGGCCGACCTGGTCGAGTTCGCCGGTCGGGTTCACACGGCGGCGGCGCTGTTCACCGACATGGCGACCGCCTACCATACCTCCAAGGAACTGCCGCCCATCCATCGCCTCCGCCGCGAGCTGGACACGCTCACCGGCGGTCTGAGCGATCCGGAGCGCGGTCGTTTGGCCTCGAATGCCCTGGCCATCCTGCAGCAGGCGTACGAGCTGGGCCAACAGGATATGCTGCGCCAGCACAACCGCGAGCACATGGCCGCCCAACTGCTCGATAACGCGATCCCCCCGGAGAACGGGGTTGATCTCCTGCGTTTCATCGGCGGTATCCTGGGCGATCACCAGCGCCTGCCGCTGGCCCTGGAACGCGAAGCGATGGCGCATCTATTTGGGAGCCGGTCGGCGGCGATCTTCCTGCGCGAGACGGACGCCATCACCCGGCTGCTGGGGGGGCTGCTGCGCGCGTTCGAAGATGAGTTCGCCTGCTGCGTCACGGCCGTAGCCATGGTCGGCGAGCTGGACAGCCTGTGGAACACGCTGTCGCTGTACAACCAGCGGCGCCTCCGCGACCAGTTCGCTGCGGACTGCCAGCATCTGGCGGACGTGCTGGGCGTCATGGCGGAGCGCGCCACAGCGCGCGTCCTGGCGAACAGCAATGTGGGCCGCCAGTTGGAGATCGGCCTGCGACAGCCCGCCAGCGCGCTCGAAGCGCTGCGCTGGATCCATGGATACTTTGCGCGCAAGCACGTGCGCACCCATCCCTAGAGCCCAAAGGAGTCGCTGATGGTTCGCCGGTGGCTGACGATCTGCCTGTGCCTGGGCTGCATGCTGCTGGCCTGCTCGCCCCAAGAAGGCCCCGCCACGCCCGCACCCACCCGGACCAGTGCCCCAGCCCAACCCACCCCGGAGAATCCGGCGCTGCACGATGACGACGCCGCACCGACCGGGCCGCGCCTACGCGTCACGCTGCCATCGATTACCCTGCTGAAACGCACGCCCGGCCAGGCCGCCCAGGTGCTGCTGGTCATGGCCGATCCACAGGGCGCGTATTCTTACCTGCTGTATCCGGCCAACCGCGCCGGTGATGTCACCGACGAATTCAACCTGACCGACTACCCGCTGGAGCTAGCGGTCGACGAGGCGACGCGCTCCGCCACGCTGTGGATCCTGGCGTTTCACAACCAGCAGTACCGGATCGCCGAGCAGATGGGGCTGGATGCGCTGGCGTCTTCGCTGGCGAGCGGGTTCCGTGCCTGGATTGCCGAGGGGAATCCGGCTCAGGACCCCCTTGCGGCGGTGGTCAGCGCCTCGAATGGCGCGCTGTTCGAATGGTTCGCGACGATCGACGTCCTTGGCCAGGCGATGGCCACCTTCCGGCCCCAGGGAGCCTGGCCGGTCGGGCTGGACTCGCTGCGATCGGCGGATGGCGGCCTGAGCGCTGTGTATACCATGCAGTACCTGTCGAGTGCCTCGTCCAACGACCCACCCGCCCCGACCACCGTCCCGCTGGCGGTGGATGTGCCCACCCTCTCCCCTGCCGCCCGCGCCGGGTATGTGCTGCGCCTGGACGAGACGTTTTCCACCAGCGGCGGCGAGTCCATCTGGTACCAGGGTCGCGACAACACCTTCACCAACCATATCGTCGATGGCGCGTACGAGATCGCGCTCATCGACATCGAGCAGCGCGACCACGCCGTGTCCTGGGGATCGATCGAGAGCCTGATATTCGAGGATTACGTGGTTGAGGCTGAGGTCCGCATGGTCGAAGAGGACGTGAACGAAGGTCGTCTGGGGATCTGGTTCAACTACCAGGACGACTACAACTTCATCTACTTCGGCCTTTCCACGCGCGACGAGTACCGGGTGGCGATCATCCAGCGCAATCAGAACCGGATCGAGATCCAGGATTGGACCCCGCACCCGGCTATTCGCCCCGTCACGGCCGGCAATCTGCTCACCATCGAGTCCTCGAGCGACGGCTCGGTGGCCCTGAGCATCAACGGCGAACGGGTCCGCACCTTCGACGACGAGACCTTCACCAGCGGATCGATCGCCTTCTTCTGCTACGCCCAGAGCGTCCCCGCCACCTGCCGCCTGGAACGGATCCGCATCTGGCAGCCGGAGTGAGGCCGGTGCCCCTCGATTTCACCTTCGCCGCGTTCGACCAGTTTTGCCAGCGGATCAGCCACCTACCGATCTTCACTGTCGCTGGGTTTCTGGAGCGCACGGCGCCGCCCCCTTCCTCCTTCCTCATCCTGCGGCTGGACGTGGACTACCGCGAAGAACACGCCGTTCAGATGGCGCGTATTGCCGGGCGGCACAACGTCCGGGGATCGTTTTACTTCCGGCGCCGGGGAGCGGACTTCGCCTGGCAGGCTATCCGGGCTGTGGCCGCATGTAATCACGAAGTGGGCTATCATTTCGAGACGCTGGACCGCGCGAAGGGGGATGTTGACCGGGCGCGGGAGCTGTTCCTTGAGGATCTGCAAGCTTTTCGCCACGCCGGGCTCCCAGTCCGGACCGTCGCCGCGCATGGCGCCCCGCCCGCCGCACCCGCCTACACAGGCAACCTTGATCTGCTGCGAGATGCGCCGAGTCTGCTCGACGAGGCCGAGCTGCTAGGCGAGACCACGCTGAGCGTCGACTTCACCCGGATCACCTATCTATCCGACGCTACCTGGCGCTGGCGGCGCTACGACCGCTACCAACCCGGCCAGCCCGGCAGGCCAACAACCCTGCGCGCCATTCTGCCCGAGCTCGCGCGCCCCGACGCCAGGTGTTACATCACGTTTCACCCGCACCAGTGGTGGCCTCACCCCGCGCAGACGATCTTTTTTCGCGCGCGGCACCGGATCGGCCGGCGGTTGAAAGGCTGGATCACAGGCTGATCAGCAGGGGAACCAGCAAGATCAGGCTGCCCGCGGCCACCTGGCAGAGCAGGCTGGCCGCCAGGCCATTCCGGAAGCTCACATAGCTGTAGAGGAAGTTGAGCAGCACGAGCGCGGTCCCGAACACGGCGCCGACGGCGGGCGTTTCGGCCAGTTCCAGGTTCGGGAAGAACATCAGCCCGGACCACGCGCTCGCCATCAGCGCCACCACGAGAATCGGGTGGCCGCGCTGCATCGCGCCGCGGAAGAACAGCGACTCCGAGAACGGCATGACGAACACCGCTGCCTGAAAGACCCAGGTCACTAACAGCGGGTTACTCGCGTCTTTCGCCCCAAACAGCCGCTCGGATGCCGTCCGCAGCGTGTCGGATCCCACCAGCAGCAGCGCCCCGCCCGTGAGAATACCGAGCACCAGGCCGCCCACCAGATCGCCGGGATCGGCCACTTTCAACTTAATCCCGCTCCCCAGCAGAAACGCCATCACGCCCATGATCGCCATAAACGCCCATAACACCACGTACCGCGTGTTGGCTGGGAGCGGCGTCAGGCCGACGCTGAGCGCCATGGCCAGGATATAGCCGAAAATCGGGTCCAGATCCTGGCGCCTGCTGCGCGGCGCTTCTTCGGCGGAATCGTCGTGCCAGCTCTCGTCCGCCCCGCGCAGCGGGATCGCTTGTGGCTTGTGCCCGGCGCGCAGGCTCCCCCGCGCGCGAGGAGCCATGGGGCGCGGCGGAATCGCTGGCGGGGTCCCGCCGGCATTCTCGTCCGGATCGACGAACGGAGACGTCACGGCAGTTCCTTTCTAATCGCGTCCAACACCTGGGCGATATGCTCCTGGCGGATCCAGTAGTGAGTGACGGCGCGAAAGCTCCGGTCGTCACGCGCCATGATCCAGATGTTGTGCGCTTTCAACCGTTCGGCCAGCTCCTGCGCGGACATGCCGGCCTGATCGCGCAGCGAGAAGAACACCATATTCGTCCGCACACGCTCCAGGTCGATCTCGATCGACGGTATCGCGGCCAGCCCTTCGGCGAACAGGCGTGCGTTCGTATGGTCCTCGTCCAGCCGCTGAGTCATCTGCTCGAGCGCGATCAACCCGGCAGCCGCCAGGATGCCCGCCTGGCGCATCCCGCCGCCGACGATCTTCCGCGCGCGCCGCGCCTCGTCGATGAACGCCCGCGAGCCGACCAGTACCGATCCAACTGGCGCGCACAGCCCTTTCGACAGGCAGAACGTGACGCTGTCGGCGGCGGAGACCAGATCGGCCACATCACACCGGAGCGCAGTCGCCGCGTTGAAGATGCGCGCCCCGTCGATGTGCAGCGTGATGCCATGCTCGCGCGCCAGTGCACCTACCGCGTCGATGTAGCTCTTGGGAACCGGGATGCCGCCCACTGTCCCCTGCGTATTCTCCAGCGCGATCAGCCGCGTGCGCGGGAAGTGCACGTCATTCGGCCTGATCGCCGCACGGATCGCGTCCAGCGGCAGCGTGCCGTCGGGCTGCACCGGCACTGCGCGCGGGTGGACTCCACCCAGCGCCGCGATGCCTCCCGCTTCGTAGACGTGCGTGTGCGCCCGGTCACCCAGGATGACCTCATCACCGCGCCCGCAGTGCGCCAGCACAGCGACTAGGTTGCCCATCGTGCCGCTGGCGACGAACAGCCCGGCTTCTTTGCCCAGGCGCTCCGCTGCCCGCTCCTGCAGCCGGTTGACGGTCGGATCCTCCCCGAACACGTCGTCGCCAACCGGTGCCTCCGCCATAGCCCGGCGCATCTCCGGCGTCGGCCAGCTCACCGTGTCGCTGCGCAGATCAATGCGATCCATACTGCTCTCCCACTTTCGCGCGCTCGCGCTCACAAAGCCGCCCGACGTAGGCCACGCCGGGCGGACAAAAACCCATCAACGGCAGGGATCAGAGTGCCAGCCCCAGGGCGACACACGACGCCAGGCAAACCAGCAACACGCCTAACACGATGATCGGGATCGTCGTTGCCGTCACCAGCGCCCCCGGCAGGAAAAACAGGATTTTGGCCGCCAGCACGACCCAGTCCGGCATTTCCTGCGCATCGGCAAATTCGGTCGGTGCGCCGAAGTACTCCACCTCTTCAGGCTGGTCGGGACGTGTGTCGCTCACGGAATGCGCACCGCCTGCTAATAGCGCTTGACGATCGTGCGGTAGGTGGTGGGTTGGCGCGCCTGGAGCGTCTGGTACTCCTCGCGGCACTTCCGCACGTCGTCCAGGTCGATCCGGGCCACGCAGTACCCTTCGCGCGGCTCGCCGCTCTCCGGGTCTTTCTCATCGGCCAGCGACGCGAAGATCTTGCCGCGCGGGCCCACGATCATGCTCTCGCCGCCGAAATTGAGCGTCACGTCTTCGCCCACCCGGTTCGACGCGGCGACATACAGCGCGTTCTCGTAGGCACGCGCCCGCACGTACGTGCGCCATTCTTCCATCTGCGAGGTTTCCCAGTTCGCCAGCACGCACAGCAGCTCCGCCCCGTCGAGGGACAGCGACCGCGCCACTTCCGGGAATGCCAGGTCCCAGCCCAGCATCAGGCCGATCGCGCCGACCTCGGTCTCAAATACCGGGAAGCGAAATCCCTCACGAAATGCCATGCGTTCCTCGCCGCGCAGGTGCACTTTGTTGTAGCTACCCAGCATCTCGCCCTCGGGCCCGACCATGACCGCTGAGTTGAACAGCACGCTCTCGACCTTTTCCTTTGTCGCCATCCCGAACGCGATATACACGCCAAACTCCGCCGCACGCTGGGACATCAAATTGACGGTGGGGCCGGGCACTCGCTGGGCCAGTTCCGTGAAGCGCACACCCATCTCATAGCCGCTGGTCACCAGCTCGGGAAAGACGATCAGGTCCACCTTCTGCTGGGACGCGATCTTGGACACGAAGTCCGACATTTTCACGAGATTGTCTTCCGGCTCGCCCATGGCCGGTTTCATCTGAACGGTCGCTATCGTAATTTCACGCATGGGTTCTCCTCAATCGCGGGGATTCATGAATTCATGTTTCGTGGCCGGGGCATTATACAACGCCTAAATGGTGCTCCAAATCGCTCGAAATGTCAAATGTCGGCTGGCCCCAGAACACATGAGCGCCCCCATGGGTTGCGCCGGGCGAGAAAACAAAAAACTCCCCGGCCGGAGTCTCCGGCAAGGGAGCAGCGTGCGCGCCTCGACTACCTTAACCCGCCGGGGGCAGCAGCACACCATCGATCACGTGGATGACGCCGTTCGTCGCTTCCAGGTCGGTGGTCGTGACCTGGATGCTGTCATTCAGGAACACGCCGTCATCCGTGACCGTGATGGCGATGTCCGCGCCCTGGAGGGTCGTGGCCGCTTCCAGACTCGCCACGTCCGCCGCCATCACTTTGCCCGCGACGACGTGGTACAGGAGGATGTTCGTCAGGGTTTCGGTGTCGGCCAGCAGGTCCTCGGCGCTGATGCCCAGGGCCTCGAGGGCCGCCGCGAACGCGTCATTGGTGGGCGCGAAGATGGTGAAGGGACCCTCACCGCTCAGCGTTTCGGCCAGGTCAGCCGCGCTCACCGCCGCGACCAGCGTACTGAAGTCTTCGTTGCCCATCGCCAGATCGACCACGGTGCCCATGTAGGTCGCATCAACTGAAACCTGCGGCTCGGCCAGCGTTCCCACCGCGGCGACCAAATAGTTGGTCATGCCTGCCAGCTCGGTGCCGCTCAGGTCGATCACAACCGGCTCGGTCGCACCGGTGGGTACTACCAGCATGTCATGGGTGCCCGCCAGGACTTCGAGGGTGGTATACGCCTGGAAGGTCAGGTTCTCGGCAACCGGCGCATCGCCAGCCAGAATATCAACCGCGGGCGCATCTTCGATCGCGTGCAGGATGGTGACACGGGCGTTCTCACTCATCAGCTCGTTGTAGTCTTCCTGGATGATGGACGGCGCCAGCGTGCCGCTCGCCAGCAGACCGGTAGCGGCGATGGTCAGGTACGCGCCGCCGGGAAGCTCGAAGTCCGCCGGGCCAATGGCTGCGTCATCGATCGATGTGCTCGCCGGGGCGACGGCCAGGCTGTAGGTGCCCGCCGGCAGGGCGATCCAGCCGGTAATCTCGGGGAAAGCCAGACCGGTGATCGCCGCCTCGCCATTCACGTACACGTCAACCGCCGGCGTATCCGGTGAGAAGTGCGCCACGCGAATATGGACCATCTCTTCCATATCCTGGGCTGAGGCAGGGACAGCCGTCACGATGAAGACTGCGACGAGGGTTAGCAGAGCGATCAGTTTGCGCATTGTGTTTGCTCCTTGTGTGGGTCAGGTCGGGATACACATCGTATCAACCAGGTGATGCAGACTTTAGGAGTCCAGGATTAATGCAAAGAGAAATAATTATGAGCAATTTCTTAGAAATTCGACAAACACAGGCATCACATAGAAAACAAAAGAGAGGGGCGGCCTCTCTTTTGAACCACTCCACGCCCCAGCGCGCGCTACACTTGAGACGCGTTCAGCTCGTCCAACAGCGCGAGGACCCGCTCGTTCTCCGGAATGTCGCTCATCGAGTTGCCGTGATGCTGGTAGTACACCTTGCCGCCCTTGTCGACGATGACCAGCGCCGGGCAGCACGCGCGCATCAGGGCCAGGCCCTGGTCGGCCCCGGTGGCCTTTTGCACCTCGTACCCGTTCGCCGCCAGGATGATCTCCAGGTAGTCCAGGAAATCGGGGTCGTCATCGATGATCAGAATCTGTCTCGGGTCGGCCATTGTCTCCTCCGGCTCCCTCTGGCCACGCGCTCCGGGTCCGCTGGGCGGGCACCAGGGCAGCCACCTGGCGCAAGAGCTCCTGCGGGCCCACGGGCTTGGATAGCCAGGCGTCAATCGGGATATACTCGTCGGTGGGAAACATATCGGCCATCGCACTATCGGTCACCGAGGACACCATGATGATGGGGATGTGCCCGTACTTCTTGCTGCCCTTGATGCGCCGGCAGATGTCGAAGCCGTGCACCTCCGGGAGCATCGCGTCGAGGAGGATCACGTCGGGCGAGTGCTCGCGGACGGCGGCGAGGCCCGCCTGACCGTCGGAGGCCTCGATCACCGCGTAGCCCTTCTTCTCGAGCACGCGCTGGAGGAGGCGCCGGATGTCGTCCTCGTCGTCGACGATGAGGATGCGCGGGTTGGCCGGGCGCTCGCGCGTGGCCGTGGGGACGGGGCTCACCTTGGAGCCGAAGGCGTCGTCGAGCATCCCCTTGGGGAGCGAGGGCGCCGTCTCCTCGATGGCCGCGGGCGAGGCCGCCTTGGGGCCGCGCCACTCGGTCGCGCCCGACGCGTGCGCTGCATAGGCGCCGTCGATGGCCGCGCGGAGCGCCTCCTCCGTGGCCACGTTGGGCATGATGCGCTTGCCCGTCACGAACTCGATCTCGTCGATCACGTTCGATCCCTCCTACGCGGTCGCGGATCGCTGTCCGAAGCCCCCGACGGTGCTCGGGTCGGCGCACCGGTCGCACCGAGCGCTTCGCCTTTGACGAGTCCCCAGAGATGTTCCCGCAGTTCGCCGTACCTGGGATGGGTGATGATGTCGCCCTCGGCGAGCCGCGGTCTGTCGATGTCGACGTCGACGATCGTGGAGCAGCAGACCGACCGCTGGTACGTCCTGCTGCTGCCGGTGGTCGTGGGGAGCCTGGTGCTTGGCACGCTGGTGTTTCGCATCCTGCGGGCGCTCGGGGGACGGCACGTCTTGTATTGCGGTTTCTCGACGGTGATGATATCTGTGTGTGCCATGTTCGTGGGGCTACTCCTGTTGATTGCCGAGGGGTACGGTCTGCACGCCTGCTCCGAGGCGCTTGTCGGAGACTACATCGTCCTGATAAGCATTCCGCTGGGGGTGGGCGTCGCGATCGGTGCTCTGCTGGGCTGGCGCATCGCGGAACTCCCGTAGCCGTGCGCGGCGTGTGGCGTTTGCGGGCTTATCGGCAGCGGTCGGCCGCCTGCAGGCGGCCGGGTGTGAACACTCCGGCGGGGTCCTGCCAAGGAACGCGTCGTGAACGAGCGGATTCAGGTTTCTTCAGCGAGTGATTGCGAGCGTCCGTATGCGGCCACACGGCATTGAACCGACGATTGACAGTGCGTCGGCGGTTGCTGCCCGGTGCCGTCCGGAGTCGCCGGTAGACCTCACGGGGCCGCGCGTCGGCTTTGTGACGGGGACGCGTCCGCATTTCTCCGGCGAGACTGCCGGATTGCTGCGCGCTCGCCTGACCGCTGTAGCCTTGATCCTGATGGTCGCCCTGACGCTGGCCTTT
>ENA-UOUL01006027-UOUL01006027.1-bioreactor-metagenome-genome-assembly--contig:-NODE-6027-length-10123-cov-5.354171_pt1 | contig 10123 bp, 8 predicted proteins | sample MGYA00249838_ERZ747220 | MGnify/ENA primary metagenome ERZ747220 (study PRJEB28778, sample SAMN05720191) | bioreactor metagenome | isolation source: Anaerobic biogas reactor | place: USA:Washington...
AAGACCTGGCGCTGGCCGGGGCGGTCGGCCGGCCCAAGGTCGGCTACGAAACGGAAGCCCTTTTCCAGCAGATGGAAGATTTCCTGGGCTGGAACAACGCCCGCGACGCCGTGCTGGTCGGCGTGGGCAGTCTGGGCACCGCCCTGCTGGGTTATCGGCCCTTCAACCGCTACGGTGTCAACATCGTCGCCGCCTTCGACACCAATCCGATGAAACAGGGTTCGGAAGTGCACGGCATTCCCGTATTCCCCCTGTTGAAACTGCCGAACCTGCTGGAACGGATGAAGGTGCATATCGGCATTCTCACCGTACCCGCGGAACAGGCCCAGCCGGTGTGTGATCTTATGATCATGACCGGGATACGGGCGCTGTGGAACTTTGCGCCCACCGCGCTCACAGTCCCTGACGGCATCATCGTACAGAACGAAAACCTGTTCAACTCGCTGGGCGTGCTGTCCAGCAAACTGACGGCGCTGCTGCGCGGTGAAGACAAGAAAGACCGGGCAAGGCAGGCACGCCGCCAGGAGACGACATCATGAACGCGCGCCACACCATCATCATCTGCATGGGCAGTTCCTGTTTCGCCCGGGGCAACCGGCGCCTGCTGCCGATGATTGAAGAATTCCTTGTGGAGCGGGGCCTGAAGGACCTGGTGGAGATCACGGGCAGCCGCTGTGAAGGGCGCTGCGCGGACGGACCCAACCTGGTGATCGACGGGACACGCTATCCTCATGTGGACGAGGGCATGTTGTTGGATCTTTTGGAAAACCATTTTGTCAGGGAAACGGGAGTGTGATCATGGAACGGCAATTTCCGATATACACCGCGGAGACCGCCTGCCAGGACTGCTACAAATGCCTGCGGCAGTGCCCGGTGAAGGCCATTCGCGTGGAAAACGGACACGCCAGGGTCACCCCGTCGCTATGCATCACCTGCGGCTCCTGCGTGGAAGTATGCCCCGCCCACGCGAAAAAAATCCGGAACGACCTGAGCCGGGCCCGGCACCTCCTGGGCCGTGGCGGCGCAGTGTATGCCTCATTGGCCCCCTCGTGGGTCGGCGAATTTCCCGGCGTGCCCGCGACCCGCATGGTCGCGGCACTGAAACGCCTTGGCTTTGCCGGTGTGAGCGAAACCGCCCTGGGCGCCCAGGAAGTGTCGGCGACCGTGGCACGATCGCTGGCCGCCGGAACGCCGGGCATCCATATTTCTTCAGCCTGCCCGGCCGCGGTGTCGCTGGTGCGCAAGTACCTGCCCGTCCATTCGCCCGTGCTTACCCAACTCCATTCGCCGGTCCTGGCCCATTGCGCCCTGCTGCGCAGGCAGTTCGGCCCGGACATACGCATCCTTTTTTTCGGGCCGTGCATTGCCAAGAAAAATGAGGCGGACACGTATCCGGAGTTGCTGGACCTTGCGTTGACTTTTGAGGAACTGCGCGAGTGGTTCACCCTGGCGGGAATCACGCCTGCTCAAACCACAGCGGCGGGGGACGCGTTTGTCCCCGAAACCGCCGCGGAAGGCGCCCTGTATCCCATCGAGGGCGGCATGACGGAGAGCATCCGCCTCCTGGGTGATTACAGCCACGTGCGCTTTGTCACCGTCTCGGGCGTTGACAATATTCGCAAGGCCCTTACAGGTTTGGACCCGGCGACCCTGGAACACCCCGTGTTTGTCGAGGCGCTGGCCTGCGAGGGCGGCTGCATCGGCGGCCCCTGCGCCACGGCGCCTGCGCCGACGCTGGCAAAACGCATGGAAGTGGAAGATCGCGCGCAAACGCCGCCCGCGCCGGTCGCACGCACACCCCGGGTGGATATTGAGCGGGTGTTGGCCCCCGAAGCGGCGAATATCCCTGAACCGGATCCGGTCCGAATCCAGGACGCCCTGCGCCAGATTGGAAAGAAACGCCGTGAAGATGAATTGAACTGCTCGGGCTGCGGGTACAACAGTTGCCGTGAATTCGCCGCCGCCCTGGTGGCCGGTTCGGCCGAGCCGTCCATGTGCGTGTCCTACATGCGCGACCTGGCCCACAAGAAAGCCAACGCGCTCCTGCGTTCCATGCCGTCGGGCGTGGTCATCGTAGACGCCGACCTGCGTATCGTCGAATGCAATGAGCGCTTCGGGCGCATGTTCGGCGAAGAGGTCTCGGAAGTTTACGACGCCTGCCCCGGCCTCAAGAATTGTTCGCTGGAGAAGGTGCTGCCCTTCGCCGACATGTTCCGCACCGCGTTGACCTTTGACCGCGAGGTTCATTACGACCATTACCGCGACGGGAACCGCCTGCTGAACATCACCATTTTCACGCTGGAGCCCGGCCAGGTCGTCGGCGCGGTCATCCTGGACGTGACCCGGCGCGAAATGCAGCGCGACCAGATCGCCCAGCGCGCCCAGGAAGTGATCCGCCGCAATCTTTCCACGGTGCAGGAAATCGCCTGCCGCCTCGGCGAACACATGGCCGACACGGAAATCCTGCTGCGCAGCATCGCCGAAGGCTATGCCGCGGACAACGGCCATTTCCCCCTCGACGGCCGGGACAGGGAGGGCGCGCCATGACCAGCATGCCCCTGTTCCTGGAAGTGGATCATGTCCAGTGCCGCAAACACGGCCAGGACATCTGCGGCGACGCCTTCAAGTCGAAGCGGCTGGACGACGGCGCGCGCGTGCTGGCCGTGCTTTCCGACGGCCTGGGCAGCGGCGTGAAGGCGAGCATACTGTCCGGCATGACGGCCGCCATGGCGCTCAAGTTCACCGCGAGCAACATGGATTTCATCCACTCGGCGGAGATCATGATGGACGCCCTGCCCGTGTGCCAGGTGCGCAAAATCAGCTACGCCACCTTCACCATTGTGGACTGCGCGCTGGATGGACGCGCCCGGATTATCGAGATGGACAACCCGGAAACCCTGTTTCTCCGGTGCAACAAGGAACAACCCCTGCGGTACCGCAAGATGGTATCCCCCAAGTGGCAGGACCGCGTGCTGCGCGTCGCGGAAACGGACACCCTTCCCGAGGACCGCGTCGTGCTTGTGTCGGACGGCATCACCCAGGCGGGCATCGGCACGAAGGCCTGGCCCCTGGGCTGGCGCGAAGCGGGAGTGAACGCCTTCGTGACGCAGCTGCTGAACGAGAACCCGGAACTGTCCGCACACGCCCTGGCGGAACGGGTCATCCGCGAGGCCCTGGAGAAGGAACCACGACGCACCGCCCAGGATGACATGACCTGCGGCGTGATTTATTTTCGTCGGCCGCGCAACCTGCTGTTGCTGACCGGACCGCCCTACGACAAGAGCCGCGACGCGGAATATGCCCGGAAACTCGCGGAGTTTGCAGGGAAAAGCGTCATATGCGGCGGCACGACAGCGGGCATTATCGCCCGTGAACTCGGGCGTGAAATACGAATGGATCTGAAAAGCCTGTCCGACGACATACCGCCGCTTTCCGTCATGGACGGCGTGGATCTCGTGACCGAAGGCATTCTCACGCTGACCCGGGCGGCGCGGATGCTCGAAGAGCAGAAAACGCTTCCCGCGCACGACCCCGCCGCGCGCCTGGCGTCCGTGTTGCTCGAAAGCGATGTCATCGAGTTTGTGGTCGGCAGCCGGATCAACGAGGCCCACCAGGATCCGAAACTTCCAATGGACCTGGAAATACGGCGGAACATTGTGCGCCGCCTTGCCGGGGTTCTTGAGAAGAACTACCTGAAAGAAACCAGCATCACCTGTATTTAAAACCCTAAACGCGCATCCCCGAAATGATGTCCCAGGAGTTACAACAGCCATGAAACAAACAACAACCCGACAGTTCGAAAAGATCTGCGAGATTCTCGACCGGTACGAACGAAAACCGGCGAAACTCATTCCCATCCTGCAGGCGGTGCAGGCGGAATACCGCTACCTGCCCAAGGAAGCGCTGGCCTACGTGGCCACGGCCCTGGGCCTGTCCCCGTCCAGCGTCTTCGGCGTGGCGACCTTCTACGCCCATTTCGCGCTGACGCCCAAGGGCAAGTATGTCGTGCATGTCTGCGACGGCACGGCCTGTCACGTGAAGAACTCCGAAAGCCTGCTGGCCGCCATCCGTAAAAAACTGGCTCTGAAAGAAGGCAAAAACACCACGGACGACCTGCTGTTCACGGTGGAGACCGTATCCTGCCTCGGCGCCTGCGGCCTGGCCCCCGTGATGGTGGTTAATGAGGTCGTCCACGGCATGATGACCCCGGCAAAGTGCGATGAAGTATTGGACAAGATCCTGGAAAGTGAGGCAACCCAATGACAACCGCGACAATCGCCATACCAGATTTGACGGAAACCGCCGCACACTACGCGGACCGTATCGCCCGCGTTAAACGGCGCATCATCATTTGCGCGGGCACCGGCTGTGTGGCCGGCGGCGCGCTGCAGGTGCGCGACGCCTTTTCCGAACAGCTTCGCGCGATGGGGCTGAACGTGGTCACCCGGCTGGAAGGGGAAGACGCCGCTACACCCGACGGAGCCATTGATATTTACCTCTCCAAGAGCGGCTGCCAGGGATTCTGCCAGATGGGGCCCCTGGTCACCATTGAACCCGAGGAAATCCTGTACACGCGGGTGACGCCGGACGATGTGGCCGAAATTATTCAAACAACGCTTGCCGGCGGCGAGGTTGTAGAACGCCTGCTGTACCGCCATCCCCGAACCGGCGAGCACTGCAAGGGAAAGGACACCATCCCCTTCTACCAGCGGCAGACCCGGACAGTGCTCAAGGAATGCGGCATGCTTGATCCGGAAGATATCGCCGAATACGTGCATCACGGCGGCTATGAGGCGGCCCGGCGCGCCGTGTGTGACATGCAACCGGAGGAGGTCTGCGCCCTGATTCTCGAATCCGGCTTGCGCGGACGGGGCGGCGGCGGCTTCCCCACGGGGCGGAAATGGGAACTGACCCGGGTGCAGCCCGGCGATGAAAAATATGTCATCTGCAACGGCGACGAGGGCGACCCGGGCGCGTTTATGGATCGCAGCGTCATGGAAGGCAATCCCCACGCCGTTATCGAGGGCATGTTGATTGCCGCGCGGGCCATCGGCGCCCATGAAGGGTATGTGTACGTGCGCATGGAATACCCGCTGGCGGTGAAGCGCCTCAACCGGGCCGAACAGGCCGCCCGCGAATACGGCGTGCTCGGGGAAAATATCTTCGGCAGCGGATTCAACTTCACCCTGCATATCATGGAAGGGGCGGGCGCTTTTGTCTGCGGCGAGGAGACGGCGCTTATCGCCTCCATCGAGGGCAAGCGCGGCATGCCCATGCCCAAACCGCCCTTCCCCGCGCAGAGCGGGCTCTGGGGAAAGCCGACGGTCATCAACAATGTGGAAACCCTGGCGAGCGTGCCGCTTATCGTGCGGCACGGCGCCGCCCAATACCGCGCCCGGGGCACTGAAAAATCGCCCGGCACCAAGACCTTTGCCCTGACCGGACACGTGGCGAACACGGGTCTCATCGAGGTGCCTTTCGGCGCCACCCTCCGCGAGATTGTGTACGAGATCGGCGGTGGTGTCACAGACAACAGCGGCGCCGTCTCCGGCGAGCCCTTCAAGGCCGTCCAGATTGGCGGCCCTTCCGGGGGCTGCCTGGTCGAGGAACATGCCGATCTGCCCCTGGATTTCGACTCGCTGGGCAGCGTCGGCGCCATGGTCGGCTCCGGCGGCCTCGTGGTCATGAACAACAAGACCTGCATGGTCAGCGTGGCCCGGTTCTTCATGCAGTTCGCCCAGAACGAGTCCTGCGGCAAGTGCGTGCTCTGCCGCGAGGGCACCCGGCAGATGCTCATGCTGCTCGATGAAATCATCGCGGGCGAGGCGGACGCGAAAACCCTGGAAATCCTGGAGCAGACGGCCCGGGCCGTCAAGATCGGTTCTCTCTGCGGACTTGGCAAGACCGCACCCAACCCCGTTCTCTCCACGCTGCGGTATTTCCGGAAGGAATACGAAGCCCATGTCTTTGAAAAACGCTGCCCCGCGGGCGTGTGCAAGAACCTCTGCGCACCCGTCATACTGGCCGAGAAATGTATCGGGTGCGGCGTATGCGCGCGGAAGTGCCCCGTAAACGCCATCACCGGAGAAAAGAAACAACCCCATACCATTCACCAGGAACAGTGCATAAAATGCGGCGCGTGCATTGAAAGCTGCCGCTTTGACGCCATCGTGCAGGGAGCCATACTATGAACACCACACCAGACACCCCGAAACCCGCAACCATGATTATTGACGGGCGTGAACTGCCGCTGGAAGGCGAGCGTAACGTGCTCGAGGTCGCGCGCAAAGCCGGCATCGACATACCGACCTTCTGTTACCATTCCGAGTTGAGCGTGTACGGCGCGTGCCGCCTGTGCCTGGTGGAAATCGAGGGCCGCGGCGTGCAGGCGTCGTGTTCGATCGTTCCCGAACCGGGCATGCAGGTCCGCACCAATACCAAACAGGTCCGCGACATCCGCAGGATCGCGCTGGAACTGCTGCTGGCCAACCATGACATGAACTGCCCCACCTGCGCGCGCAGCGCCACCTGCCGGCTGCGCGAGCTTTCGGAGCGCATGGGCATTGACGAAGTGCGCTACAAGCCGGTTCACGAGCGGCAACCCAAGGACAAATCGTCGCTGTCCCTCGTGCGTGATCCCAACAAGTGCGTGCTTTGCGGCGACTGCGTGCGCGCCTGCCGGGAACTGCAGGGCGTCGGCGCCATTGATTTCGCCTTCCGCGGCGCGCACAGCGCCGTGCTGCCCGCTTTCGGCCAGAACCTGGACACCGGGGAATGCGTGAACTGCGGCTTGTGCGCGTCGGTGTGTCCCACGGGCGCGCTGACGCCCCGGCCCGAAATGGACGCGGTCTGGGCCGACCTCGACGACCCGGACAAGGTGGTGATCGCCCAGCTGGCGCCGGCCGTGCGCGTCGGACTCGGTGAATATTTCGGCATGAAGCCGGGCAGCATCACCACCGGCCAGGCTGTGGCGGCGCTGCGCGCCATCGGCTTCGACAAGGTGTACGACACCTCCTTTACCGCCGACATGACCGTGCTGGAGGAAGGCGAAGAATTCCTGCGCCGTTTCAGCGACGGAGGCCCGCTGCCCCTGTTCACTTCATGCTGTCCCGCCTGGGTCAAATACGCCGAGCAGTTCCATCATGAGCTGCTCCCGAACCTGTCCAGCTGCAAGTCGCCCCAGCAGATGTTCGGCGCGGTCGCGCGAAAAATGCTGCCGGAACAGATGAAACTAGAAGGCAAAGAACTGGTGATCGTTTCGGTCATGCCCTGCACGGCAAAGAAATTTGAGGCCAAGCAGGATAAATTCATTCACGACGGCGTGCCCGAGGTAAACCATGTCATCACCACAACGGAACTGGGCCAGATGCTGCGCCAATGCGGCCTGCAACTGGACACGCTCGAACCGGAATCCTTTGACATGCCCTTGGGATTCAAAACCGGCGCCGGCGTCCTCTTCGGGGTATCCGGCGGCGTTACCGAGGCCGTGCTTCGCTACGCGGTTGAAAAAATGCGGGGAACACCCCTCGAACAGGTGGACTTCAAGGAAGTCCGCGGCGAGGCCGGGCTGCGCGAGGCCGTTATTACCGTGAACGGCGTGGAGCTGCGGCTGGCCATCGTGAACGGCCTGGCGAACGTCAAGACCGTGGTCGAAAGCATCCAGAACGGCGCATGCCCCTACCACCTGGTCGAAGTCATGGCCTGCCCGGGCGGATGCGTCGCCGGGGCCGGCCAACCCCATGCGCCCGGCCCGGAAGTCCGCAGGCAGCGCGCCAGGGCGATTTACCACAATGACAAGGGGCTCGAACTTCACAAGGCCCAGGAAAATCCGGAACTGGCGCGATGCTACCGGGAGCATTTTGGCGAAGTCGGCGGCCATGCCGCGCACGACGCCCTGCACACGGAATACCAGCACCGGCGCCGTCTTCACGAGCTGAACCTCGAAATCATCGAGGGACAGGAAGCTGAGAAGATCCCGGTGCAGGTGTGCGTAGGTACCAACTGTTTCCTCAACGGATCTCAGGAACTCCTTCGTAAACTGACACGTTATGTGGAAAACAAAAACCTGGAAGACCGCGTCCATCTCAGCGCCACGTTCTGCATGGAACGCTGCGGCCAGAGTCCGAATGTGCGCGTGGGCGACACCCACCTGGAGCGGTGCACCTTTGACGCTGCCCGCGCCGCGCTGGACGAAAGACTGGCCGGTATCATGGCAACAGTACAATAACGGGAGCATACCGCCGTCTCCTTTTCACGGCGCTGTCCGTGTTTCCATACCTGCCGGCCTGAACCACCCGTTCAGGCCGGTTCTTTCATACCTTTGAAAGCGATGTCCGCCGAACCGTCTGAAACGGACTCCTCTGCAGAACAGGACAAGAATATCGACGGTCCACCCTTTGCGGGTTTGTGGGGCTCCAAACCGCGCAACCCGAATAAAAGAAGAGTTGATTTTATCAAGATCATTCTGAAACAATTACAATTCTACGAAACGTGATTTTTTTGGGACGGGACAAAACGCGGAGAAGATTCGTTGAATCAACACAGGAAAGGAGGGATGATTTCTAATTGACCGTGATTTAAAGCGGCGAATCTCCGTGAACGTATAGGTGCGATATAATCATGAATTCCATACATCGAGGAGATTGTTTTATGCGTATTTCAACCTTGACAGTTGTTCTGCTGGCCTGCCTCTGCTGCGTCACGGCGATGGCGGAACTGCAGAACGTGGAACTGGGCGGCAGTATTCGCATCCGCGGCAATTACTACAACATGGATTCCATGGGTGATTACAGTTTTGTGGAACAGCGGACCCGCCTGAATGTGAAAGCGGATTTTACCGACGATGTATCCGCCTTCATCGAATTTGACTATTATGATTTTTGGGGCGAAGATTTTCGTTCCAATTATCTGACAGGTTCGGACTACCGCTCCGGGCTCAACACCGTCAACCTCTACCAGTCCTATATCGACGTGCAAAATCTCTGGGGCACCCCGCTCAGCCTGCGCGTCGGCCGCCAGGAATTCCGCCTGGGCGCGGCCTTCTTTATCGGTACCGATGAGTCCTCAGCCTTCTTCACCGGGATGTCCTTCGACGCCATCCGCCTGACCTATGCCACCGATCAGCTGATGATCAATGCCGTTACGGCCAAGACGGTCGAACAGTATGGCGATTTTCTCGAAGATGACGCCGACCTGTTCGGTACCTATTTGAGTTACATCGGCATCGAAGATGTTTCCTTGGACGCCTACTGGCTCTATGTGCGCGACCGGGTCGGCGCCATCGGAGACGAGGTGGATCTGCACGTGCTCGGCCTGCGCGGCGCGGGCGTGGTGGGCGGCTTTGACTTCGAGGCGGAAGTGGCCTACCAGTTCGGCGATGTGGACGGCATGCCGTCCGCCTGTCCCCTTGGCTTCGGCGACGCCGATGTGGGCTTTGACGAGTTCGGTGTGAACCTTGAACTGGGATATACCTTCGACACTGCCTGGCAGCCCCGGCTCTTCGCCCGCTTCGCCTACCTGGGTGGCGGCGATCCCGACAACTCCTGCTGGTCGAACGATTGGGACCTGCCCTTCATGCGCCTGACTTCAGACATCAAGTACAGTGAATTTCTGGACAACGACCCCTCCTCCGTGTACAAGGCGGCCCTCTCCAATGTGCTGTTCTACAGCCTGGGCATGCAGGTCATGCCCACCGAATGCCTGGAACTGAAGATGGTCGTATCCTATTTTGACGTGGATGAGGAAGCGTGCGGCGCCGATTCCGAACTGGGTTGGGAAGCCGGGCTCTATGCCAACTACCAGTACAGTGAAGACCTGGCCATCCGGGCCGGGTACGCTCATTTCTTCGGCGATGACGGCCTGGAAGGCAACATGATCCTGGCCAGCGGCCTCGAAGCCTGGAACGGTGACCGTGACGATGACTATGATTACCTGTTCCTCGAAACGGAACTCAAATTCTAGGTTTTTCTTCTGGATAATTCTTGTGCCCGTCGGCTTAAAGCCGGCGGGCACTTTCACTATCGGCACGGGTATACTGCAAAAAAAATGCAATACATCTTTCCACCGTGCCATGGTATACTTTAAACGGTGAATAGGAAGGAAACCTTAGTCGTAGAAATTGCCA
>ENA-UOUL01006032-UOUL01006032.1-bioreactor-metagenome-genome-assembly--contig:-NODE-6032-length-10121-cov-2.932597_pt1 | contig 10121 bp, 9 predicted proteins | sample MGYA00249838_ERZ747220 | MGnify/ENA primary metagenome ERZ747220 (study PRJEB28778, sample SAMN05720191) | bioreactor metagenome | isolation source: Anaerobic biogas reactor | place: USA:Washington...
GCCTGCTGGGCGGAATCAATTCCGGCCCACTGCGCCAGATCGTTGAGCGCCACCGCCCGGTCGTGATTGGTGATCGGCGCCCGGCTGCCGCTGGCGATGAGCAGGATGTCGCGCCAGAAGCCCTGCCACGTCTCGAGCAGGGGCAGCAGCGTCTGCTTGTCCGCGGACAGCCCTTCGACTAGCGCGAACCGCTCGCGGCGGTTGCCGTGCAGCGCCGCTTCCAGCGTGTCCAGTGCCGCGCCGCGCGTCTCGAGCGCCTCCGGATTCTCGAGCGCCTCGATGGCCCAGCCGATCCGCCCGCCGGAAAGCTGGGCCAGGGTCTGCGCCTGGTCGTGTGGTGCGTCCCAGTGCTGCTCAAGCGCCTCGCGGACCGTCTCGACCGGCAGCGGGCGCAGGTGCAGCGGCTGGCAGCGCGAGACGATCGTCGGCAGCAGATGATCGGCGGAGTCGGCGGTCAGGATCAGGACGGCATCGGGCGACGGCTCCTCGAGCGTTTTCAGCAGCGCGTTGGCGGCGGCGGGGTTGGCTTCGTGGAAGCGCAGCAGGATCGCGACGCGGTAGCGGCCCTCGTAGGGGCGCAGCGCCAGGGACTGCTGCAAGTCGCGCACCTGGTCGATCTTCAGCGTGCCGCCTTCCCGATCGGCCTCCACCCAGGCGATGTCCGGATGGCAGTCTTTGGCGATCAGCGTGCAGGCCCGGCACTGGCCGCAGGGTGGCGCGTCGCCGGTGCAGTTGAGCGCCATGGCCAGCGCGCGGGCCAGGGTCGTCTTGCCGATCTGGCTGGCGCCGGTGATCAGCATGGCGTGGCGCATCCGGCCATGCCGGATGGCGCGGTCGAGGTGCTCAACCGCCCATTCGTGCCCAATCACCGGCCAGTGAAGCTCGCTCATCGAGGCGATGCCGTTCTCTAGAAACCCACGAAGTCCTGCGGGTTGCGCGCGATCCAATCGGCGTTGCGAACCTCGAAATGCAAGTGCGGGCCGGAGCTGTTGCCCGTGTTGCCGACGGTGCCGATGACCTGCCCGGCGCTCACCGATGCGCCGCAGCTCACGCTGTAAGAATTCAGGTGGCCGTACAGGGTGAAATACGCGCCGTGGCCGATGACCACCACGTTCCCATAGCCGTAGCTGTTCCAGCCGGCATACGCCACGGTGCCCGAACCAGCAGCGTGCACCGGCTCGCCGATGCCCATCGTGGGCGAGAGGTCCACGCCTTCGTGCCCGCCCAACGAGAAGCCCTGCATCCAGGTGTACCCGCCCTGCAGTGGGCGGCTGACGGGCAGCGTGCCCCCGCTGATGTTCGAGTTGCAGCCCCACAGGTTGTACGGCCCGGTGATCATCCCCCCGCCGCCAGACCCGGTGCTCCCGGTCGCCGCGGCCAGCAGGTTCATCCGCTCGGCCTCGCCGCCGGGAATGCCTATGCGGCCCATCCCTGCCACGAGCACCGTTCCCGGCGAGGATCCGTCCAGGTTGTTGTAGTCCGCGTCGATAATGGTATAGGGATCGACGCTGTAGCGTTCGGCCAGATCGCCGATGGTGATGTTCTCATCCACTTCGAAGAAGACGCCATCCTCGGGCGGAATGTTGATCGTGTTGCCGGGGCGCAGCGGGTTGACCTTGCTGTTTTCGTTCGACCAGATCAGGGTGTAGAAGTCGTTCAGGTGGAACTTGCTGGCGATGCTCTCCAGCGTATCGCCCTGCTGGACGGTGTACTGCACCACCGAGGCGCGTGACTCAGCGGGACGGATCGTGAATGGGTTGTTCTCGCGCTGGATGGCGCGCGCCACCCGCGCGCCCGGCGCCGGCGTCAGCAGCGCCGCCGCGATCTCCTCGGCCGCCGCGGTGGGGAACAGGGGCATAGCCACTGGGTTGGCCGCCGGGGCACCGCTGTCGGCCGCCGCTGGCTGGGATGTCGAACTGGCCTGAGTCGCGGTGGGCTGCGGCGTGACGGTCGCGGGTTTGCCGGAGACTTCGGCGCGGGTATCGGGCGCTGGGGCGGGAGTCTCTTCATCGCCGGACAGCCAGATGAGCGCCGCCGCGGCGGTCAGCGCCAGTGCGCCGATCAGCATGACGATGGCCAGCATGCGCTGCACGCCGTTGGCTGAGGCGCTCTCGCCCGCGCGTACCAGCGCGGGTATTTCCTGCGACGCCAGGGAAGGGTTCGTGTCTTCGGCGCGGACCGGCGGTTCTTCGTCCCGCAGCCGGTCGTCCAGGCGGACGGCCTGGTGAGGATTCGTGTCGTCGTCGCTGGCGGGAGGTTCTTCCGTGTGGAGCTGATCTTCCAGGCTCACGGCAGCGCGCGGCGCGGTGTCGTCCGCGCTGACCGGCGGCTCGTCGGTCGGTTTCAGGGGCCGGGAGGGGCTTGTATCGTCGGCCTCGACCGGCGGCTCTTCGCGTTTCAGCCGGTCGTCCAGGCTCTCCGGTGGAGTCAGGTCGTCCCAATCCTGCATCTCTTCAGGCGGCATACCGTCACTACTCCCCAACTGAACCTCACAGTAAAGTCCCCTCTAACGGGCGGGATCGTACCGCAGGCCCCCGGATTGTGCAATTGGGGCAGCCGGTTATTGGCATGGGAGGCTTATTCGTTTTTTCAACAATTTTTACGCACCTCTTATATTTTTGCGCTACAATAGTCTTCGGAAGAAAGAGGATCGCAGGAGGTGGCACGATGCCCCGCTATGAGTACCAGTGCAATGAATGTGGTGTCCGGTTTGAGCGCGTCCAGCGGTTCGACGAAGCGCCGCTGACGGAATGCCCGGAATGTCACGGTGAGGTCCACCGCCTGATCGGCCCGGTGGGGGTCGTCTTCAAGGGCTCCGGGTTCTACGCGACCGACAGCCGCAAGAAAAGCGAGCCATCCTCAGACAGCTAGCCACGCCCCTCTTACCCTGATCGCGATCACGGCGCCGGACCCTGCAACGTCCGGCGCTTTTTGCTGCCCCGCTCACGCGCCGCCGTCGATCTCGCGGGCGAGCTGGGCGAAGAAGGCGCGCATGGTCGCGTCGCGCTCGCGGGCGATGGCGCGCCCAGTGGCGGTATACAGCCGTTCTGGAATGCGCGACAGCTTGTAGACGTACTCGTGATGCGGCGTGTGATCAGGACCCGCGCCGCTGTACTCCGCCGGGACCTCGCCCCACAGCTTCTGCCCGTGCAGCCCGCCATAGGCATACGCCCGCGCCACGCCAATCGCCCCGATCGCGTCCAGCTTGTCGGCGTCGAACACGACCTTGGCCTCGATGGTGGCTGGCTCGATGGCGTTGCGGAAGCGGTGGGCGGCGATGGCGTGGGCCACCGCCTCGATGAACGCCGGGTCGGCGGGCGGATCGGTCTGCGCCAGGATGCGCCGCGCGCCCTCGGCGGCCAGCAGCGCGTGATCGGCGTTCTCGCCGCTGTGCTGGCCCTGGTCTTCATCCAGCCGGTGAATGTCGTGCAGCAGCACCGCCGTCTCGACGATGGCCAGGTCGGCGCCTTCCGCCTGGCCGATGCGCCGCGCCAGCGCCAGCACGCGCAGCACGTGATCGAAATCGTGGATCGGGTCGCTGTCGTCGTAGAGCGTGCGGGCGAAGTCGATGGTGATGGTCATGGGGCTGTTGTCCTGATCTCGGTAGACGGCGCACAAAACGAAACGGCAGGCCGCACCGGTCTGCCGTCATCCCAAAACTGGAGCGGAGAGGGTGGGATTTGAACCCACGGAGCGGAATGACCGCTCACGCGCTCTCCAGGCGCGCGCATTAGGCCAGACTATGCTACCTCTCCCGTTGAGTCTTCACTTGTGGGCCCATTATAGCGGCGGGCCCGGGGCGGGTCAATACGAAACCCGCGTCGCCCGATCTAGCCCGCCGCGCAGTCGATCGGGCGCAGGGGACGTGCGTCGCTGTTGAGCGTCATGCCCAGGTACGGCGACGGATCGAGCGTGTTGCCCAGCCGGCCCTCGTTCTTGAACGATCCGTCCGGCTCGCTTTTCACCACGCTGAAGTGCAGGTGCAGCCCGGTCGGGGCCAGGCTGCTGCCGCTGTAGTTGCCCTGGTAGCCGAGCACCGTCCCCTGCTCGACCCAGACCTCGCTCGTGCCGGGCGGGAACGCCTCGGCGACGAACGACTCGCCGTCTTGCGATGCCATGTGGGTGTAATACGTCCAGATGACCCGGCCCGGCTGGAGGGGATCGTCATGGCGGATGATCACCGAGGCCACCCAGTCCGGCAGGCGGGTGAGGTATCCGTCATACGCGGCGCGGACCGGGATCGCGCCCGGCTCGCCGTCGCCGAAAATATCGACGCCAGGATGCCGCCGGAAGATGTTGTACGGGCCGGTCGGGTCGCGCCAAAGCAACCCGATGAACCCGTCGGTGGGCAGCAGGAACGGCGCGCCGGGGCACGGCTCACGGCGAACGGTCATCAGCCCGGCGCGGCTGGCGCGATCGTCGAACCAGCGGCGGATCGCGGGGCCACTGTTGCTCTGCGTATAGCTGTAGAGGACCAGTGCCGCCAGCCCGCCCCCGGCGATCCCGGCCAGCGCTGCCAGGAGGATCAGGCCCCGGCCCCACCACGGCAGCCGGCGAAACCGGCCAAACCAACGCCCCATGAACGGCCTACTTGAGAAACCCGTGCTTGCGCAGCCATTCTTCGAGCTGGATCTCGCCCGGCTCGGTTATCATGCTGCCCCGGTCGACGCCTTTGGGACTGCCGTCCAGGGGGGCCGGGTCTTCGAAGGGCAGGTCTTCGCCGCGCCGGGCGATGATGATGGTCGGGACCGACTTGAAGCCGGTCCAGTCGATCACCCGCTGGGCGGCGGTTTCGTCGTCGTCGATGATGACCTCGCGGTAGGGGATATTCTCGCGATCGAAAACGCGTTTGGCCGTGCGGACATAGGGACAGCCCGCCAGGCGCGTGTACATGACAATCTCGTGATCCATAGGGTTGGGTGCTGTCTCCTCACAGCCGAGAGCAACTAGATACAGGGATACGCGGCTGCTCACTCACTGTGGCGCCTCCTGCGTGGGGACGTTCGCCGTGCTGTACAGGTCCGGGCGCAAGAAACAGCGAATGCCATTAGCGATGCCCTGCGCCAGCAGTTCCGGGCTTCCAGTCAGGATGGCCCGGTCGTTGAGCATATAGCCCAGCTCGATGATCGCGGTGGGCGTGTCGATCGACACTTCGCCGAAGGTGTGGTATTCAGTCATGTCAATGGTGATGCCATAATGCCGCGGGAGTCCGGTTGTGGCGCCGTACTGCTCGATCAGGCAGCTCAACAGGCGCTCGTCCGAGCCACGCGTGCTCTGGCGGGCCGCCGCCGAGGCCGCGTTATAGCCGGTGCCTGCCGCGCCATAATCGGAACAGTCGTTGGTATGGATCGACACCAGGGCATCGGCGTGGTAATTCTCCAGCCGGGGATCGAACTCTTCCATCAGGTCGACGTTGTACCGGTCGCGCTGGAGCGCCTCGACCACCTTGCGCGCGACTTCCTCGTTGATCGAAAGCTCGGTCAGGCCGTCGGGACACACCGCACCGGGATCGACGTCGAAGGTGGGGTCCTGCGGCGCGCCGCTGTGCCCGGCGATGATGCCGATCCGCACCTGGTGAATATCGGTGGGCAGCGGCGTGGGCTGGATATTCACGACGCGCTGCGTGGCCTGGACCTGGTTCAGCCCGGCGCGAAATTCCTCGGAGAAGAATGTGGGGCGCGTCCACAGCGAGAAGATAGTCGAGACCAGCATGGCCGCGGCGATGATCACGACCAGCGTGCGCACCAGGCTCAGCCAGGCGGGCACCGGTTTCTGCTCGCGAGCGCGGCGCTCCACGCGCCGCCGGACACGGGCCTGAGCCGCCGCCTGGCGCGCGGCTTGCAGCCGGCCCGGGGGAGGCGCGTCTCCAGGCTCGGACGCTTCCTCGCCGTCTTCCGCGTAGTCGTCCCCGGCCTCATCGTCTTCGAAATCGTCATCCTGGACGTCTTCGATGTCGAGTTCATCTTCGTCGATCAGGATGATGTCGTCCGCGTCGACCGCATTCAGCTCGGCCGTATCGAACGTCTGGAAGGTGAAATCGTCGTCGGCGCGGCGGATGGGCGGGCGGCGCGGTTCTCCGGCCAGGCGCGGCGGCTGGCGGCGCGGTCCGCCCGGCGGGGTAGAGCGCGGCGTCATGCGCCGGTCCGGCTGGTCGTCCGGGGGCATATCGTCAAAGTGGTCGGTCATCGTGCCTGCTTCCCCACAACGCGTTGGTCCTCACATCTTAACCCAGACCGGCCCAAAACGAAACACGCCCGTCACCAGTAGGTGCGTCCTGGATTCAGGGCAAAATACTTACCACAGAGAGCACAGAGGACGCAGAGAGGCTATTTTGGGAGTCTCTGTGAACTCCCTTTGTGATCTCCGAGTACTCTGTGGTTCACTGCTTGCCCCAGATTCGAAGTGCCCCTCTCAGCGGTTGCCGTGGGGCACTTCGGCCAGGATGCGCCCGATCTCGCGCGCCATCAGGCCCGTGCGCTCGTCGCGGAGCAGCGGCAGCCGGCTGCGCGTGCGGTGGAGCTGGTTCAGGTCGATGGTGTGGACCAGCAGCGCCTCCTCGAAGTACGGACCGCGCAGCATGAACTCGCCGTCCGGATCGGCGATCGAGCTGCCGCCCCAGAAGTTCAACCCATCCTCGAAGCCGGTCCGGTTGCAGTGCACCACGAAGCTGGTGAACAGCCCGGCATAGGCCCGGTTGACCAGCTCCACCCAGCGCGAGCTGGCGAGCTCCTCGCCCTGGTCCAGGCCGCGCCCCGGGCTGGAGCTGGTGAGCAGCAGCACGTCGGCGCCGTCCAGCCATAGCAGGTAAGGCGGCGACGCGTGCCAGAAATCCTCGCAGATCAGCATCCCCAGGCGCCCGAAGCGCGTGTCGAAGGCCCGCACCGAGTCGCCCCAGGCGAAATAGCGCCCTTCATCGAACATGCCGTAGGTGGGCAGGTATACCTTGCGGTGCACATACACGACCTCGCCCCGGCTCAGGTACGCCTGCGAGATGAAAAAACGGTGGCGGTGGTCTTCCTCCACGAACCCGACCGACACGTCCATCCCGTGCGCGCGGCTGGCCGCCAGCAGCGGATCGAACAGCGGGTCGCCGGCGCTGGGCCGCGCCGAGACTTCGAACACCAGATCCTGGAGATAATAGCCGGTCAGCGACAGCTCCGGAAACACGAGCAGGTCCACGCCCTGCGCTTTGGCCTCTTCCATCACCGCCAGGTGGTGGTCCAGGTTGCCGTTGAGATCACCCAGCTTGGGATCGATCTGGGCCAGGCCCAGCGTCACGTTCATGGCGTTCGTCCTTCCGCAATTCGCGTGCTCCGGCTGCCCGGCGATCGTGCAGCCAGAGAGCGCCGCCGGCCAGCGTGCTCGCCAGCAGCAGCGCCAGGTCAAGGATCTGGTCGATACGACGATTGTACACCGTGTGCGCCGGATCGGCCCGGAAAAAGCCCAGCAGCGCCATGCCCAACCCGGTCAGCGCCAGGATGGCCCACAGCCGCAGGCCGGGCAGCGCCCCGCGCCAGGTCATCAACAGCGCGAGGGCCAGCAGCGCCAGGCCGAAGATCGTCCCGCCCGCCTGCAGATCCAGGCGCGGAGCGGGCAGATCGTAGACGTCCGGCAGTTCTTCGACGAGCCAGTCGGGCCAGTCGGCCAGTGAGCGCACTTCGTAGCCATAGGCGCAGCCCGCGCCGCGGCAGGCCAGCCACGCCCCGGCCACGCCCAGCGGCCAGGCCAGCGCGGCGGCATCGGTCCAGGCGCGCCAGTTCACGCCGCGCAGCCGGGCGGTAATGAACGCGGCGGGCAGGCCGGTCATCAGCGCGCCATGCCACGCCATGCCGCCCGATCGCAGCCGGGCGATCTCGCCGGTGTGCTGGGCGAAATGATCCCACTCCAGCGCGACGTACAGCAGCCGCGCGCCGATCACGCCCGCCAAGACCGCTGCCAGGCCCACGTCCAGCCAGCGGAGCGCCCCCGCGCCGCCCCGCTGCGCCTGCCACGCGATGACGCCCAGCGCCAGCAGGATCGCGGCGGTGAGCACGCTGATCAGGATCGGGCCGGTTTCGAATACAACGGGATACATCGATTTTACGTATTGATCAATAGGCACATGGCCCAAACGGTACGGCTAAACGGCGCGGCTGTCAACAAGTCGCCTGTGCTAGAAGCGGATTAGAACGCTGTCTTTGGGGCGAGTGTCAGCCAAAGCAGCGTGCCGGTTGGCCGAACCTGTTATAATCAGCTTAACTTCTTTCAAGACACCCATCGCGCAGACACACGCGACATGGAATCGTCGACCATATAAGTAAGGAGCATAAGTACATGATTAGTCTTGTATTGAGTGTGCTCGCGCTCGCGGGCCTGGTCGCCGCGGGCTTCGGCGTCTTCATGATCTTGCAGGCCGTCTCCCGCAACGAGCCAGCCCGGTCTGGCGCGATCCTCACGGTGATCGGCGTGATCGTGGCCGCGGTGTTCTTCATTCTGGGCGCGGGCGTCGTCGAGATCCAGCCAGCCGAGGTCGGCGTCGTGTTCAACGTGCTCAGCGGCGACCTGGCCGAAACCCCACTCGGTCCTGGCCTGCACATCATCATCCCCGGCATTCAGGAAGTCACCATCTACTCGACCTCCCAGCAGGAATACACCATGGCCGGCGAAGTCAGTGACGGTGCGGTCCGTGGCGATGATGCCGTAGTCGCGCTGACCCAAGACGGCCAGCAGGTCCGGCTGGACGTGACGATCATCTATCGCATCTCGCCCAGCAACGCCAACGACGTCCACGTGAAATGGCAGGACCGCTATGTGAACGGCCTGATCCGGCCCGCGCTGCGCAACCAGACGCGCGCCGCGCTGACCCGCTTCCGCGTCGAGCAGATTTACGGCGCGGAGCATGACGAGCTGGAGCAGGAAATCGAAACCGGCGTGCGCGATTTGCTGGAGCCGGATGGCTTCCAGGTGATGAACGTCCTGATCCGCAATATCGCCTTTTCGCCGGAATACGTGGCCTCGATCGAGCAGAAACAGGTCGCGCAGCAGCAAGCACAGGAAGCCGAGTTCCGCGTCCGCCAGCGCGAGCAAGAGGCCGAGCAGGTCCGCGCCCTGGCGCAAGGTGATGCGGACGCCGCTGTGATCCGAGCCGAGGGTGAGGCCCAGGCCCTGCAGTTGATCAACGAGCAGTTGTCGCAGAACCCGCTGCTGCTCCAGTGGCGCTACATCGAGGAACTGGGCGCAAATGTGCAGCTCATGATCATCCCTTCGAACAGCCCGTTCCTGTTCGACCTGGAATCGCTGATGGCGCAGACCGGGACTTCGCTCCCCACCCCGACCGCGCCGGCTGCCGAGCCTGAAGCGGCTCCTGCCGGCGACTGACCGGCGCACGTGTCACGCCACCGGGCGCGGATCTTCCGTGCCCGGTTTTTTTTCTTCACCCGCCCCTCGTTCGCCCGGCTGCTGCCCGCGGCGAGCACGTACTGGTTAGCCGGGCGCGGCGGTCGGATGCTGGCGCTGGATGGTCGCCCAGGTGGCCAGCATGGCGAGGGTGATGGCGGCCACGAGGATCACGCTGGCCGACGGGCTGATCCGGTCCAGCAGGGCGCCCTGCACCCAGGGCAGCACCGCGCCGCCCACGCTGCCCATCGCCATGGCGGTGCTGACGGCCTTGCCAGGGCTGCGGCGGAAAATGTCGGTGATCAGCGCGACGATGGTCGGGAAGATCGGCCCGAAGAAGAAACCGATCACCATCACGGCGCCAATGGTGACCGCCACCGAGCCGGTCGCGAGGGGGAGCAGCAGCCCGCCGCCCAGCGATCCGGCTAGGCTGGTCCACAGCACGGTTTGCGGCGTGTAGCGGTTCCCGGCGCGGGCGATGGCCAGCCGCCCGGCGGACAGCGCCAGCCAGAACCCGGACGTAATCAGCGCCCCGGCTTCCGCGCCCTGCGTGGTCGAGCGCTCGATGTAAGTGGTCAGCCAGCCGCCGATGCCCGTTTCGGCCCCCACGTAGAGTAGCAGCAGGACGCCCACCGCCCACAGCAGCGGCTGGCGGTAGACGTTCAGCGAGGCATTGGTCTCGCCCGCGCTGGCGGGGATCACCGCCGGCCTCACCTTCAACCGGATCAGCAGGGGCAGGGTCAGCG
>ENA-UOUL01006033-UOUL01006033.1-bioreactor-metagenome-genome-assembly--contig:-NODE-6033-length-10120-cov-5.106044_pt1 | contig 10120 bp, 6 predicted proteins | sample MGYA00249838_ERZ747220 | MGnify/ENA primary metagenome ERZ747220 (study PRJEB28778, sample SAMN05720191) | bioreactor metagenome | isolation source: Anaerobic biogas reactor | place: USA:Washington...
GGGCCAAGCTGGTTATCGCCACCAAGATCCCCAGCAATGATATCGGCGCCAAGGAGTGGCGGGAGCGCCTCGAGACGCAGCTGCAGCGCTTTGACATGGACTATATCGACGTCATGCACTGTCACGGCCTCACCTGGGAGGGATACGAGAGCCACGGCCTCGGCGACGAGGGGTGGCTGCCCGAGGCGCGCCGCGCCCAGTCCGAGGGCCTCATCCGCCACCTGGCGTTCAGCTCGCATGACACCCCCGACAACGTCATCCGGCTCATCGAGACGGGCGAGTTCGAGGGCGTGACGCTGCAGTACAACCTCCTGGATCGGCGCATGGAGCGCCCCATCCACGTGGCCCACGAGCGCGGCCTGGGCACGGTGATCATGGGCCCCGTGGGCGGCGGCCGCCTCAGCCTGTGGAACCCCCAGCAAGTGCGTGACCTCATGCCGGCGAGCGTCACCTCGACGCCCGACCTGGCCATCCGCTGGGTGCTGGCGAACCCCGACGTCTCGGTGGCCCTCTCGGGGATGAACACCATGGCGATGATCGAGGAGAACGCCGCCAGCGCCGGCCGGCCCGAGCCCCTCACCGCCGACGAGTTGCAGGCGGTGGAGACGATGATGGAGCGCCTCCACGATCTGGCGCGCCTCTACTGCACCGGTTGCGGCTACTGCATGCCCTGCCCGAACGGCGTCGAGATCCCCGGCAATTTCCTGCTGATGAACTACTACCGGGTCTATGGCATCAAGGATTACGCCGCCCAGCAGTACGCCAAGCTGCTCAAGGGCGAGGACGTCTGGCTCCAGAACCAGCGCATCGTGGGGAAGGCCGCCTCGGCGTGCGTGCAGTGCGGCGAATGCGAGCCCAAGTGCCCGCAGAATATCCCCATCATCGAGCAGCTCGAGGAGGTGGATGACACGTTGGGGGGCTGAGTGGCAGTCGGCTATCGGCGGTCAGCGATCGGCTGTCGGGAGACGGCTATTGGTTGTTAGCTATTCGCTTGGCGCCGCGCACGCAACGGGGATTGGCCAACAGCTAATGGCCAACAGCCGATCGCTGACCGCCGACCGCTAGAACCCATGCTCGAACATCCGCAGGTAGCTCTCGTACCGCACCGGCGGAATCTCTTCTCGCTCCGCTGCGGCGCGGACGGCGCAGTCGGGCTCGTGGGTGTGGGTGCAGGGTTGAAAGCGACACTCGCCGATAAAGGGCCGAAACTCGGGGAAAAACGCATCCAACTGCTCGGGGTCAATGTCCCAGAAGCGGAACTGGCGCAGGCCGGGGGTGTCGGCCACATAGGTGTCGCGCTCGGGCCGCAGCAGCCGCGCCACCACGGTGGTGTGTCGGCCGCGGTCGTGGAACTCGCTCACCTCACCGGTGCGCAGGTCCAGGTGGGGCCAGAGGGCGTTCAGCAGGCTCGACTTGCCGGTGCCCGACGGCCCCGTCAGCACGGACAGCTTGCCGTGGAATACATCATGTAGCGTGTCCAGCCCCTCGCCGGTGACAGTGCTGGTATAGTGCACGGTGTAGCCCAGCGCCTCATAGAGGGCAAAGAGGTCTCGCGCATCATCCTCCTCATCCTCATCGACCAAGTCCACCTTGTTGGCCACAATGAGCGCCGGCATCTCGACCGCCTCACAGGCCACCAGGTAGCGATCGAGCATAAAGGGATTGGGGGATGGGTTGGCCACGGCCATCACCACCAGCACCTGGTCGGGATTGGCCACGATGACCTGCTCGATGGGCGCCCGCGGCGGCGGCGGCGTGCGCGACAGCACCGTGTGGCGCGGCAACACCTCCTCGATGATGCCGCCCCCCTCCTCGATGGGCGACCAGCGCACGCGGTCGCCCACGGCGATGAGGTCGCTCTCCGCCCGGCGCTGCTTCACCCGGCCGCGCATGGTGCAGTCCACCACCTCGTCGCCCGTGTCGACATAGTAGTGTCCCCCATGGCTGCGCACGACGGTTCCCACGCGCTCTGACATCCGCCCCATCACCCCTGCCACCGGCTCCAGCGTCGGGCGCCGGCACGAACGGGCCGCGGCAGACACACGCCGCGGCCGATCACGCCCTCATTCGCTGCCATTGGGGCGCCTGCGCCCCCCATCACCCCACCATCTCGGAGACGACGCGCGCTGCCGCCCGCCAGCCCCGATAGCGCAGCAGCGCCCGCAGCGCGGGCCAGCCGTCCTTCCACGGGGAGAGCTTTTTCTCCTCGCGCGGCTCGTAAGAGATGGGCACCTCGTGGATGGCATACCCCTGCCGCACGATTTTGGCCGTGATCTCGGGCTCCAGGTCAAAGCCGTTGCTCTCGATCTCTAGGCTACGGGCGATATCGATGGTCATCACCTTGTAGCACGTCTCCATGTCATGGAGGCGCACCCCATAGAGCACGTTCATCAGCCAGGTGAGGGCACGGTTGCCCAGCCGGAAAAGGGGCTTTTGCTCGTCCAGGTTGCGCACGCCGTACACCACCCGCGCCTCGCCCCGCAGGATCGGCTCCAGCAGCGCCGGGTAGTCCTGGGGGTCGTACTCCAGATCCGCGTCCTGGATAATGACGGCGTCACCGCTCGCCGCTTGCAGCGCCGTGCGGATGGCCGCCCCCTTGCCCCGGTTCTCGGTGTGGTGGATGACCCGCAGACCGGGGATGGTGCGACTCAAGGTCGCGCCATCGAGGATGGCGCCGGTGCGGTCGCTGGAGAAATCGTTGACGACGATGATCTCCTTATCCACGGGCACGGCGGCGACGCGGCGGAGGATCGTTTCCAATCCCGCCTCCTCATTGTACGCGGGCACGAGCACGGAGAGCTTCATGGGTCACGTCCTGGATGGGATGATGGGGACACAACGCCGGATGTGCCGCGGCATATGCATGGTGCTGCGACGCCCGACGGCCGGCAACGACGAAACGGCCACTCGCGTGCTTTCACACGCTCAGTATAAACGCACCGGCGCGGGCACACAAACGCGACGGACGTGTTACAGGTTACAGGTGCCAGGTTACAGGCCCCAGTGTGTGGACGCACAACATCCCCTGTAACCTGTGACCGGCACCGATTCGGCTGACAAGCGCCCTCGGAGGTGGTACACTCGTGGCGTCGATGGCAACCGTAGCCGACGCGGTCGGCGCACATCATACCACAGGAGGTCAACGATGGACCTGGGCATCAAGGGGAGGGTGGCCCTGGTGGCGGCCGCCAGCAAGGGGCTCGGCAAGGCTGCCGCCATGGAACTGGCGCGCGAGGGAGCCCGCGTGGTGATCGCCGCGCGGGGTGAGGAGGAACTGGGGGCCGCGGCCGACGAGATCCGCGCCGCCACCGGCGCCGAGGTGCTCCCCGTCCCCGCCGACGTGACCAAGGTGACCGACATCGAGGCGCTGGTCGGCAGGGCGCAGGCCGAGTTCGACGACGTGGACATCCTAGTGAACAACGCCGGCGGGCCGCGTCCCGGCACCTTCACCGACATGACCGACGAGGACTGGTTGTCCGCCGTCAATCTCAACCTGATGAGCACCGTGCGCCTGACGCGCCTCGTGCTGCCGGGGATGCGCAGAAAGGGCTGGGGCCGCATCATCAATATGACCTCCATCTCGGTCAAGCAGCCCATGGCCAACATCATCCTGTCCAACGCGGCGCGCTCGGCCGTGGTCGCCATGGCCAAGACGCTGTCGCAGCAGGTGGCGCCGGACGGCATCACGGTGAACAACGTCTGCCCGGGCACCATCCTCACCGATCGCGTGCGCAGCCTGGCGGCCAACACCGCCCAGACGCAGGGGATCTCGGAGGAGGAGGCGCTCCAGGGGATGCAGACCGATATCCCCATGGGCCGCATCGGCCGCCCCGAGGAGCTGGCGGCGCTCATCGCCTTCCTCGCCTCCGAACGCGCCTCCTACATCACCGGCGCCACGATCCAGGTGGACGGCGGCGTGTACCGGGGGCTGCTGTAGGCGGCCATTGGCTGTTAGCTGTTGGCCCTTGGCTCGCCGATGCGCCTAGCAGGGAGCGTCCAAGGGCCGATAGCTAACGGCCAACAGCCCTCCCTTCCCATCTGCGTCCGTCTGCGTTCATCTGCGTCCCATTTCTCCCCTGTCCATCATTGCCCCTCACGCCCATTGTTGACCAATCGGGTAAAGTTAGGTACAATGGGGCAGTCGCTCAGGAGGCGGAGCAGCCGCGCTCCTCGACGGGGAGACACCATGGACACCAAGAAAAACCTCAACCTGGACATTATCGGCATGACCTGCGCGAGCTGCGCCCGCACCGTCGAGCGCGGCCTCAAGCGCCTGGACGGCGTCGAGGAGGTCACCGTCAACGTGGCCACCGACCGCGCCGCCGTCACCTTTGACCCCACCGCCCTGAACGTCACCGACCTCGTCGGCCGCGTCCGCGAGAGCGGCTACGACGTGGATGCGCGGCGCGTGATCCTGCCCATCGGCGGCATGACGTGCGCCGCCTGCGTGCGTCACGTGGAGCGCGCCCTCGGCAAGGTGGAGGGCGTGACCACCGTGGCCGTGAACCTGGCCACCGAGCGCGCCACCGTCGAGTACCTCCCCTCCGTTGCCACCGTCGACGCCATGCGCGAGGCGGTGCACAACGCCGGCTACGAGGTGCTGGACGAGGCCGCTCAGCCCGCGGCCGGCGAGGAGGCCGTCGACCCCGAGGCGGCCAAGATGGCCGCCGCCCGCCGGCGCATGGTCGTCGCCTGGGCGTTCACCGGCCCGATCGTCGTCATCATGCTCCTCCACATGGTCTGGGGCATCGCCTGGCCCAGCATGATGGCAGTCGAGGTCGCCCTCATGGCCCTGGCTCTGCCGGTGCTCGCCTGGCCGGGCCGACCGACCTTTCGCTCCGCCTGGAGTTCCGTCACCCACGGCAGCGCCAACATGGACGTGCTCATCGCCATGGGCACCAGCGCCTCGTGGATCAGCGGGCCCCTCTCCCTGGTGACGCCGCTGGCCAGCTATGCCGGCGTCGCCGCCATGATCATGGCCATCCACCTGACGGGGCGCTACATCGAGGCCAGCGCCAAGGGGCGCGCCTCGCAGGCGATCCGCAAGCTGCTCCAGCTGGGCGCCAAGACGGCCCACATCCTGGTGGACGGAGAAGAGTACGAGGTGCCCCTCTCCCAGGTCAAGGTGGGCGACGTGATGGTCGTCCGCCCGGGGGACAAGGTGCCCACCGACGGGGTGGTGGTCGCGGGCGAGAGCGCCGTGGACGAGTCGATGGCCACGGGCGAGTCGATGCCCGTCGCCAAGGTCGAGGGGGATGAGGTCATCGGCGCCACGGTGAACCAGACGGGGATGCTGCAGGTGCGCGCCACGCGCGTCGGCGCCGACACCTTTCTCGCGCAGGTGGTGCGCATGGTGGAGGATGCCCAGGGCACCAAGGTGCCCATCCAAGAGTTCGCCGACCGCGTCACCGCCGTGTTCGTGCCCGTGGTGATCGGCATCGCCGTATTCACCCTGGGACTGTGGGCGTTCGCCGGCGGCCCGCTGCGTGGCGTGCTCGAGGCGGCCCAGGGGATCCTCCCGTGGGTCAACCCCGCCCTCTCGTCGGCGACGCTGGCGCTGGTGGCGACCATCTCAGTGCTGGTCATCGCCTGCCCCTGCGCGTTGGGGCTGGCCACGCCCACCGCCCTCATGGTGGGGAGCGGCATCGGCGCCGAGAACGGCATCTTGATCCGCAACGGCGCCGCCATCCAGACGATGCGCGAGGTGCGCGTCATCGTCTTTGACAAGACGGGCACCCTGACGCTGGGCAAGCCCAAGGTGACGGACGTCATCGCGCTGGGCGTCGATGAGGCCACCCTATGGCGACTGGCCGCCTCGGCCGAGACGGGCAGCGAGCATCCCATCGGCCGCGCCGTGGTGGAGGGCGCCCGCGCACGCGGCATCGCCCTGGATTCGCCCGAGGGGTTCGAGGCGCTCAAGGGGCGAGGGATCGCCGCGCGCGTCGCGGGGCGGCCCGTCCTGGTGGGCAGCCCGCGTCTACTGCGCGAGCGCGACGTCGACGTGACGGAGGGCGAGGCAGAGCTGGCCCGGCTGGAGGGGGAGGCCAAGACAACCATGATGGTCGCCGCCGACGGGCGCCTCATCGGCCTGCTGGCCGTCGCCGACCCCATCAAGGAAGAGACGGCCGCCGCCGTCGCGGCGCTCCACGACCTGGGGCTGGAGACGGCCATGCTCACCGGCGACAACCACCGCACCGCCGAGGCCATCGCCCGCCGAGCGGGGATCGATCACGTGGTGGCCGAGGTGCTGCCCGACGGCAAGGTGGCCGAGATCCGCCGCCTACAGGACGCCCACGGCATGGTGGCCATGGTGGGGGACGGCATCAACGATGCCCCGGCCCTCACGCAGGCCAACGTGGGGATCGCCATCGGCACCGGCACCGATATCGCCATCGAGGCCGCCGACATCACCCTGGTGCGCGGCGACCTGTGGGGCGTGGTGAGCGCCGTCAAGCTCTCCCGGGCGACGTTCCGCAAGATTCGCCAGAACCTGTTCTGGGCGTTCATCTATAACGTCATCATGATCCCGCTGGCGATCCTGGGGTTGATGCACCCCGCCCTGGCCGAGGTGGCGATGGCGTCCAGCTCCATCACCGTGGTGACCAACGCCAACCTCCTGCGCCGGGCGAACATCCGGGGACGGTAGAAGCCGCCCGCGCCGGAGCGCCGGATGGAACGCGGATGAACGCGGATTTCACGGATCTTCACGGATCAGATCCGGATCTCTTCTGATCCGCGTTGATCCCTTCCATCCGCGTTCATCCGCGTTCCACTACCCCCCCTGCTCTGCCTTGCCGCCCCCCGGCAACTGTGCTATCCTGCCGCCGTCCCCAGCCGGGGGTATTGCAGCCAGTTCAACGAGGAGCGATCGACATGGCAGAGCGTATGAAAGCGGCCCTGTGGGTGGGCCCTGAGAAGGTGGAATTCCGCGAGGTCGACCGGCCCGCGCCGGGCCCCGGCGAGGCGCTGCTGCGCGTGGCCTACGGCGGCATCTGCGGCACCGACATCATGATCTACCTCGGCAAGCACCCCCGCGCCAAGGCGCCCCTGGCGATGTGCCACGAGTTCTCCGCCACCGTCGTCGCGGCGGACGGCCTGGCCCCCGGCACGCCGGTGACCGTCAACCCCCTGCTCACCTGCGGCACCTGCTACGCCTGCCGCTCCGGCATCCCGCACGTGTGCGCCACCCTCGGGCTGGTGGGCATCGACCGCGACGGCGGCTTTGCCGAGTACGTCGCCGTGCCGCGTAACACGGTGCGGCCCCTGCCCGCCACGGTGCCCCTCAAGGAGGCGGCGCTCATCGAGCCGTTGGCGGTGGCCATGCACGCCGTGCGCGTCTCGGACCTGCGCGTGGGGGATGCCACCGCCGTCCTCGGGGCCGGGCCGGTGGGCATCATGGTGGCCCAGGTGGCGCGGCTGGCGGGGGCGCGGCGCGTGTTCGTCTCGGAGCGCAGCCCGCGGCGCCTGGCCATCGCCCGGGAGCTGGGCTTTGAGGTGATCGACATCACCCAGCAGGACACCGTGGAGACGATCCTCAGCGCCACAGGAGGCGAGGGGCTGCCGGTGGTGTTCGAGTCCGCCGGCGTGCAGCCCACCATCACCGACGCGGGCAAGCTGGTGCGCCCGGGCGGGCAGATCCTGCAGGTGGGGATGCCCAAGACGCCGCCGACCGTCGACCTGACGGCCCTGGAGTTCCGCGAGATCCGCATCACGCCGATCCGCGTCTACCGCGAGGAGGATTTCGACCTGGCCATCGCCATCGCCGATCAGGTGGACCTGGTGACGCCGGTAACCCACGTGCTGCCCCTGGAAAAGCTCGACGAGGCGATGGAGCTGGCCCACGCGGCTGTGGACGCCTGCAAGATCCTCCTGGACGCCGGCGCCTGATGAGAGACACGATGAAGGAATCGCTGCGCAAGACCTTGCAGGAACTCACCGCCCTGGACGGCGTGGCGGGATTCGAGCAGGACGTGGTGCGCTACCTGCGCGACGCCCTCGCGCCCCTGGCCGACCGCGTCGAGGTCGACGCCATGGGCAACCTCTATGCCGTGCGCGAGGCGGCCGATCCCTCCGCGCCGGGCAAACGCCTCATGATCTCGGCCCACTCGGACGAGATCGGCGGCATCGTCAAGAGCGTGGACCCCCAGGGGTTCCTGCGCTTCGACCCGCTGGGCGGCGTGCTGCCCGGCACCCTCGTCGGACGACGGGTGCGCGTGCGGGGACACCTGGGCGTCATCGGCGTCAAGTCGGGGCACCTGCAGACGCGTGAGGAGCAGGACAAGGTGCTGCCCACCGACCACCTGTTCATCGACGTGGGCGCCGTCGACGCCGCCGAGGTCGCTGGGATGGGGATCGGCGTGGGCAGCCCTGTGGCGTACTATAGCCCCGTGGAGGCGTTCACCAACGGCGACCGCGTGTGCGGCAAGTCCATCGACAACCGCATCGGCTGCGCCGTGCTCGTCGAACTGTTCCGTCGCCTGCAGGGGGTGCCGCTGGCCGGCACGCTGCTGGGGGTGGTGTGCGTGCAGGAGGAGGTCGGCCTGCGGGGGGCGCAGGTGGCCGCCTACCACGCCCGGCCCGACTATGCCGTGGTAGTGGATACGTTCATGGCCGGGGACACGCCCGACGTGGACTTTTACCGCGAGCTGCCCGCCGCCATCGGCAAGGGGCCGGTGCTCCTCCTGGCCAACAGCGCCCAGATCGCCCACCCCGCCGTGAGCCGCTACCTGCGCCTGGCGGCGAACAGGGCGGAGGTGCCGCTGCAGCCGTGCACCATCGTGGGCAAGGCCGGCACCGACTCGGGACCGATCCACCTCAGCCGCGAGGGGGTGCCCACCACCGGCCTGGGGCTGGCGCGCCGCTACTCGCACACGCCGGTCTGCACCCTCGACCTGAACGACGCCGCGGGGGCGGTGCGCGTCCTCGAGCAGTTCGCCCGCGATATGGGCGAACACACGAATCTCGGCTTCCTCGCCTGACCTTCCACAATGCCACCATCGTAGGGGCGACCGGCCGGTCGCCCCTACGATTTGCGCGGCAACGGCCGTGCGGCGTGCACCGGCTTGGGCGCCCTACGGCGACATTCCTTCATGTCCTCAGGATCCGCGGAAATCAGCGTTCCATCAGCGAAAATCCGCGTTCCCTCAGACTCCCGCCAGCACGCGCCCCAGCAGCGTCCGCCGCAGCTCCACGGCGTCCTCGGGACACAGCTCGTGGCAGCAGTAGCAGCGGATGCAGGCGCGCGTGTCCATCCGCGCCCGGTGGTCGACGACGGTGATGGCGTTCACCGGGCAGTGGCGGGTGCAGAACCCGCAGCCGGTACAGGCGCCCCCTGCCCGGGGGTACGCCACCAGCTGCTTCCCGAGCCACCCGGTGGATACCGCCTGAAAGAGCGTCTGGTGCTCGCCGTCGGCCCCCAGGAATCGCACCGCCCAGTGCGGCACCAGCCCCGGATCGACGGCCGCGTTGATGCCCCGGCGGAACCCCGCCACGCGTAGTTCGTCCAACGGCTCGCCGAGGAGGTCCAGGTCCTCCACGCGGCCGGTGGTGAGCCCCCGCTCCACGGCGGCCGCCGTCGTCGACACGCCCAGGGGGTCGAACCCCACCAGCGCCGCCGCCGCCACGTCCAGCGCCAGCGCGTCAGGGCTCGCCAGGACGGTCGACACCTGCCGGGGGTCGCCGCCCGAGGGGCCGTTCCCCTCCATGGCCAGCACCGCATCCATGATGTGCAGCGTCGGGCGCAGGTAGACCAGGATATCCAGCATCCCCTGCGAAAAAAGCGCTCGATCGGCCAATTTCGCGTGGTAGCCGATCTTGGTCGCGCCGGGCACGAGGCCAAAAAGGTTCTTGACCGCCAGTGTGAGCGTGGTGAGGTTGTGGGTCTTGAGCTTGGGGAGGTTGATGATCACGTCGGCGTCGAGAGCCGGCTGCACCACGTCCAGCCGGCGGAGCGCTACCCCCTCGGGCAGCGAGACCTGTTGCGCCGAGGTATCCTCGTTCAGCTCGGCGCCGCTCGCCTCGGCGGCCCGGTCCATGCCGGTCCGGCGATACAGGGAGCGCAGCACTCCCGAGGAGTAGGGACCACCGGGGGATTCCACGATTACCGCGTGGCCACCCGCCT
>ENA-UOUL01006034-UOUL01006034.1-bioreactor-metagenome-genome-assembly--contig:-NODE-6034-length-10118-cov-38.540285_pt1 | contig 10118 bp, 10 predicted proteins | sample MGYA00249838_ERZ747220 | MGnify/ENA primary metagenome ERZ747220 (study PRJEB28778, sample SAMN05720191) | bioreactor metagenome | isolation source: Anaerobic biogas reactor | place: USA:Washington...
CAGCAACCCACTGACCGTCTGGTAGACGCATACATGGGCCTCGATACCGGCAACCAGCAATTGGGTCCGCCCGGTCTGCCTGAGTCTGTCCAGGAACCCCGGATTCAAGCAGGCATTGAAGGTGATCTTCTCAATCGGGGTTACATCAGGCAGTAGTTCCTTGACTTCCGGGATCGTCCCTCCCAGCCCCCGGGAATATTGTTCGAGCATTATGATCGGGAGATTAAACAGCTTACACGCTTTGATGAGCCGGAGCCAATTGTCAAAAACCACATTCGACTCGTGCACCATCCGAGCCAGCGTCCCCTGTATATCCACCAACAACAAGGCAGTATTATCCATTACCAGCATATTGCCACCCTCTTTCCAATGCAGAACTATGGTATTCCTGGTAGGATCACCCCCGCCCCTGCGGGGAACAGTGTCCGCTACCGGGCTGCCGTCCATCCACCAGGGGATCACCCCCGCCCCTGCGGGGAACAGACTCCCTTTACCTCTCATCACGTCAAACACTAAGGATCACCCCCGCCCCTGCGGGGAACAGAGCATGATTCAGCTTGGCGGTATTGAGGGTATAGGATCACCCCCGCCCCTGCGGGGAACAGGTACTACCGGTTGCTCTGACAATCATGGGTGTGGGATCACCCCCGCCCCTGCGGGGAACAGGCCGGGGTTCCACTCCGCCACGCCCAATCAAGAGGATCACCCCCGCCCCTGCGGGGAACAGACGCACCCTCTTTGAGAGCCTTGATCCAGCCCAGGATCACCCCCGCCCCTGCGGGGAACAGCCTATTACTTCTTAGCTCCTCTTTTGGCTGGCAGGATCACCCCCGCCCCTGCGGGGAACAGACGGAGGCCTGGCCGCTCGTTACTGCGGCGCCAGGATCACCCCCGCCCCTGCGGGGAACAGAAGTTGGTGGGCAAGTATGGGAGGCCACTATTAGGATCACCCCCGCCCCTGCGGGGAACAGAAAACCATTCACTTTTATAAAGTATTTTATCCAGGATCACCCCCGCCCCTGCGGGGAACAGGGATTTGGCGCAGCTGACCGGCTCTTGTAGTAGGGATCACCCCCGCCCCTGCGGGGAACAGACGGCGGGTCAATTGCTGGCGTATCAATCGGTAGGATCACCCCCGCCCCTGCGGGGAACAGATGGTTTACAAGAATTAGAAGGTGAAGGTTCTACTAAAGGATCACCCCCGCCCCTGCGGGGAACAGTACAAGCGGGCTTTCGAGGAGGTTTGCCACCAGGGATCACCCCCGCCCCTGCGGGGAACAGGCTTCGTAGCAGTCCGAACAAAGACGGTCAGAAGGATCACCCCCGCCCCTGCGGGGAACAGCCATTTCCCCCTTTTCTGCTTATTTTGCATCAAGGATCACCCCCGCCCCTGCGGGGAACAGGGTCATTTCCTCTTTGACCTGCTCCACTACCTCGGATCACCCCCGCCCCTGCGGGGAACAGTCAAACTTACGCTGTTTCTCGGCTTCGTAGCAGGGATCACCCCCGCCCCTGCGGGGAACAGAGTGTAACTTTTGATGTACTCAATTCGGAAATGGGATCACCCCCGCCCCTGCGGGGAACAGAAAATCTTTGGAATCCCCATAAGAGGGATTCGAGGATCACCCCCGCCCCTGCGGGGAACAGCGCATTGTTTAATAGGTACTAACTTTGGATATGGGATCACCCCCGCCCCTGCGGGGAACAGTGGAGACCACCCAGCGCCTGACTATCGCCGAGAGGATCACCCCCGCCCCTGCGGGGAACAGCTTTGTCTATCGCTTGTGTTTCCGTTTCGGCTAGGATCACCCCCGCCCCTGCGGGGAACAGTCCGTCGGGTCTGTTCTGTCCTGGCGGGCCTCAGGATCACCCCCGCCCCTGCGGGGAACAGTTAGCGTATGTGGTGTATATTGGATCATAGGTAGGATCACCCCCGCCCCTGCGGGGAACAGCGTATCTGTATTCAGGAACCCTGTGGAAATTACGGATCACCCCCGCCCCTGCGGGGAACAGATTTGATCCTTGAGATATCCATTAAGGGCTTCCGGATCACCCCCGCCCCTGCGGGGAACAGGCTAAACGGGGCCAGCGATTGGAAACAATATAGGGATCACCCCCGCCCCTGCGGGGAACAGGATTTGCTTAGAGTTACCCAACATCGAGCCTGAGGATCACCCCCGCCCCTGCGGGGAACAGTGACCACCCTATCTATCTGAAAAAAAATAGTTAGGATCACCCCCGCCCCTGCGGGGAACAGATTCACCTATCACGTTTCGCATGGCACCGATTGGGATCACCCCCGCCCCTGCGGGGAACAGTACTTGCCTCAAAAATTGCATTTTCGATTTTAGGGATCACCCCCGCCCCTGCGGGGAACAGCTAATTTTTTTGATCTTTTTACTTTATGGAATAGGATCACCCCCGCCCCTGCGGGGAACAGGTTTCCTTTTCTTAATTCTCTACGGTTCAGCAAGGATCACCCCCGCCCCTGCGGGGAACAGTCAACAGCATGCCAGAGCCAATGCAGGACATGAGGATCACCCCCGCCCCTGCGGGGAACAGTCAAAAATTTGGATGTTTTGGATGTCCGGATCAGGATCACCCCCGCCCCTGCGGGGAACAGCGACCTTCTCCCATGAAGCCGCATAAGGCCGTAGGATCACCCCCGCCCCTGCGGGGAACAGGCAATAAAGCACCACGTCCGCAAGATGGAAGAAGGATCACCCCCGCCCCTGCGGGGAACAGCATCATCTCACGCAGCAACTCAGCGTAGGTTGGGGATCACCCCCGCCCCTGCGGGGAACAGATCCCCGGATGCTTTGGGGGCGGATGGGGATTAGGATCACCCCCGCCCCTGCGGGGAACAGCCTGTATTAGTCTTATCCTTGCTAGTAGGTTTAGGATCACCCCCGCCCCTGCGGGGAACAGGTGCTTATAGTGCATATGCCATTATGCCAAAAAGGATCACCCCCGCCCCTGCGGGGAACAGTACCTCTTTTTTGGTTTTGGCTTATTACCCTTGGGATCACCCCCGCCCCTGCGGGGAACAGATAAGGTTGTACCTTTAGGTATTGCTTTAAAGGGGATCACCCCCGCCCCTGCGGGGAACAGTGCATATCATTTTGGTTTAAACTATTATGATAAGGATCACCCCCGCCCCTGCGGGGAACAGTTGACGACAAGGAGGGGAATTAGATGGTTCTTGGGATCACCCCCGCCCCTGCGGGGAACAGGGAGTTATGACAGCATATATGCAAGCTGTTAGGGGATCACCCCCGCCCCTGCGGGGAACAGTAAAGTTCAACATTCCCACCCTGCCAGTCCATAGGATCACCCCCGCCCCTGCGGGGAACAGGTGGGCGGGAGGATATGGCGGGAGGATATCAGGGGATCACCCCCGCCCCTGCGGGGAACAGTCCCCCACATCTACTCTATATAATGGGTAGTTAGGATCACCCCCGCCCCTGCGGGGAACAGATAACCAAATCAGTGTCATATAACTCCCTTATAGGATCACCCCCGCCCCTGCGGGGAACAGTGATGGCTATAGTGCGACTATGATCGTGTTGAGGGATCACCCCCGCCCCTGCGGGGAACAGCGTATGTGTTAATTCTAGGTATTATTCTAGGTGGGATCACCCCCGCCCCTGCGGGGAACAGGGGCATTATATTAGGAGTCTCTGAAACGGGCTAGGATCACCCCCGCCCCTGCGGGGAACAGGCAGATCGCTACCCGTGACCTGATCCGGGCCGAGGATCACCCCCGCCCCTGCGGGGAACAGTACCTATATACAACCTGATACCTCCCGCCCACAGGATCACCCCCGCCCCTGCGGGGAACAGATAAAGGGATACCATAAACTTTTTTGAATTTACGGATCACCCCCGCCCCTGCGGGGAACAGACCAGGGCGAACCGGTAACTGGTCACGTTGTCGGGATCACCCCCGCCCCTGCGGGGAACAGTCAAGAAGCATACTTTGCTAATAACGCTTCTGAGGATCACCCCCGCCCCTGCGGGGAACAGTCAAATGTTATGGAAGTCTATTCTCCAGCTCAAGGATCACCCCCGCCCCTGCGGGGAACAGGCCGACTTGAAGGAATGACTACTCCAAGACAAAGGATCACCCCCGCCCCTGCGGGGAACAGGCTAAGTATTGCATGGATCGTAAGACAGTAGTAGGATCACCCCCGCCCCTGCGGGGAACAGGTCTTTGCCGCCTATGATGGCATCCCAGGACAAGGATCACCCCCGCCCCTGCGGGGAACAGCACCTCCAACCTGACTGCGACCAATACTATTACGGATCACCCCCGCCCCTGCGGGGAACAGGCTAGTGCTGTATACCCCAAGGCCAAGGAGCTGGGATCACCCCCGCCCCTGCGGGGAACAGCCGTCTTGCCATGTCCAGTCTCAGCCCCCAATAGGATCACCCCCGCCCCTGCGGGGAACAGGCGGTGAGGGGCAGGATGCTGGAGACAAGGGTAGGATCACCCCCGCCCCTGCGGGGAACAGTGGTACTCGGTCAACAAACCGCTTGCCATTGCGGGATCACCCCCGCCCCTGCGGGGAACAGTTTTTGGGATTCCTAGCGGGGTTCAGTTGGGGAGGATCACCCCCGCCCCTGCGGGGAACAGGATTCTTCCACCCAGCCAGACATGCGGATATTAGGATCACCCCCGCCCCTGCGGGGAACAGGTCCTCAAACTCCACGCTTTCACCGCTCTTGGAGGATCACCCCCGCCCCTGCGGGGAACAGACTACCTGCACCTTAACTACGATCCGCAGGTTGGGATCACCCCCGCCCCTGCGGGGAACAGCCGACGAACAGAGTTTTGTTACCTGGGAGATAAGGATCACCCCCGCCCCTGCGGGGAACAGAAAGCCCTCCATTTCGATTAAGACCCCGACATAGGATCACCCCCGCCCCTGCGGGGAACAGGCCAGGGTCCCGGAGGAGGCCCTTGTGAAAATAGGATCACCCCCGCCCCTGCGGGGAACAGGGCATTCGTCCCATTGTTCAGATTGCCGAGGGAGGATCACCCCCGCCCCTGCGGGGAACAGTCATTTTTTTAAGGAGGCCGCTTATAACAATGAGGATCACCCCCGCCCCTGCGGGGAACAGATTAAACCTCTTTGTACAGTCCGACGAACAGAGGGATCACCCCCGCCCCTGCGGGGAACAGCATTACGCGGCGGACTGGTTCTGGACTGTCGAGGGATCACCCCCGCCCCTGCGGGGAACAGTTCGAGTTTGTGGCCGATGGCAGCCAGACCCTAGGATCACCCCCGCCCCTGCGGGGAACAGCGCCCGGCCACCTTGTTGGCCGCCAGCTGTTTAGGATCACCCCCGCCCCTGCGGGGAACAGATAAGGGACATAGAAGCGGTAAACCTCACTATAGGATCACCCCCGCCCCTGCGGGGAACAGTTTTGCGCTGGTAGGTTGTCCGGGTCCGGCTGCGGATCACCCCCGCCCCTGCGGGGAACAGGAGGTGAATAGTTTTGAGGATGAAGTAAAGTACGGATCACCCCCGCCCCTGCGGGGAACAGTTATTACTCTTCTTAGTCTTTTGGTTGTGGTAAGGATCACCCCCGCCCCTGCGGGGAACAGGATCCCCGTCTTTTTTCTTGTGACCTTCACTGTGGGATCACCCCCGCCCCTGCGGGGAACAGCTATCTACACCAGACCCATTTTTAGCTACTTTAGGATCACCCCCGCCCCTGCGGGGAACAGCTGAACACGCCATTCAATTTGGAAACCAAAATGGGATCACCCCCGCCCCTGCGGGGAACAGCGAAACTGAATTTATCATTAATCAATGGGCTAGGGATCACCCCCGCCCCTGCGGGGAACAGCCCGATTATCCGCGCCCAATGCGGCAGCGGTTAGGATCACCCCCGCCCCTGCGGGGAACAGGGAATTTTGCGAAACCGCCCGCGCGCTGCTGGAGGATCACCCCCGCCCCTGCGGGGAACAGGCATACGGTAAATCAGCCAGCCGGGTTATTATGGGATCACCCCCGCCCCTGCGGGGAACAGTTAGCAAATACGCGATTTGGCTGCTTTTAATCAGGATCACCCCCGCCCCTGCGGGGAACAGGACCTCGGACACCTTGGCGCGAACGTCCTCTAAGGATCACCCCCGCCCCTGCGGGGAACAGAAGGCTCATTGTTGTAAATTAGCCCCACATCCAGGATCACCCCCGCCCCTGCGGGGAACAGTATACTGCATAACTTCGACTTTGCCAATATCAAGGATCACCCCCGCCCCTGCGGGGAACAGCTTATGCCGGGCGCCCCTCCGTCATGCGGCAACGGATCACCCCCGCCCCTGCGGGGAACAGATGAATATACGGTACTTCAAGGCGTATTGTCTAGGATCACCCCCGCCCCTGCGGGGAACAGTCCAGCGCGCTGGCGTTATATGATTGGGATTCAGGATCACCCCCGCCCCTGCGGGGAACAGATGCCAAACCCGGCGGCTGCCACAAATTCAATAGGATCACCCCCGCCCCTGCGGGGAACAGGCACCCGGAACTGGACCGGCGGTTGGACAATGGGGATCACCCCCGCCCCTGCGGGGAACAGTCCAGGGTGGTGCTCGATGCAGGTGGAGCAGAGGGATCACCCCCGCCCCTGCGGGGAACAGGGCAATTATGCCCAAACTATCGCCGGACAAGCGGGATCACCCCCGCCCCTGCGGGGAACAGAATATATGGTAAATTATACCCTACATGGGTATAGGATCACCCCCGCCCCTGCGGGGAACAGGGAAGCTAAAGCGGCGGGGGATCGGGTGCATGAGGATCACCCCCGCCCCTGCGGGGAACAGCTATTCCATATAATGGGTAGTTATCTTGAATAAGGATCACCCCCGCCCCTGCGGGGAACAGACAATGGTACTTCAGCCAGAAGCTCAGCGCAAAGGATCACCCCCGCCCCTGCGGGGAACAGAGAATAGGGTTGATCAGCAGTATTCAACTTGAGGGATCACCCCCGCCCCTGCGGGGAACAGGGAAGCGCAACAGCACCGCTGGAACATAAATAATGGATCACCCCCGCCCCTGCGGGGAACAGATCATCTCAACCAGCTTGCGGCTGATCATCATAGGATCACCCCCGCCCCTGCGGGGAACAGGCTTGCTTTTCTCATTTAACCCCTCCATACGAAGGATCACCCCCGCCCCTGCGGGGAACAGAGTTCATGGCATGCCCAGCATAATCCCTCACCGGGATCACCCCCGCCCCTGCGGGGAACAGATGATACGTATGGCCATGCGCTAATCTGGTTTAGGATCACCCCCGCCCCTGCGGGGAACAGGCATCGGGATCGATGCCCAGGTCCAAGCCCTCAGGATCACCCCCGCCCCTGCGGGGAACAGGTCTTATGTTGATGACTTATATGAATGGTAAAGGGATCACCCCCGCCCCTGCGGGGAACAGTAGGTAGGTTACAATAGGTTCTGCCAGCACATAGGATCACCCCCGCCCCTGCGGGGAACAGGCCTTTTCTTTTTCCAGCAAATAGTCCAATAGAGGATCACCCCCGCCCCTGCGGGGAACAGGGGTTGTAATCGGCTTGATCTGCCTTGACCCGGGGATCACCCCCGCCCCTGCGGGGAACAGGGCGACCTATGTATGGGGCAAGGCTTGGTGGGAGGATCACCCCCGCCCCTGCGGGGAACAGTCAGAGTGTTGATCCCAAACACAGAGCTTGGCAGGATCACCCCCGCCCCTGCGGGGAACAGAGTATAAGTACTTCGTCATTCCAATGGGTGACGGGATCACCCCCGCCCCTGCGGGGAACAGAGAAAAATGCCAAGCTGATCATCCTGGATTACAGGATCACCCCCGCCCCTGCGGGGAACAGGGAGGTGTAAGCATGCGGCACAATTTAATATTAGGATCACCCCCGCCCCTGCGGGGAACAGGGTTTTTGGCGCAGTATACAGAGTATACTAGCAGGATCACCCCCGCCCCTGCGGGGAACAGAAAGCTATGACTAAAAAGTATAGGAGAGTGTAAGGATCACCCCCGCCCCTGCGGGGAACAGCCATATACCTCAGCATTGCCAGATACCCTAGTAGGATCACCCCCGCCCCTGCGGGGAACAGGGACGTTGAAATCCTAAAGCTGGCGATGGATCAGGATCACCCCCGCCCCTGCGGGGAACAGCTGGGCCGCTGGGACAGGCTCCAAACGGCGGTGGGATCACCCCCGCCCCTGCGGGGAACAGTTGCTCCTGCCTGTATATTGCGTCAAGCACCTAGGATCACCCCCGCCCCTGCGGGGAACAGTGTTCTTTGACAACTGCATAACTCCCTAACTCCGGATCACCCCCGCCCCTGCGGGGAACAGTGGGTGCCGGTCACCGTCAATGTAAGAGAAACAGGATCACCCCCGCCCCTGCGGGGAACAGCCTGGACTCTATAGCATGGGCGCTGGGAGGCAAGGATCACCCCCGCCCCTGCGGGGAACAGTGGCTCCGAAATTGGCCCGGATGCACCCCATGAGGATCACCCCCGCCCCTGCGGGGAACAGCTCGCTGATGCTCATGTCTTGACCTCCTAAACAGGATCACCCCCGCCCCTGCGGGGAACAGGCTAATTGCCAGTTTAAAGGCATGTCAATATGGGGATCACCCCCGCCCCTGCGGGGAACAGGAACCGCATGGTAGCCCGCAGCCGCAAAAATGCTGGGATCACCCCCGCCCCTGCGGGGAACAGGTATTTTTTTTACCCATTCATACTGGAAAAACAGGATCACCCCCGCCCCTGCGGGGAACAGCATACGAGTTTAAGGCCGATGGAGTGCAGACGGGGATCACCCCCGCCCCTGCGGGGAACAGTGGCCTGGATATCATCAATTCCTTGACCAGGCAGGATCACCCCCGCCCCTGCGGGGAACAGAAATTCCAGGTGCCTGTGACCTGGATTGAATCGGGATCACCCCCGCCCCTGCGGGGAACAGGCGATGGTGTCATGTTTTTTTGCCCCTCTCTCAGGATCACCCCCGCCCCTGCGGGGAACAGAGGGGGACTATGTAATGGCGCTTATCCGCAACGGGATCACCCCCGCCCCTGCGGGGAACAGCCGGCCAAGGCCCAAGTGCAATCCCTGGCCGAGGGATCACCCCCGCCCCTGCGGGGAACAGTAGCATGCTCGTCCCTGAGCTGGAGGCGGTGTAGGATCACCCCCGCCCCTGCGGGGAACAGTGATGAGCCCTCCGACATAAGGAAAAACGTTGGGGATCACCCCCGCCCCTGCGGGGAACAGGTCTGGCCGGATAAGCCGGTCAGCATCCAGGAGGGATCACCCCCGCCCCTGCGGGGAACAGACCGAAGCGGAAAAAGCAGATATCAAACAAATAGGATCACCCCCGCCCCTGCGGGGAACAGCACGCTGAGCACCATTTTAGTGTCCCCCGTAAAGGATCACCCCCGCCCCTGCGGGGAACAGGGGTTGAAATTACACAGGCTGAATTTGATGCAGGGATCACCCCCGCCCCTGCGGGGAACAGTGACCAAAACCCTGACCGCGCCGCAAAGGGAGGGGATCACCCCCGCCCCTGCGGGGAACAGTAACCTTCTTGGTTCTGGATCTACCGTTAACAGGGATCACCCCCGCCCCTGCGGGGAACAGCCCAACCCGATACCAAACAATTTTTCACTCACAGGATCACCCCCGCCCCTGCGGGGAACAGTCCCGCTCGGCAGCTGCCCGGTGTTACCCAATAGGATCACCCCCGCCCCTGCGGGGAACAGGAAAATAGCCGCTTAAAAAAAGAAAACCTGGAAGGATCACCCCCGCCCCTGCGGGGAACAGCCATTGATTAAAGATTTTGATACCCGAGACCTGGGATCACCCCCGCCCCTGCGGGGAACAGTTTATCTTTTGCGCGTAGAAGTTTCCGCCTAAAGGATCACCCCCGCCCCTGCGGGGAACAGAGTAACCCTTTCTTCGACCAGTCTGGCTAACCCGGATCACCCCCGCCCCTGCGGGGAACAGGGAAAGACAAAGGAAACTATGAATACGGAAAGAGGATCACCCCCGCCCCTGCGGGGAACAGACTTGACAAAACCCAACGTTACGCCATTATGATAAATCAGAATCGGATA
>ENA-UOUL01006038-UOUL01006038.1-bioreactor-metagenome-genome-assembly--contig:-NODE-6038-length-10114-cov-3.060476_pt1 | contig 10114 bp, 10 predicted proteins | sample MGYA00249838_ERZ747220 | MGnify/ENA primary metagenome ERZ747220 (study PRJEB28778, sample SAMN05720191) | bioreactor metagenome | isolation source: Anaerobic biogas reactor | place: USA:Washington...
AGAGCGGCCGCAGCTTGTGGCCCAGGAGCGCGGGCAGGTCGGTCCGCCGCACGTACATGAACCAGGCCAGGACTTTGCCCAGTCCCGCCACGATCACCGAGACCACCATCAAGACGTAGTCGATCGCGCTCAGGTCGTGCTCCACAAACCCGAGGATGCTGTTTGCCGGCGCGAACACCGGCTCAAGAAAGCTCTGGATCACACCCAGCTTGCCCGGCAAGCCGAGGAAACCGACAAGCAGGGAGCCGGCTGCCAGAACGATCAGGGGCACGATCATCACCCAGGGGCTCTCGTGCACGTGCTTCCCGGTCTCCTCGTCCATCCGCGGCTTCCCGAAGAAGGTGAGGAAGATCATGCGGAAGGTGTAGAAGGCGGTGACGAAGGCGGCGATCAGGCCCACGGCCCAGAACACGTAGTCGGCGTGGGCCCATGCCGCCTCGAGGATCTCGTCTTTCGACCAGAACCCCGCGAAGGGGAAGATGCCCGACAGCGCCAGGGCGCCGGCCACCAGCGTGTAGTAGGTTGCGGGGATGCGCTTGCGCAGCCCCCCCATCTTGTCCATGTCCTGCTCGCCGCCCATGGAGTGGATCACCGAGCCGGCTCCCAGGAACAGAAGGGCCTTGAAGAAGGCGTGGGTCACCAGGTGAAAGATGGCGATGGCCCATGCCCCCACTCCCAGGGCCATGAACATGTATCCCAACTGGGAGACGGTCGAGTAGGCAAGCACCTTCTTGATGTCTTTCTGGCATATCCCTATCACCGCCGCGAAGATGGCCGTGAAGGTCCCGATGGCCCCCACCACGAGCAGGGCCGCGGGGACGCTGGCGAAGATGACGGCGCTGCGGGCCACCAGATAGACGCCGGCGGTGACCATGGTGGCGGCATGGATCAGAGCCGAGACCGGAGTCGGGCCTTCCATGGCGTCGGGCAACCACACATGCAGCGGGAACTGCGCCGACTTGCCCATGGCGCCCATGAAGAGCAGCAGCGCGATGGCTATCAGGGTGGCGTCGCCGAACCCGCCGGCCCCCACCTGCTCGAACACGCCCGCGTAGTCCAGGGTGCCGAAGGTGACGAAGATGAGCATCACCCCCAGGCCGAAGCCGAAGTCGCCCACCCGGTTCACGATGAAGGCCTTCTTGCCGGCCGCTGCCGCCTCGGGCTTGTGGTAGAAGAAGCCGATGAGGTAGTAGGAGCAGAGCCCCACCGCCTCCCAGCCGAAGTAGAGCAGGAGGTAGTTGCCGGCCATCACCAGCATCAGCATGCTGAACGCAAAGAGGCTCATGTAGGCGAAGAAGCGGTAGTAGCCGGTGTCGCCGTGCATATAGCCCTTGGAGTAGATGAAGATCAACAGGCCTATGCCCGAGACCACCAAGCACATGACGGCCGAGAGCTGGTCCATTTGCAGCGACATGGGCACCTGGAAATCGCCCACCGAGAACCATCGCCACAACTCCACCACCACCGGCTTCTCAGCGCCGCGTATCTGGATGAAGGCGGCGAGCGAGAGACCGAATGATCCCAGCATGGCCAGGATGGGGAGCCAGTGCGCCGACTCCTTGATCCACCACCTGCCGAAGATCAGCGTGACGAGGAACGCCAGGAAGGGCAGCAGTGGTATGAGCCAGATGTAGTTGCTCACCGCGGGGTCCCCCCGGAGACTGCCAGGCGATAACTCCTCGCCGCTGAAGTGCGATGACCGCGCGCGAGAGTAGGACGAACGTAGACACGAAGGCGAAGCCATTCGTGCAACGAGGACACCCTATCGTGCCGGTCAATGCGCTCTGGGAGCCGTGGCTTCATAGCTTGGCGGCCTCCTAGCCCTTCATCCGGTCGAAGAGGTCGACCATGAGCGTCCTGCGGTTGCGGAAGAGGGCCGTAGCGATGGCCATACCCACGGCGGCCTCGGCAGCGGCGATGGCCATGACGAAGATCACGAAGTTCTGACCGACCAGGTCCTCATGGAAGCGCGAGAAGCCGACCAGGTTGATGTTGACGGCGTTCAGCATCAGCTCCAGAGAGAACAGCACGATGAAGAGGTTACGCCGGATGAGCACACCCGCTGCTCCGACGACGAAGAGCGCGGCCGAGAGGTACAGATACCAGTCGACGGGTATGGGCATGTCGGTGGGGATCGCACCCACGGGCTACACCTCCTCCTCCGCGGCTTCGGGGGTGGGCTCCTCGCCCGGTTCCCAGGAGCGCGTCGCTCCACCGGCCCTCTTCTCCCGCTTCACCAGGATGATGGCGCCGACCATCGCCACGAGAAGCACCACCGATGCCACCTCGAAAGGCAGCAGCATCGTGTTGAAAAGCGCGTCGCCGAAGACCTTGGTCCCCCCGCCGGCCTCCGCGATGGCCTCAGGGGTGAAGCCGCCCCGAGCTGAGGTGAAGGTCACGCCGGCCAGCACGACGACGAACTCCGCCAGTACCAGCACCGAAAGCGCCAGCGCCAGCCAGCGCTGCCGCCGGTGGGTCTGCTCCTCCTGCTCGAAGCTGCGGAGGTTGAGCAGCATGATCACGAAGAGGAACAGGACCATGATGGCGCCCGCGTAGACCAGGATCTGCACCACCGCCAGGAAATAAGCCCGGGTGAGGAAGAAGATGGCCGCCACGTTGAGGAATGTGAACACCAGGAACAGCAGCCCATGCACAACGTTCCTGCGGGTGATAGTGGCGATGCCCCCCGCAACGGCCAGCACGGCGAAGATGATGAAGAGCATCTTCTCGGTCATCGCTCCGACCCTTCGGCGTGGACACGTCCGCCGGCGCCGTTCGGTCCCGCGGCCGCGCCCGGCAGGGCCGCGCCGCCCGCCGCCTGCCGGTACAGCTCCTTGTGCGCATGCACCTGGTTGGCGAGAAGCTTCTCCTTGTCCAGGTAGAAGTCATCCTTGTCGAAGGTGGCCAGCTCGTAGTGACGCGTCATGACGATGGCCGCCTCGGGGCAGACCTCCTCGCAGAGCCCGCAGAAGACACAACGGGAAAGGTCGAGGTCGAAGGTGGCCGGCCGGCTGTGGCCCTCCGAGGTCTCCTCACCCGTGATGCTGATGCATCGCGAGGGGCACACGGTGGCGCACAGCATGCAGGCGACACACTTGATCTCCCCGGTCTCCGGGTCCGCCAACAGGGCCTGGACGCCTCTGAAGCGCGGATAGGTCTGGAGCTTCTCCCTGGGGTACTCCACCGTCACCTTGTCGACGGCGAAGTAGGTGCCGGTGACCGACATGCCCCTCAGGATGTCGACGAAGGCGCCCTTCTTGATGACGTCCACCAGGCCCATGTCAGCCCACCACGCTCACGACGACGGCCGTGACCGCCAGGTTGGCCAGCGCCAAGGGCAGGAGCACCTTCCAGCCGATGGACATCAGTTGGCTGTACCGATAACGGAAGATGGTCCAACGGATCCACATGTAGATGAAGATCAGCGCGCAGATCTTCAGCAAGAGCCAGATAGGCCCGGGGATGACGTTCCAGGACTCGAACGGCGCCCGCCAGCCTCCGAAGTAGAGCGTGGAGACGATGCCCGAGACCACGATCATGTTGACGTACTCGGCGAGGTAGAACATCCCCCAACGCATCCCCGAGTATTCGGTGAGGTGGCCGGCGACCAGTTCCTGTTCGGCCTCAGCCAGGTCGAACGGGGTGCGGTTGAGCTCGGCGATGCTGGCGATGAAGAAGACGATCCCACCCACGATCTGCGGGATCCAGTACCAGTCCCAGAAGGCGCCCTTCTGACCGTCGACTATCTCCACCAGGCTCATGGACCCCGCCATCACCATCACGCCGGCCACCGAGAAGCCCATGGCCAGCTCGTAGGAGATCATCTGAGCGCCGGCCCGCAGCCCTCCGAGCAGGGAGTAGTTGCTGTTCGACGACCAGCCGGCCAGCACCACCCCATAGACGGCGATGGCGCCCATGGCCAGGAAGAGCACGACGCCGGCGTCGAAGTCCGCGATCACGTAGTCGAAACGGTGCCCGAAGAGGTTGGGCTCGCCTCCCACCGGCCCGAACGGCAGCACGGCCATCACCAGGAACGCCGGGATGAACGCGATGTAGGGCGCCAGCTTGAACACAGGCTTGTCGGACCTGAGGGGGATGACATCCTCTTTGGAGAGGAGCTTGAAGACGTCGCCGAACGACTGCAGAGAGCCCCACGGGCCCAGATAGGTGGGCCCCACGCGTGCTTGGAAGAACCCGGCGAACTTGCGCTCGAAGTAGATGGCGAAGGCCACCATGGTGATGATGATGAGCGGCATCGCGACGGCCTTGATGATGAGGAACACCAGCTGGGCTACGGGATCGCTCATTTGTCGCAATCCCCCAGAACGACGTCGACGCTCGCGAAGATGGCCACCAGGTCGGGCACCGTCTCCCCTATGCTCAGCGCGGGCATGGCCTGCCCGTGGTAGAAGCTCGGGGTGGTGAAGCGCACGCGGGCGGGCTTCGCGCCGCCCTCCGACCTGATGTAGACGCCCATCTCACCCTTGGGCACCTCGATGGCTCGGTAGACCTCCCCCTTGGGCGCCTGCGGTCCCTGGAAGACCTGGTAGAAGTCCTGGATCATGGCGGCAGAATCGCGGAGCACGTCTCTCTTGACCGGCAGCGAGTGAGCGGCGTCCCGAGCCAGGTAGGGCCCCCCGGGCAGTCCGTCCAGGCACTGCCGGATGATCTTGCACGATTCGCGCATCTCCTTCATGCGGACCAGGAAGCGGTCGTAGACGTCGGCGTTGTATTCCACCGCCACCTCGAAATCGACCTCGTCGTAGGCGGCATACGGCTCGTCCTTGCGCAGGTCGCGGGCTACGCCCGCCGCGCGCAGGGTGGGCCCGGTCACCCGCCAGGCGTAGCAGTCTTCCGAGGTGAAGATGCCCACGTTCTTGGCCCGCTTGTAGTAGATGCGGTTGTGCTTGACGATCCGCTCGTACTCCGCGATGCGCTTGGGCAGGAACTCGATGACCTTGCGGCACCGCTGCTCGAAACCGTCGGGGAGGTCTTTGGCCACCCCGCCTATGCGGGCGAAGGAATGGGTCAGCCGAGCCCCCGTCAACATCTCAAAGAGATCGAGCACGTACTCGCGGTCGCGGAAACAGATGACGAAGAAGGTCTGGGTCCCCAGGTCCATGATATGGACGCCCAACCAGAGGATATGGTTGGCGAGGCGGGAGAGCTCGTGGGCGATGGTCCGGATGTATCGCGCTCGAGGCGGGACCTCCACCCCCATCAGCTTCTCGGCGGCCTCGCAGAACCCGTGGTTCATGGCGAAGGCGGAGTTGTAGTCGAGGCGGTCGGTGAGGGGGATGATCTGGTGGTAGGTACGGTGCTCGCACAGCTTCTCGACGCCGCGGTGCAGGTTGCCGATCTCCGGGCGAAGGTCCACGATGACCTCCCCGTCCAGATCGAGCACCATCTGGAAGACCCCATGAGTGGAGGGATGCTGGGGCCCCATGCTGATGGTCATGATGTCGCCGCCGGTCTCCAGGTGCTGCCGGGTCCGAGCCTTGCGCTCCCTGAGCTGCTCCACGTTGGGGCGGGGCGGGGTGTCGGGGGACGTCGAGTCCGCCTCGCGCGCGTGGATCGTCGCGCTATCGATCGCGTCGTTCATCTAGATCTTGCCCCGCAGATCGGTGCGGACACGACCACCCACGTTCCCCTCCAGCGGGAAGTCCTTGCGCAGCGGAAAACCCCGGAAGTCTTCCGCTGTGAGCAGCCGTCTCAGATCCGGATGGTCTTGGAACACGATGCCGAACATCTCCCAGGTCTCGCGCTCGTCGAACCCCGCCGACGGCCACAAGCCCGTGACGGTGGGAAGCGGGCCGCCCTCGGCGAGAAAGGTCTTCACTCGGAGGCGATGGCCGTGCACGTGGCTCGTCAGGTGAGCCAGAACCGCGAAAGGCGTGTCGGCGCGCTCCGGAAGGTGGTCGCCCATCAGACAGTCCAGCTGGTCGAAGGCGAGATCGGGAGCAGTCTTGCAGAAGGCCAGCACGCGCATCCAATCCCCGGGGGCGATGACGAAGGTCAATTCGCCGAAGGACTCCTTCTCCTCCAGAAGCCGCGCTCCAAAACGGCGCCGGAGCTTGGCCGCCGCGGTCGCGAGCGTCGGAGCGAGCGATGTCGCGGTCCGAGCCGTCGTCCGGTCCTTCTTGGCGGAGGAGCCGGCCGGCGGCGAGGGTCGCACGAAACGCGCCGAGCTCACGCCTGCCCCTCGCTCTCAGCAGCGACCAGGTCGCGCGCCGGGATGCGCCGCAGCCCATCATAGGCATGCCGGCTCTGCTTCACCCGGTCGCGGATCATCTCGAGTCCTTGCCACAGAGCTTCGGGGCGAGGGGGGCAGCCCGGCACATAGACGTCCACCGGGATGAGGCTGTCTATGCCCTGGACCACGTGGTACGTGTCCCATATGTTGCCGGAGATGGCGCAGGAGCCCATCGCGAGCACCCACTTGGGATCGGGGATCTGCTCGTAGAGCCGCACCACCCGGGGAGCCATCTTGACCGTGCACCAACCCGCCACGATCATGCCGTCGGCCTGGCGCGGGGAAGCGCGCATGGCCTCCATCCCGAAGCGGGCCATGTCGAACCGCGACCCGCCCAGAGCCATCATCTCGATCGCGCAGCAGGCCAAGCCGAAGAGCAGGGGCCAGAACGAGAAGCTACGCCCGAAGCCCAGCACCCGCTCGATCTGCACGGGCAGAGCTATGCCACCGGGCAGGCGGACAGGCCCGCCCAGGGTCTCGGCTTCCAAGGCGGCACGGACGTCGGCGTCTTCGGCGTGGCGAAGCGGCCCGTCCATCACTCCCATTCGAACACACCCTTCTTCCAGGCGTACACGTACCCCACGAGAAGGATAGCGATGAAGACGAACATCTCGATCAACGCGGGGGTGCCCAGGGAGCGGAGGGAGACCGCCCAGGGATAGATGAACACCGCCTCCAGATCGAACAGGACGAAGAGCACCGCGACCAGGTAGTAGTGCACGTTGAAAGGCGCCCGGGTGTCGGACTTGGGTACCACTCCGCACTCGTACGGCTCGCCTTTGCTGGGGTTCACGCTCTTTGGCGAGAGCAGATGCGAGATGGCGACGAAAGCCATCGCCATAGCCGCGCCAATAGCAAACATGATGCCGAACTGAATCAACAGATCGATGGTTGGCTCGACCACTCGAGCACCCCTTAGGAAAAGGACCCAATAGCTCACTCGGCCGCGCTGACGGCAGCCGTAGATAATCGACGATAACAAATCATCGCTGACCCTGCAAATGGCGGGCCGGCGTCGTGCCACCTGGACACTGGGCTATACTTCTGAGGCGCGCCGTCCCCGTCGGGCCTGCGCGTCGAAGGAGGGGTTCCGCGATCCAATGACGCCGGCGAGCAAAGACCAGCAGAAGTCGATGCCCATCATGGGGCATCTCGGTGAGTTGCGCAGGCGCCTCACGTACATCGCCATCGTGGTCGTGGTGTGCGTGATCGCGTGTTTCGTCCTCAAGGACTACGTTCTCGACATCATCATGTACCCGCTCAAAAACTCCCGCGTCGACAGGTTGGTCACGCTGGGTGTCACCGAGGGGTTCATGCAGGTCTTGAAGGTATCCATCTACGCCGGCCTGATCGTCTCTTTGCCATTCATCCTCTACCAGTTCTGGGCTTTCATCATGCCCGGGCTCTACGAGAACGAGAAGCGTAGCGTCTTACCCTACACGGCCGCCACCACCGGGCTCTTCCTGGGAGGCGTGGTGTTCGGCTACTACATCGTCCTGCCCATCGGCCTCCGTTTCATGCTGAACTATGCCGTGGAGAACTTCGACCAGCTTCTCCAGGCCGAGAAGTACTTCACCTTCGTGGCCCTGTTCCTGCTCGCTTTTGGGGTGGTCTTCGAGCTGCCCCTGGTCATGATGCTGCTCGCCTGGACGGGCATCATCGACTACAAGAAGCTGCAGAAGGTACGCAAGTACGCCATCCTGGTCGAGGCCGTCGTCGCCATGGTCATCACTCCCAGCCAGGATCCTGTGAGCATGGCGCTGATGCTGATCCCGCTCATGGTCCTCTACGAGTTCGGCATCGTCCTCGCCAGGCTGGTCTCCAAGCGGAAGGCCAAGCGGGCGCGGAAAGGTGCCGAGGCCGAACCGCCGGACGAGCCCCTCTCCGAGGCTGAGGGCGCCGAGGGTTAGACGCCCGCCGCTTGCGGCCCCGTAGGTAATGGTGTTACCATCTTACCTATGGACGACAACATCAGGCTACGCCCTGTGAGCCCCCGCACCGTCTCCGACCAGGTGGCCGACCAGCTGCGGACCCTCGTCGCCTCCGGCGAGTTCAAGCCCGGAGATCGCATACCGGCCGAGCGTGACCTTGCCGCCCGTCTGGGAGTGGGCCGTCCTGCCGTCAGGGAGGCCCTCCGGGAGTTGCGGGCCCAGGGCCTGCTCGTCACCGGTCGCGGCGCGCAGGGTACGACGGTGGCCAGCCGTCCGCAGCCGAACTTCTCCACCCCTCTCACCTCCCTTCTCGGGCAGGGCGCCGAGCGCATAATCGAACTGATGGAGGTCCGAAGCGCCGTCGAGATCGAGGCGGCCGGGCTGGCCGCGCGGCGCGCCACGCTCGAGGACCTTCACCGGCTCGCCATACTCCTGACCGCCCCCGGCGACATCCTCACGCCCGAAGACGACGTGGCGTTCCACGCAGCCATCGCCGAAGCGACCCACAATCCCTTGATCGAACGGGCCATCCAGGAACCGGTCGAGTTGCTGCACGACCACATGGCCGCGATCCTCGGCGCCTTCTACAAGGAGCCCGGTGGGGCGATCGCCCTGCAGCAACAGCACGACGCCATCCGGCGGGCCATCCGGTCGGGTGACGAGGAGAAGGCGCGCCAGGCCATGCGGCACCATCTCAACTATGTGGCGCGAGGCTTGGCGCAACTGGTGGGCACCGGCCGGGTGATGCGCCTGGTGTTCATCGACCTCGACGGCACGCTGCTCTCCGGCCCGCGGCATATCTCCGACAGGGCCAAGCGCACGATCGCCAATGTGCGGGAGGGAGGTGTAGAGGTGGTGTTGGTCTCCTCTCGTCCTCCACGCGACATGCGCCCTCTTCATCAGGAGTTGGGACTGCTGGCGCCCTTCATCGCCTGCGACGGCGCGGTGCTCTGGAACGCGCAGGCCGGCGTCGGCCTGGTGCACATCCCCGTCCAGCCCGAACTGGCCAAGGAGATCGTGACTCTCGGACGCGGTCTGGGGGCCATCGCGAACATCGAGAGCGACGATGAGTGGTTCACGGACCGCATGCGGGATCTCGAGAGAGACAGCATCATCGACTACGAGATCTCAGAGCCGGACGGCGTAGGAAGCGTGAACGAGGTCATCGAGTCCGGAGAGCCGATCCACAAGGTGTTTCTCGACCTGCGCGACTTGGAGGACGAGAGAGCGGTCACAGCCCTCGTCACCATCAAGCGGGTGTTCGAGGGCCGAGCGAGGATATACGAGACCGCTCAGGGCATGGTGGACCTGGTGTCCGCGGAGGCCTCCAAGGCGGCAATGGCGCAACAACTGGCGCGTCGGATGCAAATCCCGGCGGAGCAGACCATGGCGATCGGCGACGACGACAGGGATGCCGACCTGCTCCAGTGGGCCGGGATCGGCGTGGCCGTTGGCAATGCCACCCCGGCGGCCAAAGCGGCGGCCGACATGATCACCTCGAGCAACCTCCGGGACGGTGTGGCGGAGGCTCTGGAGCAATGGCTGCTGGGGAGCAAGTCGGTGGGAGCCATGGTGAGCGTGCCCAAGCCCAAGCTCGTGGGGTCCTAGGCCGGGGAACAGAAATGTCCGCCGGCGGGACTGCTAGAGGATCGACCAGAGGGTGACCCCGAGAAACGCTCCGTAGAGAAGCCCCCCGAACAGAAGGGACCCGACGCCGAAGCCCTTCTTGAAGAAGCGCAACCGTCCGTAGAGGATGATGCCCGAGAGGATGGCCACTCCGGCCGCCACGGCCGCGTGCCACTCTCCGCCGCCCCACAGCCGCCAGTCTGTGAACGCCATGCCTATGGCCACCGGGAAGGTGCTCTGGAAGACCATCGCGCCTGTGATGTTCCCCAGGGCCAAGGTGTCCTTCTTCTGACGCATCCACAGG
>ENA-UOUL01006039-UOUL01006039.1-bioreactor-metagenome-genome-assembly--contig:-NODE-6039-length-10113-cov-3.004783_pt1 | contig 10113 bp, 9 predicted proteins | sample MGYA00249838_ERZ747220 | MGnify/ENA primary metagenome ERZ747220 (study PRJEB28778, sample SAMN05720191) | bioreactor metagenome | isolation source: Anaerobic biogas reactor | place: USA:Washington...
GGGACCAGCGTGACTCGGTCAGCCGGGATCCCGCGCCGCACAATGCCCTGCACGATGCCGGGTGAGAGCCCAATGCATGCGGTCGCCGAGTGGTAAGTAATCCATTCCAGCCAGTCCATAAGTCTCAGGACCAGTGGATTAGTGATGACGCCCATCTCCCGTGGCAACTCGGGCCAGAGGTCGCGCACCTCGAAAACAAAGGGCTTGCCGCGCAGCCAGCGAGCAAAGATGCCGGGAACCCCCGCTGTCAGGGGTGTCGACGTGGCAAAGAGGACGTCGTAGGACTGGGTCAGCGCCAAGCCAATACTCCGAAGCGCGAAGCGCACAAAGGTCCAAGTACGCTTCGCGAACCCATCGTAGTTAGAATAGGATAGATCAAACTCGATGATGCCGATGCCCTCGACAATACCTCGCCGCCGGCCGCGTTGGTAGGGACCATTGACCCCGGTGTGCCCTTGTCGGTACGAACCGCAGACAAGCGTCACTTCGTGCCCGCGCTCGATGAGGCGGCGCGCCATCTCGTAAGAGCGGGTCCCGCCGCTCCCATCCGGCGTAGTGAAATGTTGGTGGAAGTAGAGAATGTGCATCTAGGCTGGGTCCTTCAACTGGATCTCGGTCACAAACTGCGAACCTTCAGCCCGGAGCGCGATCTCGACCTCGAGGACCGGCAGCAACGTCCGTTCCAGATAGTGCCGGGACTCCCAATCCTCTACGAGGGCCATCCGGGAGATCGCAGTGTCCGTGCGAACCGTGACATCCGCATAGCAGCCAGTGCACCGGCCCAGGGCTGCATCAAGTGACCAGGCACCGGGTGCCAGGCGCCAGCGCAGGGTCGCATGGCGACATTTGCCCCGTACCCAGTCGGTCACGCGCCACCGGGTGCCCTCGACCGCCACCGTACGGCAATGCCGGCAGCAGTAGGCATCGGTATAGCCGCCTGACCAAGAGCACCCACCGGGCGTGGCTACCAGCTTGCCCACCTCATCCGCCTCAGCCCAGTCAGCATAGAGGAACCGCCCCAGGCGCGGCATCTGGTCGCGATCATCGAACTGCACCGTGTTGTGCGTGCGGCCCCCCCCCAACTCGGGGCTACCTTGACTACGGGCGTAACTATACGAGCCGTCATCCCGCAGGAGATTGACCCCGTCGACCCAGAGATCGAAGTGCAATGCGTCGGCGTGCGATGGACGCGTGTCGTAGCGAGGAAAGCGGACGACACCCCAAGAAGGTGGCGTGCCCGAAGCCGCGTGTAAGGTCACATACCCCCCTCTTCGAAACACCTCCGGCGAGCGTGGCTGCAAGTTTGGCGGCAGATCCGCAGCCCCAAGCCATGCTAGGGACGCATCCCAGGGGCCGGGGGTATACATCTTTCGCCCGGCATATAGCGCCGCCCCCAACTGAATGCTGGGCCGGAACTCGCGATAGCCCAGCACATCCAGCGCAAAGAGCCGTGCACCATCGTTGGCCCCAAGGTTTGGCCCATCACCCGAGACAGGATCGACCATCTGGTATAGCCAGTGCACCGCGGCCCTGGCCCGATTCCGGAGCAGAGCCGTAAAGGCCTCCTGTTTCAGCTCCCGGCGCCAGAACTCGGCCATATTCAGGGTATCCACAAGCAGGCGGTGGTAGTTCAGCGAATGCTGGGCGAAGCTACCGTCCGGCTGTACCAGGCGCCTAACACGCCCTTCGAGCACGCGCCGTCCCAGCCGCGCCCAGCGCAGCCCGCGCGTCTTGTCGGCCTGGCTGACCGCAGCCAGCCAGGCGCCCCCAACGAGGAGGCCGCACGCCTCGCTGGTGCCGTGGTTGTTGTCTTGCGCGATGGCATATCCCAACGTGGGCCGAATGCGCTCGCAATGGCGGCGAACGAAGCGCACGAGCGCCTGGCTGGGGCGCTCGTGCTGGCCCAGCAGATAGGCCGCGAGCAGCACCGTAAGCATACGGATCGCGGTCTCCTGGCCACACTTCCAGTTCGGGCCGCGGTTGGGCGGGTTGCGCGCCTGCCAGTCGATGGCCCATGCGTTCAGGGTATCCAGGTAGCGGGCATCGCCGGACAGGCGATGAGCCTGCGCGAGTAGAAGCGCCCAATCGAAGCGCGAGGGCTCCCAGACCGCCTTGATGTCGCCCACCGCCGGATCAAAGTCAGCAATGCGCGACCAGTGGCACGAGTCGTCCGCGCGCCCGCCCGAGAACGGATTCAGGAACCAATCGGGCGGCGACGTGATCGGAAAGCTATGGCGGGAGAACCACGTCATACGCCCGGCCAGGAACGCGTCCGCCGCGGTAATGACGCGACAAGGATCAATGCTTTCAGGCGGCGACGGTGCCGGACGCGCATCAAAGAGCAGCGCAGGTTCGGATGCACGAACAGGCAACCTGAGCCGATACCACCCCGCGACTATGCCCACCCGGTACCCCGCAACAGCGGCAACGTTGTTCACACCCAAGCGGCACGCGGTGCGAATGACCATCGCCAGCCGCGACAGGCGGCCTTGAGACAGCCGTCGCGAAGCCACTACCCGGCCTTCCATCCTGCCAGGACCGCAGCGATGCGCTCGGCAGCCTTACCATCCCAGAGCGGCGGCACCTGGCCTTGCTTGGCTTCACCCGAGAGCACACGGCCCACCTCGGCGCGCAGCCGCCCAGTATCGCCGCCGACAAGCGTGTTGGTCCCTACCGTCACGGTGATGGGGCGCTCGGTGTTCTCGCGCATGGTCAGACAGGGCACGCCGAGATAGGTGGTCTCCTCCTGGATGCCGCCGGAGTCGGTGATGACGACGACAGCATCGCGCTGCAGCGCCAGGAACTCAAGATAGCCTAGGGGCTCCAGCAGCAGGAACCTGCCCCCTGGTGGCACCTCGATCTGCCAGGCCCCCAACCGGCTGCGCGTGCGTGGGTGAATGGGAAAGACGATCTGGACCTGGCGGCTCAGCTCGGCAAGCACGGCCACTAGGGCGCGCAGGTTCTTGGCATCGTCGACGTTAGACGGACGGTGCAGGGTCACGAGCGCATAGCGATTCGACAGGTGTAGCCCCGCAGGGCGACGGGCACGCGGAAGCAGACCCACAAGCGTGTCGATCATGACGTTGCCGACCAAACGGACTCTCTCGGCCGGGATCCCCTCGCGCAGCAAGTTCGCGTCGGCGTCGACCGAGGGCGTGAAAAGGAGGTCGGCCAGTTGGTCAGTCACCAAGCGGTTGAGCTCTTCAGGCATAGTGCGGTCGAAGGAACGCAGGCCAGCTTCGACGTGCGCGACGCGAATCCCGAGCTTGGCGGCCACCAGCGTCGATGCGACGGTGGAGTTCACGTCACCATAGACGAGGACCCAATCGGGGAGCGCATCGAGCAGCACCCGCTCGAAACGCACCATAACCTCGGCGGTCTGAACCGCGTGGGAGGCCGAGCCCACCTCCAGGTTCACGTCCGGCTCGGGCATCCCAAGCTCGTCGAAGAAGATCTGGGACATATTGGCATCGTAGTGCTGACCGGTGTGCACCAGGTGCTGCTCAATATGAGGCCGGTCCTCAAGGGCCGCAATGACTGGCGCGGCCTTCATGAAGTTGGGGCGCGCGCCGACGACGTGGGTTATGAGCATAATCTCTCCTCAGGGCGCCAGTGCCTTCAACGGCTGCCGGGCAGACTCGACCGCCTGGAAGGTCGCCAGCGTAACCTCGCAGAGTTCCTCCCAGGGAATCAGCCAATCGCCGCCCTCGGCCACGCGCTGCACGAAAGCCGCAATCTCGGCGCCGTGGCCCTTATCCTGGCGGAAGCTCCGCTGCCCGGCGAAACCCCGCCAGCCGTAGGCCTGCAGCTGCCTGAAGTTATCGAGCACGAGCACCCGGCCTTCGCTGAAAACCTCCAAACGCTCTTTGGGGAAGCGCTTGGAACCGTTCGCCAGGTAGTGGACGGCGCCTGTGGAGCCGTCGGCAAACTTCAGCAGGATGGTCATCTTGTCCTCGCGGACCGCGACCCCGTGGACGTCGCCCGTCATCATCGCCTCAACGCCCACGATCGGACCGCCGGCAAGGAATCGCAACAGATCGATAAAGTGGCAGCCTTCACCGATGATGCGACCGCCACCCTGCGCCGGGTCCTGCGTCCAGTGGTCAATTGGTAAAAAGCCGGCGTTGACCCGGTAATGGATCACCATGGGTTCGCTGCGACCCTCCAGGAAGGATTTCATCTCTTTAGCCAGGGGGGCAAAACGGCGGTTGAAACCGACCGTCATCATGGGCGCCTCTTCCTTGCCCAGGACCGGGATGAGTGTGTTTAGCTGTTCCTCGTTGATTGCCAGCGGTTTCTCGCAAAATACATGTTTTTTGGCTTCCAGGGCTTTCAGGATCTGTTCGGCGTGCAGGTGATGGCGGGTGAGGATCGCCACCAGGTTGATCGCCGGGTCGGAAAAGATCGTTTCCGGGTCGGAGGCTGAAAAGCCAAAACCAAAGCGTTTTGCGGCATGGTTGGCGCTCACACCGGTTGCGGAAACAATACCCAGCGGGGCGATCCCGCCTACCTTTTTCACGGCAGGGAGGAAAGTGGAACGGGCATAGTTGCCAGCGCCCAGCACCCCCAAGGCGATGATCTCACCGGGGCGCAGGCGCACGACCGGGGCTTCCAGGTTGGGAACACGCGGCTGTGGCTGGGAGGGGCCTGAAGGGTAGGTCAAAACGACCCCCAGGAAAGGCTCGGGATTTTTGGCGGTCAGCATGCCGTAGGCTTTAGCTGCATCTTCGATCGGGAAGCGATGGGTGATCAGCGGCGAGATGTCGATCTTTTTGGCTGCCAGCAGGTCGATGAAGGCCTCCATGTTGCGCTGTTCTGTCCAGCGCACGTAGGCAATGGGGTAATCAACGCCCTTTTCTTCGTAATCCACATCATAACGGCCTGGCCCGTACGAACGGGACACCACCAGGTCGAGTTCTTTTTGATAGTACTGCTTGCGGGGGATATTGAGCCCGACCGCGCCCACTGCTACAACCTTCGCCCTGTCGCGGGCGATCTCGCCTGCCAGGGTCACCGGGTCGTCGGAAGTGGTGTCTGCGCAGATGATCACCGCGTCCACACCGCGCCCGGAACTGAACGCCTGGGCGGCTTCTTCTGCGTTCCTGCGCAGGGCGGCTGTGGCACCCATCTGTGCGGCGAGGGCAATGCGGGCGGGATCCAGGTCGATCCCCAAAACGAAGCAGCCCGCCGCCTGGGCAATGGCGGTGGTCAGCAGGCCCAATAAACCCAGGCCGATCACCGCAAGGCGTTCGCCAACCTGCGGTTGTGCCAGGCGGAAACCCTGCATGGCGACCGCACCCAATGTGGCGAAGGCCGCGCTTTCAAAATCGACTGAATCAGGCAATTTGACTAGCAGGTTCTGCGGAACAGAGACATACTCGGCATGCACGGCATGTCCGCCGCCCCCGCATGCCACCCGGTCACCTACCCTGAAACCCACCAGGTCGGGTCCAACCTCGCTGATCGTACCGGCGCATGAGTAACCCAATGCCATGGGTTCATCCAGGCGGTTCAGTGCTGCTTCAATGGTTGTGGCAATGCCTTCCCGTTTGGCTTTATCGACCACCTGGCGCACCAGGTCGGGTCGAGAGTGGGCTTTGCCCAGCATGGACTGCCTGGCAAACTCCACCACCATGCGTTCGGTACCAACGGAGACGAGGGAGGCGGCATTGCGCACAATGGCCGAATTGGTCGACACTTGCGGCGCGGGTATATCCACGACCCGTGTTTCTCCTGATTTCATGTCTTGCAGCAGTTGTTTCATATCATTTCCGTGAATTTAAGATATTCTTACCTGGATAGTTGCAATTCTTGTGCAGATTATAGTCCAATTTTCACCAGCCTGGTCCAAATGACAGCCACCCTGAAAGTGTACTATAATAACTTGCAGAAAAAATCTACCCTAATGAGGTCGCTTATTTGATCGCCAACCGGCATACCCAAGTCTACGATTCAACCAAACGGCCTGCCCCTGCCATCGAAGAGATCCGCCAGGTGTTTCGCTACCGCTACCTGATCGGGCAATTGTTGCGGCGGGATATTCTGACCCGCTACAAGCGCTCGGCGCTTGGCGTGGCATGGACGATGATCAACCCTCTTGGCACCATGCTCATCCTGGCGGTTGTGTTCTCGCAAGTCTTCAAGATGGAAGGCTATGCCTCTTTCATCTTGACCGGTTTAATGGCGTGGAATTTCTTTGCCCAGGCATCCAACGCTGCCATCATTAACCTGGTGTGGGGTGGTGGGCTTATCAAGCGCATTTACATCCCCCGTACCTCCTTTGCCATTGCGGCTGTGGGCACCGGGCTGGTTAACCTGGCCCTGGCGCTGATCCCCTTGATCGTCGTGGTGGTGATTAATGGCCTCAAGATCACCTGGGCGATCGTATTCCTGCCCGTGCCCATCCTCCTGCTGGCGATGTTCACCCTGGGTGTGGGACTGTTCCTGTCCTCCTTTGCAGTGTACTTCCCGGATGTGGCTGAAATGTACCAGATTGTCCTGACTGCCTGGATGTACCTGACTCCGATCATTTACCCGGTCGACCGGCTGCCGGAACTGGCTCAAAAGATCATCCCCTTCGTCAACCCGATGTACTGGCTGGTTGAATTATTCCGCATGCCGATCTACGCAGGCAAGATCCCGCCCTGGTCGATGATCTGGCCAATTTCATTACTCTGCATCGTTGTCCTGGTGTTTGGTTGGTGGTTCTTCTGCCGGCGGGCGGATGAAATGGCATACAGGATATAAGGTGGGGCGGCGATGACAGAATACTTTATTCAACAACCTCCCCAGATATCCCTGCAGGATATCGTGGTCAGTTATAAAGCTCCGACCGAACGCTTTGCTACTTTTAAAGAGTATGCCATCCGCGTGGTGCAGGGAAAAATACGCCAGGCGGAGTTCCTGGCGGTCAACCATGTCAACCTGGATATCTACCGCGGCGAGGTGTTTGGGATTATCGGGCAGAACGGCGCCGGTAAAAGCACGCTTCTGAAAGTGGTGGCCCGCGTTTTGCCGCCTACTGAAGGCCGCGTGGTGATCCATGGCTGGATTGCACCGCTTTTGGAACTGGGGGCCGGGTTTCACCCTGAACTGACCGGAAGAGAGAATATCTTCCTGAATGGTGCCATTCTGGGCTTCAGCCGCAAAGAGATCGAGGGTTACTTCCAGGAAGTTGTCGATTTTTCGGAACTGGGTGAATTCATTGAAGCTCCCATCCGCACCTATTCGTCGGGCATGCTCGGCAGGTTGGGTTTTGCGGCGGCGACTGTGCAGCGCCCGGATATCCTCCTGGTGGATGAGGTATTGAGTGTAGGTGATGAAGCCTTCCAGGAGAAGTGTTTCAAACGCATCGACTCCTTCCGCGGGCAGGGTACCACCATCCTGATGGTAACCCATGCCATGGGGCAGGTCCAGGAAATGTGCCAGCGGGCTGCCTGGTTGGATCACGGCAACCTGATGTTTGTGGGAAAGCCGGAGGATGTGATCAGTGCCTACCGGGCAAGTTTTGACTGGCATGAGAAGTAAAATGAAAGCAGATGGCAAGGAATTAACAGGATGAAAATTATACCGACCAGGATCAAAGATGTCATGCTGATCGAACCACAGGTGTTTGGTGACCCGCGCGGGTTTTTCATGGAAACCTACCACCAGCAGAAATTCAGCCAGGGCGGTTTGACGGAAAACTTCGTCCAGGATAACCATTCCGGTTCGGTGCAGGGCACTTTGCGTGGCTTGCATTACCAGGTGTGCCAGCAGCAGGGCAAGTTGATCCGCGTGGCGGTTGGCGAGATCTTTGATGTTGCAGTCGATATTCGCCGCTCTTCGCCAACCTTCGGGCAGTGGGTGGGGGAGCGCCTTTCAGCGCAGAACAGGTGCCAGTTATGGGTGCCTCAGGGTTTTGCCCATGGCTTTTACGTGTTGAGTGAGTGGGCAGAGGTCTTATACAAGGCGAGCGATTTTTATGCCCCCGAGTGGGAAAGGACCATCCGCTGGAATGACCCAAAGATCGGCATTGAGTGGCCTTTGCTGGATGGCGTTGAGCTTAAATTGAGTGAAAAAGACCGCCAGGCTGCCCTTTTACAGGATGCAGATCTGGCAGACCAGGAAGAGGGAGAGAATTTATGAAAAATGTGCTGGTAACCGGTGGGGCGGGGTTTATCGGGTCGAATTTCATCCATTATTTATTGAATGCTGATCCAGAGGTGCGCATTGTCAACCTGGATGCCCTGACCTATGCCGGCAGCCTGGAAAACTTGCGCGATCTGCCCGACCCACAACGCCATTTCTTCATTCAGGGCAGCATTGTGGATCGAAAACTGGTCGACCAGGTCTTTGAGCAGTATAGCATTGACACGGTCGTCCATTTTGCAGCGGAGTCACATGTTGACCGCTCCATTTTGGACCCCGGGGTGTTTGTTGAGACCAATGTGGTGGGCACCTTCACCCTGTTGGAGTCCGCCCGCAAAGCCTGGCTGGTGGAGAAACGCCTGCCGATCGAGGCTGTGCGCTTTCATCATGTCTCCACCGACGAAGTTTTTGGCACGCTTGAGAGAACTGCCCCGCCATTTGAAGAAAAGACACCTTATGCCCCGCGTTCCCCTTATGCTGCCGCCAAGGCGTCCAGCGACCATTTCGTGCGTGCCTATCACACGACCTATGGCTTGCCGATCAGCATCACCAACTGCTCGAACAACTATGGTCCACGGCAATTCCCCGAAAAGCTCATCCCGCTGATGATCCTCAACGCCGCCAGTGGCAAAAAACTGCCGGTGTATGGCGACGGCATGCAGGTGCGTGACTGGTTGTATGTCGAGGACCACTGCAAAGCCATTCACCGCGTGATCCTGGAAGGACGCGTGGGCGAGACCTACTGCGTGGGTGGCGACAACCAGCCGCCCAATATCGAGGTGGTCAAGACCATCTGCCGCATCATGGACGAGCTGCAGCCTGCCTCACCCTTCAAACCGCATGAGCAGTTGATTAACTATGTCACCGACCGCCCGGGTCATGACCGGCGTTACGCGCTCGACGCGGGGAAAATCAGGCGGGAACTGGACTGGCAGCCTGAGATTGCCTGGGCAGACGGTCTCAGGAGCACCATCGCCTGGTATGGCGATCAGCGCCTGTGGTGGGAGCGGATCCTGAGCGGCGCCTACAGGGCGGCGAATGAAGCCGCTGTGAACGGGAGGGTGAACGAATGAACATCAGGGGCAGGCAGGTGACCTTGCGGGCGATCGAACGGGAAGACCTGGAGCTTTTGCGCGCCATGTTCAACGATGAGGCAATCGAGCAGCTGGTTGTGGGCTGGGCTTTTCCCATCTCCAGGCAACAGCAGGAAGACTGGTATGTCAAAAATGCCGGCAACACGAGCAGCCTGCGGCTGATCATCGAAACGGACGCGGGTGATGCGGTCGGTGTCATCATGCTGAAAGATATTGACTGGAAAAACCGGCGGGCCACGCATGGCATCAAACTGGCCCGGGCCAGCGACCGCGCCCGGGGCATCGGCACCGACGCCTTGCGGGCCATCATGCGCTATGCGTTTGACGAGCTGCAGCTGCACCGCCTGGACAGTGTCATCATCGAAGGCAACGAGCCGTCGTACCACATGCACTGTGATAAATGCGGCTGGTCACCGGAAGGCCGGCAACGCCAGGCAATCTTTAAAAACGGCCGCCGTACTGGCAGCGCCAGGTATAGACGGCATCGTGTTCCGGGTGCGCTTCGAGCCAGGCGACCTGGCGGGTCAGTTTGCCAGGCAAAAACAGGTCGTCATCATCGAGAAAACAGAGATAATCGCCGCGCGACCGGCGAAAGCCGGTGTTGCGCGCCGCTGAGCCATTGCGGTTGCGTTCATGCTGCAGGTAGGTGACCAGCGGCTGACCGGCAAACGCGGCCATGATCGCTTCGGTCGCGGCCCGTTCGGCTGATCCCGGGTGGTTATCGTCGACGACAATCAGTTCGAGCGGCCGGTAGTCCTGGTCCAGGACAGATTGAATGGCCTGGCGGAGCGTTTCGCCGCTTTTATAGGTTGGGATGATGATGCTGACCAGGGGCTGGGACATGGCGTTCTCCTTAATTGAAAACAGAGAAGATGCTTTGGTAGGGGTA
>ENA-UOUL01006042-UOUL01006042.1-bioreactor-metagenome-genome-assembly--contig:-NODE-6042-length-10108-cov-3.190509_pt1 | contig 10108 bp, 9 predicted proteins | sample MGYA00249838_ERZ747220 | MGnify/ENA primary metagenome ERZ747220 (study PRJEB28778, sample SAMN05720191) | bioreactor metagenome | isolation source: Anaerobic biogas reactor | place: USA:Washington...
CGGGGGCTGGGCTGGTGGGGTCGGACTCCGCCTGAGTGGGCTCCTCCGGGCTGGGGTCCGTGGCCGGCGCGTCGACCGTGAACGGGATCACCCCGGAGATCGGGTGGCCGTCGGAGGAGGTGACGCGCCAGCTGACTTCGTAGGAGCCGTTGGGCAGCCCGTCCTTGAGCGGGACGGTGACGTCGACGCCCGCGACGGTCGGCTCTCCCGCCTCCCAGGTCGCCCCGTCGCCGTCGGTCACGACCGCGGCGGCGCCCAGCTCGAGCACCTCCGCGGAGAAGGTCAGCCGCACCTGCGTCGGCGGCTCGTCCAGGGTCTCGCCCTCGGCGGGGCTGCTGTCGGTCAGGGTGTCGTGGGCGTGTGCCGCGGGGCTGAGACCGAGCAACCCCACCGCTGCGAGCAGGAGCGCGGTCAGGGCACGCAGGATGAGCTGGCCGCTGGTGGGGTCTGGGCGGATCGCCACGCGTTGGGGCTGGGTGTGGGCGGGTAGGGCAGACGGGTGCATGTGGTGGTGTCCTCTGGGCAGGCTCCGTCCGGCGGGCGACAAGGCGTCACCCAGGTGCGGAGACGTCGGAAGGCGCCGGCGGCCCGGGCACCGAGAGGGACCGGCCGCGACGCTAGGAGGTGGGCAGGAGCTGCCCTTGAGGAGGCCCGCGCCGGGTGAGCGACGTGCCCACCATCTGCCGTATGACGGGCACCCAGGGCCGCTCGCCCGTCACCGGGGCGGTGCGCTGGGGGAGCACGGGGAGGGAAGCAGGCCGAGGCAGGAAGCGCCAGCCCAGCCGGCGTGCTGCGGCTGCGAGGCGAGCCAGGATGAGCTCACCGTGGCGCAGGAGGACAGCGGTCAGGAGGCCGGCCGCCAGGTGTGCCAGGACCATGAGGATCGAAGATCCTGCCGGGTGGGTGGCGGTCACCGCGTGGTGCGCGTGGGCGGTGTGCTGGTGCGTCGCGCTGGTCGCTCCGAGCACGAAGAGGGTGTGGAAGAGGAGCTGGCTGACACCCACCGAGACCAGCAGCCGCGGCCACGCCAACCGGACCCGGGCGAGCAGCACGCAGGCGGCGAGCGCCAGGAGCAGCGGGACCCCGAGACCGGGGAGGGCGGGCATCGCTCCGCCCGCCAGGAGGTGGAACCAGAGGGCGACGGTCGTCGAGACGCCCGCCGCCAGCCCGCCCCGGACCAGCGCGCACCGCTGGGCCGCTGCCCAGGGACTGCGCACCTCACCCATGCCCCCATGCTAGGCGCGACTCACCAGACGAAGGCCGGGGGGCCGGGCGCGGGGGCGCCTGTGCGCGTAGGAGACTGGTCCCGTGATCAGCGTCGACACGGCCGCCCTGGCCGCCTCGCTCCGCAGCCTCCCCGACAACCCGCGGGTCGTCGTCTCCGGCAACCACTGCGTGCCGTGGGAGCTCGTGCGGCACCTCGACGAGCAGGTCGAGCGCTACGTGCTGCACCTGCTCAACGGACCAACCGGCCTGCCCGAGCGGGAGGGCGTCACCGCCGAGACCTGCTTCGTCGGTGTGGGCCAGCGGCGGCACCCGGGGCTGCGTTACATCCCCTCCCGGCTCTCCCTGGTGCCGGTCCTGTTCCACGAGGAGCTGCCGGTCGACGTTGTGCTCCTGCACTGCGCGCCGCCGCGGGACGGGTTGGTCTCCCTCGGGATCGAGGTCAACGTCCTCCCGGCCGCTATCGAGGCGTGCCGTGCCCGAGGCGGGCTGGTGGTCGCCCAGGTCAACGACCGGATGCCGTTCACGTATGGCGACGCGCTCGTCCCCGTCGGCCACATCGACCTGGCCTTCGAGGCCAGCAGCCCCCTGCCGTCGCCACCGGCTGGCGCGCCGCTGGGGGAGGAGGCCCTGGCGATCGGGGAACGGGTGGCCGCGATGGTGCCGGACGGCGCCACCCTGCAGATGGGCATCGGCGCGGTGCCCGACGCGGTGCTGGCGGCCCTGACCGGCCACCACGGCCTGCGGCTGTGGACCGAGATGTTCTCCGACGGGGTGCTCGCCCTCGACGCCGCGGGCGCGCTGGACGCCGACCACCCGCTGACGACCTCGTTCCTGTTCGGCTCGCCCGAGCTCTACGCCTGGCTCGACGGCAACCGCCGGGTGCACTTGCAGCGCACCGAGCGCACCAACGCCCCGAGCCTGATCGCCCAGCAGCGCCTGATGACCTCGATCAACACCGCCCTGGAGGTCGACCTGTTCGGCCAGGCCAACGCCTCCCGCATCAACGCCCGGATCCACAGCGGCATCGGCGGGCAGACCGACTTCATCGTCGGCGCCCTCCACTCACCCGGCGGTCAGGCGATCATGGCGCTGCGCTCGTGGCACCCCAAGGCCGACGTGTCCACCATCGTGCCGTTGATCGACGAGCCGGTCACCTCGTTCCAGGCCTCTGCCATCGTGACCGAGCAAGGAGTCGCGCCGCTGCTCGGTCGCAGCGAGCGGGAGCAGGCTGCCGCTCTCATCGACCAGGCTGCCCACCCGCGGGTGCGCGAGGAGCTGTGGGAGGAGGCCCACCACCTCGGCCTGGCGTGAGTCCCCCGCATTTTCATAGTGGTTTTGCTGGTCGGTCCCGGATTTTCGTAGTGGTTTTGCTGTCGGCGCCGGTCAGCGCAGCGTCACGGCCGCCACTGCTCGCGGGCCGAGACCACCTCGCCCGACTCGACCTCGACCCAGATCCCGAAGTCAAAGCCGTTGGCGCGAGCGGCGAGCCACGTGCTGACGTCGCCCTCCTGCCCGTCGCCAGGGTCGCCGGGATAGAACGTCACGGTTGCGTCCGAGACCACCGACAGGTCAAAGGTCAGATCGCTCTGGTTGCGCACGTAGTAGTCGTTGTCCGGGGACTCATGGCCATCCTCTGCCGCGGCCAGCGTCGCCTCCTCGCCGAAGAACCAGCACGCCAGGTCGAACTCGATCTCGTCCCCGCCAGCATTCACGACCAGGCCGTACCACTCGCCGTCCGGCAGCGCCCCGGCATCGCTGCTGCCGGGCGCACACCCCGAGCCTTCTGCCACGGCGCTCTGCGAGGTCGCAGGGGCCGTCACCGTGGCAGCGGCCGGCGCCGTGCCCTCGCCGAGGTCGGCCGGCTCACCACCGCCGCCGATCACGAACTCGCCGATGACCGTCTCGCCGTCGGACTCGTAGACCGGGACGCTGACACCCTCGTCGCCTCGCTCCTCCTGCAGCTCCAGCGCGTGCTCGGGCGAGGTCGGCTCGGGCCACGCCGCGTTCATGTCCGCCACGTACGCGTAACCGTGCTGGCCGTTCGTGGCGATGACGGCGATCAGGTCGGGGGAGCCGTGGATGTTCTCCACCCCGTAGGTCTCGCCCTTGGCGTTCACGCCCCAGTCGGTCACCTCGGTGCTCACGTAGGAGGTCGTGAGCCGCCAGGAGGAGCCCTCGGTGGCCCTGATCTCGAACTCCTCCGAGCCCTTCGCGAGGCTGACGACGTAGGCCAGGGCCTCGAAGTCCTCCGGGGCGATGCGCTCGGTCCCGGCGTCCGCGTCGTCGCAGATCAAGCCCGCGCCGTCGGGATAGGTGAACTCGCCTGCGCTCAGGCAGTCGAGCGTCATCGCCACCCCCGTGGCGCCCTCGGGCTTCTCGCCGAGCTGCACCGTGACGGTGCCGGTCCCCGTCGTCGTGATGGGCTCGCTGAGATGCGTCACCCGGGTCCCGCCCAGCCCGACGTCCACGGTCTGAGGGTCCACGGTCTCGGCGACCGTGACGCTCGGCGCCTCGGTGCCACCGCCCGGCACTACCTGCGCGGTCTCCGGGAGCAGCTGCGCAGCCACGGGGACAGCCAGCGCCACAGCCGCCGCCACGCCGCCCACCGCGACGGCCGTATGCCGACTCCTCCGCCTGCGGACCCGCTCGCGGACTTGGCCGAACCGGTCGACCGGGTCGGCCAGGTCCGGGGGCAGGTCCTGCAGGCGGTCCCGCAACTGCTCCCCGAACTGCTCGTGATCCCGCTGCGTGTCCATCACAAGTCCTCCTTCACGAACGCGTCCTCGCCCAGGACCTGCCGCAGCCGGACCAATCCCTTGGCGGTCTGGCTCTTCACGGTGCCCTCCGAGCACGCCATGATCTCGGCGACCTCGCGGACCGACAGGTCGTCGAAGTAGCGCAGCACCACGGCCTGCCGCTGCCGCACGGGCAGCTGTGCCAGCGCCTCGAGCAGGACCACGCGGTCGGTGACGGACCCGCTCGGGTCCGTCTCGGCATACTGATCGGTCTGTATGCCGTCGCCCACCGTGGTGAGGTCCGTCGGCCTCTCGCGGGTCCAGAGACGGGCCCGCCAGCTGGCGTTGGTGCGCACCATCACGGCGCGGACGTACGCCGCCGGGTGGCCCTGGCTGACCCGTGACCAGTGCGGCCAGGTGCGCGCCAGGGCGGTCTGCAGGAGGTCCTCGGCGCTCGCGGCGTCACCGGTCAGCATCCACGCGGTCCGCAGCAGGGACGGCGACCGTCCCTGCACGAACTCCCGGAATCCGTCCGGCTCCCGCATCTGGCCTCCTCGCTCCTGACCCGTGAACCGGCTGGGCGGCCGGATCGGTTGCCTCCCCCCGCATTTTGATAGTGGTTTTGCTGGTCGATCCCGGGTTTTCGTAGTGGTTTTGCTGGTCGCTCAGCGCAGGTGGCTCGCGCCGTTGAAGTCGACGACCGCCCCGGAGACCCACTCCGCGCCGGGCTCGGCCAGCGCGCAGATCGCCGCGGCGACCTCCTCCGGCGTGGCCACCCGGCCGAACGGGCTCTGCGCGCGGATCGCGTCGCCCGAGGCACCCTCGAGCACGCTCGCGGCCATGTCCGTGGCGATGAAGCCCGGGGCGAGCGAGACCACCCCGATCCCGTGCGGTGCCAGCGCGATCGCCATCGACTGGCCGAACGCGTGCAGCCCCGCCTTGCTCGCGCCGTAGGCCGGCACGTCGGGTTCGCCGCGGTAGGCGCCGCGCGACCCGACGTTCACGATGCGCCCGACCGGCTTGCCGTCGGCGGGCGGCACCTCCAGCATGTGCCGCGCCACGCAGAAGGTCAGGTTGGCCGGCCCCATCAGGTTGGTCTCCAGCGTCGTCCGCCACGCCCGCACCCAGGTGTCGTAGTCGGCGTCGGTCACCCGGTGGTCCCCGCGTCGGCTGCCGCCGGCCTGCGGGTCGAGGAAGAGCGCGGCGTTGTTGACCAGCACGTCGACCCGTCCGAGGAGCTCCGCGGCACCGGTGGCCAGCGCGAGCGTCTCCTCCGGGGAGGCCAGGTCGGCCCGCAGTATGCCGTGCCTCTCGCCCGGGAGGGACGCCACCACCTCGCGCGCCCGGTCCTCGGCGCCGCGGTAGTGGACCACCACCCGGTCGCCGCGCTCGGCGAACGACCGGGCGGTCTGCGCCCCCACGCCGCGGGAGGCACCAGTGACCAGCACTCCACGATCGCTCACGGTGTCCACTGCTCCTCGATGCCGGTGATCTCGCCGCCCGAGGTCTCGATCCAGATGCCGAAGATCGGGCCGCGTTCGGCGACCACGTCCCGCCAGCTCGCGAAGTCGCCCTGCTCGCCGGACTGCGGGTCGCCGCTGAGGTAGTACGTGGCCGTGGCGTCCGCTGCCACCGTCAGGTCACGGGCGAGCTCGTTGTTGTTGCGGACGTAGACATCGCCCACCGGTGGCTCCGCGCCGTCCTCCTCGGCCGCTGCGACCCCGGCGTCACCGGTGAACCAGCAGGCCAGGTCGAAGGCCATCCCGGTGTCCGTGGTCGAGGCGGCGAAGCCGAACCAGCGCCCGTCCGGCAGGCTGGTCTCCGAGCTGGGGGTGCAGCCCGAGCCGTGCGGCCCGTCCGGCTCAGCGGTCGGCGCGGCCGACTCCTCGGCGGTGTCCGGCGTGGACACCGCGACGGTCACCGGGGGTGTGGTCTCCGGCGACTCCGAGCCGCCACAGGCGGTCAGGACGACCGCGAGGCCGATCGTCGGAGCCAGCAACTTCCCCTTCATGGCGCACCACTTCCCCAGTGACTGACGGACCCTCCCAACCTAGTGCGGGAATCCTCCGGGCACCACGTTCGTTGACAGACCCGAAGCACCACGGCGCGTCCGCGCCCGCACGAATGGAGCCGACCATGGCCACTGCCGCCCGCAAGACCCTCCGCTGGGGTGCCCTGATGGGCGTCGCGAACGCGATCCGCTCCGCGAACCGTCCCGGCTCACCGGGCCTGGGGGAGCGCCTGGCCGCCCTGCCGCGGATGGCCGGCGCGATCATGACCAAGAAGTACTCCGGTGTCGCCGGGTCCCAGCTGATGATGATGCTGGCCGCGGTCGGCTACGTCGTCAGCCCGATCGACCTGATGCCCGAGGCCTTCATGCTCCTCGCCGGCCTGGGCGACGACGCGCTCGTCATCGGCTGGCTCTCCGTCGCCGTGATCAACGCGACCGACGACTTCCTGGACTGGGAGAAGAACGCCAAGGCCTACCCCGGCCAGGTCCACCACTCCACCACCCACCACTTTTCGTAAGGGTTTCGTTCACGCCCCACGCAACTTCGTAGGGCTTTCGTTCACCCCTCACACAACCTCGTAGGGGTTTCGTGCACTCGGTGGCCCTTAGGGCCGCCACGCGGTGCGCCCGGTCGGCCTCTGGACCGCCACGCGGTGCGCTCGGTCGCCCTCAGGACACTTCCGCGCCCTGCCTGCACCTGTCAAGATGTCGATGTGACAGCCGCGGTGTCCAGTCCGCTGATGGTGGGTCGCGACGGTGACCTGCTGGCGCTCCGGGACGCCTGGAAGCAGGCGCAGGCGGCCGGGCCGCGGTGGGTGGTGACCCGGGGCGAGGCGGGGATCGGGAAGTCGCGCCTGGTGACCGAGTTCCTGGACATGCTGGGAGGCGAGACCGCCGTCGCGGTCGGGCAGTGCCTGGACACGACCGGCTCGGTCGGGGTGCCCTACGCATCGGTCAAGGGGATCATCCGGGACCTGGAGGCCGCGTTCGGGGCCGAGGCGCTGCTCGCGGCCGCCGGTCCCCACGCGAAGGTGTTGACGGCGCTGGTGCCGCGGTTGGCCCCGCCCGACGGGTCGACGGGGGACGACCCGGGGGAGGCCACCGGCGAGCAGCTGCACGAGGCCGTGACAGACCTGCTGGGGGCGCTCTCGGAGCTGCGCCCGATCGTGATGGTCCTGGAGGACCTGCACTGGGCCGACCTGGCAACGCTGGCCCTGCTGCGTGCCCTCCTGCGGATGCTGCGGCGCAGCCGGGTCCTGGTGCTGCTGACCTTTCGCCCCGAGGACGTCGGTCGCGGTCACCCCCTGCGCGCGCTGAGCGTGCAGCTGGACCGGAACACGGCCGTCGACCGGGTCGAGCTGGTCCCGCTGGACGCCGAGACCGTGGGGGAGCAGGCCCGGCTGATCACGGGACGTCCGCTCGGCCGTGAGGAGGTCGCGCAGATCGTGCGGCGCAGCGAGGGGGTGCCGTTCTTCGTCGAGGAGTTCCTGGGCATGGCCGGACCCGGAACCGGCTTGCCGTCCACGCTGCGGGAGCTGGTGATGGCGCGCTACGAGCGGCTGACGACCGGCACCCAACGCATGCTGCGCTGCCTGGCCACCGGCGGAGCGACCGTCGAGCACAGCCTGCTCGAGCAGGTCCTGGCCGACCCTGCGGGTGCCCTGGATGGTGCCGCGGCCGAGGCGATCGATGCGGGCGTGATCGTGGCCGGCGCCTTCGACTACTCCTTCCGCCACGCCCTGCTGCGCGAGGGCATCCTGGGCGTCCTGCTGCCGGGAGAGCGGTCGCAGTGGCACAGTCAGTATGCCGAGGCGCTGGCCCAGCGCTCCGACGCCGAGTCCTACCGGGTCCAGATCGCCGACCACTGGCTCGCCGCTCGCAACCTGCCGGAGGCGTTCGGGGCGACGATGACGGCCATGGCCTCCTCGAGCTCCCTGGCGCCGGTCACGGCCGCGATGCTGGGGGAGCAGGCCATCGAGCTGTGGTCACAGGTGCCGGATGCGGAGGCTGTCGCCGGCCTGCGCCTGGACGAGCTTCTCTATCAGGTGGCCCAGGAGCACCAGGCCGCTGACAACGTCGAGCGTGTCTCCCTGCTGCTGGGCCTGGCGCTGGAGGCCGTGCCGGCCGACGAGCACCTGGCACGCGCCACCTACCTGCACGCGAAGGCCCTGGCTGACCACATCCGCGGTGCGGACCCCGATCCCATGCTCCGTGAGGTGCTCGACATACTGTCCGAGGCCCCACAGACCACGGGCACCCAGCTGGAACAGGCCCAGGTGATGGCCAGCCTGGCCATCACGTCGGGCTGCAAAGGTCAGCCGGGGCGAGCGCGGGACCTGGCGCTGGAGGCGGCGGACATCGCCCGGGAGGTGGGTGCCGCTCCTGCTGTGGCGCGGGCCCTCACCATGGCCGGATACCTCCAGGTCCTCAGCGGTGGCCGGACCAGGGACTGGCCGCCCTCGAGGCGGTGGCGGCCGAGCACCCCGACGATGACATGGTCCAGTGGAGGTGCCACTACTGGCGTGCGGTGTCACTGCTAGGGCTGGGTCGTTTTGCCGAGTCGGGGACCCAGGCCGCAGAGGCGGTTGGCTTTGCGGACGAGGACCGGTCGCACGGCAACCTGAGCGGGGTCGGCGCGCTGGTCGTGCAGGTGACCGCGGCCTGCTACCTCGGCGATTGGGACGAGACCGAGCGTCTGGTGAGAGGCCTGGCGACTCGGCCCCAGGACACCGAGGCCGTCGTCACCGGGGCAGCGATGCGTCTGCGACTGCACCACTGCCGTGGCGAGGACGTGGCCGCGCGGGAGCTGGCATCCACCGAGTGCCGTGAGATCTTTGCCTCCTACGCGGGTGCGGATGCCATTCCGGACCTGCAGGCCGCCCTGGTCGAGGTCGCGGTGCTGGACGATGATCTCGACCTGGCCTGGACGACGGTGCAGTCGGCGTGGGAGCGGGCGGACAAGGTCATCAACGAGGTCTCGGAGCTCTGCGCGTGCACGGCGCGCGTCATCGGCGCGCTGCGTCGCCGCGGGACCCCACCAGCCCCGGACGCCGAGAGCGACCTGCGCGCCCAGGCTGCTGCCCTGATCCGGTCCCCGATGGGCGACCGCTGGTTCGCGCTCATCGATGCCGAGCTGTCGGGGCCGGACGGTGACGGGTCGGACGTCGGGACCTGGCAGCGGGCGGCCGACGCCGTGGCGCTCGGCGGGGTGCGGGCACATCTGGTGCCCTACGCGCGCTATCGCCTCGCCGAGGCCCAGCTCGATGCGGGTGAGCGCGACGCCGCCGCGGAGTCCCTGGCCGCTGCCCGCGCGAGCGCTGAGGATGTGGGGGTCGCCCTGGTCACGCGGTCCTGCGACGAGCTGGCCGCCCGCGCCGGGTTCCCCTCGGGCGGGCCGCCGGACGGCAGTATGCCGGAGCTCACCGAGCGCGAGTCCCAGGTCCTGTACCTGGTGGGCCAGGGTCTGACCAACCGGGAGATCGGTGAGCAGCTGTTCATCAGCGCCAAGACCGCGAGCGTGCACGTGTCAGCGATCCTGCGCAAGCTCGGCGTGACCTCGCGGACGGAGGCCGCAGTCCTGGCGGCCCACCTGGGCGGAGCTTCTGAGGCCGAGCCGGACAGGAACGCCACCACCTGAGGCGGACTGAGGCGTCCGGGCACCGTCTTAGGTGCTCATCCGCAGGTCCTTAGGCCTGGAAGAGGGCCAGACAGTAGGCACCTGCCCGATGTCCCCACCCTGCCTTAGCGAGCAACGTAGTCGTTATCAACAACGGCGGCCCGAGGGCCACAAGCAAAGGACAGAATCATGGGACAGCTCGAGATCCAGATGGCACAGCAGATCGCTCGCGAGAACGACCGCAACCTCACCCAGCAGGCGGAGTTCGCCCGCGTCGCGGCCGAGCGTGGCATCGACACGAAGGTGCGCACCGGCCGCACGCTGGGCCCGCTGTTCGAGATCTTCGACTTCACCCCGGCACTCGAGGTCGAGGAAGGCTCCAACAACCACCAGGGTGACGACATCTCCGTCGAGGCGATCGCCGACTCCAACCCGGACATCATCCTCGTGATGGACCGCGACGGCGGCACCGCCACCGGCGCCGACGACCCGGCCTACAAGCCGGCCGCGGACATCATC
>ENA-UOUL01006044-UOUL01006044.1-bioreactor-metagenome-genome-assembly--contig:-NODE-6044-length-10105-cov-3.755185_pt1 | contig 10105 bp, 6 predicted proteins | sample MGYA00249838_ERZ747220 | MGnify/ENA primary metagenome ERZ747220 (study PRJEB28778, sample SAMN05720191) | bioreactor metagenome | isolation source: Anaerobic biogas reactor | place: USA:Washington...
GATGCTTAACAAGGGTGTTACTCCCTATGCATGCCAGAAAGGTTCTGTAGGCGCCTGCGGCGACCTGGCCCCGATGTCCCAGATAGCGCTTCTGCTGATGGGAGAGGGCAAGGCCTATCGGCTGGGAGAGCCTGGATGTGGACGAAGCTGGGAAATTTCTGGGACACGCTTCGGACGAGCTACTGGTTCGTGCCGACGGGGATGGCCGTGGGAACCGTCGTGCTCTGGGTTGTGATGATCAGGATCGATCGCAATGTGCCACCGGGGTACACGGGAACCGCGTGGTGGGTCTACGGCGGAGGCATGGAGGGCGCGCGGGAAGTGCTCTCAACGGTAGCCGGATCGATGATCACCGTGGCGGGCGTTGTCTTTTCGATCACGATGGTGGCCCTGACGATGGCGGCCCAGCAGTTCGGTCCGCGGCTATTGCGGAGCTTCATGCGGGATCGGGGCAATCAGGTAGTGCTGGGCACGTTCGTTTCAACATTCCTCTACTGCCTGCTGGTGCTCCGGACCGTCAGGGAAGGGCGCGACGGCGAATTCGTGCCGCAGATCGCGGTGACGGTGGCGGTGGGGTTGGCGATTCTGAGCATCGCGGTGCTGATCTACTTCATCCACCACGCCTCGATGTCGCTGCAGTCGACCAGCGTGGTGCTGGCGGTGAGCCGGGACGCGGACCAGGTGATCGAACGGGTGTACCCGAAGGAGCTTTCGCCGCAGGAACGGGAACAGGATCAGCAACCGACCGACGGTGAGGCGGAGTCGACGCAGGCCGAATCGTCATCGGTGCGGGCCAATGTCAGCGGCTATCTGCAGGTGGTGGACGAGAGTTCGCTGATCGGATTGGCTCAGGAGCGGGACCTGGTGGTCACGCTGTCGCATCGGCCGGGGGATTTCGTGGTGCGTGACGCCGAAGTGGCGAAGGTCTGGCCCGCCGACCGGCTGGACCAGGAGGTTGAAGACGCGGTGCGTGACGCCCTGGTCATCGGCAAACATCGGACCTCGGCGCGGGATATCGCGTTCGTCATCAGCCAGTTTTCGGAGGTGGCGGTGCGTTCGCTGTCGTCATCGATCAACGATCCGTACACGGCGACGGAGTGCGTGGACCGGCTGGGGGCGGCGCTGTCGAAACTGGCCGGCCGTTCGATGCCTCAGCGATACTCCCACGACGAGCGGGGCAGGCTCCGGCTGATTCACAAGCCCAACACCTTCATGACGATCGCCAACGAGACGATCGGAGATATCCGGCCGCATTGCCGTCACTCCAAGATGGTGACGCTGCGGCTGCTGGAGATGATCGAGGAGGTCGCCCGGCATGTCCACCGAAACGAGGACTGCGACGTGCTGCGGCGGCAGGCGGTGATGATCGAGCGCGGCAGCCGTGAAGGAATTGAAGAGGAGTGGGACCGCCAGGAGGTCCGCGAGCGCTATGACCGGGCGATGCAATCGCTGGAATGGCAGGGCCGGCACGAGGAGCCGGTCGTGGTATAGACGTCGGGAAGTGATAGGGGGACGCCGATGCGTGACGTGGACGTCATTGTGATTGGCAGCGGGCAGGGAGGCGTGCCGTTCGCGGTGAAGATGTCGTATCGCGGCAAGCGGACGGCGTTGATCGAGCGGAGCGACCTGGGCGGGAGCTGCGTGAATTTCGGCTGCACCCCGTCCAAGGCGTTTCTGGGATCGGCCCAGGCCATCGGCCGGGCGCGTCACGCAGCGGGACTGGGCGCGGAATGCCGGGTCAAGGCGCATTTCGGCGGCGTGATGGCGCGGGTGCGGGACATCCGCGACCGGTGGCGCCAGAGCGTGCGCGAGTACGTCGAGGACTCGGCGGTGGAGCTGGTGCGGGCCGAGGCGCGGTTCGTCGGCGAGCGGACGGTGGAGGCGGGCGGCGAGCAATACCGGGCGCCGCTGGTGCTGATCGACACGGGCCGTCGGTCGCGGATTCCGCCGATCGAAGGGCTGCAGGACGGTCCGTACCTGTCGGCGGAGAACTTCTTTGAGTTGACGGAGATGCCGGATCGCACCGCGGTGCTGGGCGCGGGCTACGTCGGCTTGGAGTTGGGTCAGGGACTGGCGCGGCTGGGCAGTCGGGTGACGATCATCGATCGTGCGGATCACGCGCTGGTACTGGAAGAGCCGCAGGTGGGAGAGGCGGTGGCCCAGAGTCTCAAGCGGGACGGGATCGATCTGCGGCTGAAAACGACGATCGAGCGGGTACGGCGCGACCGCGGGAAAGTGCAGATGACCCTTTCGACGGGCGGCACGCTGGAGGCCGATGCGATCCTGGTGGCGGCGGGACGGGCGCCGAATACCGAAGCCCTTGACCTGGCCAGGACCGGCGTGGAGACAGACGAGGATGGCTGCGTGCGGGTCAACCAGCATCTGGAGACGGCGTGCGAAGGCGTCTATGCGATCGGCGACGTGGCGGGCCAACCGCCGTTCACGCACGTTTCGTGGGAGGATCACCGCCGCGTGCTGGGCGTGCTGGACGGCGAGTCGCGGCGGCGCGACGATCGCGCCGTGGGCTACGCCGTGTTCACAGATCCGCAGGTCGGACGGGCGGGACTGACGCTCGATCAGGCCAGGCGGCGGGGCCTGGCGGTGCGCGAGGTGTCGATGCCGGTGGCGGAGACGGCGCGGGGAATCGAATGGGGCCAGACGATCGGGTTCTATCGCGTGGTGGTGGAAGAGCCCAGCGGCCGGATCATCGGCGCGACGCTGGTCGGCGACGAGGCGGGCGAACTGGTCAGCATCTTTCTGGTGATGATGGAAGGCGGCGACGACTGGCGGGTGATGGAGCGGACGATGAACATCCATCCGACGTACGCGGAGGGGATACCCATCCTTAAACAAGAACCCGCACAACGAGAGCTCCATCATCTGCTTTTCTTCCGCTCGGGGTGGCCGCACCGCCAATGCACTTGATTAACGCCAAACATTCTCCCCCCACTCCGCCTCAAGCGTTGTCCGAGGACGGCGTCTGGCCAAAGATGGAGCACTCGGCTGTGCCAGCGGCCGCAGAGCACTGAAACCCGGTAATTTGGGGCAAAGCCTTTGAGGAAGATGGGGCGGTGCAATGTTGGGCGAAGGGCCAGGAGCAAATCGGGCAAGGTGTCCCCGGAACTCCCATATCTCATACCGTCATTGCCCGACCATTGGGGCAGGGCGTTCTCGGCGCGGCGGCATCGGGGGGTGCGTGGGATGGTAAGGCGCCGTACCGGTCGCCGTCGTCGTGGGCGGATGCTCGCCGGTGCGACCGACTGTGGCCCGGCGAGACCGCTGGTATTGCAGAAGAACGTCCTGCAAGGCGGATGATTCCCAAAGCCAGCCGCAGACCGCGTTAGCGTCTTGCGTATAGATAAGCCGGATGCCCGTGTTGTCTTCACAGACCACCTGCATGACATTCAGCCCCGAGCGCGCGGAGCCCGGACACCACTTGCGCAACGCTTGAGCGAAATCCTCCACTGTATTGGGGTCTGTGATCCTCGCGGTCTGCGTCCACTTCAGTGGATCCTCGTGATCCTTCCAGGAGAGGAGAATCAACACCACGTTCTTGTGCTTGATGGCTTTCGGATGGCCCGGTTCGATCCAGCGGACGCGTGCCAAGTCCACCGTCTCGGCGGTTACCCGCTCGTTAAGTCTCGCGACATACGTCCAAGTCGCAAGTCCCAGGAGCGTGACCAGAGCGACCAGGACTACCAGCAGACCCAGGTTCACACGTCTCATCGCTATTGTGTTTCCCTCATCGGAAGTACACCGTTCGCAACAGAAAACTAGCTGCGTCCCCGTTTCGATCCCGCCGACCAAGCGGCGGCAACCGTCGAACTCACGACTCGGCTTCGGCTTGGTGTCTTGGGTCGACGAAGCGGCCGATGAACAAAATGCTGCCGGTCCGCAGATCACGGATAAGGAAGACAAACGGGTGGTCGGCGTGAAAGACGGGAGTCTCCTTGCCTGATCGGATGAACCATGAACCACGGGTCACCACGTACGCTTCCGTGCCCTCTTCGTTGACGTCGATGTATCCCTCCTGATCGATGGCGGAGATCGGTGGCCCGGCTGTTCCACCCGTCATTGCCGAGAAGTCCGGATTTATGAATACATCGGTAAGCCCCATGGCTTGCAGGACCTCAGTGAGCGGCATCCGCGTCTGCATGCGAAACCGCGGAATCTTCACGTCAACATCTTTTGTGACTTCCATCTTATCCATCCAATTTGCCACAGTCTTCCATGTGAGTCCTTCCTCGAAGTCCGGTAAGGAACCATTTGGGAGAATCAGAGTCATGGATACCTCCTCTCCCGTGTATGGCATTTCCAGGAGCTTGCAGCCGTCCAGAAATGCATACTTGAACCTGCCAGCCTGATGCATCATTGAGACTGTGGCATTCTCGCCTGTCAGAAGATGAAACTCCTCGTCATCGGTTGCATCTGGGTTGAATTCATATTTCCATCTGCCCTTGAAGTAGATCACACTGGTCAGGAGCATTCGCGTCAGCGTGTCCACTCCCTGCGAAACGGCTGCGTCCTTGATCCGACCGTGCGTGGTGTCGCGCACCCACCTGGCGACGGCGTCGTGGGCGCCGGCCAGATCGTGCTCGAAATCCACGGCCGCCGGTTTCTCGCCGTAGCACTGGCGGAGGGTCCGAGCGAACTCATCTCGAAACTTGAGGCCTTCGTGGGCCCAGAGCCTCGAACCCAGGTACAGGTCGTGCGATTCCGCCCCTTGGCGGAGGCTCACCAGCAGGTCGTGGTAGGCCGGGTGGACCCGCTGCTTGAGCGATTCCAAGCCCAGCACTTTTTCCATCTGCTGCGCCGTTTGCTCCCGCGCCCCGGCGTAGGCCAGGGCCAGCGCCATCGAGGCGCAAAGCGGCGAGGAGAACAGGTTGCCTCCCGTCCCTGTCGTCCCGTCCTCGACCAGCTTGCGGTGCAAGTCGAAAGTGAAAGTATTGGTGGCCTCCACCAGGGCCTCGCGCTCCGACGAGCGGCTTAACTTCTTGCCGCCGCATCCGGTTATCGGCGACAACACACCGATACAAACCAGCAAAATCCCCAATCTCTTCATGACCTTGTCTCCCAGAATCAACCCTCAATGACTCCCAAGTGGACGGATCATCGCGACCTGTACCTGCCACGGCCTGTCCGTGTCAATACTAGCGGCGTCCCCCTTTCGATTCACGCCGCAGCCGGTCCAAGCATGCCTATGCCGGCTATCTCTGTCCCTCCTGACCGGCCGGCCCGGAGGTGGGAAATATCCGGCTCGGTCGGGTGAAGAAGGGATTGGGTGGGGCCGTCCCAGTTCCTGGGTGAGGGCCCCACTGCCACTTCCTCATGATCTCGCAGACCTCCTCGCTCCGCCAGCTGTCGCCCCATACCTGGTTCTTTTCGGCATCTACGAAGAATCGAATGCTCACGCCGCTCTTGTCGTCTCGAAGGAACAAGAGATAGCCGCCGACGCAGTCCTGGTCGGCTTCCGCAGCCTCCTGAAGCACGCGGATCAACCCGTCGATGTACGAGCGATCCTTGAACCGAAAGATGCCTCCCAAAGGCCCGTGGTCCTTCCCATCGTCGCCCACAACCTCCATCGTAGCATATTCGCCCAGCCGAAGGTCCTGCGGCCGGCCCGACCGGACGCGGTCGTAAGGACCCCGGCTCCCCTTCGCCAGCATCCACGCCAGAAGGATCAACGCCGCCAACCCAATCACCAACCCGACATGCTTGGCCGCCGCCACGCGAAGTCTCCTAATGTAGTTTGAGTAGTCCAGGGATGCCACAGCCATACCACCAGAGATTCTCCCGTGGGTGAACCAGACCGGCATGTTCGATGTTGATTTGCGTCAAGGCGTCCCCTACAGTATAATCCCAACCGAGGTATTGCCAGAAGGCCCCCACATAGGTGTAATACGCTGTTAGGTAATTGTCCTGATGGGCTTCATGGTGCCAGCCGAGGTAGACTTGGTCTTGCCCTTGTACTCCGCTTAGCGAACCGCAAGCTTGAGCAAAATCGTAGTTGCGTGCACTGTAACAAGAGTCGATTTGAACGATCTTAAGCCTGCTCTTGTACCACAAACGGCACTCCATCATCGAAGCTCCATTCTCTTCCCACCCATCGGGCAATTCCCTGTAGTCCGGCGGAGGAGTCTCGTAATCGCGTTTGAGATAGGAGAACACCCTCTTGTCGTAGAGCACAATGTTTGTTCGGTCCTCCGGTGTTTTCTTGCCAATCTGATAGTGTCCGTGCCCCAGGTGATACCAGTGAGAGAGATTGTTGGGAACGATCAGCATCCACTTGACGTTGAACCAGGTGCAGTTCTTATGGTAGAGCACACAATATGGCAATCCTTGATCCTTGCATGCAGTAATCACCTTTTTGATGCCGGGCCATCTGTTCTTGGTAACCGCCTTGTCGGGCAGTGTTATCAGAACCCTTACATCGCTGGGACCATCGTAATCATAGGGTTCAAACTTCTTCGAGACTTCCTTGATGAATTCGTCATACTCATCATCTCTGCCTTCTCCTGACAGACGTTCGCCAAACGCCTGTTCACTCAGAACGATTCGGAGGAGCGATTCGTCTCCAAACGCTACGGCCGGAACGGAGATGTTTACCGAACTACCTGTGCCTCCGGTCGACCAACGGATCGCGTCATCCACTCCAACCAGTGCAATGACAAGATCATACACCCCTTCATAGAGAGCGGCAAGACGATAGTCGCTTCCCTCCTTGAAGCTATCACTCGCGGTCAAGCAGTGGAGGCCGTTCGAAAAGTTGACCTCGAGTCTCTCAGACAGAGCGATGGGCGATCCGGATGTGACGGCTATCACCTTCAACTCATGAGGACCGTTTAGGTAGGCGTAACTCTCCAGGGCAATCGTATATCCGTAGTCGAAGTTGATGACTTCTCCCACGAGGTTGCCATCAAGGAACACGAACATCTGCTCCGTCTCGCTATCAAAGCCGCCAGCAGTGATGGAGAAGAATCCGCTGAGTTCGTTAGGATCTCCGTCGACGGTGACGGCGATGTTGGGTCGGGCGGGTCCGGATTGGCCGTACTGGGTGGCGAGGATGCCCAGGTCGCCCACGCCGACTTCGCGGTCGCGGTTGATGTCGGCCTCCAGGTAGTTGTAGCCGGGCGCGGTGGTTTGGCCGTACTGGGTGGCGAGGATGCCCAGGTCGCCCACGCCGACCTCGCCGTCGCGGTTGATGTCGGCTTGGAGGTAGGTGGCGGCGCCGACGTTGGCGAAGTCGAAGTTGGAGTAGTGGAAGCCGATATCGAGGGGGCCGGCGTCGGGTTCGCGGTCGGCTGAGGTGGCTGAGCCGGTCAGTTGCGGATCGGTCAGGCCGATCGCGCCCCAGCCGGTATCGACCAGCGGCGAGTAGCGATCCAGAAAGTAACCCTCCAGCGGTCCGGCGCCCGGGTCGTAAGGGTCTTCGAGGACGATTTGCGGGTAGTATTCCTGGAAGCCGGTGATCTGGTCGAAGTTGTTGTTGGCGGCGTTGGCGTAGTAGCCGGTGCAGAGGGCGACCGCAGCCATGGAGCCGTCGACCAGGGCGACGCCGTATCCGGCGTAGGACCGCGAGACGAGGTTGTTGACGAGCTCGACGGCGCCGGCGTTCTCCGGGTAGGCGGCGCCGTGGACGACGATCCCGTCGTACCGCGGATTGTCGATGGTGTTGTTGCGGATGGCGATGGTGGTATCGGGCGATTCGGCGCTGGTGGTTGACTTCAGGTCGATGTCCATACCGCAATAGTACGCGGTGACGATCTGGTTGTTCAGGACGTCGGTCAGGTCGGTGCCGGTCTGGCCGATGCCGAAGCAGGGATAGTAGATGAAGTTATCGTGCAGCGGCTCATCGAGGCGGATGTCCTGGGTGATCAGGCCGACGTAGGCGAACTCGATCACGCAGAAGCTGACCGTGCTGGAGACCGAAGCGGTCGGTTCGATCACGACCGGGCAGTAGTAGTCGCCCCAGGACGGCGAGGCGGCGTCGGAGGTAAAGACGATGGGGTTGGCGGGCGTGCCGCGGGCGAGGATCACCCCGCCGCTGTTGACGAGCAGGCAGCCGTTGACGCTGTAGGTTACGGTCGTTCCCGGTTCGATCACCAGGAGGGCCTGGACGTTGACGTCGGCGGTGACGTGGTAGACGTTGTCAGCGGTCCAGATCACGTTGGCGGTGATATCGGAGTTGACCTCGACGAGGCTGCGCGTGCCGCCGTCAAGGGCGGCCGAGAAAGTTCGGGAGGGCGGATTGACCGGCCAGGAGGGCTGGTCGGCTGTGGTTTGCGACTTAGCGGTCAGGGCGTCGCGTTGGGCGCGGAACGCGAGGTAGTCTTGGGGTGTGGCGGGGAAGGTCGGCTGGTCTGTGGCGATCGGGCAACAGGTCAGGCGATCTTCGCGCGAGGCCAGCGTCGGATCGGTCCTTGGGACGAAGGGGGCGGGCGCGGGTTCCTGATAGACGAAGTCCTCGCCGACGATCTCGGCCAGAATCTCCTTGAGTTCCTCGACACCCACCTGATTGGGGTCGATCGCCGTCTCAGCGGCAATGGCCGGCCCGGCGCAGAAGACGCCCGTTAGCAGTAGTGCAATTATCCACACACACACACTGATGATTCGTTTCGACGTTCCCATCGCTGACCTCCATCCATGAACTGATGCCGTGATTCTGGATGCATATTGGCCGAGTACAGCCTGCGAGTGACGTGATCCCGAGGCGGGCGAAGCGCGGAGGCAAGCTCTACGCGCGGATAGCTTTGCCTATAGCGATACGGTTTGCGATTGTCGTGCCGTCGTTGGAGACGGCGCTGCGGTGTGGGCCTCCGATCTTCATGTGGCCCGAGGGTTGATCCGCATGTGTAACTTAGCAATGTTCTGAGTGACTGTCAAGCGTGTTTTTTGTCAGTTTCTGTTCTGGGTGTTTGTCGGTTGCGTTTGAGGCGGAGAAGGGGAGGAATTGCTGATTTCTGATTTGGGGAGAGGGGTTCTGGGTTGGCTGATGGTGTGGGGGAAGGCAGGGAGTCAGGGCGGTTGGATCGCATCGCCGATCGGCGGCTGATCGGCGATGGGGGGCGTTTGACGATTCAGGGCACGGTTTGGCTCTTGCGTCAGGTTGTCTGTCGGACGACGAGGCGCGGCTGGAGCACGATGCTTTCCGCTTCCTTTCCTTTGACCAGGTCAAGCAGCAACCGAGCGGCGGCGAGGCCCTGTTCGTATCTTGGCTGAGCGACCGTGGTGAGGGGGATGAGGGCATCGGCGGCGGTTGGGATATCGTCGACTCCGAGAACCGCCAATTGGTTCGGAATGAGGACGCCAGCGGGGATCGCGAGGCTTAGAAACCGGCAGGCCATATCGTCGCCCATGAAGAAGACGGCTGTGGGGCGGACCGGGGCGTCGTGCCAACGTTTCCATGCTTCTCGGTAACTGAGTCCCTCCCAGAATTCGACTTGGACCTTTTCGGATGATTTGGTGAGGAGGGCTTGGACGCCTTGGCGAACGCAGTCCATCAGGTCGACACAGGCGATATGCCGATGTCCCCGCTCCATCAGGTGCCGGATGCCGAGGGCGCCGATTTGTCGGCCGTCGGTGGCGACGGACCTGGCTTCGGGAAAGAATGAGGTTCCATCGCCTCCCATGTAGACGACGGGCATGTTCCGCTGACGGATTCGGTCCTGCAACGGGCGGTGAATTTTCGGTAAGGAATGGACGAGGAGTCCGTCCACGTTACGATCCAGCATGAACCGGATGATCTGTTCCTGTCGGTCGGCATTATCGCGGGTGGTCATCACGAGCAAGCCGTAGTCTTCCTGTTCCGCCAAGTCCTCCATGCCCTGGAGGGCTTCGGGGAAGAAGGAGTAATTGACCGCGCTGACGACCACGCCGATCAATTGACTTTTCTGAAGGACCAGGGCACGGCCGAGGCTATTGGGTTTGAATTGGGTTTGTTGAAGGACCGCTTCGATTTTTCGCCGGGTCGGCTCGCTGAGGCGGATTTCCTTCCACCGGTTGTTGAGAACGGCTGAGACGGCCTGGCGGGAGACGCCGGCGAGGCGGGCGATCTCTTTCATGGTGACCACGGGTTTTGCGGGCGGTGTCATGGTTTCTGTATTAT
>ENA-UOUL01006045-UOUL01006045.1-bioreactor-metagenome-genome-assembly--contig:-NODE-6045-length-10101-cov-4.186552_pt1 | contig 10101 bp, 12 predicted proteins | sample MGYA00249838_ERZ747220 | MGnify/ENA primary metagenome ERZ747220 (study PRJEB28778, sample SAMN05720191) | bioreactor metagenome | isolation source: Anaerobic biogas reactor | place: USA:Washington...
CAGCATACGTGCCGGGGCGGATGGGCACCCACTCGTCGGCCTTGACGCCGGTAAGCGAGAGACGCGGATGCACGGCGACGAATTTGCCGCGCTGCGGCCGGCCGCGGCGCATGAACGCCATCGCGGCCAGCGCGGTGATCACGTGCCGGCTGCTCTCCAGGAGATTGCCGCCGAAGGCCATGGCATAGCTGGCATTGTTCAGGTCATAGACCGGATACCCGTTGATCCCCTGGGAAAGGAACATCGCGGTGCGGGCGGCCTGTTCGCCCGCGCTGTCCATCGAGATCGCGTTGGGCGACCCGTAGGCCGTCATGAAGCGCTCGATCGTCGCGCGCATGGATCCCCGCGTGTCGCTGTGCAGGAAGGCCACGGTATGTTCCTGGCCCGCGTTGCGCAGCTCGGCCAGCTTGCCCGCTACCAGCGCCAGCGCCTCCTCCCATGAGACCTCGCGCCAGGTCGCCGATGCATCGGTCTTGCTGCCGTTCCGCACCCTGGGCCGCTCGATCCGCTCGGGGCTGTAGAGCATCTCCAGCGATGCCTGGGCGCGCAGACAGCAGACGCCCTGGTTGACCGGATGGATGGCGCTGCCTTCGACCTTGACCGCGCGGCCGTCCACCACCCGCACCTCGAGCCCGCAGCCGGAGGGGCACAGCGCGCACGTCGTCCGCACCCATTTTTCCTCGCGTGCAGGTGCGGCCAAGGCCGAGCGGCCGGCAGACAGGCCGGGCGCTGCCGCGCTGCTATCGAGGAGCGATCGCGTGCCTGCCGCAGCCGCCACGGTTGCAGCAGTCGCGCCGGTCAGCTTAATGAAGCTGCGTCGAGAAAAGCGTCTCATCAGTTCCCCGCATATGTGCGCAGCCAGGAGCGCAGCTCCTCGGCCTGTGCCGGAATTACCGCCGGCTCCGACGGAACCTCCGGCGCCTCCGGCGGCAGCCGCACCTCATCGCTGAGCGCCACGAAATCGGCCTCGTCGACCGTGAGCCGCACACCCAGCAAGACCAGCGAATCGGTCAGGTTGGGCACCACACCGGGGCGGCCGCTTCCCACCCAGGCCTGCCCGCGCGGCGTGCGCAACCCACCGCCCGATGGGCTGATGTGGCAGCCGGCGCAGGGTTCGCCGGTCTGCTCCGAATACTCGGGCAAGGCGCCGGTCGGTTGGCTGGCCACCAGCACCAGGGCCAGCGCAATGATAAGCACCAGCCCGACCAGGAAACCACGCCTCATGGCGCCACCGTCCGCAGTTGCTGCTGGCAGCTTGATCACGCCTCTTCTCCCACGATCACTGTTTCACCCTCCACCCGCACCGCGATCTGCTCCAGCGGCAGCGGCGGGGGCCCGGCCAAAACCTCGCCGAACTGGTCGAAGCGGCCATCGTGGCAGGGGCAGTAGAACTCCTGCGCGCCTTCCTGCCATTGCACCAGGCAGCCCAGGTGCGTGCAGACCAGCGAGAAGCAGCGGATGCTCTCCGCCGTGCGCATTACCAGCGCCGATGTTGCGCCATAGCTCACCGGCCTCACGCCGCCGACCGGCAGCTCGGCCAGGGGAAAGCTCACAGGCTTGACCGCGGCGGCCGTGGCCTTTGGGAAAAGGACCGATTGCAGCGCCGTGCCGGCCCACGCCGCGCCCACGGCAGCCATTCCGCCCAGTATGAACTGGCGGCGAGAGGCCAAAGGCGATGGATGAGCAGGTTGTGGCTTGTTTACATCGTCGGGCATTCAGGCACTCCGGTATACGCGGCTAGTGCTCAAGCACTACCCGTCGGAACTTCCCGTCTCGCTCGGCTCGGCGATCGGATCGACCCCGACGTAGCCGTGACAGTTGTTGCAGCTTTTCGCCGGCTCATGGCAGTAGAGACAGTCGCTTTCCACCATGTCGCCGCGATTGACGATATCCATGTGATGAGTCTGCCACCAATCCAGCGGGCTGTGATGCTCCGGCGCGGGATATTGGGCCGAGATGCGCACCGCAAGCGGCCCCGTGCCATCCTTCACCGGTTTCTCCACCCAGCCAGGATAGAATCCAACGACCAGGCCCAGTATGATCAGGACCGCTCCGAGAAGGAAGAGCTTACGCATGCTGCGACTCCGTCACATCTTCAACGCATTGCAGAACAACTGGATCACGCCGCCGACCTCCGCGGGCACATCCCAGTACTTCATCACCTCGGGCAGCTGTGCCTTGCAGATCGCGCACGGGGTGGCCACGAAGTTCGCCCCGACGTGCTTGACAGCCATGGCGCGCGGCTTCCCGCCCGCCATGCGCACCGCCATGATCTCATCGGTCAGCAGCCCGCCGCCCGCGCCGCAGCAGAACGTCTTCTCGCGGATGGTGTCGTCGGGCATCTCCTGGAACCGGTTGCAAGAGGCGCGCAGGAGCTCGCGCGGCTCCTCGAGCAGCTGCCCGGCGCGCGCCGGATTGCACGGATCGTGATACGTGACCAGGTACTGGTCGTTGGCGCTCTTGTCCAGCTTGCCGTTGAACGCGCCGCGGTGCAGCATGTCGGCCATGTACTGGCTGATGTGATAGGGATAGGGCGGGTCGAACTCGTCCATGGGGCCGTTGAGCGCGGGCGTGAAGATACCGCCGCGCCACGCGTGACCGCACTCGCCCCAGATGATGGTCTTCACACCGAGCATGCGCGCGGCATCGACGATGCGCTTGTTCACCTTCCGCATGTTCGCGTAATTGAGGAACAACCCGAAATTGCCGCCCTCGTTGCAGTAGGTGCTGGTGGTCCAGCGCACGCCGAGAAAATGGAACAGCTTGGCATAGCCGATCATCGTGTCGGTGTTGGCGAAGTTATCCGCGGAAGGAGGCACCAGCAGCACGTCCGCGCCCTCATCGTCCACCGGAAATTTGATCGGGATGCCGGTGATTTCCTGGATGTCTTCCTCAAGAAACTGGCAGTTGTCGATCCAGGCCGGAGGTGGAATGCCCAGGTTGTTGCCCTGCTCGTAGACCTTGGCCACGACCTCGGTGACGTACTTGGTGGTGACGCCCATCGCGCACATCACCTCGCGCGCAGCCATGGTGATCTCGGCCGTATCGATGCCATACGGGCAAAATACGGAGCAGCGCCGGCACTCGGAGCACTGGTAGAAATAGGTGTACCACTTCTGCAGCATCGCCTCATCGAGGTCCGCGGCGTTCGATGCACCGGGGCAGACACGCCCGCCCAGGGTGAAATACCGGCGGTAGACCGCGCGCAGCAGCTCGGCCCGGGCCACGGGCATGTTGTTCGGGTCGCCGGTGCCCAGGTAGAACTGGCATTTGTCCGCGCAGGCCCCGCAGCGCACGCAGATGTCCATGAACACCCGCAGCGACTTGTTGCGTTCCAACAGCTCACCCAGGCGCTGGATGCCGCGGGCCTGCCAGTCGGGCACGCGCTCGGTCGGCAGATCGATCGCGCGCGTGTCCTTCGGCTTGCTCGGATAGCAGTTGACGCCGGCAGCAGCACCTTCGCGGATGCTGGGCGGCGCCAGGATGCCATCCCGGGCCGGATCTTTGATGATCGGGGTTTCGTCGAATTTGGCCAACCTAATACCTCGTTCGCAGCTCACGATCCCATCGTTTGCCGCGCTTCTGGATCTCGTAAGGCTGGTTGCGTGTCGGGCTGAAGAAGATGCCACCGGCATGAAGCAGTTTGCTGAACGGGAAGTAAAGCATCAGCAGCGCCACCAACAGAAAATGCACCAGGAAGAGCGGATGCTGCGGAGGCGCAACCGGCCGGAGTGTCATCAGCCCCAGGATGAACGCCTTCACGTCCACCAGGTTCACGTGCAGCCAGTATTTGACCAGGATGCCGGTGACTGCAATGAGGCCCATCAAGATCAACGCCAGGTAATCTGGCAGCCCCGAGAGATACAGCGTGCGCGGCAAGGCCAGGCGCCGCCAAAACAGGTACAGCGCGGCCAACCCAAACACATAACCGGCCCACAGCGCCACCGGCGACATCAGCAGCGACAGGCCCGGGACCGGATAGGTGAAATAGCGCAGATGGCGCAGCAGGATCACCCAGAGTGCGATATGGAACACCCATGCGCCGGCCCACAGCGCCTTGTCGGCCTTGAAGAGCGCCGGAAAGAGCAGCACGTCACCGGCCACGCGGACGGCCGCGCCGCCATCGGTTTCGGGCGCCGGGGTCACGGCAGCGGGTAGCGGCGCAGGCGTGCGCAGATAGCCCACCAGCCGCCAGAGCAGGCCGAGGACAAAGGTGATCGCCGCAAAATAACTCAGGCCGGCGACAAAGGTCGCGAAGAGCGTCCAGAGAGCGGTTGATGTAGACAAGGGTCGCGCTCCGTGCTGCGTCCCGCACCTAAGGGCAGGATGCGGGATCAGGAGGGCGAGGTCGCACGCTTTCAGCGTGCTTACCAACGTCGCCCCTACAGCTATGGGCTGCCAGGAATGCAGCCCATAGCACGCCATCCTTGAGGGCTTATACGCAGCCGGTCGGTTTCGGCAGGCCTGCGATCTTGCATGCGCCCTTGGCCGGGCCGCTGGGGAACATCTCGTAGATGTCCTTCAGCGGGAACCCCGTATCCTTGCACAGCTTCCGGATCATGGGGGCGATCCCGAATTGCTGGTAGTATTCGCGCAGGTAGTTGACCACTTTCCAGTGATCTTCCGTCAGTTCTTCGACGTCTTCGGTTACCGCGATGGCCGCGGCTAGCTCCGGAGTCCACGCCTCAGGCAACTGGATGAAGCCGTCCTCGTCCACATCAATTTCGATCCCGCTAAGATTTACAATGGGCATATGACCTCCCTATCTCAACCTTCACCGAGCTTGATGAAGGTCGCGCCGCCAAACGACTCGAACTCCAGCACGCCGTCGTTGACCATCTCGCTTAGCACCTTCTTCGTGGCGCGCAGCTCCAGATCGAGTCCGTTGGCAATCTCGCGGGCGCCGATCATTTTCTTGCTGTTCTTTATATACTCGATGATCCTGGCCTTGGTCTCTTCGTCGGACATCAGTAGCACTCCTTTCCTTCCGGGACGAATCGCAGTTGCCGCCATCTTGAGCGGGCTGAAAGATCAACCCGCTCAAGATGACAAGTCATTTTACCACTTAAACGTGGGCGTCGAGCGATAGGTCTCCGATGCCAGGGTATAGTCATCGATCAACTGCTCTTTGAACTCGATGCCGGTCAAGGTAAAGAAGCGCTCCCAGCCGATGCGGTCGATCCACTCGCCCATGCGCTCGTGCTTGTGCGCGTGGCTGGCCCAGGTTTCCACGATATGCCGGACCGCATCTGTTACTTCGGGCCAGCGCGGCGGATTGTTGGGCAGGAACGGGATCACCAGCCGCGAGAACTTCGGCGGCGTGCGTGCGCTCGAAATCTTGCCGCCAACCCAGATCGAGACGCCATCGCCGATCGGGTCTGCAAGAGGCATGCCAGGGCACATGGTGTAGCAGTTGCCGCAGTACATGCACTTCTCTTCGTTGACGATCAGCGACTTGGTCTTGGGATCGGGTCGGATGGCGCCGGTGGGACACGCCGCGATGACGTTCGGGATCTCGCATTTGGCGCGCACCAGGTCATGGTTGACAGCCGGCGGCTTGCGGTGGATGCCCAGGATCGCGATATCGGAGCAGTGCACCGCGCCGCACATGTTCAGACAGCACGCCAGCGAGATGCGGCAGTATGCCGGCAGCTTCATGTCGACGAAGTACTCGTACAGGTCATCCATCACCGCCTTCACGATGCCCGACGCATCCGTGGCCGGCGTGTGACAGTGAATCCAGCCCTGGGTGTGCACCGGGTTGCTGATCGCGTGGCCGGTGCCGCCGACGGGATAATCATGGTCCTTCAGGTAGTCCAGCAGCGGATTGACCTTTTCGGAATCGCTGACCAGGAACTCCAGGTTGTGCCGGCTCGTGAAACGAACATGGCCGTCGCAGAACTGGTCGGCAATATCGCACACGTCGCGGATCCAGTCGGTGCTGACCAGCCGCGAGGACCCGACGCGCACCGTCCACAGGCGATCGCCCGACTCAGCAACATGCACCAGGAGACCCGGCTGCAGCCGCTCGTGGTACTTCCACTGGCCGTAGTTCTTCTGGATTACCGGAGGAAGCATCTCTCGGAAGTATGGAGGTCCAAAATCGGTCCGCGTAGCCATTACTTCACCTCCTCGGGATCCCAGAAGTAGTAGGGGTTGGCGCGCGGTGCGCGCACCATCTGGGGCACTGGCGGCAGGTCTACGGCCTTCAGGAAGGCACGCATGCCCAGGCGATTGATCAGCTCGCCGAGGCGCTCGCGCATCTTGCCGTTTTCATCCCACCATTCCCAGATCTTATCCAGAAGCTCTTTGATCTCGGTGTACGGCGGTTCGAGCTTCATGAAAGGCACGATCACCCATGACAGCAGCGCACCATGGACGATCGGCGCTTTGCCGCCGACCAGGATGGTGGCGCCCTTTTCCTTGCCGACCCGCAATGCCTTGGGCATGAGGTTGATGCAGTGCATGCAGCGATTGCACTCGGCGTCGTCGATAGCCAGCGTCTTGGTCTCGGCGTTCCACTTCATGCAGCGGGTGGGGCACAGGGCCACCACTTCCTGGCCAATGTCCAGGCCGCTGTTTGCGTAGCCCGCCACCTCGACCGGATCGATCCGGATGTTGTCACGCCAGGTGCCGACGATGGCAATGTCGGACCGGGGCACGGCAGCCACGCAGTCGTTGGGGCAGCCGGAAATCTTCACCTTCGACTTGTAGGGGAACATCGGGCGGTGGAGCTGATCCTGGTACGTCATCGTGATGTCGTACAACAGCTCCAGCGTGTCGATGCACGCATACTCGCAGCGGCCCGGACCCACGCAGCAGCTCGGGGTGCGCATGTCAGAGCCCGAACCACCCAGGTCGAAGCCGATCTCCGCGAGATCATCGAAACACGGTTGCAGCCCGGCAGTCGGCACGCCCAGCAGAATGATGTCGCCGGTGGCGCCGTGCATGTTGGTCAGGCCGCTGCCATGTTTGTCCCAGACATCGCACAGCTCGCGCAGCTTCTTGGTGTTGTAAAACCAACCCGACGGCATGTTGACGCGCATCGTGTGGAACTCTGCCACCGCCGGAAATTCCTCCGGCAGGTCGGAGTACCGCCCGATCACGCCGCCGCCGTAGCCGCGAACGCCCACGATGCCGCCATGCTTCCAGTGCCCGATGCTGTCAACATAGGATCGTTCGAGTTGACGCAGCAGGTCTTTGGCCGAGTCGTTGTCTTCGGCCGCCCGCTTCATCTCGGTGACGAAACTGGGCCAGGGCCCCTCCTCGAGCTGATCGAGCAGCGGGGTTTCGGACGTCTTGCCGGTGATCGCCTTTGCGGCATCCCTCAGGGCGTCCTTAACCTGATCGAACAACGGGGGTTCAGATGGTGGCAGTTTCGGCTCTTCTGCCATGAATGCCTCCTAATCAGATTCTACAGAAGCGTGGGGGTAGGGGCGACCCGAGTAAGCACGCTGAAAGCATGCGACGTCGCCCTCTACCCCCACACCTCCACGCTTACAGGCTAGCCGGGAACAGCCAGCCAAAGATGAGCCACGACACAGCCAGTGCCAGCAGGGTGTTGAACAGGGTCACGATGAGGTACACGATGACCGGTTTCCACCCCATCTTCTTGAACTGGACAACCGAAAGCTCCAGGCCCATGCAGACGAACGCCAGGCAGAATGCCCAGTCCTTCATCGCTGCGATGGCCGAGCCAGGATCCTTCGCGATCAACCCGAAGGTGAAGAGCAGCGAAGCGACGATGAAGCCGAGCACGAACTTCGGGAAGCGCTGCCAGATGACCCCGGCGCTCGGGCGTTCCTTCTTGCCTTCCACCACGACGCTGAAGTAGAGAGCGAGCAGGAAGGCCACCACGCCGATGAGCGCATTCTGGGTCTGCTTCACGATGCTGGCGATCTTTTGGGCCGTCTCGCCGTAGATGGTGCCCGCGCCGACCACGGCAGCGGTGGTGTCGACGTTGCCGCCGAACCAGGCGCCTGCGATGGGCTCAGGCATGTTCAAGGCGCCGGCAATGAGCGGGGCGATCACCATCAAGGGCAGCGCGGTCACGATGACCAGCGCCGTGATGTAGGTGATCTCCTCTTTCTTGGCCAGCACCGAACCTGCGGCCGCGATGGCAGCGGAGACGCCACAGATGGAGACCGCGGTCGACATGACCGCGCGCAGCGAATCGGCCAGCCCGAACTTGCCGCCCAACCACCATGAGAAGAAGAACACCGCGGTCACCATGATGATGCCCTGGAGGATCGCGCCTCCGGCCGCGGTGATGATCACCTTGAAGCTGATGCCCGCGCCTAACAGCACCAGGCCGATCTTCAGGAAGAGCTCGGTGCGGAAGCCAGGCTTGACGAAGTCATAGATGTTGACGGTCTTGAGAACCCAGTTCGCGATCAGGCCGAGGATTGCGGCCCAGAGAGGATATTCCAACGCCCTGCCGGGGATGCCCAACGGCAGCTTGGCGCCATAAACCTGGATCTTCAACCAGCGGGCCAGGAAGGCCAGCACGACCACAATGGCAAGGCCGATAAGAAAGCCTGCAAGATTGTTCGATTGCGCCTTGGCGGGCGCTTTGGCAGTAGTCATCTCAGGGCCTCCTAAAACTTCACCCATGCGGGCGCAATAACGCCCACAATGGCCAGGAGCATCAGTGCGAAAGCGATGATCACCGCCAGCCAGTCCTCGTTGATTTTCATGCTACCCCCTTGTAGGTGTGGCCGTGCGGAGTGGCCACGGCCAGATACAGGTCATCAGAAACCGTATCCATAGGATTCGAGAACCGATAAGGAAGCGTTGCGGGCAGCCCTCCTTTCCACCCGGTTGCACCACCAGGTGCTCGGTGACCTGCAAGCAGCACCGGTGTAGTAGAGTAGAGACGTAGCACGCTACGTCTCTACGGCACGCTACGTCTCTACGGCATGCTGCGTCTCTACAGCGGCGCGCGGCCAGCGCGGAAACAGCCTTCTTCCGCCCATGAACAATCCAGCATAGGGTACTTCATTTCACAAACGAATGGAATAAGCCATTACCCTATTTTGATCTAAGGAAAAGCTTAGTTATGCTTCCACAAGTGTAGGGGCGATCCTGTAGGGGCGGACCTGCGTGTCCGCCCACGATCGCCCCCACGCGGGGGGATACGGATGAAAGAGATCCTGCGCACGCACCTATCCGCCTATGACCTGCCGGAAATTTCCGCAATGGCAGCGCACTCCAGGCGCGTGCTAAGCTACCTTGTGGCGCTCACGTATGACCCGGACCCCCTCATCGCGTGGCGGAGCATCGAGGCGTTCGGCATCGTCGCAGGGGCGATGGCAGACCGGGATGCAGAGTTCGTGCGGGGCCACCTGCGGCGGCTGCTCTGGCTGCTGAGCGACGAGTCGGGGGGAATCGGCTGGCGCGCGCCCGAGCTGATCGGCGAGCTTCTGCACCACCGCCCGGAGCAGTTCGCCGAGTTTATACCGCTTCTCGTTGCACTGCTGGACCTGGAGGCGGAAGATGCGGCCCGGTTCCGAGCGGGCACGCTGTGGGCCATAAGCCGCGTCGCCAGTGTAGAGACGTTGCATGCAACGTCTCTACTTCTTGCCGCCGCGGCGGAGATCGAATCTTATCTGAAGGATGACGACCCCCAGGTGCGCGGGCTGGCCGCCCTGTGCCTGATCCGGCTGGACCGTGCCTCCGTGCTCGCAGGTGCGGGCGGCGCCCAAGGTGCCGGGGCGCTCCTGGAAGATCCAGGGGTGGTGACGCTTTACGGTGCGGGACAACTTGCCGCGGTCACCGTGGGCCAGATCGTCCGCGCGGCCGGGCTCCCTACTTCTCGCTCCGGCGAACCTCGCGATAGCGCTCGATAAACGATGCCAGCACCAGCCCCAGGCCCACTGCGCCGACCGCGGCTGCAACCCAGCGCAAAGGCGACAGCGGCTGGGTCACGGCCAGCCAGATCGCCGCGGCGATCAGCAGCCAGCCTGCTGCCAGCCGCCAAAGCCCCTGGAGCGCGTTTGCCGCGGCAAAGCCGCCCAACGCGAGCAGCGCGCCCGCGAGCGTCTGGGACTCTGCCGTGCCGACCAGCACGAAGTCGAACCACGATGCGATGAACAGGAAGAG